>Ga0209577_10002083_pt1 | contig 19399 bp, 19 predicted proteins | sample GraSoiAngelo_109_FD_185874 | JGI IMG/M metagenome (GOLD analysis project Ga0209577, IMG submission 185874) | Grasslands soil microbial communities from the Angelo Coastal Reserve, California, USA - 14_0903_12_20cm (SPAdes) (version 2) | ecosystem: Environmental > Terrestrial > Soil > Grasslands...
GCCGCCGGCTAACCCACACTCCGAGAAAGAAAGAACCGGCTTCCGGGGGGACGCCGGGAAGCCGGTTCGTTCGGAAGGATTTTTCGGTTAGGCGTGGGTGCGGCTCAGCACCTCGAACCAGTTCGGGGCATCGAGAAGCATGTGCAAGTCGAGCAGGTCGTCCAGGTTAAGGGGGGGGCCGTCGTGCGCTTCGAGTACCTCGGCGGGAAGCTCCCAACGGTAGGGCGTGACACCTTCGGCGATGAGGAGCTCGATCGCGCGCTCGTCGGCGGCCTTCTGGATACGCTTGTGGCATATCGGGCACGTTAGCGCGTAGTAAGAGGCACTGGGGACGTTGCAGACGGCCAGCTCGAAATCTGCGGGCTTGCATTCGACGGCCCCGCATTCCGGACAGTTCACTTCGATCCAGGTCATTCGAGCCCCCTACACGGTACGGCCCATCGGGTCCGTTTGGCTGCATTGTCGAGTCTGACTGCATTCTCGGCCGTTGCCGCCGTGTCCGGTATGCGCTACCGGGATGGTTTTCGGTAGTCATCGGGGACTATTTCGCAATGGGACGGATGTCCGACCCGGCGCGTTTCCCCTGCGTAGGGCCTTGTGGACGACGGAGGCGTGTTGAGGGTGTAGACGGCGAACAGTCGCTATACGGTGCCGGACGCTGCTCGGACGCTAGTGGACGGCGACCGGCTCCGCGCCGGGAACGACTTCCCGCTGCGGGGCTCCGGCCGAGATGAACCGCCAGGACACGATCGACGCGACGATCAAGAAGAACGCCGCAACCATCAGCGCGATATGGAAGCCGTCGACGAAGGCAAGACCGAAGGCGTGATTGACCGCGTTCATCTTTTGGGGCGCGAGATTCGCGATCGCCCCTGGGTCGATCTGCCCGTGGCCCCCTGAGGCGACGATCGCGGCTTTCTGCGCGGCCGGAAGGCTCAAGGGAGCGAGAAGTGCCGAGAAAGTGCTCTTCAGCTTGGTCGTGAGCAGCGTCCCGAGAAGGGCTATGCCGAAAACGCCGCCGACCTCGCGAGAGGTGTTGGTCATCGCCGACCCCATACCGGCCCGCTGCGCGCCGACGGCATTCATGACGGCCGCCGTCATCGGGGTCATCGTGATGCCCATCCCGAAGCCCATCATCATGAACACGGGGAAGATCCTCGAGAACGGCGTGGCGATGCCGACGCGGCTGAGGAGCAACAGCCCGGTCCCCGCTAAGAGGGGTCCTACGATCATCGGCAAGCGCGAGCCGAACTTCGATGCGTACCGGCCCGCGAGGGGCGCCGCGATCACGATCATTCCGGTCAAGGGAAGGAACCGGAGGCCGGCGGCGAACGGGCCGTAGCCGCGGATGATCTGCAGGTACAGGCTCATGAAGAAGAACGTGCCGAACATGCCGAGCGAGATCGAGAACGCAACGGTATTGCCGGCAGAGAACGCGGGGATGCGGAAGAAGTGGAGCGGCATCATCGGTTCGCGAGCCCGCTTCTCGTACTGAAGGAACGCGACGAAGAGAACCACGGATGCGACGAGCGCTGTGACGATCGTCGGCGACGTCCAGCTGTCTTGGTTGGCTTCGATGAGCGCGTAGGTGAGGCTGAAGAGCGCGCCGGTTCCCAAGGCCAGTCCGGGGATGTCGAGGTGTCGCGCTTGCTCCGACCGAGACTCTCTGATCGTTCGCAGGCCGACGATGAAACCGAGGATCCCGATCGGGACGTTGATGAAGAACACCGACGCCCAGCCGACGTGCTGGACCAGATAGCCGCCGAGCGTTGGACCGAGCGAGAGCGCAAGGCCGGAAACGCCGGCCCAGATCCCGATCGCCTTCGCGCGCTCGTGCGCGGGGAAGGTGACCGTGAGGATGGAGAGCGTCCCGGGCATGAGGAGCGCTCCGCCGATGCCCTGGAGGCCGCGGAACGCGATGAGGTGGCTCGTCGTACCCGACAGGCCGCACATCAGCGAGAAGAAGGTGAACACTCCGAGGCCGGTCAAGAAGGTGCGTTTGCGACCGTAGCGGTCTCCGAGGATCCCGCCCGTCAGCATCAAGCTTGCAAAGGCGAGGACGTACCCGTCCACGACCCACTGGAGGCCGCTGATCCCGGCGTGGAGGTCATGCGCGAGCCGGGGGAGCGCGACGTTCACGACCGTGTTGTCGAGCATGGCCATGAACAGCGCGAAGCAGCACGTCAGGAGAACCAGGATCTTCTCTCGCTTGTTGTCGCCCTCGAACATGCTTACCTCGTCTCTAGGATGCGTCGCGCGGCCTCGACCACGTGTGTCCTTCTTTGCTTCAACGCTTCTTTCGAGTAGGGATTCCCGCCGCAGATCATCCGCGCGGTCTGCGGGGCCGCGAACCAGATCTGTATGAGACCGATCAGGGACACCAGAGTTTGCCGTGCGTCGAGAGCGGGGTCGACCGCCTTCGCGCGCTGGGCGTCTTCGATGCGTGCGACGTGTTGCTCGAACTTCTGCGCGCGCGCGGCCTCATTCGGCACCTGCCGGTCGCCGAAGTCCAGGGCCTCCCACATATGCATTCGGGGGAGCCACGGGTTGGCAGCGTAGAAGTCGAAGAATTCGCCCACCGCCTCGGCGAAGGAATCGGGGTCTTCCTTGATCGACTGGAGGCCGGCCATCTTGCACTCCAGCACCTGGCGGAACAGCGCTTCCTTGTCCCCGTAGTACTGGTAGAGCAGGGCTTTGTTGCACTGAGCCTTCTCGGCGATGTCGTCGACGCGCGAGCCCGCGAACCCCCGGTTCGCGAACTCCTCGAACGCCGCTTCGAGGATCCGTTCCTTGGTCGCGGTTGCGTCCCTGGCCGCCATCGAGCGGCATCATAACTAACCGGTTAGTTGGTGGTCAAGCGGTTTCGGTGAGATGCGTTCGGCGGCGCGCTTACCGTACGGTTGCGCGCACGAAGATCGGCGAAGAGGAGCAACCATGGAGATCCTGCGAACGCCCGACGAGCGCTTCGCCGACTTGGCCGGCTATCCGTTCGCGCCGCACTACGTCGACGCCGGCGAGGTGCGGATCCACTACGTCGATGAGGGACCTGCGGACGCGGCGCCCGTCCTTCTCCTGCACGGCGAGCCCAGCTGGAGCTACCTCTACCGAACGATGATCCCGGTCCTCGTCGATGCGGGGCACCGCTGCGTTGCCCCGGATCTGGTGGGCTTCGGCCGAAGCGACAAGCCGGCCGCGATGAGCGACTACTCGTATCAGCGGCACGTTGACTGGATGCGCGCGCTGATCATCTCGCTCGACCTCCGTAACATCGTCTTGTTCGGGCAAGACTGGGGCGGGCTGATCGGGCTGCGCCTCGCTGCGGAAGAAGAGCATCATTTCGCGCGCATCGCCGCGGCGAACACCTTCCTGCCGACCGGCGATATCCCTGCCGGCGACGCGTTCCTCGCGTGGAAGCGCTACGCGGAGACGACGGATCGGTTTCACGTCGGCGGCATCGTGAAAGGAGGGTGTGCGTCCGAGCTCGATCAGCGTGTGATCGACGGGTACGACGCACCCTTCCCTACCGAGGAGCTGAAAGCCGGCGCGCGCGCGTTCCCCGGGTTGGTTCCGATCAGGCCCGACGATCCCGCGTCGGAGGCGAACCGAGCGGCGTGGAAGGTGCTCGAGGCCTGGGACAAGCCGTTCCTGACGCTGTTCGGCGACTCGGATCCGATCACGCGCGGCGGCGAGCGGTACTTCCAGCGAACGGTTCCCGGCTGTGCCGGCCAGCCGCACGCCACCATCGAGCACGCCGGCCACTTCCTGCAAGAGGACAAAGGGCCGGAGATCGGCGCGCACCTCGTCCGGTGGTTAGCCTGAGCTGCAGAGGTGATGGAGATGAAGCCGCTCGAAGGAAAGGAGATCCTCATCCTGGCCGGGCCGGAGTATGAGGACATGGAGCTGCAGTACCCGCGCTACCGCCTCGCCGAGGCCGGAGCCCGGGTGACGATCGCGGGCATAGGCGAGCAAACGTATCGCGGAAAGAAAGGCATGCCCGTGGACGTCGACGTGCAGGTCGGCGAGGTGCGCGCGCGCGACTTCGACGCCCTCGTCATCCCCGGCGGCTACGCTCCGGACAAGATCCGGCGGGTGCCCGAGGCCCTCGACATCGTCCGGGAGATGAACGACCAGGGAAAGACGATCGGCTTCATCTGCCACGCTGGGTGGGTGCCGATCTCGGCGGGGGTGCTCAAAGGGCGCCGGATCACGTGCGTGTCGGCCATCAAGGACGACGTCGTGAACGCGGGGGCCGAATACGTCAACGAGCCGGTGGTCGTGGACGGAAACTTCGTGACCTCGAGGACGCCGGAGGATCTGCCGGTCTGGCTGCCGGCCCTGATCGAGCGGATCGCGCAGCAGGGCTAAAGCGGGCGCTCGATGCGGGGACGCCGGGTTGCCGTCGCGCTCCTCGCCTTGGTCTCGTGCACGTCGAACAGGCCCGCTTCGGTCATCTCGAGCACCCCGGCCTCGACGCCGCCGGCGGCGTCTCCAACCCACGCGGCGTCGTCGCCCGTATTCGTCTTCGCGGTGAAGGGTGACTGGGGAGCCGGCACGCGCGCGCAACAGCAAGCGACGAACGAGATGTGCGCCATCCGCAGAACCGTCACGTTCAAGTACATCGTCACGACCGGAGACAACTTCTACAACCCGGATGGGATCGCGACGCAGAGCAACTACTACGGACCCGAGCGATGTCTCACGTCGTATCCCGGAAGCGTGTGGCGCGCCGTGTGGGGGAATCACGACCTCGCCGGACCATCGACGGCGACGGTGCTCGGTGCGCCGAGCCACTACTACACGTGGAGCGTCGGCTCGACGCAGTTCTTCATGCTCGATGCGAACAAGCCCGGCAACGCGGCGCAGCGTTCGTGGCTTGCGCGCGAACTGAGTCCGTCGCGCGCGCCGGTGAAGATCGTCGTTTTCCACCAACCTGTTTTCACGAGCGGCCTTCACCCGGACAACACGTCGGCGCAACGGAACTGGGTTCCGCTGTTCGAGCGATACCACGTGACGTTGGTTCTGACGGGACACAATCACGACTACGAACATCTGCGCGTCGGCGGGATCGACTACGTCGTCACCGGCGGCGGCGGGCAGACCTCGTATCCGTGTCTTCGCGTCGAGCCGGGGGCGGTGCGGTGTGTGGCCGTGTACCACTTCCTTCTCGTGACCGTGGCGCCCGGATCCGTAACGGTTCGAGCCATTCGAACCTCGGGCGACGAATTAGATCGATTCGTGATCAAAGTCCCGGCCGGCTGATCGCCCGGGGCGGTGACCTGCGCGGACACGCGCGTGGTCCTGCCCGCCAAATGACTCTTTTCCCGTTCTCGCCTGGATGTTCGTATTGACACGCTTCGCGGGGCGACGCTACATTCCGTGACAGAACTTGTCGCAACTGAACACCCATGCAACATTGGGAACGTTCGGAGGCGACGGGCGGAAGCGAAGACCTGCGATCGCGCTCTGGTCACCCATAGGGTCGCAGCGAGCTAATGGTGAACCCGGCCGCTCGGCAACGAGGGTTGGGGTTTTTGCTTCCTAGGGGGGAAGTAGATGGGGCATCGTAGCGCCTCTTCGCCGCGTCGCGGCATGTTCCGACGCGGATCGCAGAAGGTGTCGCACGGCAAGCGCGTGCTCACCGTCGTCCTGACGGTGTGTGTTCTTCTGTTCGCGACTGCTGCTGCTGCGTTCGCCGACATCGTTCCGCCCGGCGGCGTCACGTTCACGAACAAGACCGAGGACTGCAACGGCATCATCCCGACACCGGGAAGCGAGAACACCGTCAAGACATTGACCGGTGGCTCGCTCGTTCCCGGCGGCACCGCGCAGTACACGATCCACTTCCCACAGGATCCCAACAACGTCGGCAACTGGGCGATCGCCGATTGCGTGCTGTTGGGCAGCGGTTCCGACCTGAAGTCCTACACGGTTCTCGACCAAGGCCAGTTCGGTCTCGTCAACAACGCCGAAGACTTCACCCTTACGTTCCACGTCGACATCCCGGCAGACGCGCCGATCGGCGCGCGCATCTGTAACGTCGCGAAGACGACGGAGTCGCCTTCGAAGTCGCCGGGAAGCAACCGCAAAGCCGGCCCGGCGTGCTTCACCGTCGGCGGAGACGTGCGGATCGAGAAGCACTCGGCCGCCGACCCCAATGGGGACCTCGTCCCAGGCGCCACGTTCGTCATCTGGGACTGCGTGAACTCCGCGGACGACCCGACTCTGCAGCCGATCGTCGTGACCCCCGCGGTCAGCAGCGGCAACATCTACTCGAGCACCCTCGCGGGTGGAGGTGTCGTCCACGCGACGGGCGGCTTCGTGGCGGTCAGCGGCCCGTCCGGGTCGACATGCAAGGTGACCGAGACCGATCCGCCGCCGGGCTTCCAGCTGCCGGATACCGTGACGCATTCGTTCACGATCCCGGTGGGAACCTCGGGCGCCACGATCATCAACTTCGTCGACCCGCTCGCCCCGGGCAGCATCAAGATAGAGAAGACCGCCCCGGCGGGCGCGCAGTCGACCGTGTTCCACTTCACGATCACCTGCACGAACCCCTCGAACGTCTACCACGTCCAGATCACCGGGACCGGCACGGTCACGCAGAGCGACATTCCTGCGGGCTCGAGCTGCACGGTGACGGAGGACGATCCGGGGTCGACGTTCAACTCGCCGGTCATCACCCCGTCTGGCGCGTTCACCGTCGCCTCGAACAAGACGGTGACGGTCACCGTGACCAACTCGTTCGCACCCGGATCGATCAAGATCGAGAAGACGGCCCCGGCCGGCTCGCAGTCGACCGTGTTTCACTTCACGATCACGTGCACGAACCCGTCGAACGTCTACCACGTGCAGGTCACGGGCTCGAACAGCGTTACTCAGAGCGGAATCCCCGCCGGCTCCAGCTGCACGGTGACGGAGGACAACCCCGGTTCGACGTTCAACCCGCCGACCATCAACCCGTCGGGCGCGTTCACCGTCGGTGCGGGCCAGACCGTCACCGTCACGGTGACGAACACGCTGGCTCCCGGTTCGGTCACGATCACAAAGCTTGCGCCGGCCAGCGAGCAGAGCACGGTCTTCCACTTCACGATCACGTGCACCGATCCGACGAACGTCTACCACGTCCAGGTCACCGGCTCGGGAAGCGTCACCCAGAGCGGTATCCCGGCCGGCTCGAGCTGCACGGTGACGGAGGATGACCCGGGCGCGACGTTCAACCCGCCCGTGATCGATCCGTCCGGGGCATTCACCGTCGGAGCCGATGAGTCCGTGACGGTCACGGTGACCAACACGCTGGTTCCGGGTGCGGTCACGATCACAAAGGTTGCGCCGGCGGAAGAGCAGAACACGGTCTTCCACTTCAGTCTCGACTGCACCAACCCGACGCAGCACTACGACCTCCAGGTGACGGGGTCGAACTCGGTCACGCAGGACAACATCCCTGCGGGCTCGAGCTGCAAAGTCACCGAAACCGACCTCCCAGAGGTCAACAACGCACCGACGATCGACCCGGCCGGTGAGTTCACCGTCGGCGCAACACAGACCGTGACGGTTACGGTCACGAACACGCTCAAGCCGCTCGGCATCTTGATCGAGAAGTCGGTCACGCCGACGAGCGGTGCACCAGGCGACACCGTCACCTACACGTTCAAGGTGACGAACACCGGTCAGGTGACCCTGTTCAACATCCTCGTCACCGACGACAAGCTGGGGACGATCGGTACGATCCCCTCGCTTGCGCCGGGAGCAAGCACGACGCTGACGAAGACGACGACGCTGCCGAACAACGCAGGGGCCCTGACCAACGTCGGAACGGCAAGTGGTACGGACGTCCTCGGTCGGAGGGCGACGGATACAGACACGGCGGTGGTCACCGTTGTGTTGGCATTGCCGCCACTCGTGCGGACGGGAACCAACAGCGGAGCCATCGGGCTCGTTGGCTTGCTGTTCGTGACGGTGGGTGTGGTTTTGGCCACGCGGAAGGAACGGGGTCGGGTCCGGCCGGCGTTCGCATCTTCCAGCAGCGTGGCAGGGCGAGAGGTCATGCTTGCAGCGCACCGCCGGTCGTGGCGGATGCGGCGAAGACGTGGCCCGCCGACGCGCGCGCGCCTGCGATGGCGCCGCTCGCAGGGGCCCCCGATGAGGGACGGACCCTAAGAGACTTGAGGAGGGGCGGACATCCGCCCCTCCTACCTTTTTCGAACGTTTCCCCTCATCACGGGCTACTGCGACCCGCCGGATCCGCTCGTACACTGGCTCCATGCGTGTCGTCAGAGGCGTCGGCAACATCTTCATCGTCCTGGGGCTGACGTTGCTGCTCTTCGTCCTCTACGAGGAGGTCGGCACCTCGATCATCACGAACCACCGCCAGTCGGTCTTGGCGGAGTCCTTCGATCCGACGATCGAGAAGCCCCCGATCCCCTCCGAGTCTGCGTCGAGCGCACCGATCCCCATCGCGCCGGTGAATTACAAGGGTCCGCGCGCGCTCTTCAAGCTGACGATCCCGCGGCTCGGTGGGGGCTGGTCCCGCATCGTCGTGCAGGGTGTGACGCTGGACGCGCTGGCGTGGGGTCCCGGGCATTACCCCGAGACCGTGATGCCGGGTCAGGTGGGGACCGTCGGCATGGCGTGCCACCGCACCGGCTGGGGCTCGCCGTGCATCAACATCAACCAGATGCGGCCCGGGGACAAGATCTTCATCGACACCCCGGCCGGCCGCTACACGTACCAGGTGACGCAGTTCCCCAAGCAGATCGAGAAGACCGACGGCTGGGTCCTCAACGGCGACCCGGCGAGCAAGGATCCGTACAAGCTGGCGATCACCACCTGCACCCCGCCGCACACCTCGCTGCATCGCTTGGTGATCTGGGCCGACCAGATCTCACCGGCGCCCGGCCAGCAACCGCCACCGGTCCCTGCATGAGCACGGTCAAGGAGAAGCGGAAGCAGCCGCTCGGCGGACGTCACCGCCGCCGGCGCTTCCTGCCGGCTCGCCGCTGGCAGCGCGTCGTGCTCTATCTCATGGTGGCGCTCGGCTACATCGCGCTGATGTGGTTCTACGTGTTCCCGTGGGCCGACCGGATCGTCAACCGCCCGACGGTCTGAGCGGCATTTGCGCGCGACCGGCGCGCACGCGGAGGATACGCCCATGCTGATCTCCGCGAAGCTCGCCCCGCTGTTCGCCTACGAGGAGCTCGAGCGGTTCTGGCGCGCCGCCGACGAGCTCGGGTTCCACGCTGTGTGGAACTACGACCATTTCTACGGGCTGGGCGGCACCGTTGCCGACTTCCGGCACGACACGCTCGAAGGATGGACGACGCTCGCGGCGATGGGGACGATCGTGAAGCGGGCGCGCATCGGCTGCATGGTCACCGGTGTCACCTACCGCCACCCCGCTGTCCTGGCGAACATGGCGGTAACGGTCGACCACATCTCGGGCGGTCGCTTGGAGTTCGGCCTGGGAGCCGCGTGGCACGAAGCCGAGCACGCCGGCTACGGCATCGACTTTCCGAGCGCCGGCGTGCGCATCGCGATGCTCGACGAGGCGCTGCAGGTGATCAAGCTCCTCTGGACCCAAGACGAAGCCAACTTCGATGGCCAGTACTTCCACCTGAAAGACGCGATCTGCAACCCGAAGCCGGTCCAGAAGCCGCATCCGCGGATCGTCGTCGGAGGAACCGGCGAAAAGAAGATGCTTCGCGTCGTTGCCACGCACGCGAACGAGTGGAACGCCGTCAGCTTCGACCCCACGGAGTGGGAGCGTCTGAACAAGGTGCTCGACGAGCACTGCGACGCGATCGGGCGCGATCCGAAGGAGATCCGGCGCGGCGTCCAGGTGTTCATCCATCCCGAGCAAGAAGAACAGATGTCGAAGCAGATCGGCTTGCTTCCCGGGTTCGAGCAGGCCGGCTGCGAGCACGCCGTCCTGAGCTTCTACCAGCCGCCGACGCGCGCGCAGCTCGAGCAGGTCGCTCCAAAGTAGTGCGCATCCGTTCTCGCCTTCCGGCCATGGACGAAGCCGCCGTTCGAGCAGCCGTCGCCGGGCTCCCGGAAGCAGAGGGCTACGAGCTGATCGTGCAGCCGTTGCGGTACCGGTCGGCGCCGCACCTCGCCGCGTACACGGTCTTCGACGACCGCACGATCACGCTGCAGGTCCCCGAGCCCTTCCATCCGTTCGGAGAGGTCGTCCACTACGGAGCGAAGCGGCTCGCTGCGAAAGGGATGAAGTTCGTCCCGCTGAGCGAAGGCGTGACGTTCCGGTCGCGCGCGGAGGTCGTGCGGTTCCTCTACTGCCACGAGTGGTACCACTGGTACCTGTACGAGGTGCTCCACAAGAACTCGTCGGCGGAGACCGCATGCGACCGGTTCGCGTTGCACAACTTCCGCCGCCGTGTCGTCACGATGGAGGACGCCCGGAAGGCGTATCGGCGCGCGCGCTGAGCTTCACCGATCTCGCGGAGTTCCGGCCCTATCCTTTGAGCGATGGGCCTCTTCCACCTCGGCGAACCGGCATGGGCGTTGATCGTCCGCTCCGCCGCGATCTATCTCGTGCTGTTACTCGGACTGCGAGTCTTCGGAAAGCGCGAGGTCGGTCAGTTCACGCTGTTCGATCTTGTCTTCGTGTTGTTGGTCGCCAACGCGGTCCAGCCGGCGATGACGGGCAAGGATCTGTCGCTCGGCGGCGGCTTCATCATCATCGCGACGCTGCTGACGCTGAATTACACGGTCGCGCGCTTACGGATCCGGTTCCCGGTGATCGAGCGCGCGCTGGAATCCAAAAGCGTCATCGTGGCGCGCGACGGCAAGTGGATCGATGAGAAGCTGAAGCGGGAGGGGATCAGCGCGGAAGAGGCCGAGGCGGCGCTGCGGGAGCACGGCGTCTCGTCGGTTTCCGAGACGAAGCTTGTTGTGCTGGAGGCCGACGGCTCGCTGAGCGTCGTCCCGAAGGATCCGGCTGTGGCACACCGCCGCAGGCGGAACGTCCGGTTCGTGAAGCGGGCCTAGTCCGCGCCCGAGGCCCGCGGCTACACTGACCGGCGTGAGCCAGGTGCGCGTCGGTTCCGGGTTCTCGACCGACATGGATGCTGCGCGCGCAACCGCCGAAGCCGCTGCGGAAGCGACCGCAACCTTCCAAGACGACCACCCCGACCTGGTCTTCGTCTTTTTCTCGAACGATCACCGCGACTCCGCGGACGAGATCTCGACCGCGCTCCGCGAGCGGTTCCCGCTGGCCGCACTGCTCGGGTCCGGCGCCGACGGGATCATCGCGGGGCCGCACGAGCTCGAGGCCGGGCCGGCCGTCAGCGTCTGGGCCGCCGTCCTCCCAGACACGAAGGTCGTTCCGTTCGCGCTCGATTTCGTCGAAGTCGGCGACGGCGTCGCCGAATACCGAGGATGGCCCGACGGGATGGATCCCGACGCCACGGTCGTGATGATGTGCGATCCGTTCTCGTTCCCGGCGGGACATCTGCTCACGAAGATGAACGAGGAAGCGCCCGGCATGCTCGTCATCGGCGGCGTCGCGAGCGGCGTCCACGGCGAGGGGGAAGCGCGGCTCCTGTTGAACGCGGACGTGCGGACCGCCGGGGCGATCTGCGCCGGGATCAGCGGCCGCGTGCGCGTGCGGCCGATGGTGTCGCAGGGGTGCCGGCCGATCGGCGCCGCGGCGACGATCACACGCGCGGATCGCAACATGATCTTCGAGCTTGCCGGTGGCAGGCCGGTCGAACGGATCAACGAGATCTGGACGAACGCCAGCCCGCGCGAGCGCGCGCTCATGCAGAACGGCCTTTTCCTGGGCCGCGTGGCAGACGAGTACAAGACCGAGTTCTCCGCGGGTGACTTCGTCGTTCGCAACGTGGTCGGCGCCGACGCAGAGACGGGTGTGGTCGCGGTGGGCGACGTGGTGGGTGTGGGGGAGACGGTCCAGTTCCACGTTCGCGACCCGGAAGCGGCCGACGACGCGCTGCACACGCTGCTCACGTCGCTGGACGTGACGCCGGCCGGCGCGCTGCTCTTCACGTGCAACGGCCGTGGATCGAACATGTTCGACGAGCCCGACCACGACGCGTCGATGGTGAGCAAGGTGCTCGGCACCCCGCTGGCAGGCTTCTTCGCGAACGGTGAATTAGGGCCGATCGGCTCGCGCAATTTCTGGCACAGCTTCACGGCGTCGATCGCGCTGTTCGTGGACAGCGCCGCGCGCTGAGCGCGCCCGACAATCGACACGGCGCGCGCTATAGGATTCGACTCACGGGAGCTCGGGCAGGACCGGGCTGAGAGGGTGGCTGGGGGCCGCCGACCGTTCGAACCTGATCCGGCTAAGACCGGCGGAGGGAGTTGACCATGGTCTCGACGATCGACATCGAGACGAAAGCATCGCGTTCGAGCAGCCGCAAGGTGTACGTCACCGGATCGCGCGACGATCTGCGCGTGCCGTTCCGCGAAGTGTCACAGTCCGAGGGGAACCCGTCTGTGCGGTTGTACGACACGAGCGGCTTCCATACCGATCCCGTGATCCCCGTCGACGTGCGCGAAGGTTTGCCGGCGCTTCGGCGTCACTGGATCCTCGAACGCGGCGACGTCGAAGAGTACGAGGGCCGGAGCGGTTCGGTGCCGGGCTTCACGGGCGCGCGCTCCGAGCCGCTGCGCGCGCGCGGCGCCGCCGCGGTGACCCAGATGGCGTACGCACGCAGCGGGATGATCACGGCGGAGATGGAGTTCTGCGCGGTGCGCGAGGGCGTCGAGCCGGAGCTGGTCAGGGATGAAGTCGCGCGCGGGCGCGCGATCATCCCGGCCAACGTCAACCACCCCGAATCGGAGCCGATGATCATCGGGCGCAACTTCCTGGTGAAGATCAATGCGAACATCGGCAACTCGGCCGTCGCGTCGTCGGTCGAGGAAGAGGTCGAGAAGATGACGTGGGCGACGCGGCTCGGCGCGGACACGGTGATGGACCTCTCGACCGGACGCGACATCCACACGACGCGCGAGTGGATCATCCGGAACTCCCCGGTCCCGATCGGTACGGTCCCGATCTACCAGGCGCTCGAGAAGGTCGACGGTAAGGCCGAAGAGCTGACGTGGGAGGTCTACCGCGACACCGTCTTGGAACAGTGTGAGCAAGGCGTCGACTACTTCACCGTGCACGCCGGCGTGCTGTTGCGGTACATCCCGATGACGGCGTCGCGTGTGACGGGGATCGTCAGCCGCGGCGGCTCGATCCTCGCCGCGTGGTGCCTCGCGCACCACCAGGAGAACTTCCTCTACACGCACTTCGAAGAGCTGTGCGAGATCATGCGCGCGTACGACGTTTCGTTCTCGCTCGGCGATGGGCTGCGACCGGGTTCCATCGCCGACGGGAACGACGAGGCGCAGCTGGCGGAGCTGCGCACGTTGGGCGAGCTCACCGAGATCGCGTGGCGGCACGACGTGCAGGTGATGATCGAGGGCCCGGGCCACGTCCCGATGCACAAGATCAAGGAGAACATGGACCTGCAACTGGAGTGGTGCAGCGAAGCGCCGTTCTACACACTGGGTCCGCTGACGACCGATATCGCGCCCGGGTACGACCACATCACGTCTGCGATCGGCGCCGCGATGATCGGCTGGTACGGCACCGCGCTCCTCTGCTACGTCACGCCGAAAGAGCACCTCGGCCTGCCCGACCGCGACGACGTCCGCGAAGGCGTGATCGCGTACAAGATCGCGGCGCACGCGGCCGACCTCGCGAAGGGCCATCCCGGCGCGCAAGCGTGGGACGACGCGCTCAGCAAGGCGCGCTTCGAGTTCCGGTGGGAGGATCAGTTCAACCTCTCGCTCGACCCCGAGCGCGCGCGCGGCTTCCACGACGAGACCCTTCCGGCCGAACCGGCGAAACGGGCGCACTTCTGTTCGATGTGCGGGCCGCACTTCTGCTCGATGAAGATCACGCAGGACGTGCGCGAGTACGCAGCGACGCATCGGCTGGAAGAAGAGCGCGCGCTCGAGGCAGGGATGGCCGAGAAGGCGGCCGAGTTCCGCGAAGGCGGCGCCCGCATCTATCGGTGACGCCCTGCGCGCGCGCATAGACTGAGCATCCATGCGTCTCCTGCTTATCCGTCACGCCCTCACGCCGCACGTCGGGAACAAGCTGAGCGGTTGGTCGTCCGGCGTTCACCTGTCCGATGAGGGGCGCGCGCAGGCTGCTCGGCTGGCCGAACGGCTGCACGACGTGCAGATCGACGCGATCTATTCCTCGCCGCTTGATCGCGCGGTGGAGACTGCGCAGCCGATCGCGCGCGACCACAAGCTGCGGGTGCGGCAGCGTGAAGAGATCGGCGAGGTCAAATACGGCGAGCTCGAGGGGAAATCGCTGAAGACGCTGGCGAAGGGGAAGATGTGGATGCGGCTGCGCGCGTGGCCGTCGGACGTCCGGTTCCCCGGCGGCGAGTCGCTGCGCGAGACCCAGGCGCGCGCGGTGGCGGCGATCGAGCGGCTGCGCGCCGAGCACCCGAAGCAGGTCGTCGCGGTCGTGAGCCACGGCGACTGGATCAGGCTGTCGGTCGCGCATTTCCTTGGGGTGCACATCGACCTCTATCGGCGGATCAACGTCGATCCCGCGTCGGTCAGCGCGATCTTGTTCTTCGATTTCGGCCCCGTCGTGCAGGTCGTGAACGAAACAGGAGACCTGACGATCCTCGGACGGAGGAGCCGGTGAGCGAGAGCTTCGACATCGACGGCGTGGACCGGATCACAGCCGGCTCCGTCGGGGACCCCGGTCAGCGGAGCTTCTACGTGCAGGCACAGGCCGGCGTGCAGACGGTGACGCTGCTCGCCGAAAAGGAGCAAGTGAGGCTCCTCGCGGAAGCGCTGCTGCAGCTCCTGGGCACGTTGCCGGAGGTTGACGAAGGGCCGTCGCCCGGCCCGGAATCGCTTGCGCTGGACGAGCCGCTCGAGCCGGAGTGGCGCGTCGGCGAGATGGCGATCGAGTACGAGGACGACGGCGGCAACGTCGAGATCGTGATCACCGAGATCGAGTCCGAAGAGGACGCCCCCGACATCGGCGCGCGCGCGCGTTTCATCGTCTCGCGGGCGCAGGCGCGCGCGATGGCGATGCACGCGCTGGAGATCGTCGCCGCCGGGCGGCCGCGCTGTCAGTTCTGCGGGTACCCGCTCGAGCCGGAAGGCCACATCTGTCCGGCGATGAACGGCCACCGCTCGTATCAGGAGTAGCCGGTGCAGCTGACGGCCGAGCGCGTGAAGACGTTGTTGCGCGAGGGTGACGTCGAGATCCTCGGGCTGCTTCCCGGCGCGTCGAACTACACGTTCGCGGTGACCGTCGCCGACCCGGAGCTGAAAGTCGTCGCCGTCTACAAGCCGCAAGCCGGCGAGACACCACTGTGGGACTTCCCCGACGGGACGCTTTACCGGCGCGAGATCGCGGCGTACGAGCTGAGCGAAGCGCTGGGCTGGTCGCTCGTCCCGCCGACGATCGAGCGCGACGGCCCGGAAGGGATCGGCTCGATCCAGCTCTACATCGAACACGATCCCGAGCTGCATTACTTCACGCTGATGCCCGAGCACGCTGCGACGTTCATGCGTGTTGCGTTGCTCGATCACGTGATGAACAACGCGGATCGCAAGGGTGGGCACTGCCTGCTTGAGACCTCGACGAAACGTGTGTGGGTCGTCGATCACGGCGTGTGCTTCCACGCCGATCCGAAGCTGCGCACGGTGATCTGGGACTTCGCCGGCGAGCCGATCCCGTTGGAGCTGCTGATCGAGCTCGAGCGCGCCGACCTCGGCGTGCTTCGGCCGTGGCTCACCGCGTACGAGCTTGACGCGGCGACCGCGCGGCGGACGGAGTTACTCGCTGCGCGCGCGTTCCCCGATCCGCCGGAGGACCGGCGCGCCTACCCTTGGCCGCCGGTTTGATCTAGCGGTAGACGCCGTTGTGGCCGAGGCTGATGTTCCCGGGTTGCGGAAAGTAGCACAGGCCATGCGGTGACGCGCCCGTTTGGATCTTCGCCAGGATGGCTCCGGTCTTCGTGTTGACGACCGTCACGTAGCCGCTGAAGCGATTCGAGAACCACAGCTGTGTTCCGTCGGGGGATACCTGCATCATGTCCGGGCTCCCGCCGACGCGCCACGTCTTGACGACGCTGCGCTTGAACGGGTCGATGACCGAGATCGTGCCGGCGATGCGGTTGCTGAGATAGAAGAGCTTCGCGTCCCGGCTGACGGCGAACCCGTGAGCGCCGACGCCCGTGCGGATGAACTTGATCTGCTTCATGCGCACGGGATCGACGACCGATACGCCGGACAAGCCTTGGTTCGCCACGAAGAAGACCGAACCGTCCGGGGACAGGCGCACGTCGATCGGCTTCCCGCCGACGTACAAGTGCGAGACGATCTTCATCTTCACCGTATCGACCTTTACCACCATCCCCGAGTACTCGGTCGACGCGAGCAGGTACCGGCCGTCGGCGGTGAAGTCGAGGTGGTCGACGCCGGGCCAGGGGATGGACACGCTTTTGATCAGCTTGAACGTCGTCGGGTCCCGGAAGTCCAGACGCTTGTTGTCTTCGGCGACGACGACGGCCTTGGTGCCGTCCGGCGTGAAGTACAGGTTGTATGGGTCGGTGACGTTGGGGATGATGCGCGCGATCCTTCCGGTGCGCGGGTCGATCACGGTGAGGTTGCCGGTGTTGCCTTGGTCGACGTAGAGCCATCGCATGTCTCGTGACGGCGTGACGTGCTGCGGTTCCACGCCGACCGGGTACGAGAAGAGAACTTTGAATGTGTTGGGGTCGATCACCGCCACTGTGTTCCCGATCGAGTTGGGTACGTAGACGCGCTCGGGGATCGATTGCAGGCGCGGAAGGATGCCGCCGGTCGCCGCTGCGTACACGTTCACACCGGCGGCTGGGGTCACCGAGCTGTTGCGAGCGGCAGCCCTCGACCGAGACGAAGACGGCGATGATGAGGAGCCCGATGCTCCCGTGGGCGGCGCTTTTGCGCTCGAGCAGGCCGCGGCGATCAGGGCAAGCCCAAGAAGGATCGCGGCCGCGCGCAGCGAGGGCGTTGTGCGATGGGGGGATTTCACCGGCGAAAGCATACCGGTGGGCCCGCGCGACCGACGGGAGCGCTCAGGTAAAGAGAATCTCCTCGTTCGTCTCTCCGCCGGAAGACGCGCGCCCGGTGGCACCGCCGGCGAGGATCGTTCTCCTCGTGCCGACCAGCAACGTCGGATCGGCCAGAGGGAGAGCCAGCGGGCTGCTCGGCGAGATCGTTCCCGTTGTCACCGAGATCTTCCATACTCGCGTGGTCGGGCGCCCGGCTGAGTCTCGGCCGCCGATGAGGAACGCGGTATCCCCGCGAACTACCAGGACGGCGTGCGAAACCGCCGCGGGAAGCTCGGCAAGACGGTGAACCGATCCGGACGCAGGATCGACGAGATAGACGCCTCTCGACCCTCCCGCAGAATCGGTCTGACCCCCTGCGATGAGCAGCTTCGATCCGGCTGCGGCGACGGCCGCGTAGCGCAGCCCCTCCGGGAGGGTCGCCGCGACCCGGAACGAGCGGCCGTCGGTCGTCTCGAGAACTTCCGCGCGCGCGCTCGACCCGTCGTACCCTCCGACGACGAAGATCGAGTTGCGGATCGTGACGGCTGCGAGATCCGACAGAACGCGCGGCAGGTGACCGGTCGTCGATGTGGCACCGGTCGCCGGGTCGAATCGTTGGACGAGTTTTCCTGCGTTACCACTGCCTCCGAACAGCCAGATCTCGTTGCCCATCGAGACGGCCGCCGCGTCGTGCGCGGCGATCGGTAGGGAGCCGACCCGTCTCGCCGAACCCGTGAGCAGGTCGATCGAAAGGATCGTCGAGATCGACGAGTCTCCGGGGATCAGCCCTCCGAGCATGTACCCGGTCTCGCCGATCACCGCGCCGGCCGCGCGCTCGACGACGTAAGGGAGCCGCGGCAAGCGGGCACCGGTGCTTGGAGATGGGGACGTTGTTCGTCGGCTCGATGGTGTTGCGTGTGGAGGGAGCGTGTTGCGCGCGCGCGGCACGCTCGACGTGCAAGACGCCACGAGCGCGAACAGAAGGACAGGGGCAAGACGCTTCGCGGCTATCCGCCCCCGAGACCGGGCGCCACGATCCCGCCGCGCGTCATCTTCATCAGGTCGAGCGCTTCGTCGAGCTCTTTCTCACCGAGCACCCCGCGCTCGAGCACCACGTCGCGGATGCTGCGCCCGGTCTTGAACGCTTCCTTCGAGATCTCGGCACACAGGTCGTACCCGATCGCCGGAACGAGCGCCGTCACGATGGGGAAGGACTGCTCGACGAGAGCACGCGCGCGCTGGGCGTCCGGCTGCAAGCCTTCGACGCATCGCTCCGCAAGCAGCGTCGCGGCCGACGCAAGCAGATGCACCGACTCGAGCAGATTGTGCGCGATCACCGGCATGAACACGTTGAGCTCGAAGTTGCCCATCGCGCCGCACATCGCGACGGTCGCGTCGTTTCCGAACACTTGCGCCGCGACCTGCGTCACGACTTCGGGGATGACCGGGTTCACCTTCCCGGGCATGATCGAGCTGCCCGGCTGCAGCTCCGGCAGGCGGAGCTCGCCGATTCCCGCGCGAGGCCCCGAGCCCATCCACCGCAGGTCGTTCGCGATCTTCATCATCGACGCGGCGACCGTGCGAAGCGTCCCCGACACCTCGACACACGCGTCCTTCCCGCCTTGCGCTTCGAAGTGATCGTCGGCTTCACGAACGGCCAGCCGGGTCCGCTCCGCGACCAACGCGATCGTGCGCGCGGCGAATCCGGGTTCGGCGTTGAGGCCGGTGCCGACCGCGGTGCCGCCCAAGGCAAGCTCGAACAGTCGCTTCTGCGCGTCTTCGATCCGGTCCAACCCCTTCGCGATCTGCGTCGCGTAACCGCCGAATTCCTGGCCGAACGTGATCGGCGTCGCGTCCATCAAGTGCGTCCGCCCGACCTTGAGCACGTCGGTCCACACCTCGGCCTTCGCGCGCAGCGCGCCTTGCAGCTGCGTCAAGGCCGGCGTCAGCTCCTCGCGGAGCGCGCCGAGGGTCGCAAGGTGGATCGCCGACGGGATCACGTCGTTCGACGACTGTCCTGCGTTCACGTGATCGTTCGGGTGTATCTCCTTCGATCCGCGGTCTCCGCCGAGCAGCTCCGACGCCCGGTTCGCGATCACCTCGTTCGCGTTCATGTTGGTCGAGGTGCCCGACCCCGTCTGGAAGACGTCGATGGGGAAGTGCTCGTCGAGCATCCCCGACGCGACCTCATCGGCCGCACGCCTGATCGCGTCGGCCTTCTTGGCGTCGAGGTGTCCGAGCTCTTCATTCGTCGTTGCGGCCGCCCACTTGATCAGGCCGAGCGCTTCGATGAA
>Ga0209577_10002084_pt1 | contig 19390 bp, 18 predicted proteins | sample GraSoiAngelo_109_FD_185874 | JGI IMG/M metagenome (GOLD analysis project Ga0209577, IMG submission 185874) | Grasslands soil microbial communities from the Angelo Coastal Reserve, California, USA - 14_0903_12_20cm (SPAdes) (version 2) | ecosystem: Environmental > Terrestrial > Soil > Grasslands...
AGTGATGCGCTCGGCATGTACAATCAGCACGATGCGATCGACGAGGGGAGAGGCGTCGAATACATCAATCGTGCGTGCCAGGGTGAGTCGCCCTGCCAGTGGCATCCAGAGCTTGTCGGGTCCTTGCATGCGGCGACTGGAACCGGCGGCGACGATCAGCGCTGCGGATATTGGTTGCATAGGTGCCTAGTCTCCAGTGCGACCGCCAGGGTCGCCCTCTTTAATAATATCTCAATATTGTTTTTGTTTGAAAGACGGCGGCGGCTGTGGTGCGGGATTGGAAAGCCCCTGCTGCTTTGGGTGGGCGAAGATCATGCGGCCCGCGACGGTTTGTAGCACGCGCGTGACGGAGACCTCGATGGTTGATCCCATATACTGGCGGCCACCCTCGACGACGATCATGGTACCATCGTCCAGGTATCCAACGCCCTGACCGAGTTCTTTGCCATCCTGCATAATTTTGATGTAGATGTCCTCGCCAGGCAGCAGGACGGGTTTGACCGCATTTGCCAGCTCGTTGATATTGAGGACCTTGACCCCTTGCAGTTCAGCCACGCGGTTGAGATTGAAGTCGTTGGTGATGATCGGGCAATGCAGATTGCGCGCCATCTTGACCAGCTTGCCATCGACCTCGGCCACGCCTTCTATCTCCACCTCTGGAAACTCGATGGGAACAGAGGAGTCTTTTTGCAGGCGGTTGAGCATCTCCAGTCCACGTCTGCCGCGATTGCGCCGCATGGTATCGGCGGAATCGGCAATATGCTGGAGTTCATTCAGAACGAAGCGCGGGACAACCAGGGTGCCGGAGATGAAACCCGTCTGGCTGATGTCGGCGATGCGCCCGTCGATGATGGCGCTGGTATCAAGGAGAATCTGCGTAGAGGGTTCAACTTGATTGGTTGAGGCTTTGTCGCGCCCCGCGCGAACTTCCTTCTCGCGCTCCTCGTCCCGGTCTCGGTCACGGTTGCGGCGCGGGAAAAATCCCGCCTGGAAGAGGTGCGCGACATCGTTTTTGCGCTGTACGCCCAGGGCAACGCCGAGAAAGCTGAAAACGATAGCGGCGACAAAGGGGAGTATACGCCCGAAGTTCGAGGGCAGGTTTGATAATGGAACAAACAAGAGCACCGAAATGACGAGGCCGACGATAAGTCCTAAAACTGCCGCGATGAGGTCACTAACGGAGGTCTCGCGCATCCAGTGATAGGGAATAACCGTGATGTACGGTGTGATAAGGAAAGCGATAATGACTGCTGCCGCGGAGATACCAATAAACCACCAGAAGTTCATGATCAACTCATGGTCGAAAAAGTACAGAGCAACGGCAACGGCTAGCGTTAGCACGGACCCGACAATGCGGGCAATAGATTTGACAGACATCCCTTCATCCTCCAAAACGGCGCAATCGTTAGCGACGTTGCGCCAGTGAGGGGCGGCCTGAGGTAGGACAAGTGGGCAAGGTCGATGATGATAACAATAAATGATAATAGCAAGTGATGTTGCCTGACCCACCAGTATCAAGATATCCACGCGGGGTATCGAACAGATTACTACCAGAAAACGCGCCCATATAGCCGAAAAAATTCTATATGTCGAATATGGAGTATACAACTTTCCGGCGTAGGAATCAATAGCAACCTGTGCTTTCTGCACCTGGTACTATATGGAGTAGGTTACTACACGATTAATGCCTACGCAGACTGCGCGAGAGCAGTTTGGGAAACGCTCCTACATACTAGTGTAGCGCAACTTCCAACGCTACTGCAAGTGAACTGGCGGCGAAGATTTTGAAATCTGCCGGTAACCCCGAATTCTCCAATTCGGCGCTGACCTTCACGCCTCCCCCGGCCTTTGGAATGATGCAGCGCTTGAAGCCCAGTTTGGCGGCTTCTCGCACGCGCAGAGTGAGCCGATTGACGGCGCGTAGTTCTCCTGAAAGGCCGACTTCGCCGATCAAGGCCATATCGGGCGCGATGTTTTTCTCGCGATAACTCGAGGCAATGGCTGCCGCTACGCCCAGGTCGATGGCAGGCTCTTCGAGGGTAAAGCCGCCGACGACATTGGCATAGACATCGTGATTGTTGACGGCCAGCCCGACCCGTTTGGTGAGAACGGCCAGCAGCATGAGCAGGCGACTGTATTCGATGCCGTTGGTGTTGCAGCGTGGATTGCCGAAGTTGCTGGGAATAACGAGCGCCTGTACCTCGACAAGAATGGGGCGCGTTCCCTCCATGCTGACCACGACGGCAGACCCTGTGGCTCCGGCGGCACGATCAGCCAGGAAGACGGCGGAGGGATTGGGGACTTCCGCCAGCCCGTCTCCATGCATCTCGAAGACGCCGACCTCGTGTGTGGCTCCAAAGCGGTTTTTGACGCCGCGCAGCAGGCGGTAGGTATGATAGCGCTCGCCCTCAAGGTAGAGAACGGCGTCGGCTATATGCTCTAACGCCTTTGGCCCAGCGACGGTGCCTTCTTTGGTGACATGCCCGATGATAAAGATCGGGGTATGCGTGCTTTTGGCCAGTTGCATGAGCTGCAGGGTGCATTCGCGCACCTGGCTAATACTGCCGGGTGCGGAGGTGAGATGGCTGGATAAGGTCGTCTGAATAGAATCGACGATGACCAGCGCAGGTTTCGTACGCCCTACGGCCTCCGCGATGATGTCCATCTCAATAGAGGCGAGCAGGTACAGTTGCTCACCGGTGATCTCGAGGCGTTCGGCGCGCATCTTAACCTGTTCAATGGACTCTTCGCCTGAAACGTAGAGGACCGACCCGGCGGTTTTGGCGATGTTTCCGGCAACCTGTAGAAGCAGCGTGGACTTACCAATACCGGGTTCGCCGCCGATCAAGGTGAGTGAACCTGCCACGAGGCCGCCTCCGAGTACGCGGTCCATTTCAGGATAGCCAACGGAGATACGTCCCTGCGCGAGTGGTTTGATCTCTGGTAGAACGACGGGCGTGATGGTTCCCTGGGCGAGCGGCGAAGTATTCCCCAGGAGAGTTTGCCGGCGTTGTTGGGCAGGGCTTTGGGGAAGCTCCGCCACTTCCTCCAGGGTGTTCCACGCGCCGCAGTCGGGGCATTTGCCTACCCACTTACTCTGTTCTCCACCGCACTGCTGGCAGATGTATTTGGTACGTGTTTTTGGCATAAGAAATCCAAATAGGGTGAATTTTGCAGGATTTTCATACATAACCAGGGCGACCATAACCAGGGCGACCGCGAGGGTCGCCCGTACCATATACGGATGGAGCGAGCCGCTTCGTGTAGGGTACGGGCGACCCTCGCGGTCGCCCTGGTTATGTATGTATGTGTATGTATGAGGCGCGATGAATCGCGCCCCAACAATCATAACAATATTAGCCCTGCGCTTCGCTGCTGCTTTCGCCGCCAGCCGAGAGGGCCGCTTCAGGCGGTTCTGGCAGGCTGGGCGATGGCAACTGTTCGATGCGGTTGCGCACCTGCAAGACCAGGTCGTCGTCAATCACTACTGCTTCGACGAGATCACCCGGATGGAATTTGCCTTCCAGCAATCCTTCCGCCAGGGGGTCTTCGACCATACGCTGAATGGTGCGGCGCAGCGGGCGAGCGCCGTACTGGGGATCGAAACCTTTGTCGATCAGGAAGTCCTTCGTTGCCGGAGGTACAACCAGTTCCAGTTGTTGCTCGGTCAGCTGAACGCGTACACGCTTCAACAGTAGTTCGACTATCGAGTACATCTCTTCGATGCGCAGCGAATGGAAAACGATAACTTCATCGATACGGTTCAAGAACTCGGGTTTGAAGGTGTTCTTCAGTTCGCCGAGTACCTTGCTCTTCATCGACTCGTACTCATTCTGATTGGCTCTGGCCTTATCCGCCGACTGTTTGAAGCCGATGGAGGCTTCTTTGTTCAGAAGGCTTGCGCCAACGTTGGAGGTCATGATGACGATGGTGTTGCGGAAGTCCACCGTGCGGCCTTTGGCGTCGGTCAACTTGCCGTCTTCCAGAATCTGGAGCAGCATGTTGAACACGTCAGGATGAGCCTTTTCGATCTCGTCCAGCAGGATGACGCTGTACGACTTACGACGTACTGCCTCGGTGAGCTGGCCGCCTTCTTCGTAACCGACATATCCGGGAGGCGCGCCAACGAGACGGGCTGCCGCGTGACGCTCCATGAACTCCGACATGTCAATTTTGATGAGGGCTTCTTCGCTTCCGAACACAAACTCGGCCAGGGCCTTTGCCAGTTCGGTCTTACCGACACCCGTGGGTCCCATGAAGATGAATGAGCCGATGGGGCGTTTGGGGTCTTTCAGACCGGCGCGGGCGCGGCGCACAGCGCGAGCGATCTTCTCAATAGCTTCGTTCTGCGCGATGACACGACCATGCAAAGATTCTTCCATCTGAAGCAGGCGCTGGGACTCTTCCTGGGCGATGCGCATAACGGGGATACCGGTCCACATCGAGACGATCTGGGCGATCTCCTCTTCACCAACCGAGGGCTTCTCGCTGCCGCGTTCGCGGTGCCAGCCGGACTCCAGTTTGGCGATGCGGTCGCGCAGTTTGACCTCGCGGTCGCGCAATTCAGCCGCCAGTTCGTACTCTTGCTGCTGAATGGCCTGTTCTTTTTCGCGCAGGACGGACTCTAAGCCCTTCATGGCCTCTTTGAGGTTGAGGGGCGCGAGCGAGTTCTGCATGCGCACACGGCTGGCTGCTTCATCGATCAGGTCAATAGCCTTGTCGGGCATGAAGCGATCGGTGATGTAGCGGCTGGCCATCTCGGTAGCGGCTTTGAGGGCCTCATCGGTGATGGTCAGGCGGTGGTGCGTCTCGTAGCGTTCGCGAATGCCTTTGAGGATTTCCAATGTCTCCTCGATGGATGGTTCACGGACGATGACTTCCTGGAAGCGGCGCTGCAGGGCGGCGTCGCGCTCGATGTACTTGCGGTATTCATCCAGCGTGGTTGCGCCGATGCACTGGAGTTCGCCGCGAGCCAGTGCGGGTTTGAGAATATTAGCGGCATCAACTGCACCCTCGGCAGCGCCCGCGCCAACCAGGGTATGCACTTCATCAATAAAGATGATGCAGTCCCGGCTATTGCGAATCTCTTCGATGATCTTTTTGAGACGCTCCTCAAACTCGCCGCGATACTTGGTGCCAGCTACCAATGAGCCGACATCGAGGGTGAGCAAACGCTTACCCGCGAGCGTTTCCGGCACTTCACCGGCGATGAGTCGCTGGGCCAGGCCTTCGACGATAGCGGATTTACCGACACCCGGCTCACCGATGAGCGCGGGATTGTTCTTGGTGCGTCGCGAGAGAATCTGGATGACCCGCTCGATCTCTTGATGCCGCCCGATGACGGGATCAAGCGTACCGGCGCGCGCAGAGGCAGTTAGATCGATACCCATCTGGTCAATAGTGGGCGTTTTTGAGTGCTTTGCATCACGCTCATGTGGAGAGCCGGACTGACTGAGTACCTGAATGGTCTGTGTGCGTACCTTTTCGAGGTTGACACCCAAACTTTCCAGCACGCCAGCCGCGATGCCTTCACCTTCGCGCACAAGGCCGAGCAAGAGATGTTCTGTACCGATATAGTGATGATTCAGGCGACGAGCTTCATCCACGGCCAACTCGATCACCTTTTTGGCGCGTGGAGTCAGGCCGATCTCACCGAGGACAATGCGATCTCCACGTCCAATAATAAATTCAACGGCGCTGCGTACCTTGTTCAGTTCAACGCCCAGATTACTCAATACTTTGGCTGCAACACCCTCTCCCTCGCGCACTAATCCGAGTAAGAGATGTTCCGTGCCGATATAATTGTGTTGGAAGCGTTGGGCTTCCTCTTGGGCCAGGCTCAAAACCTTCCTGGCTCGCTCTGTAAACTTATCAAACCTATCTCGATCGTTCACCTGTTTGTCACCCCCCTTTCAGTGGCAGAGAGTGGAACCGCGCCCTCTGTGATGCTCAGGTAAACAGCATAATTCATCTTACAACACGCATCTTGAAGCGTCAAGGAAATCATTCAAAGCCCTCCCATCAGGTAAAAAAACGCATTACGACAAGTTCTATTCTGAAACAATCGACCTCCTGACTGCTGTACACCAGGTATACGCAGTCAGGAGGTCGCCCGATAAACTGTTCAAGTACACATTGGCCTGCGAGAAAAAACTATTCTTCTGGCGCCTCCGTCTCATCTTTAGAACGCTGGCGGGCTGCGGCGCGGAAGGCCTCAGCCATAGCTGTGGTTTCACCATTATCGCCAAGAGCGATATTGTTCAGAAGCGAATTTTCAGGAGTTCGCTCCGGGCGTTCGCGACCTTTCCCTTCACGACGAGACGTTCCACCCTCTTTCTCTGCCTGTGTCTCTTCCGAGCGAGGCAAAGTTTGTTCTAATGACATCATCATATCACCTGAAGAGGTGGATGCGCCAGTTTCTGTCGATGAAGATTCTGCCGCGGACTCTTTGGTATCGAGTGCGTCGGCTTGCCGCAAACTCAATCCGAGGCGTCGACGATCAGCATCGATACGCAGGATGCGCAGTTGGAGTTGCTGGTTCTCGTGCAGGTTGGCCTTCGGGTCCATGCCGGGCGTAAGTTCCGACAGGTGAATCAATCCTTCGATGCCATCCTCTATGCGGGCGAACGCTCCAAATGGCGCGATTTTGGTAATGGTGCCTGTCACGACCTGGCCGGGGGTGTAGCGTTGCTCCACGGTGGTCCAGGGATCAACTTCCGCCCGTTTAATGGAGAGTGCGATCTTCTTTTTGTCCTTATCGACACTCAAGACCTGGACTTCAACCTCCTGGCCGACTTTGAGTACTTCGCTGGGATGATTGACACGACTCCAGGCCAGCTGGCTGATATGCACCAGTCCGTCCGCCCCTCCCAGGTCCACAAAGGCCCCGAAGTTGGCGAGATTGCTGACGATGCCACGTCGTACTTCCCCTGGCTTCAACTCGTCAAGGAGCTCCTCGCGACGGCGCTGTCTCCACTCCTGGACGGCCAGGCGCTCGGAGAGGATCAGGCGGTTGCGCGCGCGATTGATCTCGATGATTTTGAGCTGGAGCTCTTTATCTTTCATACTCTGGAGCTTGGCCGCCGTCTCCTGATTATCACCACCCTGCGCCACTTCCTCGCGCTTGAGGTTCAAAATCTGGGAGATGGGGACGAAGCCGCGAATACCGGCGACATCGACAATTAAGCCCCCCTTATTGTAATCGATGACCCTGGCCCTGAGCAGTTCGTTATTCTTGTACTGCTCTTCGGCGACACGCCACTGGCGCTCCGCATTTGCCCGCTTGAGAGAGAGCAACGCGTGCCCATCTGGTGTTTCTGGCTGGATGACATAGACGAGGACTTTGTCATTCAGGTGCAGGTTTTCAAAAGACCAGTCGCCACTCGCGGGTAACTCTCGCGTGGAGAGGACGCCCTCCGACTTGAGACCAATATCGACCAGGATCTCATCCTGGTCAATACGCACGATTACGCCATCGACTACATCGCCGCGCTTGATATTGATGGGAGTGGTAGATGCCGCGAGCAACGCTTCCATTTCGTTGAAGTCGTTCATCTCTTCGGGGCTGCTGTTGTTTTTCCCTTGTTCGTCGTTTCCTTCGTACATTGTCTGTACCCGTCCACTTTTAAGATTTGCCGCTGGCATTGTCGAAAGGTCGCCGTGCTTGTGTGCTTGCATGGGTAAAATACCCCCTTCGATCCACGGTTATTTCCCATCCATTGAACGCCCGCCATTTCTGGTAGATGTGCTCTGTTTTTCGTTCGTCTGGTAGCTGTTCATCTGCTGCAAAGGGACGAAATGACTGCACACCGGGACCCTTGGGGATACGTCATTGGACTTGGGCTTATCGGAGGAGGCTGCTCTGGCTGGGATTGCTTCCGCGTTTTCGGTCTCGGCTGGTTCTTCTTTTGCTGAGACCGACCAAAATTCGACAACAAACGGTGTCCTAAAAACGGTGCTACGAAACACTGCTCGCAGACAGGTAAGCCGTGATACGGACATAATAAGAGCCTGAGCACAGTATACCCCCCACTCGATGCTCTAATTATACCAAAAGCCTTCCATGAATGCAAGACAATACACAACCTATTTAGCAGATTGCTCCGATGTTTATTTATCTGCCATATTGTATCATACGTTTGCAAGCGGTTCCAAATGCAGTAATGCTACAATAATTTTATGGATATAAGGAAGAGTAACGAAGTTCTGCTAGCGCTGCGTGCCCGTCTGAAGCCAGTGGAACTCGCCAATGAATTGATAGATGCGCTTGAAGGCCATCGCCCACTTGCTCGTAAGGCAGCGGTATTGATAGGACTTTTTGAGCAGGAAGAGGAACTCTACCTCGCGTTTATTCGCCGTGCCACCACGCTGCGCTCACATAGCGGCGAGATAGCCTTTCCTGGCGGCTCGGTTGACTTGACCGACGCCTCTCCGGTGGAGACGGCGCTGCGTGAAGCGCAGGAGGAGATCGGGTTGGATCCATCCAGGGTAGAGGTACTTGGCATTCTGCCACCTGTGTTTACGGTGGTCAGCAACTTCTTGATTACACCGGTGATCGCCTATTTACCCCAGGGACCCGGTACCTTGCAATTGCAGGCGAGTGAGGTTGACGAAGTGCTGCTGCTACCTTTATATGCCCTGGCCGATCCTACTATTCATCACACCGAGGAGTGGACACGCGGTGGTGTGGCGCGCACCGTTTATTTTTACGATTATGGGCCATATCGTATCTGGGGCGCAACCGCGCGCATGCTTAATGCGCTGTTGGAATTGTTGAATACTCCATAAGTCATAGTTCCCTTGATTCTTTTCGTTCGTTGAATACAATAGAAGATGTGGTTACACATATTTGCTTGTCGTCTCTCCTGTAGCGCGTTTCCTGTAGATTGTTTTGTGAAGCGGTTGGGCTTTGGTCCCTGAGTGGAGAAAACTGTGACGTTGCCAACACCTGATGCTCAGTCTTCAAGATTTCTGTCTCAACACACACAACCTACTCCTGCTATTCCTGCTACTCCGTCTACTCACTCGATGCCTTTTGCTCCCCTTTCGTCGACTCCTCCGATGCCATCTGAGTCTGTGACAGAACCATCTGAGATGTATGCGCGTAGGCGCGCCACTGAGTTTGCCGGGCATTCCTGGGATCTCGCGACTGGTGGCTTGAAGACCTTAACTGCGAAACGTGAACTTCCTCCGCGCCTTGGGAGACGTGTCGACGAGCCGACGGCTTTGGCAGCGGCACAGCGTAGTTATACGTTTGCCCTGGTGATCCTGGCATGCGTCGTGGTCATGCTAATAAGCGGGGGCATTGTCTTATTTGTGCTGCTCCAGCCCTGATGAAACGGGCCGATTTGCTTCATCGGGGGATATAAGCAAGGGAGGCTGCTACGAATATACTGCTGGGACGCCATGTAGCGTGGTGGCGTTGCGAACGGCTTTAACGATAGCGCGCGCTAACGTTGTTGCGGCTGCTGCTCCGATAGCGCTGGTTTGCGATACTGCTATGGACGAGTCATGCAGGATTTGTGAACCTGGTCCCAGCGCAAGCGCAAACACAGTATCTCCATCAAACATAGTATGCGCAGGATGAATAGCCTGTGCCATCCCATCGTGTGCCATTTGCGCGACTTTATTGGTCTGCTCTTTGGTCAACGCGGCGTTGGTGGCGACAACGGCAATAGTTGTATTGCCAAAGGGATTACCTGCCAGGAAATCTGGGCCGTCAGAGCGGCGCGTGCCCGCGATAACCGTTTGTGCCCGCGGGTCAACTATGTCACCCACGGCATTGACGACGACGATTGCGCCAACCAGTGTGCCATCAGAAAGCAACATGCTGGCTGAACCAAGCCCGCCTTTCGTCATGAAGTCTGGTCCGGCCATCTTGCCTACTGTAGCGCCTGTGCCCGCGCCAACTGTGCCCTGCGCAACCGGTTCACTGCTGGCTTGTTCGCATGCGCGGTAGCCTGCGGAGGCATCGGGACGAATACTGGCCGGGCCAAATGCCAGGTCGAAGATGGCGGCTGCCGGGACGATTGGTACGCGCGCGACGCCTGTGTCGTAGCCGATGCCGCGTTCTTCGAGGTAGAGCATGACACCGCTCGCCGCATCGAGTCCGAAGGCGCTGCCGCCAGTAAGCACGATGGCGTTGACACCTTCAACGAGGGTCATGGGGCGCAGCAGGTCGGTTTCGCGTGTGGCGGGCGCACCGCCGCGTACATCGACGCCGCCCATAGCGGGTGTGTCGCAGAGGATAACGGTGCAGCCTGTGCCTGCCTCAAGGTTGGTGTCGTGCCCCACACGAATGCCGGGGATATCGGTGATGTCGTCGTGCATACTTATTTTTGTAGCCTCTCTAATTCCCGCGCCTTCTCTTCAGCAGGTTTGATGACTTTTTCCTCAAGTGAGGCAAGCAGGTCTGTCAATCCTTTGTAATGGTATCCTGGAAGGACCCAGGGATATTGTTTAAAGTCGGGGAACAGGTTGTACAATCTTCTCATTCCATTGAGGAGCGGCTGTACGGGTACAACCGTTTTTGGTAGAATAGCCCGCAGTTCTTGTGAAATGCTTTTGTAGGGTGAGAGATCCGCAATGATAAAGCGGGCGATATGGGCAAGCGTCCTTACTTTCTCCGAAAAATCGCGACTCAGAGGTTGTTCGAAGTTGAATAAGATGGGCGAATAATGCCGTTTGCGCAGTTCATCCCTTATTGTCTCAAGTATGGGTTTACGCTCGGGCGTAAAACGCCCCATGATCAATACAACATTGGAAGTAATGGTGTTGACGACTTCGCCGATGCTTTTGTTGTTCAGGAGCAAATAGATGAACTGTGCTATATCCAGGGTGTCCACCGCAATGGCAGGCTCATTGGAGAACGTGATAATCAGATTTGTCTGATTTGCTCCTTCCAGGTGTACATCCCAGGCGGAAAGTCCGCAGACGGAGCATCCCGTTAAGTTTGCCTTTCTTAGATTTGTTTCGACTAGAATGGCGTAGTTCAGTACAGCCTCGTTCAGATTTGCTCCGGTCAAATCGGTCTCTCTCAAAATAGCCATCGTCAGGTTTGCCGAAGTAAGCTCGGCACCGGCAAGCTTCGCTGCTGTTAGGTCGGCTTTCCAGAGCCTTGCAGCCGTGAGATTAGCCCTGCTGAGGTCCGCAAAGGTGATATCTGCGAATCCGAGATCGGCCTTATGGAGATTGGCTTCGTGGAGATCCGCCTCTAAGAGCGTTGCTCCAAACAGATTGGCCACTTGCAAGTCTGTCGAGGCAAGATCAGCTCCATTGAGGTTTGTCCCGCTCAGATTGGCTGCTTGCAAATTTGCGCCGGCAAGACCTGCCTCGTGGAGGTCCGGTTGTATGTCAGGGTTCTTTTTTCTCCATTCGTTCCAGGGAATAGACCCTTGCTTGAGAATACTGAGTTGTTGCCGATTCGCCATTCAGTTGCCTCTGGGTTATAATTCACACCAGTATAGCACAATATCAATTCCTATCATTGCTTCGCTTCATGCTTGTTGTGACCTGCAATGACTATCTATTATCGTAGTTGTAGAGAAAAGGGTTGTTCACCGGGAGCAGAAAGGGGCAAAACGATGGCTGCTGATCCTCGTGGATTGTCGATGAGCGTCGAAGAATACCTGGAGCTTGATCGCAACAGCCTTGATACGCGCTACGAATACATCGATGGCTATGTTTATATGCTGGCTGGAGGCACTGCCGATCATTCTACCATAGGTATCAACGTTATTACCTTGCTGCATCGTCTGTTGCACAGCAGTTCATGCCGGGTGTACAACTCCGATTTACGTGTGCGTCTCTCAAAAAAACGGTTTGTCTACCCGGATGTCACAGTTAGCTGCGACCCGCGAGATCGCGGAAAGATCGATATTGTAGAGTATCCACGCCTGATTGTTGAAGTGCTATCTCCAAGTACAGAAGGCTATGATCGCGGCAGAAAGTTTTCTTATTATCGCGCATGCCCTGTTTTACAGGAGTATGTCCTGATTGATGCACAGAGGCAGGCGGTGGAGGTCTTCAGACGAGAAACAGAAAACCTGTGGACGCTGCACCCCTTTGGTCCGGGCGATACTATAGAACTGACAAGTATCGGTGTCAGTTTTCTCATCGATGCTGTCTATGAGAATGTGATGCTGCCGGATGATTCACCCGCTGACGCGTAGAATTCGATGAAGTGAGTGGATTTCCCCATTCACAACCCGAACCAGAACAATACAATCGCAACCCCAATCGGCACCGTCAAATTATCCGATCCCCACGGCGAAATGGCTTCGAGGAGCGTTCCTACTATCGCCGCGAAGAGTCCACCTAATAGAATGAGTGGGAGGCTAAGCGAAGAAACAATAGCCAATGTAATGGCTACAGCCACAAAAGTAAACACAAAACAGGCCAGCGAGCCTTCAAGAGTGCGTTTGTGGCCTTTGCTGCCCGGGACGGTATAGCTGTGCTTGCCGAAGCGTTTGCCGATGATGGACGCGAAGGCATCGCCCCAGGTCATAGCCATAATGCCGGCCATGGCGTACTCCTCAAGGCCTCTTGGAAAGCCCTGTTCCCATCCGGTGTGAAAGATGAAAAGCAAAAGCGTACACGAGAAGGCAAAATAGACGGTGCCAGGGGTTGCGCCCTCTTTCGGGTCCATGGCGCTGAAGACGTGGTAGCGCAAGAAGATGGCGTTGAAGATGATAAAGCTGGCTGTAGGGATGATGGCGAACTGCCAGTGATCGAAGAGGAGCAAGATGACCCATATCCACATGCCCGCGCCAATGTGAACGAGTTTGCGGGTAAACTCGGCGGGATAGTTGCGCCAACGCCGGATGGCTTCGACGATGAGCAGCATACCGAAGGCGAATACGTAGGAGAAGATGAGTCCCAGTATATCACCTGTGGTCATATAGCCCCCTTATTCAATCTTTAGAAGCACGAAACATGCAGCGTCCTCTGCCTCGGCCCGTCCAACTCAACCAGTATAACACGCTGCCACGTGCCAAGTAGCAATCGCCTATTCTGGTAGGGAATCGCCACAGATGGCCCAATGATCGAGGATAGGAGGTGGTCGGGGGTATGCGAGGGATCATGTGGATGGCGATATGATAGTTGTGGCAGCACATGCCGCAAGGCATTGAGCAAATCAAGGTCGGTGCCTGGGTCCAGGTCGGCGGTGGTGAGGGCGCAGGTCGTATGAGCGGCGAAGGCAATGCAGACGCCGCTTTCGTTGGGGGCGTCGCGCAGGTGTGTTTCGATGGTTTCGGTGATATCGACGACCTGGTCTTTCCTCTTCGTCGCAACGGTGATGGTGACTGGTTGCATGACCCGTTCTCCCCCCTTTCTGTTTATTGAACAGCGTTACGTAAGCGCTCTATAGCCTGGGCAACACTCTCGCGTTTATTATACACTCCCGAACCTGAAACCAGCAGGTTGGCTCCCGCCCTTACTGCCAGGGGGGCTGTTGCCTCGTGTATGCCGCCATCTACTTCAATATCACAGCGCAGGCCCCGGTCAATAATCATCTGGCGCATGCGTGTGATTTTGGGCAGGGTTTCGGGAACGAACTCCTGGCCGCCGAAACCGGGGCTGATGGTCATGATGAGTACCATATCCAGAAATGAGAGCATGTCTTCGAGCATAAAGACGGGGGTCGAGGGGTTGAGTGCGACGGCAGGACTTTTCCCGGCATCTCTTATTTGCATAATGACGCGGTGGAGATGGGGGCAGACCTCCTGGTGGACGATGATAACGTCGGCGCCAGCCTGGGCGAAATCTTCAATAAATCGTTCAGGATTGGTGATCATCAGGTGGGCTTCGAGGGGGAGCCGGGTGCAGCGGCGTACCGCCTCGACGACCATTGGCCCCATGGTGATGTTGGGCACGAAATGCCCGTCCATGACATCGATCTGGATGCGCTGCGCGCCTGCTGCATCCGCCTCGCGCACCTGTTCACCCAGGCGGGTGAAATCGGCCGATAGAATAGAGGGAACGATACCAATCATATCAAAATGCCTTTCTGTTCAAACAAGTCATCTTCAGTCCAACGCGCGGGGTTGTCAATGATGTATTGACGGATGTGATCCAGGTTTCTTTCTGCGCGACTAATGTGATCGTAGAAATCACGTTGCCAGGCAAAATCTGATGCTCCAGCAGCACGTATGTAACGTGTAGCGAGTGCTTTGAACGTGCGTAGGATGGAACCCAATGTAGGGGCGCAATTTATTGCGCCCTCAAAGGGATTCAGAACGACGATGCTATGTATATGATTGGGCATGATTACGTACTGATCTAGCTCAACATTTGAATAGCGTTCTGGTATCGCGTTCCATATCCATTGAACGGCTTGCCCAGTATCGCTCAAATGCATTTCATTATCGATGATTTCTCCGAATAAACATCGTCGATCATCTGTGCATATAGTGACGAAGTATGCTCCTGGGTCCCTATAATCATAGCCTCGTAAGCGTATAGAACGACGATGATGTTTCTGAGGGTCATAGGTCATGGTATAATTCTCCCTCTCCACACGATAAGATGTAGGGGCACAATTCATTGCGCCCTCGTGGATATGCTGTGATCCAGAATGTTGTGATGAATCGGTGGCTAAGATGAGCGAGTTGGAAGGGCGCAATGAATTGCGCCCCTACACCTAGCAATGGCGTATTGTGTGGTAAATTGATGCGATTGAGGGGTAGAAAACATGATGTAGGGGCGCAATTCATTGCGCCCAATGGCAGGACCATATCAACCCATGAGGGCGCAATGAATTGCGCCCCTACATCGTTCATCATAGCTATTCTCCAGATTTTTCATTGTCTTAACCGTATATTTTTCGCAGCTGCTGCATCTACCATCCAGGTAACTTCGCCGTTGGGGGGGCGCACAATCTGGGCGGGATATTCGTCGGGGTTGTACTCACCTTCGAGGACGGCGTGCAGAGCGTCTGCTTTGTCCGCGCCTGTTACTAAGAATAACACGTTGCGGGCGGCGTTCAGAATGGGAGGGGTGAAGGTCAGACGGTCGGGTGGAGGTTTGGGAACGGATACGGGTATGACCAGGCGTTCGGTTTCATGTAGGGATGGCTGGTGTGGGAAGAGTGAGGCAGTGTGGCCCTCCGGCCCCATGCCGAGCTGGATGAGATCGAAGTTGGGAATGCCATTCGTGCCGAAGACGTGCTGCATTTCCTGGGTGTAGGCCAGGGATGCGGCCTCGCGGTCAGGTGTATCGGCGGGCATATGATGCACCTGGGGCGCGGGTATCTGTATCTTGCTCAACAGTACTTCGTGGGCCATGCGGTAGTTGCTGTCCGGGTTGTCGGGCGGCACACAGCGTTCGTCGCTCCAGAATATATCGACCAGCTTCCAGTCAATCTGGCTGCGATAGGGTTCACTTCCAAGCAAGCTGTAAAGCTTTTTGGGGGTATTGCCGCCTGATAAGGCTATGGTGAAGCGGCCTCGCGTGACGATAGCCTCGTTAGCCACACGTACAATATACTGGGCGGCTTGTTGACTGATGGTATCGAGATCAGGATAGACAGCGACGTGCATAGGTATCTCCTGCATTTTAGGGACTCCAGGTCCATATTCCGACTGTCCAACAACCATTATGATTTAATCGCGTCCATTTCAGAGTTCAGCATCTAATAAGACGGCGAGCTCCTGGAGCGTTTGTTCAAAGAGATAGTCGTGACCGGTGATCTCCAGTTCATCGCGCAAAAGATCGCTTTCCTGGTGAAACCTGGTCAGACTGACGATACGACTCTGGCGTGTTTCATGGGCAACCACGACAGAGGTGTAAACATGGTCGAGATCTTCTTCACGCTTAATGGTGAAAATGGCCTCTTTATTTTCAAAAGTGCCGGTAAGGCGCACAAGAGCGATGGAACCTGGGCGCAGCTCAGAGTGAACTAAAGGACGAATAGTGATGCTGACCGGCTGACCACCCAGGCGCTCCGTTCTACTCCTGGGTGAGACGAGTTGGCGGGTTCCGCGCGTATTCGCCGGGCGCTGCATCTCCCAGTGATAGCTGCCACTAGCGGTATCATGATAATTATTACCGGTATACTGTGAGAGTACCCATTCGAGCCGCTCTTTGAGCCAGGCGGCGAGCAACAGGGCACGAGTAGGATTGGGCGAGACATCTCCCTCTGCGGTACGAACGGGCAGGGCGAGAGGCGCGGCGGCATGTTCGATTTCGATGGAATGAATGCCCGCGAGAAATGGGCGAAATTCCGGTACATCAAAGAATTGGATGACTAAATCGCGCCAGGGAGTAATGCGTCCCCAGTTGAGGTCGCTTAATGCGCAGTTGGGAGCGGCAACACAGAGTGCAGCGAGTGTGCGGATATCCTGCTCAGGATTGAAAAAACTGGTCGAGTCAAAAATGATGCGGTTGCTGAGATCGACAAGGTTCTGGAAAGTGGGATCGCTTTGATCGGGTGGATCACCGAGCCACCACAGGTAAACGGGCAGGTCTGGTTTAAGCAAGGGTTGTACGATGTTGCCAACCGCGCGCACGGCGCTGCCCGTGGCCAACAAGGTTGTTTGCTCGAAGCAGTGCCGCATCAGGTCTGAGATCATAGAGTAGCAGCGCAGCGTCACCCATGCTGAGATAGAGGAAGCTGCCTGTGTGCCGCTATCAAGCACCGCGATACTGACACGGGCCAGGTGTGTGCTTGATAAATCACGGAGAACTTTGCTGGCGCGTTGGGCCGATTCGATATCGGGGGTACAGATGACGAGGTTCAAGACACTGGTGCGTACATTGATATTGGCCCCAGTGCGCAGGTTATCAAGGGACATGCTCCACAAAGAGGCAAGCGTTTTTTCAACTTCCTCGATGCGTACCATTTTTCCGGCCCAGGGTAAACGTATCACTGGACCATTGGCGGTATCGTTCGTCATGCTCGTTTCCCATTACTTCCTATCATCACTACTGACACACAACGTCTTCGTTGGGTGATGATTTCAATTTATTGTCAAGGGACAGTTTCTATAGTATAGACGTTACGGACGACGCCATCTTCGACCATCGCGCCAGATAAATTCATCCGAGACCTGCGGCCCCCACGAGCCTGATTCGTAGGTGTGGATGGTTTCTGCCGGTTCGTGGCCCCATTCGTCAAGGATGCCCTGGATGAAGGCCCATGCAGCCTCTACTTCGTCCCGGCGCGTGAAAAGCGTCGAGTCGCCCAGCATGCAGTCGAGTAAGAGACGTTCGTAGGCTTCGGGTTGAGACCGGAAGGACGAGGTGTAAAAGAAGTCCATGTTGACGGAGCGAATCTGCATCTCCGTGCCAGGCACCTTCGCGCCGAATTTGAGTGAAATACCTTCGTCCGGTTGAATGCGCAATGTTAATACATTTGGCTCGACCTGACCATACGCTTCACTGCGTTTGAAGAGCATCAATGGCGCCTGCTTGAACTGTATAGCAATTTCGGTGACACGTTTAGGCAGGTGTTTGCCGGTGCGCAGGTAAAATGGCACGCCGGCCCAACGCCAGCTATCTATAAATACCTTCAAGGCCACGTAGGTTTCGGTAGTCGAAATGGGCGAGACGCCTGGTTCCTGGCGATATCCTACGACTTGCTGTCCATTCACCCAGCCCGGACCGTATTGCGCGCGTATCATGTGCGTCATGACATCCTGGCTGGTCATGGGCTGTAGAGCATGCAGCACTTTGACCTTCTCATCGCGTACCGCGTTAGCATCGAAAGCGATGGGGGGTTCCATTGCTACTAGCGAGAGCAATTGCAGCGTATGATTCTGCACCATGTCGCGAATCGCACCCGCTTCTTCGTAATAGCCGCCGCGCCCTTCCAGGCCGATGTTTTCCGCCACCGTGATCTGCACGTGGTCAACGTAGCGGCGGTTCCATACCGGCTCGAAGATACCGTTTGACAGGCGAAATACGAGGATGTTCTGCACCGTTTCTTTGCCCAGATAGTGGTCGATGCGGTAGACCTGCTCTTCTCTAAAGACTTTAGCAACCTGCCGGTTTAGTTCCTTCGCTGATGCCAGGTCGTGTCCAAACGGTTTTTCAACAATGATGCGCGTCCACCCTTTGCGGCTCTTATTCAGGCCCGCCGCACCGAGATTCTGGATGATTTCGGGATACTGACTGGGTGGCGTCGACAGGTAAAAGATGCGATTGCCACCTGTGCCGCGCTCCCGGTCGAGCATGTTGAGCATGTTATTGAGCTTTTCATAGCCCTTTGCGTCGTGAAAATCGGATTGGAGATAATGGATACCGGAAGCGAACCCTTCCCAAACCTGTGGATTGACCGGCTTCTGGCGGGAGTATTGATTAATAGATTCGAGGGCCTGCTGGCGAAACTGTTCATCGGTGTAGGAACGTCGCGCGAACCCTACGACTGAGAAACCCGCCGGGAGCGGTTGTTCCAACGCGAGATCGTAGAGCGCTGGAAGCAGTTTGCGGTGTGTCAGGTCGCCGGTGGCCCCAAATATGACCATGACACACGGTTCAGGGCTGTTTTTAATGCGTATACCTTCTCGTAAAGGGTTAGGAGCCTCTACTACGCTGCGCTGAGGCATAAGCGTTCTCTCCTCAATTGAAATGTTGTGGATAGAGGGGCGCAATCAAATGCGCCCCTTGTCCCTACGACTTAACGAGCAACCTGTGTCTGTATAGCTTTCCTTTTCTCCTCGATGCCGCGGAAGAGTTCGTGGAAAGAATCGGCGAACTTTTGCACGCCTTCATCGAGCAGCTGTTGCGTCACCGCGTCGTAATGGATGCCCAGGCGTTCAAGCGCCTCCAGCTCGGCCCTGGCCTGTGGAATATCTTTTTCGATGGTAAGGCCGACACGACCGTGGTCGCGGAAGTTTTCGATAGTCTCCAGCGGCATGGTATCGACGGTATTCGGCCCGATCAGCTCCTCGGCATAAAGAACATCACGGTAGGCAGGGTTTTTCGTGCTGGTACTGGCCCATAGTGGGCGCTGCACGTGCGCGCCGCTATGTTTGAGCGACTCAAAGCGCGGCGTGTTGAAAATGCGCTTGAACTCTTGATAGACCAGGCGAGCATTGGCGATGGCGGCTTTGCCTTCCAACGCCTTCAATCGCTGCTGCTCAGCGCTGTCGCTGGTAGCTTTGATTTTATCTTCCAGGAGTTTATCAACCAGCGTATCGACACGGCTGACGAAAAAGCTGGCGACGGAGGCCATATGGCTGATATCTTTGCCTGAGGCATTGCGATCTTCCAAAGCGTTAAGATACGCTTCTGTCACTGCCTTATAAGCCTCGATCGAGAAGATGAGGGTGATGTTGATATTGATGCCCTCGGTCAAGGCTTGCTGGATAGCGGGAATGCCTTCCGGCGTCGCGGGAATCTTCACCAGCAGGTTGGGGCGATCCACCATTTTCCAGAAGCGGCGCACTTC
>Ga0209577_10002085_pt1 | contig 19387 bp, 16 predicted proteins | sample GraSoiAngelo_109_FD_185874 | JGI IMG/M metagenome (GOLD analysis project Ga0209577, IMG submission 185874) | Grasslands soil microbial communities from the Angelo Coastal Reserve, California, USA - 14_0903_12_20cm (SPAdes) (version 2) | ecosystem: Environmental > Terrestrial > Soil > Grasslands...
ACGGCGTCTCGACGCCCTCGCAGTGGGCGGCCCTCGCTGCCTTTAATCTCCCCGCGGAGTTCTACGAGACCACGCGCGCCGCCTACCGCGAGCGTCGCGACCTCCTCGTCTCCGGCCTCTGCGAACTCGGTCTCGCCTGCGACCCGCCGCACGGCGCGTTCTACGCCTTCCCCGACGTGTCCCACATCAACCGGGACAGCCGCGCCGCCGCCGACACCTTGCTCGAACGCGCGCAGGTCGCCACAGTCCCCGGCATCGTCTTCGGCGAGCACGGCGAGGGCCGCCTCCGCTTCTCCTTCTCGACCTCGCCCGAAACGATCCACGCCGGCCTCAACTCCATGCGCCGCAACCTCTAACTGAAGTGATGAGTGACGAGCGATGAGTGACGAGTTGACGGACGACGGTGGCGACTCTCGCCCGGCTCGCCACAAGCCTCCTTCCCGAAACTCATCTGCCTCGTCACGTCGCGGCGAGTTCGACTTCATCGAACGCATCCGCCGCCAGGAACTCAGACGCCTCGCCGTGCACAAACACTCATCACTCATCACTCATCACTCATCACTTCTCATAGGTATCGGCGACGACGCCGCCGTCATCCGCCAGCGCTCAGGCTTCGACACGGTCATCACAACCGACCTCCTCGTCGAAGGGATAGACTTCCACCTCGAACGCTACGGTGCGCGCCCGCGCGACCTCGGCCACAAGGCGCTCGCCGTCTCGCTCTCGGACGTGGCCGCGATGGGCGCGCGCCCGCGCTTCTGCCTCATCTCCGTCGGCCTTCCCGCCGCGCGCTGGCGTAGCAATTTCCTCGAAGAGTTTTACGCGGGCGTCCGCGCGCTCGCCGACCGCCACGGCGTCTCGATCATCGGCGGCGACACGTCGCGCACGCCCGAACGCGTCGTGATTGACTCAATCGTGCTGGGCGAGGTTAAGCGCGGGCGCGCCGTGCTTCGTTCCGGCGCGCGGCCCGGCGACCAAATCTTCGTCACGGGCGCGCTCGGCGGAGCCGCCGCCGGACTCAAAGTGCTTGAGGGTCGCGCCGTCTCGCAGTCGCGCGTGAAGCGCGCGCGCGCGCAACGTCAGCTCATCCTCCGCCAGAGCAGCCCCGAACCGCGCGTCGAGTGGGGCCTGCTCCTCGGCGAGCGGCGACTCGCCACGGCGATGATTGACCTGAGCGACGGCCTCTCCTCAGACCTCGCACACCTCTGCCGCGAGAGCAGAGTCGGCGCGCGCGTTGACGCCGCGCTCCTGCCTGTTGACCCGCTGTTGAAGTCCACGTCTGCGGATGAGGATGGCGCGCTTTCGCTCGCCCTCAACGGCGGCGAAGATTTCGAGCTACTGTTCACCGTCCGCCCGCGCGACATTGCGAAGCTGCCGGAGTCGCTCGGCAGCGTGCCCGCGACGCGCGTCGGCGAGGTCACGGGCGAGCGCGGCAAAATCAAAATCATCCGCGACGGAAGAGAGCGCCCGCTCAAACCCGCGGGGTTTGAGCACTTCAGGCGTGCGCGGCGGTAGGTCGTTCGGCTTCGCCTGAACCGGCAGATGTTTGACTGTCCGCCCGTCCTTGCCTAGACTCTTCAACGAAGCGCTCCCCGGCCCTTGCACGGTTCTTAAAGGAGGAACAATATGCGCCACTTCGCCATTCGTCTCATCGTCGCCCTTTTGACCTTTGTCGTCGGCGTCACCATTAGCTCGATGTTGGACTTCAAAAGCGTGAAGACGACTGAAAGAGCGCCAGCGACGGGCAGCATACTGCTCGCCGATCCTGAGCAGAGCGCGCAACCACAAGGCGCACTTTCCTGCGGCTCGCATCTGAGGGCGATTTCAGTCCCCGTTTTAAACGACAAGGCGCTCAAAATGCCGCAGCCCGCCTATCCGCCGATTGCGAAGGCGGCGCGCACGCAGGGCAAAGTGGTCGTGCAGGTCGTCGTTGACGAAGACGGCGATGTGATCTCGGCCAGCGCGGTCAGCGGACACCCGCTCTTGCAGCAGGCGGCGGTTGTCGCGGCGCGTCAGGCTAAGTTTTCGCCGACGCTGCTTTCGGGTCAGCCGGTGAAAGTCTCCGGCTGGCTTACGTACAACTTCGTGCTCGAATAAACGGTAAGCGCGCCGCCGGACGTTAGTCTGCTTTGTCGTCAAGCGGCGCGCTTTTCTTTTAAGGTCGAACAAAATCGAAGATGCTCAAGTTCTTCAACACGCTCTCCGGCCAGCTCGAAGAGTTTCGCCCGCTACGGGAGGGCGAGGTGCGCCTCTACATCTGCGGCCCGACCGTCTGGGACTATGCGCACATCGGCAACTTCCGCACGATGGCCGCCTTCGGCGACGTGCTGCGCCGCTATCTCAAGTACAAGGGCTACCACGTGACGCACGTGATGAACATCACGGACGTGGAAGACCGCATCATCAAGTTCTCGCGCGAGCAGGGGAAGACGATTGACGAGTACACGGCCAAGTACATCCAGGCGTTTCTGGAAGACTTCGACGCGCTCGGTGCCGAGCGGCCCGAAGTGACCCCGCAGGCGACGCGCCACATCAATGAGATGGTTGACATCATCAAGCGGCTGGAAGCTGGGGGCCACGCGTACCGCTCCGATGGCTCTTACTATTACCGCATCAGTTCGTTCCCACAGTACGGCAAGCTCTCGAAGATCAACTTCGCGGGTAACATTGTGGGCGGCAGCGAGCGCGTTGACACGGACAGGTACGACAAGGAGGATGCGCGCGACTTCGCCCTTTGGAAGGCGCGGGAAGGGCCGGACGAGCCGGCGTGGGAGACCGAGATCGGCGCGGGCCGGCCCGGCTGGCACATCGAGTGCTCCGCGATGTCCATGAAGTACCTCGGCGAGACCTTCGACATCCACGCCGGAGGCATAGACCTCGTCTTCCCGCACCACGAGAACGAGATCGCGCAATCCGAAGGTGCGACGGGCAAACAGTTCGCCCGCTACTGGCTCCACGCCGAGCACCTGAAGGTCGAGGGCGAGTCAATGTCGAAGACGCGCGGCAACTATTTCACCTTCCGCGACCTCCGCGAGAAGGGCTTCGACCCCGTCGCGATTCGTTATTTGCTTCTGAGCGTGCCCTACCGCAAGCAGCTCAACTTCACCTTCGAGGGGTTGCGCGGCGCGGAGAAGACGGTCGAGTCCCTGCGCGATTTCCGCGCTCGCGTGCGCACGACGCGCGGCGAGCCGGGGTCGAACCCGGAACTGCGCTCGGTCGCCGCGCGCGCGCTCGAAGAGTTCGAGGCCGGGATGGACGACGACCTCAACACCTCGGTCGCGCTCGCCGCCGCCCACGACCTCAAGCGCGAGGTCAACACCGCGCTCGACGCCTGCTCGCTCCGCGCCGACGACCGGCGCGACATCCTCGCGCTCATCAACCGCTTCAACTCCGTCCTCAACGTCTTCGGCGAGGAGCAGGAGGAATTGCTCGACGCCGAGATTCAATCGCTCATTGAAGAGCGCCAGCAGGCGCGCCACCGCCGCGACTTCGCGCGCGCCGACGCGATACGCGACCAACTCGCCGCCCGCGGCATCGTCCTCGAAGACACGCGCGACGGCGTGCGCTGGAAGCGACGTTAGCAATCCGCGCGTTGGCGCTTTAAGCAGTTCAGAGTTCAACCTTCAGGTTGTTTCTTCCGAAAAACAGAAGCTGAAGCTTGAACTCTGCACTCTCGAACTGAATCAACATGCTCGTTCTCGGCATCGAAAGCTCCTGCGACGAGACCGCCGCGGCCATCGTGCGCGACGGGCGCGAGATGGTGTCGTCGGTCATCTCCTCGCAGGTCGAGATTCACAGCCGCTTCGGCGTCGTCGTGCCCGAACTCGCCTCGCGCGAGCACCTCGACAAGATCGTGCCCGTGGTCGAAGAGGCCTTCGCGCGCGATGGCGACCCGCGCGCGGTGCGCTTCAGCGTGCCGCGCATGGGCGATGGGCGGCCCGACTTCAGTTTCAGCGGCTTGAAGACCGCCGTCTCGAAGCACGTGCGCGAGACGGGACTCAAGCCGGTCGCGCCGGGCAAGGAGCCTTCGCAAGCCGTCAAGGATTTGGCGGCGAGCTTTCAGGACGTGCTCATCCGCTCGCTCGTCGGCACGACGGAAAAACTGGCCGCGGAGCACAGGCCGCGCACGCTCATCGTCGCGGGCGGCGTCGCCTGCAACAGGGCTTTGCGCGAGGCGTCCGCCGCCGCGGACGAGTCCACTACAGACTATAAAGAAATTGCGGAGTGCGGAATTCGGATTGCAGATTTGACTACGGTTTCAAATCCGCAATCCGAATTCCGCACTCCGCAATCGAGTGAAAGCCGCACGGCTTCACGAAGAGCGAGGGAGCCGTGCGGCTTCTTTCTGCCGGTGCGTCGCCGGACACCTGCAAAGGGGTCAACGACAACGAGCGGCAAACTTGATTTTCTTTCGGCGCGGGGCCGTCAGCGTTTGACGGAAGCGAGCGTGCCCCCGGCCTGTTCGCCGATGACGATGCGGCGCGCGAACTTGAGCGGGTTCGCGGCGTCCAGCTCGACGGTCACGGTGTCGCCGACTTGCAGTTCTTTGAAGGCGACGCGGTTGCCCTTGAGCGTGACGTGCGTGTCTGCGGCGTCGGTCGCGATCACGTGCTCGACGCCCGTGCGCGCGACGACCGAGATGTGCCGGTCGTTGACCTCCACGACTTTCGCGTCCACGAGGCGCACGTCCGTGTCGTCCCCGTCGCCCTTGGCCGCGAGCGCCGGAACGTACACGGCTGCCGACAGCAGAACCGCGATCAAACATGCGAGGCTTCGTCTTCTCATCTCTCGACTCCCGAACCCGAACGAATGACTGACGGCTAATCTCACGGCAACCATTATGCCGCGGCGTTCGCTAACTCAATTCGGGCCGTTTCGTGCGGGATTACTGAAGAAACGCGGCGAAGCGGGAGGGACGCACCGCGCCTGAAGTGTCAAGCGCCGTGCGCTTGTACGGCGAGAGGACGTTTTGTAACGGTACAAGCCGATTGTGGAATGCGAGATTCGGATTGCAGATTGGAAGAGCCTGCTGCCTTCAATCCGCAATCCGCATTCCCGCTTCCGAGGTACTGAACTCTTAACGCGTGTTGATGACGGCGTAATCGCGCCCGCTGTAGAAGCGCACCTCGCCCGAATCAACCCTGATGAGTATGGGGCGCGGGCGCTGGATTTTAGTGTCCTTCGTGGCGGGGGCGGAGAGAATCTGTCTGCCGCCGATGTCGAAGATGTTGAGGTGACCGTCTTCAGTGAAGCCGAAGCCGTAGGCCCCGGTTCCGAGTTCCTTGCCGCCGACGGTGACGGGAGAGTCCGCGATGAAGAAGCCCTGGTACTTGGCGCGCACGTCCGAAGAGTAGCCGGAGGTGTCAACCATTCCGACGATGACGAGCCGCGCGTCCTTGCCCGCGCCCCACTGCACCGCCGCGGTGTTGCGCGTCTGCGTCGGTGCGCTCTGCCCCTCGAAATAGAAGCTGGTCGGGACGACGTGCGCCAGCGCCGCGCCTTCCAGCACCGCCGGGGTCGCAAACACCGACGACAACGCGACGAACGCCGCCGACGCGACGAACGACATCACCATCGTCCACCTTATCAAGGCCTTCAGCCTGAGCATTAGTTCATCCTCCTTCGGAGTTTTAGGTGACTTGCAACCAGCGTGCGCCGGAGAGTTGAAGCGTCTTCGTTTGCCGGCATCGCCGCGCAGCGGTTACTATGGCGGCCTCGGAATGATTCCCGCGCCGCGAACTTGACGCGCGCTCGGCGCGGGGCGCGAACCGGAAAAGCTCCCCGGCGAAATCAAATCATAGCCGTTAATGAATCCGACGCAAAGCAAGGCGGTGAAGCTCGCCCGCTTTCTCATGCTTCTCTCGCTCGCGGTCTTCACGCAGGGCCGGCCCTCGCGCGCTTACCCTCGACAGACCCCGGCGCAGACGCCCGCGCCCGCGCCGCAGCAGACGCCCGCGCCGCGCACTGGCCGTTCCTACGAGAGCGGTGCGCCCGCGCGCAAGCCCGCGCCTCCCGCGCCGCAGGCGCAGTCGCCCGTCACTTTCACCGACATCACGGCGCAGAGCGGCGTCGCGTTCCGTCACGCGGCCTCGCCCACCTCGCAGAAGTACCTGCCTGAGACGATGGGCGGCGGAGTCGCCCTCCTCGACTACGACAACGACGGGCGTCTCGACATCTTCTTCACGAACGGCGCGCGACTCCTTGACCCCATGCCGAAGGGCGCGCGCCCAGACAAAACGGACCCGCGCTTCTGGAACCGACTCTATCATCAGAAGGCGGACGGCAGCTTCGAGGACGTGACCGAGCGCGCAGGCTTGCGCGGCGACGGCTACTCGATGGGTGTTGCCGCCGCGGACTTCGACGGCGACGGCTTCGTTGACCTCTACGTCACAGGACTCGGCGGCGCGACGCTCTACCGCAACCGCGGCGACGGCACGTTCGAGGACGTGACGCAGAAGACGAAGACGACAGCGCCGGGCTGGTCAACGAGCGCGGGCTGGTTTGACTACGACCGCGACGGGCGGCTCGACCTCTTCGTCGCGCGCTACATGGACTGGGATTTCGAGCGCGGCACGCTCTACTGCGGCTCGCCGCAGGTGCGCGCCTATTGCCACCCCGATAACTTCAAGGGCGCTGCGCCGCTCCTCTTCCACCAGAAACCGGACGGAACCTTCGAGGAAGTGAGCGAGCGTGCCGGCGTCACCGACGCCACCGGCAAGAGTCTCGGCGTCGCCCTCGCAGACTTCGACAACGACGGCCTCACGGACATCTTCGTCGCCAACGACAACGCGCGGCAGTTCCTCTTCCGCAACAAGGGCGACGGAACCTTCGAGGACGTGGCGCTCCTGGCCGGGGTCGGCTACGACGAGAACGGCAAATCTTTTTCGGGGATGGGCGTTGACGCGGCGGACTACGACAACGACGGATTCGTGGACGTGTTCGTCACCGCGCTCTCGAACGAGACCTACCCGCTCTTCCGCAACAACGGCGACGTGACGTTCTCCTACGCGACGAGCACGACGGGCGTTGGCCTCGTCACCGTCCCCTTCTCCGGCTGGGGCGCGCGCTTCGCAGACTTCGACAACGACGGCCTGCGCGACATCTTCGTCGCCCAAGGGCACGTCCTCGACACCATCGAGAAGACTGCGGGCTACCTCACCTACAAGCAGCCGCCGCTCCTGATGCGCAACACCGGCAAGGGCTTCGTCAACGTTTCGACTTCCGCGGGGCTGACCACGGCGCTCGCCGCGCGCGGCGCGGCCTTCGGCGACATTGACAACGACGGCGACACCGACGTTGTGCTCGGCCAGACCGACGGCCCCGCAGTCATCCTCCGCAACAACGGCACACGAAACCACTGGCTCGGCCTCGCGCTCGTCGGCGCGAAGGGCAACCGGCAGGCCCTCGGCGCGCGCTTAACGGTCACGGACTCGGCGGGAGGCAGGCAGATTTTTGACGTGACGAGCGCGGGCAGTTATCTTTCTTCCAGCGACCCGCGCATCATCGTCGGCCTGGGCAACAGGACGGGCGTGCGTGCCGTCGAAGTTCGTTGGCCGGACGGACAGACACAGACGATTAGCAATCCCCAGATTGACCGGTACGTGCTCATCAGCGAGAAATCAGGTTCGTAACCGTTAAATAGAGATGAGGCTTATGCTTTTTTCTTTTTCCCCCAAGCCGCGCGCCGCGCGCCGCGCGCTTGCCATCGCCGCATTGTTTTCTCTGACACTCGCGCCCGCTGCCTCGCACGCGCGGCAGCAGAGCAAGCCGCCCGCCGCCGCGCAGCAGCAACAACAGCCGCCGCAGGGCATGGGCGTCTCGACGGGCACGGCGGTCGTCTCGGCGACGAAGAGGACGGCAGGCATCGTTGACCCGAAAGCGCCCGCCGTCTTCGAGGACGTGACGGCGCGCACGGCGCTGGCGCAGTTCCGAAACCACACGGGCAGCCCGCAGAAGGACTACATCGTCGAGACAGTCTCGGCGGGCGTCGCCGTCCTCGACTACGACAACGACGGCCTGCCCGACATCTACCTGCTCAACGGCTCGACCATCGCCGCCGAGCAGGGCAAGGAGAAAGCCCAGCGCGCCGCGCTCTACCACAACCTCGGCAACTGGAAGTTCGAGGACGTGACGGACAAGGCGGGAGTGGCGAACGAGCGCTGGGGCATGGGCCTCGCCGTCGGCGACTACGACAACGACGGCTACCCCGACATCTACGTCTCAAACTTCGGCACGTCGCGCCTCTACCACAACAACCACGACGGCACGTTCACGGACGTTGCTCCCAAGCTCGGCGTGGCGCGCAAGGGCTGGTCAACCGGCGCGACCTTCGGCGACTACGACGGCGACGGGCGGCTCGACCTCTTCGTCCCCGGCTACCTTGACCTCGACCTGAACAACCTGCCGCCCAGCCCTTCCGACGCCGCGAAGCCCGGACAGATCGCGCAGAACTTCTGCCAGTTCCGCGGCGTGCCCGTCATGTGCGGCCCGCGCGGACTCAAAGGCGAGCACGACACGCTCTACCACCAGAAGCCGGACGGCACTTTTGAAGACGTGAGCGAGAAGGCCGGCACGAGCGACCCGCAAGGCTACTACGGCCTCTCCTCCGCCTTCGTGCACGTCAACGAGGACAACCTGCTCGACCTCGTCGTCGTCAACGACTCCACCCCGAAGCAGCTCTACATCAACAAGGGCGACGGAACCTTCGAGGAGGTCGGCTACCCTTCGGGCATTGCCCTCAACGAGAACGGGCGCGAGCAGGCCGGCATGGGCCTCGCCGTCGGCGACTACGATAACGACGGCCTGGTTGACTTCTACATCACGAACTTCTCCGACGACTCGAACACGCTCTACCACAACGACGGCGAGGGCAACTTCACGGACGTGACGTTCCAAGCGGGCTTGGGCGAGCCGACCATCCCCTTCCTCGGCTGGGGCACGGCCTTCCTCGACTTCGACAACGACGGCTGGAAGGATGTTCTCGTCGCCAACGGCCACGTCTATCCGGCGGTTGACAGCCAGCAGTGGGGCACTTCCTACGCGCAGCAGTTGCTCCTCTTCCAGAACGTCCCGCACCCGGACGCGGGACAGGCGGCGAAGGGCGTGCGCGTCTTCCGCCGCATCGGCGCGGCTCCGGGTTCGGGACTCGCGACCGCCTGGTGCAGCCGCGGCCTCGCCGTCGCGGACTTCGACGGCGACGGGCGGCTCGACCTCGTCATCAACAACATTGACTCCTCGCCCACCGTCCTCCGAAACGTCTCGGAGGCGAAGAATCACTGGCTGCGCCTCAAGCTCGTCGGCGACCCCGCGCGCAAAAGCCCGCGCGACGCCACCGGCGCAATCGCCTACGTCACCACCGGTAAGTTGCGCCAGCGCGAGGATGTCGTCAGCGGCGGCAGCTACTCTTCGCAGAACGACTGCTGCCTCTTCTTCGGCCTCGGCGCGGCGACTAAAGTTGAACGCCTCGAAGTGAAGTGGCCCGACGGCTCGACCGAAGCCTTCGACGTGCCCGGCGTTGACCGCACGCTCACGCTCACCGAAGGGAAGGGCGTAAAATAATCTGACAAGATTCTGCCATTAACTCGCGGGGGATTTGCGATGACGCTCGACATCACGGACGAGGAGAGAGACTACCTGCTCGAAATTCTTGAGGCGCAGCGCGAGGAGTTGCTCCACGAGCTTCACCACACCGACACGCTCGACTTTAAGGAGATGCTGAAGCGTAAGGTCGAGTTGGTCGAAGCCGTCAGGTCGAAGCTCGCGCACGCGCGCCCTCCCGGCGCGTCCTGACGCGGCGCGCTGAAGGTGGGCCAAAAGAAATGATGCCGCGTGAGGTTATGTCTCGCGCGGCATCGTTTCTTTTCAACCCTGTCGCGCGAGCGGGGATGCCGGTCTCACAGGAACTCAGGCGCGGCGTTCCGGCTCGCCCTCGTCGAAGCGTGACGGTCGAAGGGCGCGCACGTCGAGTGTGGTGGCCGCGCCGTCGAGGATGAACTCGGCGAGGAGTTGGCCGAGCGCGGGCGCGTGCATGACGCCGTGGCCCGACGAGCCGTTGGCGAGGTAGAAGTTCTCAAGACCCGGCGCGCGACCCAGGAGCGCGTGCTTGTCCGGCGACATCTCGTAGAGTCCGGCCCAGCATCTCTCCCTGTCAATCAACGCCCGCCTCAGACACGGCACGCGCTCGTGCGCGCGGCGGACGACTTCTGACAACCACGCGTCCTCGACGCTCGTGTCGAAGGGGTCTCGGACGCGCGGCTCGTCGGGCCAGAGCAGCATCACGCGGCGCTCGCGCACGCGTAGGTGGAAGCCGTCGGCGACGAAGATGGTCATCGGCATCTCTTCGGGCAGGAGTTCGCAAGGCTCCGTGATCGCGACCTGACGGCGCAGGGGCACGACCGGAACGCGGACGCCCGCCAGTCGCGCCACCACGCCGGCCCACGCGCCAGCGGCGTTGACGACGCACCCTGCTTCGACAACGCCGTCCGTCGTCATCACTTCGTCAACCCGCCCCCGCCCATCTACGTGAAGACCTTCGACCGAGATGCCGTACTCGAAGCGCGCGCCGAGACGCGTGGCCGCCTGCGCGTAGCCGCGCAGGATTTCGAGCGGGCGTATGAAGCCGTCCGTCGGGCAGAAGACGCCGCCGACAACTCCCGCGCCCTCCACCGCCGGGTTCAGTCGTTTCACGTCTTCGGCGCTCAAGCCCCGCGCTTCCTCAAGGCCGCAGTCGTGCTGCACCGTCTGCGCCGCCGCGAGCGCGTCAAGCTCCGCCTCGTTCGCAGCGATGAACAGATAGCCGCACTGACGGAATCCAGGATCAACTCCCGTCTCGTCGCGGAAGGCGAGCAGCTTCTCGCGCGAGAGCAGCGAGAGGCGGACGTTGACCGGCGTCGCGAACTGCGCGCGGAAGCCGCCCGTGGCGCGCCCCGTGCTCCCCTCGCCCGGTCGCGCGCCGCGCTCCAGAACGATCACTCGACGACAGCCACGCGCCGCGAGGTGGTAGGCCACGCTCGCGCCGATGACTCCGCCCCCGACGATGACTACATCGGCAGATTTCATCCGTGCTGTTAGTGAATGAGTGCGCCCGCGCTCCCGGCAACGAACCCCTTCAGACTTCCGCCAGCCCAAACTTGCGCGCGAGCACGAGGCTGATGGAACCCATGAGCGTCGGCTCGCTCAAGGTCGAGGCGACGATGCGCGCCGAGGGCAAGCCCCGACGGATGCTGCGCTGGATGGTCTCTTCGAGCGAAGGGGCGATGATGGGCCAGGCGCGCGTGATGTGGCCGCCGACGACGACCGCCTCCGGCGAGAGTCCGACGATCAGGTTCGAGATGCCGATGCCGAGGTAGTGCGCCGTCTCCGTCAGCGCGTCAATCGCCGCCTGCTCGCCGCCGAGCGCGCGCTCGACCACCTCGCCGAAGCAGGCGCGCGGCAACTCAGCTCCGCTCAGCCCGGCGTTTTTCAGGTAGCGCGCGACCGCCGCGCCCTCCGAGGCGAACGCCTCCCAGCAGTCGTGGTTGCCGCACGAGCACGCGACGGGGCCGCCCTGCCCGACGATCATGTGTCCGAACTCACCCGCCGCGCCGCGCTCGCCTCGATACACCTGCCCGTCGAAGACGATCCCCGTGCCGATGCCTTCGGCGACGAGCACGATGATGAAGTCGCGCGAGTCGCTGACCTCCGGGCGACCGAACCAAAGTTCCGCGAGCGCCGCGGCGTTGGCGTCGTTGTCCACGCTCACCTTCAAGCCCGTGGCGCTCTCGATCTCCTCGGCGATGGCCCAGTCGCGCCAGCGGAAGAAAGGGATATAGACGGCGCGGCCCGTGCCCGTGTCAACCAACCCCGGCAGGCTGACGCCAACGCCCGCGACGGCCCCTAGATGGTCGCGCGCGGCGATCTCGCGCACGCGCCCGACGACGCGCGCTGCCATCTCGTCGGGCCGCGGGCTGTTCTCGACATCCTCGCGCGCGAGCACGCGCCCGACCAGGTCGCTCGTCACAATCGTCGTCGCCGTCGGCGTGATGTCCACGCCGACGGCGGTCGCGCCCGCGGCGCGCAGCCGGATCAGCGTCGGGCGGCGTCCGCCCGTGGAAGCGCCCGCGCCGATCTCCTCGATCAGCCCTTCGGCCTTCAACTCCTCGACGATGGTCGAGACGGTCGAGCGCTGAAGCGCGGTGACGCGCGCGATCTCGGCGCGTGAGATCGGCTCGCGGTCGCGTATGTAGTTGAGGACGAACTGGCGGTTGATGTCGCGGATCGTCGAGGAGCGCGCGGCCTGGGCCTTCGTGAGATCAATTCGTCGCATGGAGTCGGGGTTGCGATGAGAGGGCGGCGAGTGCACACTCGCCGCCCTCCGAGCTTCGATGTTAAGGCTTCGGCGTGGATGCCGGGGCGGGCGGCATGTCGAACAGCTTGTCCTGAACGGCGACGCCGTGCCTGATCTCCGTGATAGTGCGCGTGTAGCTGTTGAAGGTGTCTATGTTCGAGACGCGCGTGACGAAGGGAATCTTGAGGCCGTCAACGTCGCGGTAATCCTCGAAGTCAATCTGTTCGGGGAGCGGGCTGAGCACCGTGTCGGTGAGCGTCGTGATACGCAGGAGAAGCCCCGTCTGCGCGTCGAAGTAGTACCTGCGCGAGACGCCCTCCGACGGCCTGTCCACGACGATGTAAGCGTCGCGGTCGCCGAGCTTATGGCGACCCACAGACCTCATCGTCGCCGTCGGCCTGAACTTGATCACGTCGAAGAGCTGCGCGGCGTTCTTCAGTTCGGCCAGCTCCGAAGCGGAGAGTGCGCGCGTGGCGCGCGGGTTACTCACCCACCCCGCCCCGCCGTTGACTGCCTGCGAGACCGTCCCGAACTGCGGAACTTGGACGACCATCAGGAACTTGTCCGGCCCGTTCGACGTGGCCTCGAACGGCCAGGAGCGCCCCTGCGAGGCGTCGCGCGTGCCCTTCACTACCTGCGTCTGGAACTTCGACGCGGCCTCCTGTCCGCCGACCGCGGCGACGTACTTGTCGAAGACCTGCTGCACTGTCGGCAGCGCTTCACGCGTCGGCGCTGGCGTCGGCGCGCCCGCGGGCGAAGGGCTGGGTGCGGGGCCGGCTTCGTGGCCGGAGGCGGCGAGCGGCAGGACGGGCTGAGACTGCGGGCGGTTCGCCCCGCGGTGGCACGTGTAACAGCTTACCGCGCCGGGGTCGAGGCCGTAGCCCTGGCTGTGGTTGAGCGCCAGAACCATCTGCATCATCTGGCGGGCGGTGTTCTTCTCCGGCTTGTCGTCGCTCTCCCAGACCCAGTTGGTGTTGCCCGTCTTCGGGTCTTTGCCCTGGCTCATGTGGCAGAAGCCGCACTTCACGCCGAGCGAGACGGAAATGAAGTTCATCAGCGGAAAGAGCTGCGACTCCGGCAGTCCCTTGAGCACCTTGATGTTCTTGCGCGTCTGCTCGACCGGCTTGTCGCCCTGCTGCTGCGCCGGAAGCGCGGCGCTCGACACCTGCGCGCAGCGTCCGGCGATCATCACGGAGGCTGTCAGGGCCAGTCCCGCACACACCACCATTCTCATCAAACCTTCTTTCGTCATCGCGCTCTGAGAATCCTTTCGTCAAGGTCAATTGTTTGACTTCCGGCAGTCCGAAGGCAGGGAGACTTTTTGCACGACCGGAGCAACAGTTAAGAGCCTGTGCATTGTACGTGCGGCCCGCGCGCCGAGTCCAACTTTTTTGACCCGGCGGTCGAGCGCCGCGCCCCGAAGATTCTTCTGAAACCTTTCCGGCGCGCGCGCGTGTAAGGCTTCGGAGCGTCGCCTGGGCCGACGAACCCCGCAGGAGAAGGAGAGACTATGCTTTCAACCCGTCGCAAAATTTTTCTCGCGCTCGCGCTGGCGCTCCTGGTCGCGCCCGCGGCGCTGGCGCAGAAGCCTTCGGAGCAGAGTGCGCCGAAGGCCGAAGACAACTACGTCACGTCGAAGATGTTTCAGAACCGCGTGTTCGACGTTAAGAACCGCGACCCGCAGACCCTCGCGCGCGTGCTCTGGCCGCTCACCAGCGGATTCAAAGGCGCGGTCGTCTCGCCGAGCGACGAGTTCAGAACCATCACGGTGCGCGACTTCCCCGAAAACATCGCCGTCATCGAGGAGGCCATCCGCCGCCTCGACACGCCGGAGCCTGCGCGCCCCGCAATCGAGTTTCGCGTCCACATGCTCGTCGCCTCGAACGACGACGCGGTGGCGAATCGCTACCCCGCGGAGTTGGGCGACCTGGTCAAACAGCTCCAGTCGTCGCTCGGTTACAAGAACTTCAGCCTGATGGGATCGCAGGTCGTGCGCAGCAAGGAGGGGCGCACACCCTCGGAAAACAGGGGCGTCGCCGACCTGCGGCTCGCTGGCGACAGCCCAGCGAATAAGAACCCCGTCTTCTACGAGTACATGATCAACTCCATCACGCTCGACAACACGGGCGGCCAGGCGCGCGTGCAGGTGGGCGAGTTCAAGATGGACATGAAAGTCCCGCTCTCGCTCAACTCCGGCTCGATCACTTACCAGAGCGTCGGCTTCCTGAACCCCGTGAGCTTGCGCGAGGGCGAGCGCGTCGTCGCCGGCACGATGAGCATCGCCGACAAGAGCGTCGTCGTCGTCCTCTCGGCCAGCACGATAAAGTAAATGATGAATGCGGAATGATGAATGAGAAGGCATAAGGCTCTTTTCATTCATCATTCCGCATTCCGCATTAATCACTATTTCAGTATCGGGTGGCCGCCGCCGCGGCTGTGGTCGGCGGTCTGCTCGTAGAGGCGTCGGTCGTTGTGGTAGAGGACGATGTGCTCGCCCTCGTAGCGCGTGACGTTCGCGATGCGCTGGAAGTCGCGCTCGTGCTCGGCGATGAGGAAGGCGCACGGCTCCGTCGAGAGCACCATCCCGGCGGCGTAGATGTAGCCGCCCTGGTCATAGACGCTGCCCGCGTATTGCGCCGCGCCGACGGCGATGTCGGGCGAGTAAGCGCCCGCGCTGTCGCGCGTCCGGTCGGCGCGCGCGATGAAGACCGTGTAGTCGGTGTAGCTCAGGCGCGCCCCGTAGCCGTGGCGGCGCGCGACGGCGAACAGTTCCGTCAGCCCGTCGTCAATCGCGCGCAGGGCTTCGGGCGCGGGTCTCCTCACGGCGTACACGCGCACGCCGCGCGGCGTCCTCGTCTCGAAAGGAAAGGTGTCGCCGGAGTAATACTCGGCCTGCGCGAAGAGGCGCGCGTCCGGTCGCCTCGCCTGCGCGACGCCCTTCGGCGCGAGCGTCGAGAGGAGAGCGCCGCATAGCGTCAAGGTCAACAAACCCGTTCTGACTGTTCTTGCCTTCATCCCTGGTTCGTCCCCCTAAAAAAATTTCAGGCGCGCTTTCGGGGGATGTAAACGCCTCCTCCGGCGCACCTTTGTTTTTGCGGCCCTGCTTTCGGCGAAGCGGGCGGAAGTTTTGTTCGTCGTGAATCGCAGGCCGCCCGCGCACGTCCGCAAGGACGTGCGCGACGCTCTTCACGAGCAGCCCTACGGTTTTCCCTTCTTGTTGTCGTTACCCCTATTGCCGCCGTCATTGCTGCGCGGCGGCGGCGGCTTCTCCGTCTTCGGAACCTGCTGCTTCTCCTTCGGCGGCGGCGGCTTGTTGTCGTTCTTCTGCGGCTCGAACGCCAGCGCGCCAGCGGCGAGTACGCAGGAGGCGACGACCGCGATCATAATCTGCTTGAAAAACTTCATACTTCCTATCAGAGCCTCCTCATGTTCGTTGGTCGCGCATGTGGAGGAGAAGGGAGACCGAGCGCGTCTCGCCGTCTCGTATGGCAAGGCCGGTGCCACGCCGCCGCCGCCGACCCTACAAAGCCTTATGGCCTTTGAAGGTTATGGCCTCGCACCGTATAGGTCAAGCCTCGCACCGTATCGTGTATGAGGGCGCGCGCCTCGACAGCCCGCACACTCTTCAACGTCTTACGACGACTCTCGCGCTCCCGACGTTGCCACTGCCGTCGAAGGCGCGCAGAGAAATCGTGTGCTCGCCCGCGCCCGCGACCACCAGGTCGAGCGCGTAAGACTCGCGCGGACTGTCGGCGATGCCGTCTTCTGGGAAGATAGCGCGCCACTCGCCGCTGTCAACGCTCACGTCGGCGCGTCGAACCATGCCGCTCGCGTCCTCGACCGTGAAGCGCACGCGCACGTGCCCGTCCGCGGCGACCTGCGGCTCGCCCGCGGCTCGCACGACCGGAGGCGTGCTGTCCACGTCAACCGGCTCGCTCACGCGCTCGCCCGTGAGCGCCTGGCCGAGGGAGTTTTCGGGAGCGTCCGAGGCGACGACCTTGAAGACGTAGCGACCGTCGCCGAGCGTCGCACCGTCAATCGAGAAGAAGTTTTCGCGCAGCTTCTCTTTGAGCAGGTGAAAAGTGCTCTCGCCGACGGGCCGGTAATAGACGGAGTATTCGAGCTGGTCGCCGTTGCGGTCTTCGGCCTGCCACTGAAAGGAGACCGCGCCGCGCTGGAAGAGGCGGCGCGGCGGAATCTGCACCACCGCGCCGACGAGCGCGGGGTCAAGCCCCGAAGCCTCTATGTTCGGGTCAACCGGAATCTGCACCGCCGGCTGCAAGGCGACGCCGACGGGCAGCACCTGAATCTGCGTGACTTCGGGCGCGACGTTGCGCGGCAGGTAGGCGAGGCTCACGTCCTCGACGCGCGCGCCGCCCGACTGCCCGGTCGAGCGCAGAACAGCGCGCCACTGCACGAAGCGCGCGCGAGGGCTGGCGATCTGCGCGCCCGCGGGGTCGCGGTACGGCGCGCTCCACTCGCTCCACGTCGCGCCCGGCTTCTCGGTGTTTCCCGTGCGCGTCTGCAATTCGACCTGCCCGCTCCCCCGCCACCAGATGCGCCCCCACGACGCGACGAACTTCGCGTCGCGCACGGGCGACTCGTAGGTGCCCTCGTTCACGGGGTCGGCGGCGAAGCGGAAGAGCTTGCCTTGGTTCGAGGAGGCGGCGAACATCTGGCGACCGACGACGACGAGCGACGAGACCTGATCCTCGCCCGACTGCACGAGCAGCGTGTCGCGTCCGTCGTCGGTCACGGAGTAGATACGTCCCTTGTCGCTCGTGCCGATAAGGACGCTCCCGCCCTGCGGCGCGGCGGCGACCGAGAAGGCCGTCACCGTCGGCGAACTCCACAGAACGTCCGCGCCCCCGTCCGGCGTGACGCGGAAGACGGCGCTGCGCGCGTTCTGAAGCTCGTTGCGGCTGCGCACCTGCTGCGGAGTGCTGACGCTCGCCGTCTGCGCGCCGCTCTCGTCAACGGTCGTCACCGTGCCCGTCACCGTCCCGCCCGCGGAGGTCGTGGTCACGTTCGACGACGAGGAAGTCGCCGCCGTGGAAGGCTGGCGCGGCCCCGTCGCCGCGTCGCTCAGCGCGAGGGCGTAGATCGAGCCGTCGGCGGCGAGCGCCAGCGAGTGAATCTCGCGCAGCGGCGAGTCGTAGAGCGCGAACGCCTTGCCCTCCGGCGACACGCGCAACACAAGCCCGCCGGGGTCTGTGCCCGCGATGAGGTTCCCCTGCGTGTCAACGGCGAGTGAGATGATGTGCGTCTCGTTGGTGTCGACGAGCAAGGAGTCGTCGGGCTTCGCTCCCGCGGCGCGCACGCGGTAGAGCTTGCCCTTGTCGCCCGTCCCGACCGCGAGCGAGCCGTCCGACATCAAGGCGAGCGACCAGATGTACTTGTCCGGCGGGTCGAAGTAAACGTCGGCCTTGCCGTCCGGCGTGATGCGATAGACCTTGCCGTCCGGCGACGTGCCCGCGTAGAGCGCGCCGTCGCGTCCGACGACCAACGCCGTCACGTCCAGCTCTGCCGCGTCGTAGAGCAGAGAGCCTTTCCCGTCCGCGCCGACGCGGAAGATTTTCCCGTCGTGGCCCGTGCCCAGATAGACGTTCCCGGCGGCGTCCGCCGCGCTCGACCAGACGTAGGCCTGCTCGGTGTCAAAGACCTTCGTGAACTGCGGCGCGAGCATCAGCGCGCCCGCGTCCGTCACCGAGACGCCGTGCGACTCGCCGTTCAAAAGCTCGGCGCGCGAGCCGGTCTCCCAGACGACGGGGCCACCCCCGCGCGCTACGGGCACGGCCAGGAGTGCGAACGTGAAAACGAGAAGGGTGGATTGAAGAGTGCGAAGGGTGGATGTTCTGTTAGCCATTAACTCAAAGGGTCGCTTTCAAATTCTCGGCAGACAGAGGGAAGACGGCAACGTCTGTCGAAGTTAGTTTGACAGGGCAGACGCGCCGCACGCGTCGGCCTCTTAGGAATCATACCTCTAAAGACGCGCGCCGAGAAACCGCGTCAACGAAATCGTCCTCATGCCTTCACGTCCCGACGTAGCGCGCGTACAGCGAGCGCGCAAGGCCCACGTCGTCCGTCCCGCGCACGATGGCGCGCGCGTCCTCGAAGACGGTCAGTTCGTACTCGCCCGCGCGCAGGCGGACAAGGTACGGGTTTACCTTCACCTCGCCAGCGGCCCGCAGCCGCCCGGCCAGCGCTTCGAGATCAATCCTCGACGCGCGGCGCGGGCTGACCTGCACGGCGTCGCGCCCGCACAGAACGGTCGTCATGTCGCCCGACTCGGCTTCGAGCGTCTCGAAGCGACCGAGCACGCAAGTCGCGCAGTCGGGCGCTCGCTCTTTGATTGCGATGCGCCGCCACTCGTTGCGCCACACGTCGAACTGCAACAGCCCGCCGTGCAGACTCTCCGCCCGCCCCGCCAGAAGCTTCAAGCTCTCGGCCACCTGCACCGCGGCGACGACCGAGATGATCGGCATGATGACGCCCGCCGTATCGCACGTCGGCGCGGACGCAGCCGCGGGGACTTCCGCGAAGACGCAGCGCAGACAAGGCGTGACGCGCGGGCGGACGGTCATCGTCACGCCGTAGCTGCCGACCGCCGCGCCGTAAACCCACGCGACCCCGTGCTTCACGCAGGCGTCATTCAGAAGGAAGCGCGTCGCGAAGTTGTCCGTCCCGTCGAGCACCACGTCGCAGCCTTCGATGAGGCGTTCGACGTTCGACTGGCTCACGTCCGCGACCTCCGTCTCGCACTCCACGTCCGAGTTGATCTCCGCCACTCGACGCCCCGCCGCGACCGCCTTCGGGACGCGCTCGCGCGCGTCACGTTCGGTGAACATCGTCTGCCGTTGCAGGTTCGACTCCTCGACGAAATCTCGGTCAACGATCCTTAGCCGCCCTATCCCTGCGCGCGCCAGCATCTCCGCCTGCGCCGAGCCGAGCGCGCCGCAGCCCACGACCAGCGCGCGCGACTCCCGAAGGCGGCGCTGCCCCTCCTCGCCGATGCCGTCGAAAAGAACTTGTCTGCTGTAGCGTTCCATAAAGTAGATGTTA
>Ga0209577_10002086_pt1 | contig 19387 bp, 17 predicted proteins | sample GraSoiAngelo_109_FD_185874 | JGI IMG/M metagenome (GOLD analysis project Ga0209577, IMG submission 185874) | Grasslands soil microbial communities from the Angelo Coastal Reserve, California, USA - 14_0903_12_20cm (SPAdes) (version 2) | ecosystem: Environmental > Terrestrial > Soil > Grasslands...
GCATGAGCGCTGGAATCCAGGCAAGCCTTCAGTTCTAATAGCGGCGCAAACCCTAGGAGAAGATCGATGAGAGCCGCTCTCGCTGCCGCTGTTCTCGCCGCATTCACCAGCGCCCAAGCGCAAGACAAGCCCGCCGCCTCGCCGCCGCCTTCCTGGCAGCAGGGCAAGCCGTCCGCGATGTCCGAATCGTCGCTGCACCCGTTCGCGATCGAAATGACGGGCAAACCCGCGAAGGACCTGCCGGTCGACAAGCTCAAGGTACCCGCGGGCTTCAAGGTCGAGGTGTGGGCCGAGGGCATGCCCGGCGCGCGCTCGATGGCGCAGGGCGACAACGGCACCGTGTTCGTCGGCACGCGCCAGCTAAAGGAGGTCTACGCGGTAGTCGACAAAGGCGGCAAGCGCGAGGCGAAGGTCCTGCTCAAGGACCTCGATGCGCCGAACGGGCTGGTCTTCAACAAGGGCACGCTCTTCGTCGCCGAGCGCGGTCGCATCACGCGCTATGACGGCATCGAGAACAGCCTCGACAATCCGCCGCAGCCGAAGGTGATCGTCGACAACCTCGACCCGAACAAGGCGCCGGGCCACTTCTGGAAGTTCCTCGCCCGGGGGCCGGACGGCAAGCTCTACTTCAACATCGGCGCGCCCGGCAACATCGTCATGCCGACGTATAACGAAGCGTCGGTCAATCGCGTCGATCCGAACACCGGCGTCCTTGAGACGGTGGCGCGTGGCGTACGCAACTCGGTAGGCATGGACTTCCATCCGAAGACGAAGGAACTCTGGTTCACCAACCACGGGCGCGACTGGCTGGGCAACGATTCGCCGAACGACACGCTGCACCGCGTTTCGCGCAAGGGCATGAACTTCGGCTATCCGTACTGCCACCAGGGCGACACGCCGGATCCCGAGTACGGCAAGAACCGCTCGTGCAAGGAGTTCGATCCGCCCGCGCTCAAGCTCGGCGCGCACATCGCGCCGATCGGCATGCGCTTCTATACCGGCAAGATGTTCCCGGCCGAGTACCAGAACAACATCCTCATCGCGATGCGCGGCTCTTGGAACCGCACCGTCAAGCAGGGCTACAACGTGATGCGCGTGGTGCTGGACGATAGCGGCAAGGTGACGAAGTACGAGCCCTTCCTCACCGGATTCCTGCTCGACGCCAAGGCCGATCCGCCGATGTGGGGCCGGCCGAACGATGTGATGGTGATGAAGGACGGGTCGCTGCTCGTCTCCGACGACCAGAACGGGATCATCTACCGGGTTACGTACGAAAAGTAAGGCGCTCATCTACGCTGCGGCGCTCGCGTTCTGCGGTGCCGCGGCGGCTGCCGATCCGCAGGCAGGTGAGGGCAAGGCCGCGGCCTGCGCTGCGTGCCACGGCGAGCGCGGCAACTCCACCAATCCCGCGGTGCCCTCGATCGCCGGGCAGCCGGAGAAGTTCATCGCCACGGCGCTCTTCATGTTCCGCGCCGGGAGCCGGCAGGATCCGCAGATGACGCCGATGGCGAAGCCGCTGTCGAACGCCGACATGAACGATCTGGCCGCCTATTTCGCAGCCCAGAAGCCGGCGCCCCCGCGCCATCAAGCGAGCGCCGAGAATGCAAAGGCAGGCGCCGAGCTCGCGACGAAGTTCAACTGCACGCAGTGCCACGGGCCGCGCCTCGTCGGTCAGCAGCAGATGCCGCGGCTCGCGGGCCAGAACTACGAGTATTTGCGCGCCCAGCTGCGCGCATTCAAGGCCGGCAAGCGCGGCGAGCTCGAGGGCAACATGACCGCGGCGGCGCAGCCGCTCTCCGACAAGGACATCGATATCCTTGCCGACTACATCGCCGGGTTCGGCGGCTAGCGCCTATTCAAGTACTGCGCCTGGATGTCGCGGGCGTTGAGCCAGGAGAGATCCTTCGGCAGCTCCTCCGCCACGAGCTTCTGCACTTCCTTGCCGAGTTCCTTCCTCAGTCGCCCGAGAAACTTGGGCGGCGCGATGAGGTGCAGCCGGTCGTAGCGGTGCGCGGTGCGCGCGCTTTCGAGGTAGTTGCCGACGCGCTTGGCGAAGAGCTCGGTGGCGTGCTCGGCGGCGCTCGTCTCCTCGCGGTCGGAGCCCGGCCCGCCGCCGCTGTGGCTGCTGAGCCGCGGATGCGCATCCGAGATGAGCTCCCGGTCATGCACCCGGCCCTCGGGGTTGAGGAGATTCTCCACTTCCTCGAGCTGCTGCGCCCGGTCCGTAACTTGCAAGATTCTGGCGCGGCTCGCGTCGGCCGCAATGATCCATGTCGTCGTCATGAACGTACGACTAGCAGGTTTCTTGCCGAGGAGAGCTGAATGAACCGGATCCTTTCCAGCGCCGCCGCCGGTGCTCTGGCGATGTATTTCCTGGACCCGCAGGGCGGCCGCCGCCGCCGGGCGCGTACGCGCGACAAGGTGGAGTACGCCAAAAGGCGCCTGCGCGACGCCTATGACGTCACTGCACGTGATGCGCGTCATCGCATGGTGGGCCTGCAAGCGACGAGCCGGCGTCTATTGCATCGCGGGCAAAGCGTTCCAGATGAGACGCTCGTCGGGCGCGTGCGAGCGCTGCTCGGGCGCTACTGCTCGCATCCGCACGCCATCGAGGTCGGCGTGCACGAGGGGGAAGTGACGCTCGCCGGGCCGATCCTCGCGCATGAGGCGCCGGGGCTCGTGGGCGCAGTGAAGAGCGTGGCGGGCGTGAGGCGCGTCTCGAGCGAGCTCGTGGAGCACCGCGAGGCTGGCAAGGTTTCGTCGCTGCAGGGCGGCGTGCCGCGGCGCGGGCAGCGCTTCGAGCTCATGCAGGACAACTGGTCGCCCTCGGCGCGGCTCCTCGTCGGCACCGTCGGGCTCGCGCTACTCCTGCGCGGCGGCCTCTTTTCGCGGCTGGGCGGTGCGGCGCTGCTTGCGCGCGCGATCACCAACCTCGATTTCGCGACGCTCTTCGGCTTTGCCGATGCGCAGGACGGCATCGAAGTGCAGAAGACCATCCACGTGCACGCGCCCGTCGGCAAGGTGTTCGACTTCTGGTCGCATTTCGAGAACTTCCCGCACTTCATGTCGAAGGTGCGCGACGTGCACGTAGCCGGCAACCGCTCGCACTGGGTGGTGCGCGGGCCGGCCGGCGTGGCAGTGGAATGGACTTCCGAGGTGGTGAAGAGCGAGCCGAACGCGCTCATCGAGTGGCGCTCGACGCCCGACTCCCATGTGCAGCACGAAGGCGAGGTGCGCTTCGAGCCCGAGAACAGCGGCACCCGCGTGACGGTATGCCTGTGCTATGTGCCGCCTGCCGGCGCCTTCGGGCACGCCGTAGCGTCGCTCTTCGGCGCCGATCCGAAGAGCGAGATGGACGCCGACCTCATGCGCATGAAGACCATGATCGAGACCGGCAAGCGCCCGCACGACGCGGCGCAGCCGCTTAATTCCGTACTAAGTACGAAATGAGTATTACGTACTTGGTACGGAATTCAAGCAGCCTTCGCTTTCGCGGCTCCGGCGCGGCTTATGAGCTCGCGCAGCACGAAGGGCAGGATGCCGCCGTGGTTGTAGTAGTCGACCTCGATCGGCGTATCGATGCGCGACTTGACCGGCACTTCGGCGACGCGGCCATCGGCATAGGTGATGCGCACCTTGAGCTCCTGCTGCGGCCGGATCTCGTCGAGGCCGAGCACATCGATCGTCTCATCGCCTTTCAGCCCGAGCGACGGGGCTGAGTCGCTACCGGCGAACTGCAGCGGCAGCACGCCCATGCCCACGAGGTTCGCGCGATGGATGCGCTCGAAGCTGCGCGCGATCACCGCCTTCACGCCGAGGAGCTGCGTGCCCTTCGCCGCCCAATCGCGCGATGAGCCGGTGCCATATTCCTCGCCCCCGAATACGACGGTGGGCGTGCCATCGGCGATGTAGCGCATCGCCGCGTCGTAGATCGGCAGCTCCTGGCCCTTGTAGCGCGTGAAGCCGCCTTCCTTGCCGCCGAGCATCAGGTTCTTGATGCGCACGTTGGCGAACGTGCCGCGCATCATCACCTCGTGGTTGCCGCGGCGCGCGCCGTAGCTGTTGAAGTCGGCCACCGCGACGTCGTTCTCCTGCAGGTAGATGCCGGCAGGCGAGGTGGGCTTGATTGAGCCCGCGGGGGAGATATGGTCGGTGGTGACCGAGTCGCCGAGGATGGCGAGGATCCGGGCGCCGCTCACGTTCACCGGCCGCTCTGCCTGCATCGTGAAGTCCTCAAAGAAGGGCGGCTCCGCGATGTAGGTCGACGGCGGCCAGCTATACACCTGTCCGCTCGGCGCGGACACCTTCGTCCACAGCGGATTCGCCTCCGCCAGGTTGGAGTAGAGCTTGCGGAACGTGGCCGGATCCATGGCGAGATCCATCAGTGCGTGAATCTCCTCCTGGCTCGGCCAGATGTGGCCGATGTAGATCTCGCGGCCGTCTTTCGTCCTGCCGAGCGGCTCGTTGCGCAAGTCCTTCAGCATGGTGCCCGCGATCGCGTAGGCCACCACGAGCGGCGGCGATGCAAGGAAATTCGCGCGGATGTTCGGATGGATGCGCGCCTCGAAGTTACGGTTGCCCGATAGCACCGCCGCGCAGACGAGATCGTTCTTCGCGATCGCCTCATCGATCGCCGGCGCGAGCGGCCCGGCGTTGCCGATGCAGGTCGTGCAGCCGTAGGCGGCAAGCGCGAAGCCGAGCTTCTCCAGGTATTGCAGCAATCCCGCCTTGCGGAGGTACTCGGTTACGACGCGCGAGCCAGGAGCAAGCGAGGTCTTGACGTGCGGCTTCACCGTGAGCCCAAGCTCGACCGCCTTCTTGGCGAGCAGGCCGGCGGCCAGGAGGACGCCCGGGTTGCTGGTATTGGTGCAAGACGTAATGGCGGCGATCAGCACGTCCCCGTTCCTGATCTCGGCTCCATCGTAGGTCTTGTACGGCCTGCGCAAATCCTCGGCCTTCTTGCCGAAGCCGTTGTCCTTCATCGGCGCGCTGAAGAGCTTCTGGAAGGTCGCCGACACCTTGTCGAGATCGATGCGGTCCTGCGGCCGCTTCGGGCCGGCGAGCGAGGGCTTGATGCTCGAGAGATCGAGCTCCAGGTCCTGCGAGTAATCGATCTCGCCCTTTTTCGGGATGCCGAAGAGACCCTGCGCCTTGAAGTACTCGGCGAAGCGCTCTACCGCGTCGGCCGCGCGCCCCGTGCCGCGGAAGTATTCGACCGTCTTCTGGTCGACCGGGAAGAAGCCCATGGTGGCGCCGTACTCCGGCGCCATGTTGGCGAGCGTCGCGCGGTCCGTCACCGACAGGGAGGCGGTGCCCTCGCCGTAAAACTCGACAAACTTGCCCACGACCTTCGCCTTGCGCAGCATCTCGGTGACCGTTAGCACCACGTCCGTCGCCGTAAGCGCGGGATGCAGCTTGCCCTTGAGATGCACGCCGACCACGTCCGGCGTGAGGAAGTACACCGGCTGCCCGAGCATGCCCGCCTCGGCCTCGATACCACCGACGCCCCAGCCGACGACGCCGATGCCGTTGATCATGGTGGTATGGCTATCCGTGCCGACCAGCGTGTCGGGATAGCAGATGCCGTCCTTCGCCTTATGCACGCCCGGCGCGAGGTACTCGAGGTTCACTTGGTGCACGATGCCGATGCCTGGCGGCACGACCTTGAAGGTGTCAAACGCCTGCATGCCCCACTTCATGAACTGGTAGCGCTCTTCGTTGCGCTTGAATTCGAGCTTCATGTTGAGATCGAGCGCATTCTTCGTCCCGTAGTGGTCGATCTGCACCGAGTGATCGACCACCAGGTCGACCGGCACGAGCGGCTCGATCATCTTCGGGTCCTTGCCCATCTTCGCCGCCACGCCGCGCATCGCGGCGAGGTCGCAAAGGAGCGGCACACCGGTGAAGTCCTGCAGCACGATGCGTGCGACGACGAACGGAATTTCGTCAGTGCGCGGCGCAACCGGCTTCCAGTTGGCGAGGCTGCGCACGTGGTCCTCGGTGACCTTCTTGCCGTCGCAGTTGCGCAGCACCGACTCGAGCACGATCCGGATGGAGACCGGCAGGCGCTCGATCGGCACGTTGAGCGCTCTTCCGAGCGCGGGCAGCGAATACAACTGCCCGTGCTTGAACTTCTGCAGCGTGTTGAAAGTGTTGTGCGGCATCCTTATTCCCTTTCGTTGTTGATGCGTCCGCCGTCATGGCCCCAGCGCGCTCGCGGCGGGCAGCTCTCCCGCTCGAGCTCGGCCATGAGGCGCGCGCGCTCTTCGAGCAGCGCCGGCAGGTGCTGGTCGCAGCGCGCGATCGGGCCGGGGTAGTTGCGGATCTCGTCGTTCAGCTCAGCGAGTTTGCGTTCGCGGTAGGCGCTCATATGTCGCTTGTATTTTCAGCCCTCGCCATGCCGCCCGAAAAAGCACGGTACATGCCTGTTTTTCGTCGCTTTCCGGCGCTCATATCACCATGAGGTCTACGAATTCATGGACCGGCGTCGCTTCCAGTCGCTGCTGATCCCTGCAAAGCTCGAGAATGGCCTTCTGCTGCTTGGCCGGAAAGCGCCGCGCGAGGTTGCGCTCGAACTTCTCGACGAGCATCGGCATGCCTTCGCGCCGCCGGCGCTTGTGACCGATCGGGTACTCAACCAGCACTTCCGCCAGCTTCCTGCCGTCCTTGAACTCCACGGTGAGCCCATTGGCGATCGAGCGCTTCTCCGGATCGAGATAGTCGCGGGTGAACTGCTTGTCCTCCACGCACACGATCTTGTCGCGCAGGAGATCGATGCGCGGGTCGCGCGCCACCTCGTCCTCGTAGTCGGCCGCGGTGAGCCGCCCAAAGAGGAGCGGCACCGCCACCATGTACTGGATGCAGTGATCGCGGTCCGCCGGATTGTTGAGCGGTCCCTTCTTGTCGATGATGCGGATCGCCGCTTCGTGGGTGCGGATCGTGATCTGCTTGATGTCTTCGATGCGGTTCTTCACCACCGGGTGGAGCGACATCGCCGCTTCGGCGGCCGTTTGAGCGTGGAACTCCGCAGGGAAGGAGACCTTGAAGAGGATGTGTTCCATCACGTAGCTGCTGTAACCCCGCTGGAACTTGAACGGTTGGCCCTTGAACAGCACGTCGTAGAAGCCCCAGGTCTTGGCCGTGAGCACCGACGGATAGCCCATCTCGCCGGTCTTGGAGATGAGCGCAAGGCGCACGGCGCGCGAGGTCGCATCGCCTGCGGCCCAGCTCTTGCGCGAGCCCGTGTTCGGCGCATGCCGGTAAGTGCGCAGGCTCTGGCCGTCGACCCACGCCTGCGACAGGGCGTTGACCACCTCGTCATAGCTGCAGCCGATCATGTGCGCCACGACGGCGGTGGAGGCGACTTTCACCAGCACGGCGTGGTCGAGACCCACGCGGTTGAAGCTGTTTTCGAGCGCGAACACGCCCTGAATCTCGTGCGCCTTGATCATGGCGGTCAGCACGTCGCGCACCAGCAATGGTTTCTTGGTTCGGGAAAGCCAGTCGGCGCTCATCAGGATGCCGCCGAGGTTGTCGGACGGATGGCCCCATTCGGCGGCAAGCCACGTGTCGTTGAAGTCGAGCCAGCGGATCATCGCTCCGAGGTTCCACGCCGCCTGCACCGGATCGAGCTGGAACTGCGTGCCAGGCACGCGCGCGCCATTGGGCACGATCGTGTCGTGCACGATCGGGCCGAGCAGCTTGGTGCACGCCGGATACTCGAGCGCCTCGAAGCCGCAGCCGAGCGTGTCCATCAGGCAGTAGCGCGCGGTCTCGTAGGCTTCCGTGCTCCTCAGTTCGTACTTCGTTACGTAGTCCGCGATATCGGTCAGCACCTTGTCCGGTGCCGGCCGCACGTTGGAGATCGGCGCCGACATCAGGGCGCCTTCAGGAGCTCGTCGTAGGCCGCGGGTGGCGCGTTGTCGTCGGGCGCGAACATGTACTCGGCACCGCCGCCTTCGGGAATGGGGGCGAAGATGTGCTCGTTGCCACCCGCTTTGGGCGCATGGCACATCGACGGTGCTGGCGAGCGCTCCTCGGGGCTCTTGTCCCACCAGATGGCGCGGCCCTGCTTCTGCGACTCGATCTCTTCTGGATGCTGCGCGAGGAATTCGCGCATGAACTTGGTGAGGTCGGACTCGTACATATTTAGCGTTGGTCCAGCGGGACCCATTCGCGGTTTTCAGGGCCGATGTAGTTCGCGCTCGGGCGGATGATCTTGCCGTCGTCGCGCTGCTCGATGACGTGCGCCGACCAGCCGCTCGTGCGCGAGATGACGAAGATCGGCGTGAAGTGCAGCGTCGGCACCCCCATCTGGCTGTAGGACACGGCGCTGTACCAGTCGAGATTGGCGAACATCTTCTTTTCCGCCCACATCACCGACTCGATGCGCTCGGCGACGCGGTACTGGGTCAGGTTGCTCGCTTCCTTCGCCAGGCGCTCCGCCACCGTCTTGATCACCTTGTTGCGCGGATCGCCGGTCGTGTACACGGGGTGGCCGAAGCCGATCACGATTTCCTTCGCTGCCATGCGGCGGCGGATGTCAGCCTCGGCCTCATCGGGCGTGCGATAGCGCTTCTGGATCTCGTCGGACACCTCGTTCGCGCCGCCATGTTTCGGGCCGCGCAGCGCGCCGATGCCGCCGGTGATCGCGCTATACATGTCGGAGCCCGTGCCGGCGATGACGCGGCAGGTGAAGGTGCTCGCGTTGAACTCGTGCTCGGCATAGAGGATGAGCGACGTGTGCATCGCGCGCACCCAGGAGGCGGGCGGCTTGCTCCCGTGCAGGAGATGCAGGTAGTGGCCACCGATGGAATCGTCCTCGGTCTCCGTGTCGATGCGCTTGCCGCTGTTCGCATAGTGATGCCAGTAAAGCAGCATCGAGCCGAAGCAAGCCATCAGCCGGTCGGCAATGGCGCGGGCGCCTGCGGCGGCGTGCGAGTCCGTTTCCGGCTCGAGCGCACCCAGCATCGAGCAGCCGGTGCGCATGACATCCATGGGATGCGCCGTGCGCGGAATCTGCTCGAGCAGCGCCTTGAGCGGCGCGGGCAGGCCGCGCAGGCTCTGCAGGCGTTTTTTATACGACGCGAGCTCGGCCCGCGTGGGCAGCTTCTCGTGCACCAGGAGATAAGCGATCTCCTCGAACTCGGCCTCGTCGGCAAAGTCGAGGATGTCGTAGCCGCGATAGTGCAGATCGTTGCCCGTGCGCCCGACCGTGCAAAGCGCCGTGTTGCCCGCCGGCACGCCGGAGAGCGCGACCGATTTCTTCGGCTTAGGAGCGCCCGCGGGCAAAGAGCTCATCGAGTTTCTTCTCGTAATCGTGGTAGCCGATGATGTCGTAGAGCTCCTCGCGCGTCTGCATCTCGGGGAGGAGCGCCTTCTGCGTGCCGCTCTTGCGCACCGTCTCGTAGGCGCGCAGTGCCGCCTTGTTCATGGCGCGGAACGCGCTCAGCGGATAGAGCACCATCGCCACCTCCGCGGAGCGAAGCTCATCGACGGTGAAAAGCGGCGTGCTTCCGAACTCGGTGATGTTGGCGAGGATCGGCACCTTCACGGCAGCGGCGAATTTTTTGTACATAACGAGCTCGGTGATCGCTTCCGGGAAGATCATGTCGGCGCCCGCCGCCACGTACGCGTTGGCCCGCTCCAGGGCGCGGTCAAGGCCATCGGAGGCCAGCGCGTCGGTGCGCGCCATGATCACGAACGCCGGGTCGCTGCGCGCGTCGACCGCCGCCTTGATGCGGTCGCACATCTCGTCTTTGCTGACCAGCTCCTTGCCGGGCCGATGCCCGCAACGCTTGGCGCCGACCTGGTCCTCGATGTGCATGGCGCCGGCACCGAACTTGATGAGCGAGCGCGTGGTGCGCGCGACGTTGAAGGCGCTCGCGCCGAATCCGGTATCGACGTCCACCAGCAGCGGCAGGTCGCACACATCGGTGATGCGGCGGATGTCGGTGAGCACGTCGTCGAGATTGGAGATGCCCAGATCCGGCATGCCGAGCGAGCCGGCGGCGACGCCGCCGCCCGAGAGGTAGATCGCTTTGTAGCCCACGCGCTTCGCCATGAGCGCGTGATAGGCGCAAATCGTGCCTGGGAGCTGGAGCGGCCGCTCTTCCTTGAGCGCTTCCCGAAACTTGGCGCCGGCGCTCATACCGGAAAAATAGGGACTGTCCCTATTTTTCTCATTTGCCGAGGAGCTGTCGCACGCTGTCGCGCTCCTCGTGCAGCTCCTTGAGCGTGGCATCCATGCGCTTGCGGCTGAATTCGCTGATCTCGACGCCCTTGACGATCTGGTAGCTGCCGTTGCGGCACGTGACCGGGTAGCCGTAGATCACGCCTTCGGCAATGCCGTAACTGCCGTCCGAGGGCACGCCCATGGTGACCCAATCGCCGTCGCGCGAGCCGGAGAGCCAGTCGCGCACGTGGTCGATCGCCGCGTTCGCGGCGCTCGCGGCGGACGACAGGCCGCGTGCGTCGATGACCGTGGCGCCACGCTTCTGCACGGTGGGGATGAATGTGTTCTCGAGCCACGCCTGGTCGTTGATCAGCGGCCAGAGCTTCTTGCCGTCGGCCTCGGCCTGGAACACGTCCGGGTATTGCGTCGCCGAGTGGTTGCCCCAGACCGTGACCTTGCGGATCGAGGAGACGGGCTTTTGCACCTTATGCGCGAGCTGCGAGACGGCGCGGTTGTGATCGAGCCGCATCATGCCGGTGAACTGCGAGGGCTTGAGACTCGGCGCATTCTTCATCGCGATGAGGCAGTTCGTGTTGGCCGGGTTGCCCACGACGAGCACTTTCACGTTACGCTCGGCGACGCGATCGAGCGCCTGGCCCTGCGGCGCGAAGATCTTGCCGTTCGCCTCCAGGAGATCCTTCCTCTCCATGCCGGGGCCGCGCGGGCGCGCGCCGACGAGCAGCGCGACCTGCACGTCCTTGAACGCGACCGTCGGGTCGGAGGCGGGCGTCATGCCGGCGAGCAGCGGAAACGCGCAGTCGTCGAGCTCCATCATTACCCCCTTCAGCGCCTTCTGCGCTTTCTCGTCCGGGATCTCGAGAAGCTGCAGGATCACCGGCTGGTCTTTCCCGAGCAGATCGCCATTCGCGATGCGAAAAAGCAGCGAATAACCGATCTGGCCGGCGGCGCCGGTGACGGCGACGCGAATGGGGGCTTTGGACATCGAGCGCTCCGCGGGAGAGTGACTTTCGATTTTACAGCAGCGAGTTGCTGCGCTGCGACGCTATAATCGAATCGCCCGGGATTGGGGCCCGGCGCAATCCAAATGTCCAGCGCGGCCGCGAAGAGACCTCGTCCAAAGTATCTAAATCTGCCGGCGATCCTGTTCGAGATCCGGCTGCCCATGCCGGCGTGGGTGTCGATCCTGCATCGCGTCTCCGGAACGCTGCTCTTCTTCCCGTTCGCCGCCTGGCTCCTCTACCTGCTCGATACGACTCTCGCCTCCGAGCAGGGATTCGCGCGCGTGAAAGACCATTATCTGCAGCTGCCGGTTGTGAAGCTTGCCCTGATTGTCTTCATCTGGGCATACGCGCACCACTTTTGCGCCGGCATCCGCTTTCTACTGCTCGATCTCAACATGGGCATCGAGCTCGCGCCGGCGCGCCGCAGTGCGACCGCCGTTATCGTAATGGGCCTGCTGCTCACGGCGTATTGCGCCTGGCGCATCTGGTGAGCCGATGACGCCGCGACGCATCGTCGTCGGTGCGCACTACGGCCTGGGCAGCTGGCTCGCGCAGCGCATTACAGCCGTAATCATGGCGCTCTACAGCGTGATATTGCTGGGCCTGTTCATGACCGGCCGGCCGATCAGCTACGGCGTCTGGAGGGACCTTTTCCAAAACGGCTGGATGCGTGTCGCGACGCTGCTATTCGCGGTGAGCCTCGCGTGGCATGCGTGGGTCGGCGTGCGCGACATCGTGATGGACTACATTAAGCCCGATGGCCTGCGCCTTGGGCTTGAGGTCGTGACCATCCTCGTGCTGGCCGGCTACGTCGGCTGGACGGTGCAGGTGCTGTGGCGCTGAACGTACGTCGCTACGACGCGATCGTGGTCGGCGCCGGCGGTTCCGGAATGCGCGCGGCGCTCGAGCTTGCGCGCGCCGGGTTGAAAACGGCGGTGCTCAGCAAGGTGTTCCCGACGCGCTCGCACACGGTCGCCGCGCAAGGCGGCATCGCGGCGCCGCTCGCCAACTCGACCGAGGACAACTGGCACTGGCACATGTACGACACGGTCAAGGGGTCGGACTACCTCGGCGACCAGGACGCGATCGAGTACATGTGCCGCCGCGCGATCGAAGTCGTGGTCGAGCTCGAGCACATGGGAATGCCGTTCGATCGCCTCGAGAACGGCAAGATTTACCAGCGCCCGTTCGGCGGCCACACGCAGGACTATGGCAGCGCGAAGATGGCGATGCGTGCCTGCGCCGCGGCCGACCGCACCGGCCATGCGATGCTGCATACGCTCTATCAGCAGAACGTCCGCGCGAACACCCAGTTCCTGGTCGAATGGATGGCGCTCGATCTCATCCGCGATCCGCAGGACGGTGCCATCGTCGGCATCACCGCGCTCGAGATGGAGACGGGCGAGCTCTGCATCCTGCAGGGCAAGGCGGTGCTACTTGCAACCGGCGGCGCCGGCCGCATCTATTGGGCGACGACCAATGCATTCATCAACACGGGCGACGGCCTGGGCATGGTCGCCCGCGCCGGACTGCCGCTGGAGGACATGGAGTTCTGGCAGTTCCACCCGACCGGGGTGGCGGGCGCTGGCGTGCTCATCACCGAGGGCGTGCGCGGCGAGGGCGGCTATCTCCTGAACAAGAACGGCGAGCGCTTCATGGAGCGCTATGCGCCGAACAATAAGGACCTCGCCAGCCGAGACGTCGTCTCGCGCGCCATGACCACCGAGATCAAGGAAGGCCGTGGCTGCGGCGAGCATGGCGACCACCTGCTGCTGAAGCTCGATCATCTTGGCCCCGAGGTGATCATGCATCGGCTGCCCGGCATCCGGGAAATCGCTATCAAATTTGCCAACGCCGATCCGATCCGCGAACCGATCCCGGTGGTACCCACGGTGCACTACCAAATGGGCGGCATCCCGACCAATTACATGGGGCAGGTGATTGCGCCCGAAGGCGCAAGCAAGGAGGCGATCGTCCCCGGCCTCTACGCCGCCGGCGAGTGCGCCTGCGTCTCTGTGCACGGCGCGAACCGCCTGGGCACGAATTCGCTCCTGGACCTGCTGGTCTTCGGCAAGGCCTCCGGCGAGCAGGTGATCAAGGATATCCGCGGCCAGCCGGCGCCGCACCGCAACCTGCCGAAGGAGGCGGGCGAGGCGACCCGCGCTCGAGTGGCCCGCCTCGATGGCGCCAAAACGAGTGAGCGCGTGGTCGATGTACTGAACGATCTGCGCCGCACGATGCAGGCGCACTGCGGCGTATTCCGCTTCCCCGACGACCTGCACAAGGGCGTGGAGAAGGTGAAGGAGCTGGGCGAGCGTGTGCAGCGCACTTTCATCGCGGACAAGTCCAAGGTCTACAACACGGCGCGGGTGGAGGCGCTCGAGCTCGAGAACCTGGTCGAGACCGCCATGGCGACCATGATCAGCGCGGAGGCGCGCAAGGAAAGCCGCGGCGCGCAGGCGCGCGCCGACTACCCCGAGCGCGACGACCAGAACTGGATGAAGCACACGCTGTGGTACAAGGAGGGGAACCGCCTGGACTACAAGCCCGTGCACCTGCGGCCGCTGACGGTGCAGACGATGGAGCCGAAGGTACGCACCTACTGAAATGAAGCTCACCATCTACCGCTACAACCCCGACAAGGACGCGAAGCCCTATTACCAGGACTACGACGTGCCGATCGACGCTCACGACCGCATGCTGCTCGACGCGCTGGTCAAGGCCAAGGCGATAGACGATTCGCTCGCCTTCCGGCGCTCGTGCCGCGAAGGCGTGTGTGGCTCCGACGCGATGAACATCAACGGCAAGAACCAGCTCGCCTGCATCACCAAGATCGCCGATCTGCCGGAGCATGTGACGATCCGGCCGCTGCCGGGGCTGCCGGTGATCCGCGATCTCATCGTCGACATGACGCAATTCTTCAAGCAGTACCACTCGATCAAGCCTTACGTCATCAACAACGACCCGGCTCCCGAGCGCGAGCGGCTGCAATCGCCGGAGGAGCGCGAGCACCTGAACGGGCTCTACGAGTGCATCCTGTGCGCCTGCTGTTCGACCTCGTGCCCGTCGTGGTGGTGGAATCCGGACAAGTTCGTCGGCCCGGCGGGGCTGCTCCAGGCCTACCGCTTCATCGCCGACACGCGCGACCAGGCAACCAGTGAGCGCCTGGACAACCTCGAAGATCCGTACCGGCTCTTCCGCTGCCACACCATCATGAACTGCGTCGACGTCTGCCCGAAGAACTTGAACCCGACCAAAGCGATCAACCACATCAAGGAGCTGCTGGTAAAGCGCGCCGTTTGATGAACCGCATCGAGCGAGAAAAGCTCAAGTGGAAATGCCGGCGCGGGCTCCTCGAGCTCGACATCGTGCTCACCCGCTATCTCGCCCGTCATCCGGCGGACCGTGAGCTTGGGCCCTTGCTGGACCTGCCCGACAACGACCTGTGGGACATCGTTGCCGGCCGCAGCGACAACTACGCGCCACACCTGAAGGACGTGGTGACGCGCCTGCGTGCTGCCTGAGGAGCGACCATGGCCGACAAGAATGCGACGCTGAAACTACCCGACGGGAAGTCGCTCGAGTTCCCGGTGCTCTCGGGCACCACCGGACCGGACGTGGTCGACATCCGCACGCTCTACGGCAAGTCCGGCATGTTCACCTACGACCCCGGATATCTGTCGACGGCGAGCTGCAGCTCGTCGATCACCTACATCGACGGCGATGCCGGCGTGCTCTTGTACCGCGGCTACCCGATCGAGCAGCTGGCGCAGCACTGCGACTTTCTCGAGGTGTGCTACCTGCTGCAATACGGCGAGCTGCCCAATCGCAAGCAGAAAGAGGAGTTCGTCGACATCGTCACCCATCACACCATGGTGCACGAGCAGCTCGCGCGCCTGTACCAGGGGTTCCGGCGCGACGCGCACCCGATGGCGGTAATGGTCGGCGTGGTCGGCGCGCTCTCGGCCTTCTACCACGACGCGCTCGACATCAACAACGAGCATCACCGCGTCATCTCGGCGTTCCGCCTGATCGCCAAGATGCCGACCATCGTGGCGATGTCCTACAAGTACTCGATCGGCCAGCCGTTCGTGTACCCGCGCAACGACCTCTCGTACACCGCGAACTTCATGCGCATGATGTTCGCGGTGCCGGCCGAGGAGTACAAGGTGAATGAGGTCCTGGTGCGCGCCATGGACCGTATCTTCATCCTGCACGCCGACCACGAGCAGAACGCCTCCACCTCGACCGTGCGCCTGTGCGGCTCCTCGGGCGCGAACCCCTACGCCTGCATCGCCGCGGGCATCGCATCGCTATGGGGACCGGCGCACGGCGGCGCGAACGAGGCCTGCCTGGAGATGCTCGAAGAGATCGGCGACGTGTCCAAGGTGCCGGAGTTCATTCGCAAGGTAAAGGACAAGCATTCCGGCGTACGCCTGATGGGGTTCGGCCACCGCGTGTACAAGAACTACGATCCGCGCGCGCGACTCATGCGCGAGACCTGCCACGAGGTGCTGGAAGAGCTCGGCCTGCACAACGATCGCCTCTTCAAGCTCGCGCTCGAGATGGAGAAGATTGCCCTCGAGGACGATTACTTCGTCAGCCGCAAGCTCTACCCCAACGTCGACTTCTACTCCGGCATCGTGCAGCGCGCGCTCGGTATTCCCGTGGCCATGTTCACCTGCATCTTCTCGCTTGCGCGCACCATCGGCTGGATCGCGCAATGGCAGGAGATGATCACCGACCCGGAGTACAAGATCGGCCGGCCGCGCCAGCTCTACAAGGGGGCGACGAAGCGGGACGTCAAACCCATCGATAAAAGGTAAGCACCATGGCGAGCGTGATGCGCCAGTTCCAGGACAGCTCGTACCTCTTCGGCGGTAACGCCGCGTTCATCGAGGACCTGTACGAGAAGTACCTCGTCAACCCCCAGTCGGTGCCCGAGGAGTGGCGCGAGTATTTCGACCGGCTGCAGGTGCTGCCCGGCAGCACGGTGAAAGACATCGCGCGCGCGCCGGTGGAGCAGTCGTTCGTGCAGCGGGCGAAGCGCGGCGAGCTCGGGGGCGCGGCGCGCACGCTCCCTACCGAGCCGGTCGCGCCCGAGCGGCTGCAGGTGGCGGCGCTGCTGCTCGTGACCGCCTATCGCATTTCGGGCTCGCGCTGGGCGACGGTCGATCCGCTAAAGCGCATGCCGCGGCCGTCGCAGCCGGAGCTGGAGCCGGGCTTCTACGATCTCACCGAGGCGGACCTCGACCAGACCGTCAATGCCGGCTCCTACGTCGGCCTGGACCGGACATCGCTGCGCAACCTCCTGCAGGCGCTGCGCGACACGTATTGCCGCAACATCGGTTATGAATACATGTTCATCTCGGATCGCGTGCAGCGGCAGTGGATCCAGGAGAGGAGCGAGCCGGTGCGCGGCATGCCGAAGCTCACCTCCCAGCAACAGAAACACCTGCTGCAGAAGCTGACCGAAGCCGAGCACCTCGAGCGCTATCTGCACACGAAATACGTGGGGCAGAAGCGCTTCTCCCTCGAAGGCGGCGAGAGCGTGATCCCGTGCATCGACGAGCTCATCCAGCGCGCCGGAGGCACGGGCGTGCAGGAAATCGTGATCGGCATGGCGCACCGCGGGCGCTTGAACGTGCTGGTGAACGTCCTGGGCAAGATGCCGAAGGACCTGTTTCTGGAATTCGAGGGCAAGGCGCCGAGCGAGCTGCCCTCGGGCGACGTGAAGTACCACAACGGCTTTTCGTCTGACCTCACGACCTCCGGCGGGCCGGTGCACATCTCGCTCGCGTTCAATCCTTCCCATCTGGAGATCGTTAACCCGGTGGTCGAAGGCTCGGTGCGCGCGCGCCAGCGCCGGCGCGACGACAAGACCGGTGACCAGGTGCTGCCGATCCTCATCCACGGCGACGCCGCGTTCGCCGCGCAGGGCGTGGTGATGGAGACGCTGAATCTCTCCGGCACGCGCGGCTACGGCACCGGCGGCACGGTGCACATCATCGTCAACAACCAGATCGGCTTCACCACCTCGGACCCGCGCGATGCGCGCTCGACGCTCTATTGCACGGATGTGGCGAAGATGGTCGAGGCGCCGATCTTCCATGTGAACGGCGACGACCCGGAGGCGGTGCTCTTCGTCACGCAGCTCGCGCTCGACTTCCGCGCCAAGTTCCACAAGGACGTGGTGATCGACATCGTCTGCTTCAGGAAGCTCGGCCACAACGAGCAGGACGAGCCGTTCATCACGCAGCCACTCATGTACAAGAAGATCAGCCAGCACCCGGGCACGCGCAAGCTCTATGCGGACAGGCTGGTGACGCAGGGCGTGGTAAGCGCGGAGGAGCCGGAGGCAATGATCAAGCGCTACCGCGATACGCTGGATGCGGGCCAGCAGACGGTGAGCCCGGTGCTCTCCAACTTCAAGAGCAAGTTCGCGGTGGACTGGGCGCCGTTCCTCAACTCGAAGTGGACCGACGCCGCGGATACCCACGTGCCGCTCGCGGAGCTACAGCGCCTGGCCGAGCCGCTGACCACGGTGCCCGAGGGCTTTAAGGTCCATCCGACGGTCATGCGGGTGATCGACGCGCGCAAGCAGATGACCGCCGGCAAGCTGCCCGTCGACTGGGGCATGGCCGAGACGCTCGCCTACGCCTCGCTCCTTTCAAATGGTTACGACGTGCGCCTGTCCGGCCAGGATTCGGCCCGCGGCACCTTCGCCCATCGGCATGCGGTGCTGCACGACCAGGAGCGCGAGCGCTGGGACGAAGGCACCTACATCCCGCTGCAGAACGTCGCCAAGGACCAGGGTGACTTCGTGGTAATCGATTCGGTGCTCTCGGAAGAAGCGGTGGTCGGCTTCGAGTACGGCTTCGCCACCGCGGAGCCCAATGCGCTCGTCATCTGGGAGGCGCAGTTCGGCGACTTCGCCAATGGCGCGCAGGTGGTGATCGACCAGTTCATCTCGTCCGGCGAGACCAAGTGGGGGCGGGTCTGCGGGCTGGTGATGTTCCTGCCACACGGCTACGAAGGCCAAGGGCCGGAGCACTCGTCCGCGCGGCTCGAGCGCTACCTGCAGCTCTGCGCCGAGCACAACATGCAGGTGTGCGTGCCGAGCACCGCCGCGCAGGTTTTCCACCTGCTGCGTCGCCAGATGCTGCGCCCCTTCCGGAAGCCGCTGATCGTCATGACGCCGAAGTCGCTGCTGCGCAAAAAGGAGGCGTCCTCCTCGATCAACGACCTCGCCAATGGCGCTTTCCAGACGGTGATTCCGGATACCACCACGCTGGACGAGAAGGGCGTGAAGCGCATCATCGCCTGCTGCGGCAAGGTGTATTACGAGCTCGCTACGAAGCGCATCGAGCTGCAGCGCAATGACGTCGCCATCATCCGCGTCGAGCAGCTCTACCCCTTCCCGCACAAGCAGTTCCAGGCGGAGATGCGCCGCTACCCGGCGGCCACCGAAGTGCTGTGGTGCCAGGAGGAGCCGCAGAACCAGGGCGCGTGGTACGAGAGCGCGCACTACTTCCGCGAAAACATGCGTGAGGACCAGAAGCTGTACTATGCCGGCCGGCCGCCGTCCGCCTCGCCCGCGGGCGGCTACGTGGCGCGGCACAACGAGCGCCAGAAGGCGCTGGTGGAGCAGGCGTTCGGCAAATACAAATGACCAATTCCGTACTTAGTACGTAATAAGTATTTCGTACTTAGTACGGAATTCAGCCCGGCGAGTTACTCGCTGGTTTTTCGTTAACCCGGTGGACGCTTAGCCGAAGCCGGGGAAAAACTGAACGGGAGCAGGAGATGGCGATCATCGAAGTGAAAGTGCCGCAGCTTTCCGAGTCGGTCTCGGAAGCGACGCTCCTCGATTGGCACAAGAAGGAAGGCGAGAGTGTCGCACGCGACGAGAACCTGATCGACATCGAGACCGACAAGGTGGTGCTCGAGCTGCCCGCGCCTGCCGACGGCGTGCTCGTCCGCATCATGAAGAAGGCGCGCGAATCGGTCGGTTCCGGCGACGTCATCGCGCAGATCGACACCGAAGCGAAAGCGGGGGCCGCGGCCGCGCCGGCGGCGAAGAAGGAAACGAGCGCCGAGAAACCAAAAGCGGCCCAGCCGCCGGTGATGCCAGCTGCGCAGAAGCTTGCCGCCGAGCGCGGCATCGACACCTCGAAAGTGCAGGGCAGCG
>Ga0209577_10002088_pt1 | contig 19383 bp, 19 predicted proteins | sample GraSoiAngelo_109_FD_185874 | JGI IMG/M metagenome (GOLD analysis project Ga0209577, IMG submission 185874) | Grasslands soil microbial communities from the Angelo Coastal Reserve, California, USA - 14_0903_12_20cm (SPAdes) (version 2) | ecosystem: Environmental > Terrestrial > Soil > Grasslands...
TAGTTGATCTATAGTCCTTCCTCTCAGAAACATGGTATAGTGCCTCATATACTATATCTTTTGTAGCCAGTGATTTTACATAAATGGATTGTATCAACTCCGGTGAATAGCTTAGATTGAAAGGTTGGTTTTAATAACACAAATTTGTTTATGCGACTCACATAGCGAACATTAGGCGACTATAATTGCTTTTGCGAACCTATCTGCTACTTCGGTGACTTTGACCTTAAGCTTGTTTCCAACTTTTCCATTTTCGACAAAAACTACAAAACCCTGTACTCTAGCAATTCCATCTCCTTTTCTACTGATTTCTATAATGTCTACTTCATACTCCTTACCTACTTCGACTGGTTTTGGACCGGTAGAACCTCTGTCGAAGCCTCTACCACCACCACCATAACTCCTGCCTCTACCGTAACTCATTTGTATACGTTATTGGTTGTCGTCCTAATATAAACGGGCAATATCAATGAGTATAAAAAGGAGTCTTCAAATGCTATTTCGCTTAAGGTGTACGGTCAAGGTACAACATTGAGTAGGTGGCTCCAGATGATACCGAAAATTTAATTCTAGTCTAGGAGATTAGCCTCACCTCATTGATCGAGTGTGTGTTGCCGTGATTTTTGGCTGAGACATACCCTAAAGATCATGCCTCGTTGCTCACCTAGGATTAACAAGATAGGCTAACTCTATTCACCATATGTATGAAATAAATTTTATAGTGATTATGGAGTATATCTCTATGAATATATTAGTAAAGCCAGTACAACGATGTAGGCATTGTGATATTGATGCTTATTACACACTATCTATTGAAGACTTTAATTCAGATGATATATCGGTTATCGAGTTATGTCTAAAATGTGCAAAGAAGGAACTCACGAGGATTATTGATGATTTTCCGTCCATAAAGGCGTTCAAAATGGAACCTGCATCATTCTCGTGTCAGTAGTACCTATTTTATCATAAGACTAGTCCGGTTTTAGTGATAGATAACCTCATGGGATCCAACCACGATTCTATCATTCCCATCAATTACTGACCTTTCTTATGGTCGAGAGAGTACTGCGCCTCACAAAATACCTAAAAACCTCAATCCACAATAACTCTTCAACCATGATCCAATTCCTCACGTGCGAGCTCGGTCTACACTAAACGTAATGATTTGGGGTTCTTAGGCAGAAGAAGAGGATGAAGCGGCAGTCACAAGATATTATTTAGTTTGTTTTTAATACATTAAAAAAAGGGATTTTTAGAGATGAAATGCTTATTAGAATCGTACCTCATAATCCCATATTGATGGAATTTTCAAAGCTATGCCAACAGGTCATGGCTCTTGATCCAAAGGTCCGTTTTGCCGGTATCTGTGACGATACTGGTGAGATTCTCTACGGAGGACAACGCGAAGATGTAAAAGATCTACTCTCTCGAGAAGAAACAAGAAAATCAAATTTGCAAGCAATGGCTAGGTGGGCATTGCGTTATACGTTGGCATCTAAAATCGGACCTGGAAAGTATGCAATGGCAGAATATGAAAAGATCAAACGCGTCACAGTCCCTTTGGACAATGAACATCTCCTGCTGGTAACAACTGAAGTCGATATTGACCACGGAAAGATAATAAGCGCCATTCTTAAATTGGTTAAAGAGTAGAAATGTAAGAATTATGCGTAAACCAGGAAGTATTCATCTGAAAATGACTCCCAAAATTACTAGCGCTCCTAATTTTGCAACCTCGGATCGCTTGGATTGGTAGCCATATTGTATTTCTTATACTCTTTGGTATTCCCAGATTATGGGGAGAGAAGTTGTCGTTGCCATTACGAACGGGAAACTAGACTTTGGGCCATGGGAGCAGATATTTTATGGGGAATTTGACGGCCGACGGAATAAAAGAGTACTAGTGAAGGTAATTGGCGAATGGAGTTAGAAAACAAACCATCGTCGGTGGTTCCGAGAGCAATCCCTTATTATGCCCCTTAAGGATTTCGAGGATTAAAAGTCTTACAACAAGCACAGGATCCTAAATCCTCCATGTAAAATCCGCCGAATCATTTTTTATTTATTAAATTCATCTTTGCCAGAATAAGCAAAATATGAACGCATTTAATACCTCAAATACAAAAGAGAGATAACATGTCAAAAGATAGGGTTTCTACCGACGAACACATAATTGTATGTAGTGAATGTGGAAGAGATTTGATAGTTAGGGACACTGTTAATAACGGAGTGGCCTTTCTAAGTCATCTGAAGATAGACCATGGTATAACATTTACTCCCCAACGCATGACTGAAGCAAAAACTGAAAGAAAAAGAAGGACTGAGGAGCAAATATACAAAACAGACAATCAATATTACGATGGATAAGACTTTATTCAAAAAATATAAGATATATTCCCGGTGAACGGAATCGACTGACTAAAGCTACCTTGACAGCCCCGAATTTCTCTTTTATTATTGTGTTCCTACTAAATGCTGTCTTGTCTACATTTTTTCCACTGAAGCAATTTGTTAACTTCAGATTATTACTTACCTTCATGGCCTCGATCTTGTTAACTGCGTATCCTGTATTGAACGAGATAATGAGGATCAACTATCTGCAGATCATTTGCAATTTCGTTATTATTTATTACAACCTATAAAATCTCTACCTACTGCAACAATATCGCTAATATCTGCAGGTGTTCTGAAAAATGCACCGGCTTTTTTATAAACTTTACAAATGCTCATTGGAGTTTTGCAGAAGATGATATTGTATTTTGAACCCTACATTTGCAGCAGGTTGTTTTTGGCACGAAGAGGACTTATTTAGAAAGTTTAAGGGAGTTACTTTATCCCAACTAGGATATACTGGAGGCGGGTTCGAAAATCCTACTTATGAAGACGTGTGTACAGATAAAAACAGGACGTGCGGAAGCAGCAGACGTACAATATGATCCATCACATGTTTCATATGAAGAACTGTTAGATATATTTTGGAGAACCATAATTCAAAAACACATAATAGGCAAGGATCCGACATCGGAACACAATCTAGATCTGCGATATTCTTTCACGATAAAGAAGAAGAGGCTATTCCCAAACAAGGAGAAGAAAGAGTAGATCGATCTGGCAAATTTGGCAAAAGACAAATCTTTGCCGAGATTAAACCCGCAGCAAGATTCTATAAGGCTGTGGAATACCATCAGCAGTATTTCCAAAAATACAGGCCACTGCGCTAGTAGAAGAAAAGTAATTTTTAAATATTCGAAATTATCTCACATACTTGATATACCACTTATAGAAACTGGGACCACTATTTTGAATTTATGATCTCAAAAGTCCTTCTTCTTGTTCAATTTATTTCGTGAAAGACTATTAGACGTCTGTTTTAAGTCATCAAAGATTTTTTGGCATAATTCAATATCCTGTTTCTCATGAGTTCAGAGACTTCTATTATTCCAATTAAGATAATTTCTCAGTAGACTGCTTTTAACATACGATCAATTTCTTCTTCTGGGATACCAAAAAAATCAAATGCAGATCTTACAAGTTTGCTATTTGTACCATCATATCTTTTTTGGTTTAGTCTTGCGTTAAAACGTGTTTCTGAAATTTGTGTTAACAATACTTGGGCGAAGTGATTCCACTCTTGCAAGTCTTTGTCAGATGGTAGAGAAGAAGCCAATATAGGTATCAATTTTGCAAATGATGCAATTATGAGTACTCTATATTTCTGCAACTCCTTCTTGTATGGATTACTATCAGGTATAGACCGAATTTCAGAGCACACGATATGTTGGTATTCGTCCAAATTCTTTGCAATGGTGGAGGTGCTGCCGATACTTGCCACTCTGTTCCTCTGGAACTTAACATTAACTGCGATACCTTCAAAAAGACCCTCTATTCTGTCTATCACCAAATCCTGTGAGGTGATGCCGTCCTTGGATAATAATTTATGACACTTTATATCATTTATTATGTACCTGTTAATAATGCTAGAATAGTAACTTACAGGCAGCATGAGATAACGTAAATCAACAGATTCACTCATTAATTAGTCTATGGGATAACCTATATTCATTGCGTGAGTCATGCCTATAAAATAAGAGATTTTTTCAAATGAGGGATATGACTACATTCCACATCAGTTGGTTTATTGATAACGCTACTTGAATTCTTCTTCAAGTATTCCAAATAGATACTTAAATTTAGTAGTTTAGAGTCTTTGAAATAACATATTTTGCAATATCAACCATCAAGTCCTATTTTTCCTACTGTTGGGTTTAGTCCTAACACTACACTGCTAGTGAATATTCGATTGAATAGTCCTTTAATTCGGTTAGATGGATTTCAAGGTTTTCATCCATTTTCTCTTGAAACAGTAGCTTAATTTCTTCAATCAAATCTCGGCTTATTTGTTTGCGCTGTGCATCCCTTCTATTGTCTCCAAGCCATTCATTTGATTCAACTAATAACTGAGGATTATAAAGCACCCATTGCCCTTTATTGTACCAATCTTCGTAACCTGCATAGAATAAAATCGAAATAGCGCCGCTGGCCGCGTTCCAACAGGTATTTTATGCCCTTGATAATGGCAATGTCGGATTCTTTTACTGTGATAAATTCGGCATCTCTATCATGAGATGCCACTTTTCTAAAGTATGACATTTGTTTTATTTTGTCACCTCCGAAGCTTTAAACTTTTTTTGGCAAATTTCGCATTGAGGAATAAACAGTTTATGCAAACACGTATGAGGTGTGCATTTTATTTTTTCCTTCTCCTTAAAATCAAGTCGTATAGTAGCCATATTGAGAGGATTGGAGCAAAGATGTATAGGAAATAGTCTAAGGGCGTCATTGGGCTTTTCTCCATTTCTTTGGGTATTCTCTTTGATGCGCATTGTATTTTTCTCTATTCTTGGCTCTATATTCATTATTGTATTTTCTATGATATTCATTGTAACGCTCTCGGTTTACATCCACCCATTTTTGATATTTTGTTTTAGTCATTTTTGATTATTTGTTTATTTATTACATTTACAACGTGGTGGGATTTTTCTATACAGAACAATATCAAAACGCAATGAGAACTTTCTACACAATGACGGATGTATAGTAGTAGTGTTACAAGTACGTTAGGAGTCCCTTTATCGGCATCTCCTTAACTATAGCACCATCCCTATATATTACTAGTATGCTCCTTACTTGATAGTGCATTATCTATTGTTTCACCCAAACTTTTAGAGTCTGCGTAGAGCAAATTGATTTGTTGGTTACAAGATACCATAAGGTCAAGTGCTCCTAGCTTGATAGACTCTAGCTTGCTTGTCTGCTGTATCTGGTCAGCCACAGAGATAACTCTACGGAGCAAGGTTATACTATCCTTGAACTGCAGCGGGATTTGGCTTACGACGTATTGGCTTAGCTCCGTTTTGCTTTCCTGATTCAAGTCTTGTAAGACTCTAGCCACTCGTCACGTGCTCACGGGAGGTTTAACCCGCTTTGCGATTTCTCTGTAGCTATGTCCGTGAGCATGGAGCCTCAGGATATCAAGGATAAGGAATTGGTCACGCTTGCCCATGACTAGGAGGCTCTCCCTGACGCATGAAGGTTAACTGGCTGGCTAACTAAAGGGTTATTTGGACAGTTGGCCAGGGCAGTAGGGGCTTTCTGAATAGACGCCAATCATACCAGGTATACGAGTCATACCGATGGTACCGCTGCCTTCCTGGTTGCCAAAGGTGGGCGACCTCCCTAAGCGCATATAGACCGAAGGCCGACGGTTACCAATGCCACTAGTCCGATGCCTCATACCAATGATCCACGCTCAGACTCATTACCCTCATTTATAAGGGTGTGTGAATTATACTTAATTGGCTCGCATATCTTACAAACACTACCATCAGACACAGACCCGCACTTAAAGCACTTATACGCCTTCGGCTCCTTTTGCAGCTAAATAAGCTTTAGGTATTTAGAAGGGAGGTTGTTAATTACCTAAGTAAATTTTGCTCGGGTACACTGAATTAAATGCACTTATCTTGATACCCTTCACGTGAGGAATATTCAACTTATGTCATGTTCTCTTGTACTGTTCGTCTATTATCATATTCTTTTATGTGATTTTGCATGATAATCTGATCATATAGGCAGATTGCGCAAGATCCAGGACTATCTCTTAAATTGTATGTCTTCTAACGCGATACCAGAATGTCTCACAATACCAAAAAGAAGAGCAAGATAGAATCTGAGGTTTACGACGAATTCTTGTCAACAGAAGTCTAAGCCAAATTGCAGTAGGAAATTTTATCCCCCAATAAATAAAGGAGAAAAAGCCTTCTTGTTGAACGTATGAGGCATAGCTTAGCAAGGTGGGAAATGAAGCCGACAAATTCATTGCAATTAGTAATCGCTATATATTCTGAATTATTTTCATTCTTGATGTCAATCCAGAAATATGCTATTTTCATGTACTCCGAAGAAATCTGATATCTTTTTTATGACTCCTTGATGTCTTGTTGTTTTCCAAGTTGTGATTCAGATTATAGACCGAAAAATACGAGTAGCGAAATATATGATTTACTTGTTAATCCTTTAAAGTAAGATAGGATTTCTCATCCGTCACTATTTTCGGATTCCTTAAAAAGCGTAAAGATAATGAAATTTTTGATAAACTTGCTGAGCATATCCATTATCGAATAAATTTCGATAATCCTAATATCAAAAGGGTTATGACCGATCTTCCTTAATCCATTTTTGATTCTAGTTTCACAAGTAGTCAAGAGCAGATGGAATTCTTGTATAGCCTGTAAAAATCATGATAAACCGATTTCAGCTGTTCATACATGTGAATCTTATGGCCTATATGTAGAACATGATCTGCAGCAGCAAATTATATAGTAGACAAGCAAAAGTGATTTTGCTAGTTAATGACGAAGATGACATCAATTTAACAGCTAAGTTAGTTTCAGGAGGGAGTGGTTTCGAGGTCGACTCATTTACTAATCCTCGATTGGCGCTTCTAATTTAGGAATAGTTTGACATAAGAAATTGGCAGGAATTGTGTTAAAGTAAATGTCCTCTACCTTCAAATCATGCACTTGAATGACATGCTCAGCACCATTTTTCAGGATCTCCTCCTCTGTCTCACCTTTGATAATGTAATCACAATCCAGTCAAGTCTCACGACAAAGTAGTGCTAGCATATCATCATCCAACGAAGGAGAGTCAGTTAAGAATTTATCTATGTGAGGCAAAGTTTGAGATAGAAGGCGGCATAGTGGAACTGGTAGCAGGACCTGTAAGCCCAGAATAAGTTTGAAGCAATGAGTAAAGGTCCGCCAAGATATTTTGTTGTATCGGTCCTAGGGCAATCAGCCATTCACATGAAGGATAAAATGCATGGCCAAGGCCGCTCTTTTTGCTCTGTTACACGAATAATAACACCTCATTTACACAAACATCAGGAATTATGTGATATGCTATCTAAGGTGAAGCAGAGCTTATAATATGGCGTGATTCAATATAGCATAGCCTAGAAATGACTATAAATTCAAATTCTAGAAGTCCAAGTTATACACGCTTCACTGAATGTGGAAGTAGAATTGGCCTAACGAAAGAGGATAAAACAGGCTTCGAAAATAATTTTCATGAGCTTATTAATAAGAGAAAATTCCGATTTCGTGGGAAATATAATCTTAATATTCTAGATTTAGAGCAAGAAATTACCAAATGGAATAAAACTTACACTTCCTTTCTTTATCATGCCAGCATTAATCCTGAAATAATATATCAAAGGGCGACTGAAATTTATGAGGAAGCCAGATTATTCCGGAAGCAAATAAGAGATATTGCAGAAAAGATAGTTCATGATGAAGAATTAAAGTTGTTAAACTAAAGTCAATTACCAAATAATAGGAAAGTCAGATGATTTACTTTCTATTTGTATTACGATTGAGGAATGATTACTAGGTAGTTTTGCAGCTATTTTGTTTTACTTCTGGTGTGTAAGAAGATAGTCCCACACACCTTTTGGCCACAGTGGTAAATGTATCGAGACAGCGGACTTTATTTCAATATTCTCTCAGCTCTCTTAATTGCCTAGATAGGTCAATCATGAACGGGCAAGTAGAAGATTGTAGGTATTCATTTGCTCGAATCAATTCGTATCATATTATATCACTTTCTTATTGATAAGATCAGTCTTTTTTGATACTCCTATAATGATATTCTGTGCATGCTTACATTGACATATGCGCTTTCCAAGCCCGTGTACTGAAAACTTGTGATGACACCGTAAGTAGTTGCAAATTGGTTCTACTTCTTCACCAAATACGTCAATAACCGTTGTTCTTGGATGATAGATTAGTGGGTGTAGTAGCTCCCGTTTTTCTTCGACACTTGATTGGGAATATTTCTTTAAAAATGGAGGAACGGATGAACTATTCAGAAACTCGGTAGAATATGATTCAATTTTCTCGGCTTGTTCCTTCTTCCAGTGACAGCTCCAGCAGAAGCCACATTTTATACACGTAAATTCAGTTCTATTTGTACAAGATTCACATTCTGTATACCTGTATATGAGCGTGTCTCGCAGGTATTCATGCATACCTAGTTATATTATATCAATTTTTTCATGTATTAACGTTACTAATGAGCAGTAATGATTTATGATATTATTACTATAAAAATATGATGATTTTACTACACGAGCAATATTATATCGTTTTTCTCCTTTATTTGTAATAGAAGATTTTATGTTAATCTCTCCTAATTTCTCGCATTCCAGTGTAATACTCACAAAGCAAAGGTATGCGGCTCGGAAAAAAGGCTCAACTTTGATATTTGAAAACTGGTATTCATGTTAGTAAATTACTGCTTATGTTGACATGAAGAGATCTTTACATAATTTTCCTTCGTGGCTCGAGCATCTGAAGTTTATGTTTTAAGTGAACTCTTGAATGATGTTCATTATTACAAATTTTCAAGATCCTATATTATCCTATATTATGAACGGGATTAGCTTGAATTACAGACCATTACGTTCTCGTATATGCAAATCTCCCTTTGTTAATGCCATACTATAATCTGTTTTCAAGTACTGTACCCATTCGACTTAGTTGTTTGGATTATGAGATTGAACAAAAAACAGTTGTTTATTGTTCTTGCATACCAAATTGCAGCCCTTCTTGGTTTCTATATTAGACAAAGTGCTTGCCAGTTTTAGGCGGTCTATTCGCATATCATGATCAAAACGTTATCTAAAATCAAGAGATGTTTGCGGCTGCCGATTTTAAACAACTATAATAGCAACATTGTATATAATAATACAGTACAGACGATGAAGAATAAGAAGATGAATAACTAGATTGTTAATGCCTATGACAAATCGTAGAACCTTTGGTGTGTTCACAGGATTATGCGTTCCAGATAGAAGCAGTTATGGGCTGAAAACCTCTGCGATGGGTGCTGATAATTGGCATAGTTGCACAATAGGACACGATAACGATGACTCAAGAATGAGTATGTCAAGGAAGATTCAAACGGACTGGTCTTGAACGCTTTTGAACGAGTCAACTAAGGTAGTACTGGTAACATACCCTGATAGCTTCAGATTAGATGAAGGAAAGAGTCTCGTCGAGTCTTCAGGAACAACGATAATAGATCGCTACCAAATTGTAAAGATCTTTACTCAAAAGTATCTGAATCACTCAGAATATGGCTTAGGAGCGGGGAAAGCAGAAGAGATTAAGGAATTTGTAAAGCAATCGAAAGTTGACAAGATTATAGTTGATGAACATTTGACGTCAAAACAGATACATAACCTAGAGAAACTGATCGAAGTCCAGGTGATAGACAGGGAGAGGTTAATACTGGACATATTTTACTCAAGAGCCACTTCGACTGAGGCAAGATTGCAAATTCAACTCGCCGAAATAAAATACGAAATGCCTCGTGTTCGGGAGAATGCGAAGCTGACTCCAGGTAGCACTGAGAGAGCTGGAAAAGGTGGTATGGGTGAGTACTCGGTTGATGTAAAGTTTCGCGATCTGAAAAGGCAGATGTCATTTATCAAACAAAAGTTACAAGATGCAAGACGAAAACGTAATCTTTACCTTCAGCAAAGATTGAAAACTGGAATGCCTGTCGTTTCACTTCTAGGTTACACTAGCTCCGGAAAGACCACATTATTCAATCTTCTCACGCATGAGCAGAAGGAGATATCAAGTAGTTTGTTCACAACGCTCTCAACTACTACAAGGTCATTAAAAATTAACGACACAGGATTGGTGGTGTTGCTAACAGATACAGTTGGGTTTATTAGCAGACTTCCTACATATATGATAGAAGCATTTAAATCAACATTAGAGGAATCTCTTGCAGCTGATCTGATTTTTCTTTTGATAGATTGCTCAGAGAAAATTGAAGATATTAGAATAAAGTACTCTAGTTGTTGGAATATTCTAGACGAGCTAAATGTAAATAGATCTAAAGTTTTTGTAATTTTAAGCAAGTCGGACAACAACGTACAGCAGGAAAGTATCAACGAAATTGCAAATGATTTGCAGATATCAAATCCGCTGATTATCTCATCCAAGACAGGATATGGAATTCACAAACTCAAAAACATGATAGCAAGTAATATTGTGAAATTAGCAAATTGACATTCAATACCTAGAAACAAGGAGAAGGACTAATACATAAAGAGGTACGTCCAAATGCTGATCTATAAGTAGAGATGAATGTCGAGCAGCATTGATTGCGCAACTTTTATTCTGGTTACATTCGTTGAAGGATACTTCAACATCTGTGTAGAAAAAGTCTAGTAACAATTGGTTTAAGCCTCAAGAACTTTCTAACCTAATTCTATCGCAATGGTTGATTGACGCCCATAACACAAGCAAGAATACCAGTAGTTGCATTAGGCCGAATATGATGGGAATGGACTTGGCTCTTCTTGACGAGGTAGATAACTGCCTCGATTACCATCAGTACCTTTAATATATAGGTGAATTCGAAGTTAAGTCATTGAAAAGAAAACATTATTCATTAGGCGGTAGGTGCGAGTGCATATGCCACAAAAGGCCTAACACCGATTCATGTGGTTATTGTGTCTCCTCGCACTCAAGATTTGAACGAGCACGATAGGTTAGCTCAACCCCGGTTCGAGTTGAATGAACTAGACGTGTCTTTCACTTTCTTCTTAAGTTCATGAATTATTCACAAAAAGATGAAAGATAGCTTACGAGAGGAGCGATAAACCGTTTTATTGTGCAATGTATTGTCAACGATGAAATAAAATAAAAACTCAAGCTATTTTACAAGTTACAATTACAACAATTATTTAAAAAATGTATGACGTTGTTTAAGCTGAAAATAATAGGTGGATTATTATTTCAGCTCTTGACATCGGAGAGGCAGATTCAGTTCTAGTGCTACTGGTTTTGTTACTAACAAGACTAGTACCTCCTCCGCTAAAAATTTGGAAATGACAATTGTCTACTTGATCTTTAGACGGTTCTTTGGGTTCGTGTGTTGCCTTGGATAAGCATGAAAAGAATTCGTTTATTTGCTTGTCAAATGCGGATTACCTATTTACTATTTCCTGTGTGACTGGGCCTTTATTGCTATTTCTAGAGATATTGAGGGAAATACCGGAATAGTAGGGATGTTACCAATGGAGACAAAGGTGCGGCACTACTGTTGCCTTCCCACTTGAATTCATTTCACGTTTTTATATTTTCTCTTAAGCGGCGAATTGTCCTACTCCTGCAGTAATTTCAGGACTAGATGATGCCTCAGTATTCGAAAGAAGCCTTATAGCTCGAGAATAATAAGATAAATTGGATAAACAACACAGAAAATGCATGAAATCATTAGGTTTAAGGACAGAAATAGAAACCATGAATTGGTCTTGAATGAGATACGAGTGTATTCTTCAAAACGGGTAAGATATTCGGCTGGGGGTAGAGTGAATACCGGACATTGAGGTCAGAAAATGGAATGAAAAAGGGCTATAGCGAGTTATAAAAAAAGGACCAAGCATTACAAAAATTCGAATAAGATACCTGTACAAACAAGATGTCTGTTGGCTGTGGTAAAGAATAGAGTATATAAAGGCCTCATCCTAGAGACATGGCACACTCACGCTTGAAGTACCCTGACGTCATTAAAGGTTAAATTATCCGTCGATATACAAAATTTAACACGATCAAGGTTTTTAAAATTGAGCGACCTACTAAAGGAAGAGGAGATTGGACAATGGAGAAGGACGCATTATTCGTCGGAAATCAACTCATCGCTTGAAGATAGGGAAGTAATAATTATGGGCTGGGTGTCGAGTAAGCGTGACCACGGTAACATCCAGTTTATTATGATAAGAGACAGGTACGGAGACATCCAAGTTATGGCTAAGAAGAGTGAATCTTCAAAACGATTATTTGCACAAATCCAACAAATAAAGGAACACACTTCGCTTGCAATTCGGGGGACTGTTAGACCTCAAGTAAAAGTGCCTAGCGGCGTGGAGATTATCCCGTTAGAGCTGAAGGCATTTTCTATTGCTAGAAAAGCAGCTCCATTTTTGATTCAAAGTAAGACATCTATTGGTATTGAAACCAGGTTGGATTTGAGGGCAATAGACCTACGTAGAAATATTCTTCAGAGTGTTTTCCATATCCGTTATACCGTATTGAATGCAATCAGGGAGTTCCTGGCGAGACAAGGGTTTATCGAGGTAAATACTCCAAAAATGATTGCTACTTCTACAGAAGGCGGTGCAGCATTATTTCCAATATTTTACTACGATAGAGAAGCATTCCTGGCGCAAAGTCCTCAGTTGTACAAGGAGCAATTGACTATGGCATTTGAAAATGTGTTTGAAATAGGTCCGATTTTTAGAGCGGAGCCCTCTCGCACTAATAGACATCTTTCTGAGGCAATATCTATTGATGTGGAGAAGGCGTTTGTAGATTATACTGATGTGATGAGTTTGCTTGAGAGAATGATATTGCATGTTCTGGATTCAATTAAAGAAAAGAACAAAAATGATCTTGTTTACCTTGAGTATCAATTGCCAAATATCGAATTGCCACTCGCTAAATATTCTTATTCCGATCTTATAGAACAGTTACAAAGAGGTGGAGAGCGAATTAGATGGGGGGATGACCTCTCACCTCAGGCAATGAAAAACTTGCCGGATGACAGGATGAATGGCTTTTATTTTATCACCGATTGGCCTACCTCTATAAAGCCTTTTTATGTTAAGCCAAAGTTTATGTCGGAGGCCGGTAGAGTCTCTGAATCTTTTGATCTAATGTATGGACCTTTAGAAATATCATCCGGCAGTACAAGAGTAAACAGGAAAGACGAATTACTGGAGCGAATGAAAAAACAGGGATTAAATACACAAGCTTTTGATTACCATCTGAAAGTATATGATTATGGAGTTCCTCCGCACGCTGGATTTGGCGTTGGTCTGGAACGTTTGATGATGGCTATTACAAAGATTGATAACATACGAGATGCATCTCTGTACCCACGCGACATAGACAGGTTAACCCCCTAAGATACAAGAGAAAAGTATTGGCAGTGGCATGTTAATATGATTTCAAAAGATGAAATTAGACATCTTGGTTGGCTTTCCAGGTTGGAATTAACCGACAGTGAGCTAGATAGATATGCGTCCCAAATCGATGAAATAATTAGGTATTTTGATAAACTAGACACTATTTCATTGACTGGAAGTGAGCCGGCTCGTTCAATTAAAAAAGTTTCTGAATTAAGAAATGACAATATTCACGTGTTCGAAGGTGATCCATTGGAATTTTCCAAAAATAGAAAGGACGGCTTCGTAAAAGGACCAAGGATGGTATAATTGCCAAACCACCTATATCATCTTACCGCTGACGAGGTTGCTTCCGGCATTAAAAATCGAGACTTTTCTGCACAAGAATATATATCTCAGATTCTGGAAAGAATAGAAAAAGTTGATGTCAAAATCAACGCTTTTATCGCTGTGGATAAACAGGGTGCAGTAGAAAAAGCATGTTCCATAGATAAAAGAATTCGTGACGGAGACCGCACTGGTGGACTTTCAGGTGTTGCAGTTGGTATTAAGGACAATATATGTACAAAGGACTTGAAAACCACTTGCGCTTCAAAAATGCTTGAAGGATTTATTCCACCATATGATGCAACTGTAATTAAAAAATTAAAAGAAAGTGATGCAATTATTGTTGGAAAGCTAAATCTCGATGAGTTTGCGATGGGCTCTACTACGGAGTTCAGCAGATATGGACCTACACGTAATCCATGGAATATTAATTATGTTGCGGGCGGCTCCTCTGGCGGAAGTGCGGCGAGTGTAGCAGCTTTAGAATGTGCTATATCATTAGGCTCTGATACAGGTGGGTCTGTGAGATGCCCGGCTAGTTTTTGTTCTGTAGTAGGATTAAAACCAACATATGGATGCGTCAGCAGATCTGGACTAATTTCTTACTCTAATAGTTTAGAACAGATTGGATCCGTAGGTAAGACGGTCTCTGATGTAGTGATGATTATGAATGCAATCGCAGGTACAGACGAAAACGATCAAACAACAAAAACAACACGACCAATAGCTACTGCGACTACTCCTAATACTGTGTCTCTTGATAGAATTCCAAAATACGGCCTGCACCAGAACAAAAGGAATATTCGTGTTGGGCTGGTAAAAGAACTTGTTGAAGGGGCCGATCCGGCTGTTTCAAAATGTATCTATTCTGCAGTTGACTTGTTTGAAGGGTCAGATTGTAACTGTGAAGATACTTCAATGAAGTCAATTCAATATGCTCTCGCATCCTACTATACAATAGCTATGGCTGAAGCCAGCAGTAACCTTGCAAGATACGACAATATTCGCTACGGGTTTGACTCCAGCCCTGAGGGGTATGAATGGAATACATATTTTGCAAAGGTTCGGAATAATTTTGGCGAAGAGGCTAAAAGACGTATTATTATTGGGTCGTATGTTCTTTCGGCAGGGTATTATGGAAAATATTATCTAAAAGCTCAAAAAGCGAGAGAAATGATAAAGCAGGAAATTAAATCACTGTTTGAAAAATATGATGTATTGATAGCTCCTACAATGCCTATATTGCCATTCAAATTAGGTGAAAAGATCAACGATCCGTTGAAGATGTATCAGATAGATATTGATACAGTTGTCGCTAACCTCGCCGGTGTACCGGCAATATCAATACCGGTTGGGTTTAGTAACTGTCTTCCTGTAGGATTGCAAATAATGGCAAATGAAATGGAAGAGCAAACCCTGTTTGATGTTGCGTCAACTTTTGAAAGAATAGTTGATATTCACAGGAGTCCTGAAATATAATTGGTAGAAGTAAAGATTGGTCTTGAAATCCATTGTCAGTTGACAGGACTTCAGAGTAAATTATTTTGTTCATGCCAATGTGATTATCGAGGGAAAGAACCAAACACAAACATCTGCCCTATTTGTTCGGGTCTTCCTGGGACTCTCCCACTCTTAAATCAAAGAGCAGTAGACTTTGCTAGTATGATCTCACTTGCTCTTGGGTGTAGCATTCCAGACAACGTAATGTTTTACCGAAAGAATTATTTCTACCCTGATCTACCCAAAAATTTTCAAATAACACAATATAACGCGTATGGAATCACAAGTATCGGTGTTGAGGGAAAAGTCGATTATGGGGTCAAGAGTACAAAAATTAGGAGAGTCCAGTTGGAAGAGGATCCCGGAAGACTAATTTACGAAAATGCTTCCTTTTATACTCTTATAGACTATAATAGAGCGGGAGTGTCTTTAGTAGAAATTGTGACTGAGCCTGATTTTGCTGAACCAAAAGATGTTCGAATGTTTTTGAATAAAATTATCTCTATAATCGAGCATTTGGGCGTATGCGAGACGAGGCTTGACGGTTCTGTAAGATGCGACGCGAATGTTTCTTTAGAAGGCGGAAAAAGAGTCGAGATTAAGAATGTTGGCTCGTTCAGAGATGTAGAAAAGGCACTTGGCTATGAGATAGCTAGGCAAAAAACAATGTCGGTACGGGATATCGAAATTAGATCAGAAACTCGTCATTGGGATGATGCAAGAAAAATAACCAAACAGTCTAGGGCAAAGGAAGAAGAAGAGGATTATCGATACTTTCCTGAGCCGGACATCCCAACAATACTTCTCGGAAACGATTTTTTATCTTTACTTAAGGTGAGAATGCCAGAACTTCCAGATGAAAGAAAAATTCGCTTCCTCAGGGAGTATAATCTCTCTGACCACGTATCTCAGGTTCTGATTGACAATAAAGACCTGGCTGACTTTTTTGAATCGGCAGTTAAAATCTATCCTTCATCACCAAACGAAATTGCTAATTGGATTGTTTCTGATCTACTTGGATTCATAGATGATTCGAAAAAGGAAGAGGGATCTCTATTCTCAGGCTTGAGAATTGAAGCGAAACATATGGCAGAGTTGGTAAGAATGATTGATCAGAATATAATCAACAGGAATATTGCAAAAATGATCCTTAGCCAAATAACAAAGACTGGAGAAATGCCCTCTTATGTTCTAGATAAAATGAATACTTCCATTATAGATAACAAAGCGATAATATCTGAAGCTATAGAATCAATATTCGAGTCTGAAAAATCTGCCGTGAAGGATGCAAAACAAAATCCAAACGCCGCAAATTTTTTGCTTGGAAAAGTGATGCAATTAACTGGTGGAAGAGCTGATCCGAAGATCGCATTGAATTTAATAAAGACTAAACTTACCATTATGTAGTAATTCATGATTTCATGTTGCGTTTATTCTTCTACTTCCACTTAGTGTAGGTTATCATAGGTCTACTCATAACAAAATGTGCAATTAGCCATTATACATTGTTTGATGCTCTAGTTTTCTGGAAGGTTATGTGTAATTGGAGCGAGGTGGCCAAAATATCGATTTGCCAAGTCATTTGATCGCCACCTTTTTCTTATGAGTGATTGATTTCTCGATTTTTTCTAGATGTTGGACAACCGTGGGCAAGAAAGCACCAACGTCCGTTACGATTCCGATAGCTTGCATTGTCCCTCGATCTATGAGTTTTGTTACAACGGGCTGGCTTATATCTAGCGCGACCACTTTGACCGATGAGGGAAGCATATTCCCTACTGCAATAGAATGCAACATGGTTGAGAGCATCAAAACCATCTTCGCACCCTCTAATACTTGTTTATATTTTCTTTGGGCTTCAACGATATCTGTAATAACATCAGGAATAGGACCATCATCTCTTACTGATCCTGCAAGTACGAATGGAATGTCGTTGACAATGCATTCGTACATCACACCACTGTTTAAAATCCCCTTTCGAACCATTGCTTTTAAAGATCCTGCCTTGAAAACCTCATTAATCGCTTGCATATGATTTCTATGACCTCGTATCGCAAGGGTCCCATCCTTGATACGCATACCCAAAGATGTTCCCATTAAAGCATTCTCTACATCATGAACTGCAAGAGCATTACCTGTCAGGAGTCCATGTACATATCCCATTTGAATCAATTTTGCAAGAGCTTCCGATGCACCTGAATGGACGAGTACCGGTCCGGCGACCACGATTATCCTTCCCCCACGAGTCTCTTTGGTGTTATAAATGTCGATTGCAATCTTTCGAGCGATTTGTTGCGTAGGTCTTTCACTGGAGCTGCTGCTTCCCATAAATTGAAAAATGTCAACCCCTTCTCGGGGGCGTTCCTGTGGAATTATCCTGACCCCTTGTTCCCCGACGACTACCATATCCCCCTTCTTTAGATCACGTATTATCTTACATTCTGCCCTTTTTTTCTCGGTATCCACTGCTATGCACTTGTCCATCATCATGTTTACGACGTCTATCCATTTGCCTCTATAGTATACCTGTGTCGCATTGTTTGTCGTACTGTAAAAATTATCAGGCATCACCATGTCTTTAATAACTGGTCTCAACATAGCTTGTTGAATGGAAATAGGTTGTGCTCCTTCTCTATAGAGGGACTCGAGTAATTCGTTTAGGTGTTCGCGACTTTTGCCTCGAACTATTAGGCGAGCATAGCTAACATCTTTTTTTCTCTTCCCAACATTGAAATCCAGAACCTGAAAGTCTCCGTTCAGATCCATTATATTATCAAAGATTCTCGTCAGGATCATAGAGTCAATAAGATGACCTTTTACCTCGATCTCTTGTTCGTATTTTTTTTCAGTCAAATATCAAAAGGAACCTATTGTATATTATCTACTTAAGGATTCGTTATATTGGCAGAGACAGCTTACCAAGATATTCAATCATATTCTGATCACCTGTAATTTTAGCTATGATCTCATTTTTTGTATCTTCTGTGAACCATTGAGCGATCGATTTTGCCACGCCATTTTTGTCGCAAATTGCTATCATGTATCCACTAGCTTCCTTTACAACAGCAAATAGGTTCTCCTCTCCTACAGCTTCCCATTTGTTGTCCTTATTATCCTTCAATGCCAATGCGGGCATAGCGTGACCAGTATATCTTGTCAAGAGGTCTTGAGCCGCTCTCACACGTTTTTCTCCTAGCTTTAGAGCCGTAAAGTACTGCATGCTTCTATTATTATTTGGAGCGATGCCGCTTTAAAGCATTTTGTATCTGTGAGATAATTTCGTGTTTGTAATCTTTCATGTATTTTTGAGGAAAATCCAAAAACTGAGTTAGCAAATGATCAGGGTAGCCTTCGATGACATATTGTCTTGCTTGCAGTGCCATCTCAAGTTTATCTACTGCATGTACTAATCGCGCAGTATCAGTTTTATTTAAGAGGTATTCCTCCCATACTCCTCTATAATCTGAACGAATGTGAGGAGAAATAGATCGTAAAATAGTCTCTATCGCCTTGTTCTCATCTGAGCGTTTCTGTTTTTTTGAAACTTCACCACGCGCATAATCTCCAATGATTGACTCAGGCAAATCATGGAGGATTGCCATCTTCATCACCCTTTCCGTATTTAACCCCAGCATATCTGATAAAGCCATGCTTATTGCACACATCGAATACGAATGATCTGCTACCGATTCTGGATTACTAATTTTGGCTCTTGAAATCCATCCCGCTCTTTTTACGTGCTTGAGGTGTAATACATGCTGTAAAAAAGGTGTTAAATCTTTTCGTTTTTTTCTTCCCATTTTGTATATTGCCCCAGCATTGCACATAGCTATAACGGTTATTAATAGACCATTATTGACTTTGAGAGTGCTATTAATAACAATCAAAATATTATTCATACCACGTATCTAACTTTTCAGCTAGATTAGTAAGATAGTTTGCTTACGGTCTCATTCCGCTTGTACTGACTTGATCAGAATAACGTAAGAATAGTCGTCAAAAGTGCG
>Ga0209577_10002089_pt1 | contig 19375 bp, 17 predicted proteins | sample GraSoiAngelo_109_FD_185874 | JGI IMG/M metagenome (GOLD analysis project Ga0209577, IMG submission 185874) | Grasslands soil microbial communities from the Angelo Coastal Reserve, California, USA - 14_0903_12_20cm (SPAdes) (version 2) | ecosystem: Environmental > Terrestrial > Soil > Grasslands...
TTTCAGGTTCCTCTATGCAGATGACTTTTTGATCTTTGCGAAGAACTTTCGCCAAGATATACACAAGTTGGTTCGTACCAAAGCCTTCATTCACCAGATCGCATACAAATCCCGATTTCCTGTCCGTAGTTTGTAGGTGAAATGTGGCTGTCGAAAGGAGAGGCCTTACTGTAAAGTTTTTGTCGAGTATCTTCTCAAGATAAAAGTTGATCTTGCCTTCAAGATCGCGATCGTTAGCTATGAATGTAGCGATCTCATCCTCAGAAATAAGCTGTGGCTGCAAAGCAACTGCACTGTAGAGTGGTTTGAAAAAACCTCTTTTGGGTGGAACGAAGTCCACCATTCGCAAATCCTCTCCTGGCAGATTGAAAGACCGAGTTAAATTCTCAATGCGTGTGCTCTGGACTTTCCCTCTTGTTTCAGCAGAAGGTTGGACGCTTTGAATAAGTCCACCGCCTACAGGAGACTGGACGTTGATTGTTGGACTTATTCCGTTCCAGGTTATCTGAGCAGTTCCGAAATCACCTTCTATCTTAGCTCCAGTCGTTAAATTAGCCGGATAAGGGAAGGTAACTGCTAAGCTCAGCGCAGAAGGATATGGCTTAACTACATCAATGCCCATGGTAGATGAAGCCTTGCCGAGCAACACCGAATAGTTAGACTCGATTCCTTGTTCATTTGTTTCGACTGACAAGGATATTGTTTCATTCTCGTCCTTGTGAAAAACTGCCTCCCTAAAACCTCCGAGATTAAGAAAGGTAAAATTAAAAAAGCTGTCTTGCGGCTGATTCGAGTTAGCCACTATGTTTTTCAGGGCCAACAACGCATAGAAAACCGTCGATTTGCCGCTGTTGTTAGCGCCAGTAAGGACTGTTAGAGGCGCCAACTCTACTTCAGTCCGCTCTCTGACGCCTCTAAAGTTCGACATTATGAGTTTTGAAATCATGGCCCATCCACCAATTAGGTTTAGCCTTTACACACAACTGCCATGATGCTGAATGGAAGAAGAGTTGTCAAGCAAGTTGACTAATCGAGCCGCTACTCTAGGCTAGAGCGGGTGGCGCAGAGCGGGACCCTGGCGGAGCGAAGCGCGTGACTCGTAGGGGCACGGCGCGCCGTGCCCCTACAAAATACATTCCGAGACGACAAGCCCCCCTCACCCTGCCCTCTTGTATATGGAGGGTGACTTCATGAATGCTCGTGGGGAGAAACATTCGGGGCGTGACAGATCGACACCCTCTGGGTCCAGCAAGACCGTGCGGGAGCACGGGTCGTCACGTCCCTCCACCCAAACCCGAACAGTTGCCTGGGCCACACGAGCCCGCATCCGGCAAGACCGGGTTACCACAGGAGGATCTCCCCGTATGAGTCAGGCTGAAGTGTTTGTAGGCATTGACGTGGCCAAAGCGCGCCTCGATGTGGCCCTCCATCCGTCCGGAACCATCTGGACAGTACCCAATAGTGAGGCGGGCATTGCGACCCTGGTCGCGCAACTGCAAGAGCAGCCGGTCACCCACATTGTGCTCGAGGCGACCGGGGGCTTGGAGCTGCCCCTGCTGGGCGCGTTGGGCGCCGCGGCGCTGCCGGCTGTCGCAGTGAATCCCCGCCAAGTGCGGGACTTTGCCAAGGCCCTGGGCCGGTTGGCCAAGACTGATCGGCTCGACGCCCAGGTCTTGGCCCTGTTCGCCGAGCGGGTACGACCGGCCCTGCGGCCGCTGCCCGATCAGGCGACGCAGGCGTTGAGCGCCTTGGTCGCCCGCCGACGTCAATTGGTGGAGATGCTCACGGCCGAAAAGAATCGGCGTGGGCAGGCGCCCCCCACGATCCAAGCCGACATTGCGACGCACATCGCCTGGTTGGAGGGACGGCTGGAGCGGTTGGATAAGGAATTGGGCCAGCACCTCAAGCAGAGTCCCCTGTGGCGAGCCCAGGATGATCTGCTGCAAAGCGTGCCGGGGGTCGGACCGGTGTTGAGCCGGACCTTGCTGGCGGACCTGCCGGAGATCGGCACGTTGGACCGCAAGCAAATTGCCGCGTTGGTGGGGGTCGCCCCGCTGAACCGGGACAGTGGCACCCTGCGCGGCGCCCGCACCTGTGGGGGCGGACGCGCCGCCGTCCGGGCCGTGCTGTACATGGCCACGGTGGCCGCCACCCGCTGCAATCCGGTGATCCGCGCGTTCTATCACCGCCTCTGCCAGGCCGGCAAAGCGAAGAAAGTGGCGCTGACCGCCTGCATGCGCAAACTGCTGACGATCCTGAATGCGATGCTGAAACATCGGACTCCGTGGCACGCTGAGAGGCTTCAGCGTGCTTGACATTCAACACAGTTGCTCCCGCCAGGGGCGAGGGACAAAGAGAGATTCTTCGCTTCGCTCAGAATGACAGAGGAAGGATGGGCGACCACAGGGGGTCGCCCCTACGATTCGGGTCTGACTTCGATGTTCAGGAGCTTGATTTTGCGGTGGAGGTGGGAGCGCTCGACCTTGAGGTCATCCGCCGTCTTCGAGACGTTCCACCCGTGCTCGCGCAGCTTGCGCCCGATGTACTCCCGCTCGAACGCCGCCCGCGCGTCCCGCAGCGACGCGTAGTCGAACGCGGACGGTATTTGGGGGGGATGGATCTCGCCGGCCTGGCGCACGAGCGGTGCCACGTCCGCCGCCTGGATGATCGGGCCGCGGGCCATGATCACCACCCGCTCCACCAGATTGCGCAGCTCCCGCACGTTCCCCGGCCAGTCGTGCCGCGCCAGCACGTCCAGCGCCTCCTCCGAGATCTCACGCGGGCGGAGCCCCTGCTCCTCCATGTTCACCTGCATGAAGTGGGAGACCAGCGCGGGGATGTCCTCGCGGCGCTCGCGCAGCGGCGGCACGTCGATCTGCAGGACCGCGAGCCGGAAGTAGAGGTCTTCGCGGAACGTCCCCCTGCGGATCGCCTCGACGAGATTCTTGTTGGACGCCGCGATGACCCGCACATCCACCTTGATCGGCCTCGTCCCGCCGACCCGCAGGAACCGCTGCTCCTGCAGAACCCGGAGCACCTTGGCCTGCGTCGCGAGGCTCATGTCCCCGACCTCGTCCAGAAACAGCGTCCCACCGTCGGCCAGCTCGAACTGGCCCCGCCGCATCGAGGTTGCGCCGGTGAACGCGCCCTTCTCGTGCCCGAAGAGCTCGCTCTCGATCAGGGTCTCGGGGATGGCCGCGCAATTGACCTCGATGAACGGCTTGTCGGCCCGAGGGCTCTCGAGGTGGATCCCCCGTGCGACGAGCTCCTTGCCGGTCCCGTTCTCCCCGGAGATCAGCACACGGCTCGGGGCCGGTCCGGCCGTGGCGATCTGGCGCCGCAGCTCGACCATAACCACGCTCTCGCCCACCAGCTTGAACCGCCGGCCGGCCCGTTCCCTGAGGTCCCGGTTCTCCAGCTCCAGCCGGCGCTCGTGCAGGGCGTGCTTGACGAGCAGCGTGATCTTTTCCAGGGAGAGCGGCTTTTCGATGTAGTCGTAGGCGCCGAGCTTGATCGCCTTGACCGCCGATTCGATGGACCCGTGCCCGGACATCATGACGACCAGCAGGCGCGGGTGGACTTCCATCGCGCGCTGGAGCGTCTCGATGCCGTCCAGATCGGGCATCCAGATGTCGAGCAGCACGAGGTCGGGAGGGGAATCGGCCTTGATGATCTTGAGGGCTTCCTGGCCGCCCTTCGCCACGGAGACCTCGTAGCTCTCGTCCTGCAGGATGCCCGAGAGCGTGTCGAGGATCGCCGGCTCGTCGTCCACGATCAGGATATGGTTCGGCATGGCTGTCGCCGGGATCAAGCCGGGAGTTCGATCGTGAAGACCGCCCCTTTCGGGACGTGGTTGGCGGCCCGGATGCGGCCGTTGTGGTCCGAAATGATGCGGTGTACGATGGCCAGCCCGAGGCCCGTGCCGGTCTTCTTTTTGGAGAAATAGGGCAGGAACAGGTTCTCCTGGTCACCAGACTGGATACCGGCGCCCTCGTCGGCCACCTCGATGACGACCTTCCCGTCCCTGGCCGCATAGCGTGTGGTCACCCAGAGACGCCCTTTGCCGTTCATCGCCTGGATGGCGTTGTCGAAGAGGTTGACGAAGACCCGCTTGATCTGCTCGCGGTCCATCATGATCGGAGGCAGGTGCTCGTCGAGATCGGTCAGGAACTCGATATCGCGGTGCACTCCCTTGTAGAGCAGGACCACGTCGTTGATCGTATCGTGGAGCGACCGGCGCTCCATGACCGGGACCGGCATCCGCGCGAACTTCGAGAACTCGTCCACCATCTGCTTGAGGCCGCTGGCTTCGTTGACGATCGTCCGCGTAGACTGCTCCACGATGTCGTTGAAATCCGGCGCTCCCTCCAGGAACTTCTTGCGCAGGCGCTCGGCGGAGAGCTGGATCGGCGTGAGTGGATTTTTGATCTCGTGCGCGATCCGTTGCGCCACTTCCTGCCAGGCAGCGGCCTTCTGCGCCTTGATGAGGGCCGACAGGTCCTCGAAGACCACCACGGCGCCGAGGCTTCGCCCCTTGTCATCCCGGAGCCTCGATCCATTCAATCCCAGCACCAGCACGCTGCCCCCCACCTCAGTCTGCCCTTCCCATGTCAGGGTCTCCCGCTCACCGGTGCGCATCCGCTCGACGAGGTCCGTGAACATCTCCAAGCCCAGCGGCTTGAACACGTCAGTCAAGAGCCGGCCGCGGATCTCCTCCCCTTTCAGCCCGAGGATGCGCTCGGCCGCACGGTTGAAGGTCGTGATCCGCCCGGCGGCATCCGCGGAGACCACGCCGCTGCCGATGTTGTCCAGGACCGTTTCCGTGTAGGCGCGCCGGCGGTCCAGCTCGATGTTGGACTGCTGGAGGGAGGTGTTCACCCGCTCCAGCTGCGCCTTGCTGGCCTGCAGGTCCCTGGTCATGCGGTTGAAGGAGTCCACGAGGACGCCGATCTCGTCGTTGGCCTTAACGGTGATCCGGAAGTTCAGATCGCCCGCCGCGACCGCTTGCGTGCCTTCCGCCAGCTTCTGGATGGGCACGGTGATCCCCTTGGCGATCTGGAACCCGAACCACGTGCCCGAGAGGATGATCACCAGCGCGAGACCCACGACCAGCGAGATGTACTGCGCCTTGACGGGATCCTTGTAGGTCATGGCCTCCTTGAAGTTCCTGTAGGACTGGGTGACGCGGTCCATTTTCGCCACCAGGGCCTCCGGCAGGAACGTGTCCACCACGACGACGCCGGCCACCTGTGACGGATCCTTGGCCGACGGGATGGTCACGGCGGCGCGGATCAAATCGCCGGTCTCGATGAACTGGAACGACTTGACCTCGCCGCTGGCCAGGGCGTTCTCCACGAGCTTGTTGTCGGGGGAGTCCAGGACCACAAGGGGAATCTTGGGATCCACCGAGCGGGTCAGCAGTTGCTTCGCGGCCGAGTAGACTTCGACGCCGCTGACCCCGTACTCCATGCGCTTGCGCTGCATGGCCAGCGCCAGCGTCTCCCGGTGCTCTGAGGCCAGCAACCCATCGGCGTAGATCTCCCGACTGATCGCCTTCGCGGAGTTCACCGTCACCGCCTCGTGGCCCCGCCGGTGGGCCTGCGCCACGTCCTGCGAGTCCTTCAGCGCGTGCTCCACCTCCTGCCCGAACCAGTTGTCAATGCTCTGGGACAGCAGCCCGCTGGCCAGCCCCACGAGCAGGAGCGTGGGGATCAGAGTGAAGCCCACGAACGCGGCGATCAACTTGCTGCGGAAGCCCGAACCCAGCAGCCGCTGGCGCCGCTCGAAGTAAGCCTTGACCAGGTTGCGGGAGAGCAGCAGGACCAGCACCACCAGCAGGATGATGTCCACGTTCAGGAGCGCCAGCATCAGGATGTTGCTGGGGACGAACGGCGCGGGCTGTGACTGGTCGTAGTAGTAGACCGTCAGGAGGACCATCGGGACCAGGAAGGCCAGGACGGTCAGGACGGGACGCAGGTGATGGCCCGGACGGTCGGCGTCCGTCTTGGGAGCCATGATCGGCGTTCGACGTGGAGTCACGGCAGACATCTTAGCCGCTGTTCCCCCTGGAATCAATGAGATGGCGCAGCCAGTCTGCTTGGAACTCCGTATAGGTGGCTCCCGTGGCGTCATGAAACGCGGCGGCGAAATCCTTCGTCTCCCCTAATCGAGCCAGCAACGTGCGCATGGCCGGTGCACCGTGGCGGCGCAGCAAATATTCCACGACCGCCGCGCTCTCGGCATAGGCGAGGGGGACTTCGGTTCGAGAGAGCGTCAGGAAGGAGCCGTGCAGCTCGCGGATGGGGATCAGATGGTCGGACGACCGCACGATCTGTCGCTCGCGGTCCGTATCGCGTCCTTCGCACGCAATCGCCAACCCCTCGCTGAGCCACGCCGGCGCGCGGCCGCGCGTCCGATCGTGGACGAGCGCATGCGTGTACTCATGCCGGAGGACCCGCTCCAGCGCCGCCCCGTCGCGCGTCGCGCCCTCCGCCGGCAGCCGGATCTTGCCGTCAAACAACCCTTGCGCCCAGTCCGGCGCCTGCGCATGCTCGTGGAATGCACCGCCCGCAGAGAGCACGACCGGGATCTTGCTCTCCGGGTACGCACCCAAGCGGCGACCGATCTCCTGGCGAGCCGACTCCAGCCGAGCGAGGACCACCCGCGCCGGGGCCTCACCCTGCTCCCTCTCAAACCGCACCGTGAAGTGCCGGCTCTCGAGCCGCCGAACCTCTTTCTGGGCGCCGGCTTCGGCCAGGATCAGATCCAGACGCTCCCGCACCGCCGCATCGGATGGGTCGAGCCGCAGCGCCGATTCGAAGCGCGCGCGGGCGGCGTGCAGATCGTCGTGGCGGTAGGCGATCTCCCCCAACAGCTTGAGCGCGAGGACCTGCGTGGGATCCGCCTCGAGCGCTCGCTGGAGAAAGACCTCGGCCTCGTGCACATCTCCTCGGTAGAGATGGGCGGCGCCGAGTCCCTGCAGCACGGCTCCTTCGCGGGGTTGGAGACGGTTCGCCTCTTCGAAGGCGTGCACGGACTCATCAGGCTCTCCGCGCTCCAGACGGACCCAGGCCAAGCTCGCCTTCGTCAAGGCCAGATTGCGCTGTACGGCCCGATCGGTCGCATCCGTCGCGGCCGCCTGCTCGAACTTCGCAAGCGCGTCGCCAAAGCGCCCGATCTCGTACAGAGCCACCCCTTCGCCATTGAGCCGCGCCACGTCACGGCGGGCTGCGGTGTCCAAGGCGCTCGCTGAAAGTTCAGGCAGGACGGTTCGGGCTGGCGGGATGCGGCCGGGAGAGGCGAGTACGGGCGACTGGACGCGCTCAGCAGGACGCTGGTCGGCTTGCCGGAAAAGCCCCTCCGTCAGGCCTGTGCCCGTCGCGACGAGGGCGAGGGCGATGACCAGGAGGATCAGAGGGCGCCGTTGTGCCACCCGGGCTTCCTTTTCAGGATTTGTGTGCTTTGGCCCGCTCGACGAACTTGATGCGAAGGGCGTAGAGCATCTCCTGCAGCAGCGTGTCTTCCTCCGCCGTGAGATTGCCCTTGGTCTTGGATTCCAGCATCGTCAGGATGTCGATGATCTCCTGGGCCTGTGCAAGATTGGGGGCCTGCCCCGCCGCGCCCTCGCCGACCGTCTCGCCGAGGCACATCAGCGCAGACGTCCCCAAGGAGTAGACGAACGACAGGAAATTGATGGGCGGGACCGGCTGCTTGGGGGCAGGCTCAGCAGGTTGGGCGGCGTGGGTTTGCGCAGCGGTGTCGTCGGTCTTTTCCACCGACTCGCTTCCACCGCCCCGACGATCCCGGATAATGAAGCCTTTCTCTTCGTCCATAAACCCACCGTAGGTAGCACTATATACCACACTAGCCCGCAGCGGTACAATGCGGACCTTCCCATGGAGGACACACCGACAGGTCTGACACCGGAGGACGCGAAGCAGCTCCGGTCGCTCCGCAACGGCGATGAAGCCGCCTTCGCCGCGCTGGTGGACCGCTATCACAGCCCGCTGCTCCGGCTGGCGATGGCCTTCGTGCCCAGCCATGCCGTGGCCGAAGAAGTCGTCCAGGAGACTTGGCTCGGCGTGCTGGAAGGCCTGAGCCGGTTCGAGGGCCGCTCGTCGCTCAAGACCTGGATCTATCGGATCCTGATCAACAGAGCGAAGACCAGAGGCGTCCGTGAAAGCCGGAGCGTGCCGTTCTCCCCGCTCGGCGCTTCCTCGGAGGATGCCGACGAGCCCGCGGTGGACCCCGCCCGGTTTCGCAGCACGGGCTATTGGGTCGATCATTGGGCCGAGCCTCCCGGCGTCTGGGACGACGACACGCCGGAGAAACTTCTGCTCTCCAAAGAAGGCCTCGCGCAGATCGAGAAGGCCATCGCCGGCCTTCCCCCGGCTCAGCGAAAGGTCATTACCTTGCGTGATGTGGAGGGACTGTCGTCAGCGGAAGTCTGTAACATCCTCGCGATCAGCGAGACCAATCAACGAGTGCTGCTCCATCGCGCGCGGTCACGAGTCCGACGCGCCCTCGCGCGTTATCTCGAAGGAGGCGACTCTCCAACATGACCCGCGACGACCTCAAGAACCAGGTTATCGACTACCTGGCGGGCAAGCTGACCTGCAAGGAAGTCACCGAGGCCATCACCGACTACCTCGAAGGCAGCCTGAGCTTCGTAGAGTGGGTGCGGTTTCAGATGCACTTGGGAATGTGCTTCGGCTGCCGCCGCTATCTCCGCCAGATGCGCCTGACGATCCGCACTCTGGGCGCGCTACCGGCGGAGCCGATCCCGCCAGCGATCCGTGATGAGTTGATCCAGCGGTTCCGGAGTTGGAAGGGCGGGTGATGCGCGGAGTTAGTTCGCCGCTTTCATGAACATGATGTCGCCGTAATAGGCGGTCGCCGACTCGCCGGTGTTGTCTGTGTCGGTCATGATCGCCACCCCTGAGATCAGCGATGGCTCCTCGCCGAAGGCCTTCTTGTAGTCCTCGTACACGTTGCGCTCCTCGCTCACCCATTGATTGAGCCGCTCCGGGCCGCTCTCCACCACGATCATCCTGACCTGGTCAGTAGAGGGATTGGGCACCACCGTGCCTCTGGGGGCCTTGCTCTCCCAGATGTAATTGATGGCGGCCAGGGGCGGATACTGCCCGTACAGCAGCCTGACTGTCTCGTATTTGGCCTTGTCGAAGAACCCCACCTTGGAGGAGTCATACTCGAAGGTGACATAGACCCGCGCCGGATAGTCGTCACCCTCCTTCCGCGTCACGTCCCCCTTTTGGAGGACGTTCGCCACCTTCCAGCGCCATTGCACGATCGGGTACTCCCTGAGATTGATCTTGATCTCCCGCGTGAGGCCGGAGGCCGACGCCTCGCTGACCGCCTTGACGGCGGCGGTGTCTCCGTCTTTTACCACCGTGTACACCGTGTGCTTCTCGATCTTCTTGAAGGTCAGCGGCTTCCAGCCGTCCGGCAGATTCTCGCCGGGAGCGGTGGCTGAGAATTTGCCAACTTCGAGCACGGAAGAGGAATCGGCATGGACGGGCCAGGGCAAACAAAGGAGGAAGGTTGTCATTCTGAGCAAAGCGAAGAATCTGAGGTTCTCCGGCTGCACGCCCGAGGTCATCGCCTTGTCGAGCTTGGCCTCCATCGCATTCATCCCCGCCTGCTTATGGACAACCACTTTTCCAGGATCTTTTTCACGAACGGCGTCAAGCGTGTGCGATTGTAAGCATCCCCCAGCTTCCTGACCACTTCCGCCTGGGTCGGATACGGGTGAATCGTTTTCACGACGTCGCCCAACCCCAGCCTGTTCGTCATAGCCAGCGTGATCTCGCTGATCATGTCGCCGGCGTGTGCCGCCACGATCGTGGCGCCGAGGATCTTATCGGTCCTCTTGCGCACCAAGACCCGAGCGAATCCGCTCTCCTCGCCGTCCAGCACGGCCCGATCCACCTCGTCGAGCTTCCACGTGAAGGTCTGCACGTTCAAGCCCTGGCCTCTGGCCTCTTTCTCGTACAGTCCGACATGGGCCAGCTCGGGATCGGTGTAGGTGCACCACGGAATCACCAGCGCGCTGGCCTTCTGCCAGCCCCGGAACAGGGCGTTGGCGATCACGATCCGTGCCATGGCATCGGCGGCGTGCGTGAACTTGTACTTTGAGCAGACGTCGCCGGCCGCGAAGACCAGTGGATTGGAGGTCTGCAGCTGATCGTTGACGATGATCCCATCCTGATCGCACAGCACGCCGGCAGCCTCCAGGTTGAGCCTTTCCACATTCGGCGCTCGTCCAACTCCCACCAGAATCTCATCAAAGGTCAGATTTTCGATCACCCCGCTCACCTTGTTATACAGCACCTTCTCGGCCCCGTGCTGCAGTACTTGAAAGACCTGCGCGCCAAAGATGAACCGCACGCCATCCCGGACCATAGCCTGCTTGACCAGGTCAGCCGCATCGGTATCCTCGCGCGGCAGGATGCAGTCCATCCGCTCGAAGACCGTCACCTGGCTCCCAAACCGCGCGAAGGCCTGAGACAGCTCGCAGCCGATGGGACCGGCCCCGATCACAGCCAGCCGCCGCGGCAGATGGGTCAGCGAAAAGACGCTCTCGTTGGTCAGGTAGCCGGTCTGCTCCAGTCCGAGGAGCGGCGGCGCGGCGGCGCGCGCGCCCGTACAGATTGCGGCCTTGGCGAACCGCAAGGTCTTGCCGCCCACCTCGACAGTGTCAGGCCCCGTGAAGCGCCCCTCACCGAGGAAGACGTCCACGCCCAGCTTGGTGTAGCGATGGACCGAATCGTTCTGGCTGATGAGGGCCCGCAGCTTCCGAAGACGCGCCATCGCGGCTCCAAAGTCGTAGTCCACGTCGCCCTTGATCCGGATGCCGAACGCCGCCGCGTCACGGACCTGCGCGCAGGCGCGCGAAGCCCGGATGAGGGCCTTCGAGGGAACGCACCCGACGTTGAGGCAGTCGCCGCCCAGCAGGTGCTTCTCGACCAGGGCGACGCTGGCGCCCAACCCGGCCGCGCCGGCGGCCGTCACGAGGCCGGCCGTGCCGGCGCCGATCACCACCAGGTTATATCGGCCGGCCGGCTCCGGATTGACCCAGTCGGGCGGGTGCACGTTCTGGACGAGCGCACGGTTGAATTCGTCATCCGGCTGGATCGTGACAGGCATGCAGGCATTCTCCATGATCTTGCTTAACGAAGCAAGGCGAACCGGGACGCTGGAGGTTGACAATCCCGTTCCAATGTCTCATGCATCAGGCTGTTATGAGAAGAAATCGAATAGAGACGTTGGTCTCCATGCCGAAGGCCTTTCCTCTCCTCGCGTGCGTGTTGCTCCTGCTCGCCATGTTCGGTTGCGGCGCGGGAAAGGCTCCGCTCGCCGGCTCCGCGCAGAGTCAGGATTTTCCCACCACGCTTGGCCTGCCCCCGCCGGTGGTCGCCAGGCTCCAGCAGCAAGTCCGGACCGACATCGAGCGGTACGTCGCTGTGCAACAGGCCTCCGCGATCCAGGCGTTGTCCGCAAGCAAGGCCTTCCCGGCAGCGTTCAAGATGCCGCTCGTCGTTCAGGGGCTGAGCGATCCATGGATGGGCATGATCGCCCTCGAGATTCACGGCTACCGGATTGCAGCGCTGGCCAAGGCCGGCCGGGAGAACCTGCCGGCGCTCATCGAAGCAATGGAAGCAGGCATGGCCCGCACGCCCGATGCAATCACGTTCCTTCCCATTCCCACAGGAGAGAATCTGGAGGAGTACGTGACGTATCTCCTTGCCGTCATTGAGCAGGCTCACCAGTTGCGGGAAAAGGCGTTGCGGCGGCTCAATCCGGAGGAGCGGCAATTCCTGTTCGCGCATGCCGCGTCTCTCGCGGAGCACTTCTTCCCGTATTTTGAGGGACTCGACGGGCAGACGCGGCCGCAAGCCGAAGCGGATTGGCGCTTCTGTCAACTGGTCAGCGAGCGACTGGACTATGCGGCGATGGCGGCGGCGGCCCAGGTCCTGGCGCGCTTGGCCGACGACGGCTGGCTGCAGCGGCTGGGCAGCGTCTTCCGCGACCGTCAAGCGCTTCCCGTGCCGCCGGATGGGATCACCGGCGACGTGTTATTGGCCCGGGAGACCCCCTACGGCCTGATCGTGATCGGCGGACCCGGGCCCAACACCTACAACCTGGACAAACGGTTTGCGGTCGTCATCGATCTTGGCGGCGACGACACCTACACCGGTGCGATCGCGGCGGCCGCCGATGTCGAGCACGGCAACAGCGTCGTGATAGACCTGGCCGGCAACGATACGTATCACGCCTCACCGCTGGGACTGGCGACCGGCCGGCTGGGCGTGGGGCTGCTCATTGATCGCACCGGCGACGATGTGTACAACCTCACCACCGGGTCCGGCGGCGCTGGCTTCGGCGGACTGGGCATCCTCATTGACGGAGCGGGTAACGATCGGTACATCGGCACCAGATTCACGCAGGGCGCTGCGGTCGGCGGGCTGGGACTGCTGCTGGACGAGGCCGGCAACGACGTGTACACAAGCTTCGGCTACGCGGTCGGCTTCGGAGGGCCCTTGGGCGTCGGCGCGGTCGTCGACGTCGCCGGCGACGACCAGTACCAGTGCGGCGAGAAGTACCCCAGCAGCTATAACGACACGGCTCTTCCAGTATGACTGCATGGGGATCGGGACCGGCGCGGGCAAGCGCATCTTCACCAAGGACCCCGACCAACTGGCATACGGGCTGGCCGGCGGGTGGGGTATGGTCCTCGATCTCGACGGCAACGATCGCTACCGCAGCTCCAACTTCTCACAAGGCGCCGGCTATTTCTTCGGGGTTGGGCTCAAGCTCGACCTGGCCGGCGACGACGAGCACGGCGCCGCCCGGTACGGCCACGCTGCAGGCGCGCACCACGGGATGGGACTGTTCATCGACTACCGCGGCGACGACCGCTACACCTCGACGGGCCCGTTCTACAACGGCGGCACGGCCTGGGACCGGAGCGTCACGCTGTGCATCGACGCAGGTCCGGGACGTGACGTGTACGACCTCCACCGTTCGAGCGGGCTCGGTCGCGCCGATCACAACTCCTGGAGCCTCTTCATCGAAGAGGGAGGCGACGATCGGTACCTGGTCCCCAACGGCATGGGGACGGCCTCCGACAACAGCATGAGCGGGTTCTTCGATTGGGCCGGTGAGGACGAGTACGTCAACGCGCCGCGGTCGGTCGCGGGCCTTCGCGGCAACGGGCAGACCCTGCTCGACCAGGCGGGAGGAATCTTCGTCGATCGCTGAACGCAGCCGCTCGGCTCACGCGTCCTTCCGGTAGGTCTCGAACGCCGAGACGGTGATCGTGTAGGTCCGGCTGCACGCGCCGCACCGGAGCTTCACGGAGTCGTGCACCACGTCCACCGTGCTGACGCGCAGGTCCGCCGGGTGCGCCACGACGCACTGTGCCAGGTCGCCCTTCGCCTCCCGCTCGGCGCTCCCCTCCTCACCCGCACGGGTGGTGAGGGTCCGCACGAGAAACCGGTGGCGCATGTCGCAGTTCGTGCACATCACCACAACCCGATCGGGCAAGGTGAGCGCCTGGAAGTTCAACGACTGCGGATGCGAGGCAAAACATTGCTGGACGAAGGCACCGCTTTTGAACGTGGGCATCGGATCGCTCCGAGCGTGACTCACGGTCCGGCCCGGGCCGCGCCGAGTGGCCGACGCATGGTGCCACGAACCAGCTTGAATTCAAAGAGGCGGCACTCCAGCGCGCCGTTGAAGAGGGGCGTTCGGCGCGATGGCGCCAACCCGATCAGCTTGGGCAGGCGCAGGTCCGCCGTGAAGAGGTAGGCGCGCCAGCCGGTGAAGTTGCGCTTGAGCGCATCGCCCAGGCGTGGGTAGAACTCGGCCAAGACCGCCTGGTCGCCCAACCGTACGCCATACGGCGGGTTCGTGACGATGACGCCTGCAGCGGCTGGGGGCTTCACGTCCAGCACGTCGGCCTGCGCCAGCACCACCGTATCGGCCAGCCCGGCGGCATCGAAGTTGGCATGCGCCGCCTGGAGCGCGCGCCTGTCACGGTCGCTTCCATAGATGGCAGGAGCAGCCTTCGGGATCTGCGCCGCCCGGCTGGCCTCGCACAGGTCGCGCCACGTCTTCGAATCAAAGTTATGCAGCTTCTCGAACGCAAAGTGGCGCCCCAGGCCCGGGGCGATGTGCCGTGCCATGAGGACGGCTTCCATCAGGATCGTCCCGCCTCCGCACATGGGATCGAGCAACGTCTGCTCCGGCGTCCACCCGGACAGACGCAGGATGCCCGCCGCCAGGTTCTCGCGGAGCGGCGCCTCGCCGCTCGCCTTGCGCAACCCGCGCTTGAACAACGGCTCGCCCGACGTGTCGAGGTACAGGGTCACGTGCTGGTCGTCCAGAAAGGCGTCGATGCGAACGTCCGGTCGGCGGGTGTCCACACTGGGTCGAGCGCCAGTCGCTGCGCGGAACTTGTCGCAGACGGCGTCTTTGATCTTGAGCGTGGTGTAATCAAGGCTCGTGAGCGGGCAGTGTTGTGCGCTGACCTTGATCTTGATCGTGCGGCTGGTTGAAAACCAGTCGCGCCACGGTAGGTCATAGGTTGCCTGATACACGTCCTGCTCGGTCCGGTAGCGGCCGTGAAAAACGCGCCACAGTACCCGGCTGGCGATTCGGCTTTCCAGATTGACCCGGTAACAGAGGCGGAAGGGACCGGCAAACCCGACGCCGCCGGCGGTCGCCGCGAGGTCTCGCGCGCCCAGCTCCTCCAACTCGGCAGCGAGCACGCCCTCCAGCCCGCGAGGGCACGGCGCGAAGAAGCGTTCCACCGGCTTATCCACGCCCGTTGACCTGTGGCATAATCCGGACGAAGGGAACCCGGCCATGAACTTCTGCAGCAATTGCGGGGCGCCGGTCTCGCGGAAAGTACCGCCCGGCGACAATCTGCCTCGCTTCGTGTGCGACGCCTGCCAGGCCATCCATTATGAAAACCCCAAGATCGTGGTCGGGTGCATCCCCGAGTGGGAGGACCAGATCCTGCTCTGCCGGCGGGCCATCGAGCCGAAATACGGTCTGTGGACGATGCCCGCCGGGTTCATGGAGCAGGGCGAAACCGCCGAGCAGGCCGCCGTCAGGGAGGCCCTGGAAGAAGCCCGGGTGGATGTCGAAATCATCTCGCTTTACGCTGTCTTCAGCATCCCGCATATCAGCCAGGTCTACATGATTTTCCGCGGCAGGATGCGCACCCCCTCCTTCGGCACCAGCGCCGAAAGCCTGGAGGTCCAGCTTTTCAAGCACGCGGACATCCCCTGGGACTCGTTGGCCTTCCCTGTCATTCACGAAACCCTGCAACGCTACGTCCAGGACCGGAGCCGGGGCAGCTTCCAGATCCACCTCGGGGTGGTGTCGCCGAAGCGTAAATGAAATGAACGCTCCGGGCAAGGAAGGTTTTTCCGTTGCAAGCGACCTGAACGGTTTTTATAATAAGCCCGCCCGGCAGGAGAGCAACTCCCGAACGGAAAGGAGGCGCGGTGATGCTCCTAGAAGCCATGTTCGTGGCCTGGTTGTCCGCCCAACACACGTCCCAGGATTGCTTCATCTTCGGCGAGGTCTCAGCCACCGAAGAACAGGACTTCAACCTTCAAGCAAGCGGCTGCCCGATCAAGATTGAACACAAGGGCAAGCTCATCAAGCTGACGTCACCCAAGTACATCGTCGAGATCACCATCCCCGATGCAGCCGGCACCCAGAAGTTCCTGTACCAGTGGGGCCAATCCGAGGCGACGATCGGCGATCAGACCGTCCAGATCTCGTACCGCGAGGTGGGAGGAGGGTGAAGGAGCACCGTGAGACGGCGTCACGGTGAAGATCGCCACCTTCAATGTCAACTCCATCCGCAAGCGCCTCCCGCTCGTGCTCGACTGGCTTCAGCGCCACAAGCCGGACGTGCTGTGCCTGCAGGAGACCAAGGCGCAGGACTCGGACTTTCCCTCGCTGGCGCTCGCCTCAACCGGCTACCACGTCACGTTCCGCGGTGTGAAGTCCTACAACGGCGTCGCCGTGCTGAGCCGCACCGAGCCGGAAGCCGTCTCGTACGGGCTGGACGATGGCGGCAACCCCGACGAGGAGCGGCTCATCCGGGTCGTCGTCCGGGGGATTCCAATCATCAACACCTACGTCCCCCAGGGCTTCGAGCTAGACTCGCCGAAGTACGCCTACAAGCTGAACTGGTTCAAGCGGTTGCGCACGTACTTCCAGAAACATCTCTCGCCAAACAAGCCGGCGATCTGGTGCGGGGACATGAACGTGGCGCCGACGCCGATCGACGTGCACAGCCCGGAGAAACACCTCAAGCACGTCTGCTATCACGAAGACGCGCGCAAGGCCTACCAGGAGGCGGTCTCCTGGGGCTTCGTGGACGTCTTCCGCAAGCTCTATCCCGACCGCCAGCAATACACCTTCTGGGACTACCGCAAGCCGAGCTCGCTGGACGCCAACAAGGGCTGGCGCATCGACCACATCCTGGCGACTCCGCCTCTCGCCGAGCAATGCACAGAATGCGACGTCGATGTCGAACCACGGCGGGACCCAAACGCGTCCGACCATACGTTTCTCTGGGCCGAGTTTGCGCTGTAGGCCAGACTATGACGGTTCGTGCTTGCATCTATCCAGCGTCTATGCTAGCGTGAGGATGCGATTGTGCTATTAACCACCGCGAGTGTGCCTTGTAGTAGGGATCTGCTCGGAAAGTCTGCCCTGAAAGACGCCTGCATCTGTGCGCCTTCGGTGCTCTCCCGGCCTCTCATGTTCCTTACTCCCAAGACCGCATCGCATCAGTAAAGGAGGTACCCAATGGGTACGAAGTTGTATGTGGGCGGCCTGCCCTATTCATCCACCGAGCAACAGCTTCAGGAGCTGTTCTCACAGCACGGGTCGGTGACGTCGGTCAAGATCATCACCGACAAGTACACCGGCCAGTCGCGTGGCTTCGGATTCGTGGAGATGGCAACCGGTGAAGAGGCCCAGAAGGCGATCACGGCGCTGAACGGCACTCAGCTGGATGGCCGGACGCTCACCGTGAACGAGGCAAAGCCCCAGGAGAAGCGCACCGGCGGCGGGGACCGCGGAGGACGCGGCGGACGTTGGTAGACGTCCTGTACTAGATTACAGCCGACCTCAGAAAACAAGGCAGGGACGCCCGGAGGCGGCGTCCCTGCTCTTCTTCAAGTGGGCACGCTGACAAGCCCGGGAGGTTCCCATCTCGAGACCAGGAAAGGCGACTCTCGCAAAACGCGATCGTGAGAAGGCCAAGCGCGCCAAGCAACAGGAAAAAGAAGCGCGCCGGGCCCAGCGGAAGGCGGAAAAGGCAGTTCGCCCCCGACCGACCGGTGGAGAAGACCCGGACCTCGCCGGCATGCGACCGGGACCGCAAGCTCCCCTCTTCTAAAAACCGGCCATGGATGATCGGCTGCGTGACGAGCCGGCACGCTCTGGATCCAAGCAATGCCGTAGCCTCATGCCGAGTTGCGCGGCAGCCCCACGGAAGGTTTGCTCTCTGCTTCTCCTCCGACTCTGCTCGGTGTTCCCCTACTCCTTTCCCATTGCCCCTATCGTACACCCATCGTCGCGCCGATGACGACAAAGAGGCCTGTTTGCATTCCCGCCAATCGCTTCGTATAATGCGGCCCGCCATGAGTGCGCCGCCACTGATCTTCCGGAAGAACACCCTCATCGAGAAGCACCAGATCGAGGGCAACGACCCCCCAGGCCGGTATTTCAGCCGCATCGTGTTGATCACGCGCACTGCGACCGGCTACACGGCCAAGGCCCAGTATGAATCCGTGATCGCTGAAACTCCCTCCCTGCCGACGATCGCTGAGGCCCTCCGGCACCTCGTCGGCCAGCTCCAGAAGATCGGATTCACGCGGCTGCGGACGCGCTTAAACTTCCGCGGCAAGAAGTACTACGCCGAGAAAGAGCCCTGGGTGGACTACCCGGATTCCGCCTAGATCAGCCCGCTCCTTTCAGTCCGCACACGTGCTAAGATTTGACTCGTATGCCTTTGGCCCGGTTTCATCCGATCATCGCGGAGTGGTTCCGCGCGCGCTTCGGCTCGCCCACCGATGTGCAGGCCCGAAGCTGGCCGGCGATCGCGCCGGGCGACGACGTCCTGATCGCCGCGCCCACCCGCTCCGGCAAGACGCTCGCCGCCTTCCTCTCCTGTCTTGATGCCCTGTTCAAGCAGGCGCTCGCCGGTGGCCTCGAAGACCGCACACAGGTCGTGTACGTCTCCCCGCTCAAAGCGCTCAGTAACGACATCCAGAAGAATCTGCACCAGCCCCTGACCGAAATTTCTGAGCGGGCCCAGGCGACGGGGCTCCCGCGGCCGGAGATCCGCGTCACGGTCCGCACCGGCGACACCCCCGGCCCGGCGCGCCAGCAGATGGTCCGGCGGCCGCCGCACATCCTGATCACGACGCCGGAATCTCTCTACCTGCTGCTCACGGCCGAGAAGAGCCGCCGGATGCTGCACAACGTCCGGACCGTCATCGTGGATGAAATTCACGCCGTGGCGCCGAACAAGCGCGGCGCACACCTGGCGCTGTCGTTAGAGCGACTCGACGCGCTCGCGCATGCCCGACCGGCCCGCATCGGCCTCTCGGCCACCCAAAGACCCATTGAAACCATCGCAGAGTTCCTCTCCCCTCCCGCTACGATGGGCTGCCGGATCGTCGACATCGGCCATCGCCGCGAGATGGACTTGGCGGTGGCGGTGCCCAAGGACGAACTGGGAGCAGTGGCGACGAACGCGATCTGGAGCGACATCTACGACCGGGTGGCCGACCTCGTGCGGGAGCACCGCTCCACGCTGGTCTTCGTCAACACCCGACGGCTGGCGGAACGCGTGGCCCACCACCTTGAAGAGCGCCTGCACGATCTGGGCGCGCAGGTCGTCGCCGCCCATCACGGCAGCCTGTCCCGGCAGATCCGCCTGTCGGCCGAAGAACGCCTCAAACACGGCGAGACCCGTGTGGTGGTGGCGACCGCTTCGCTGGAGCTCGGCATCGATGTCGGCACCGTGGACCTGGCGTGCCAGATCGGCTCGCCGCGGGCGATCGCCACCTGCCTGCAGCGGGTGGGCCGGTCCGGTCACTGGATCGGCACGCAGCCGAAAGGCCGGCTCTTTGCGACCACCCGCGATGAGCTGATCGAATGCACGGCACTGGTGCGTGCGATCCGGGCGGGCGTGCTCGATCGCATCGAGGTGCCTCCCGCGCCCCTGGACATCCTGGCCCAGCAGATCGTGGCGGAGGTGTCCGCCCAGGAGTGGCGGGAGGACGACCTCTATGCCCTGTGCCGGCGCGCCTTT
>Ga0209577_10002090_pt1 | contig 19370 bp, 14 predicted proteins | sample GraSoiAngelo_109_FD_185874 | JGI IMG/M metagenome (GOLD analysis project Ga0209577, IMG submission 185874) | Grasslands soil microbial communities from the Angelo Coastal Reserve, California, USA - 14_0903_12_20cm (SPAdes) (version 2) | ecosystem: Environmental > Terrestrial > Soil > Grasslands...
CGTGCAAACTATAGTTAGTTGCCTCTTAGTCCTCGTTGCCTTGTAGCCTCCTTCGTCGTTGTTCTGTGCTCCAGCGGGTTACCAGCAAGGTCTCTCCATCATTTTTTTGTTCATAGAAACACTTGACAAGACGATAACAATCAGTTATATTATCATTATAACAAATAGTTATGCGAGGCCGTTATGAATTTATCTGAGAAAATCAAACATCTACGCGAAGTTGAGGGTGATTTACGGGGCCTCAATCGGCCGATGACGCAAATGGAAGTTGTGAAAGCTATGCAAGAGGAGCTAAACGAGAGTATCAGCCAGGCATACTTATCACAGCTGGAGAAGGGTAAACGCGTACACCTCACGGCTACGAGTCGGGTCTTATTGGCCAATTTTTTCAAAGTTCACCCCGCATACCTGGTAAGTGATCCCCCAGACTACAGTACCGACCTGCTGACAGATATGGAGAATGATACCGATCGCTTTGAAACGTGGTTGATCGCGAGTGCAGCAGAATGGCAGTCTGAGCCTGAGATCTATAGTTTTTTCCAGCACCTGAGCGGTGTCGAAAATCCACGGCGCTACCTGGCTGTCTTTGAACAGCTTTTGCGCGAACCAGTGGAGGAGTTGGAACACCTTGTACATAGCTACAACCCAAGCAAGGAAAATGGGAACAGATAATATTGTATATATAGCTGATTTTTGCGTTTACGTAAAGGGATACGGTTTACTTTATCCAGAGCCGAAGGGAGCATAGCCAATGTCAATCGCCACAGACCCGCTTTCCCTTGTTTTCATTGCCTGTTTCCTCTTTGGATTGCTCTTTTTGATCGGGTCAGCAATCTTAGGAAACCTGGGTCATGGAGGGACGGGGCACGCAGCTGCACATCAATTCCATTTACCCGCAGTAGGGCATGGCGCAACGCATAGTGTCGGGCCGGCTGTAGGTCACGCTGTTGGACACGCTGTTGGACACACCGGCGGGACACATGTAGCCAGCCATGGAACGGTTCACTCACCCATCCATGCACCAACCACCCAGCAAGCAGGGACCCATAGTGGACAAGGGAATGCCTTCCAGGTGATGTCTTATGTCAATCCCATGACCATTGTGCTATTCCTGCTGGGATTCGGTTTCTTTGGTTACGTTTTCCATAATACGACCCACCTGGTACTGCCTTTGATCATAGCATTCGCGGGAGTGGGTGGCTTAGTGATCGCGATGCTGATGCTGATCATGCTCGCGCGCGTGTTTGGCGATAGCGAGGGAGCGACGGTACAGGATGTCTCCGATCGTACAGGGTTACTGGGAAAAGTGAGCATTGCTATCCCGAAAAATGGGCTGGGTGAGATCATCTATATATCCCCCGGTGGTATGCGCAAGAGCATTACGGCGCGCAGTATTGATGGACGCCGCCTTGAGCGCGACCAGGAAGTGGTCGTCGTCAACTATCAAAGAGGGATTGCAGAGGTCGAGACCTGGGAACGATTTATTAACGAGGAGGAAGAAGCACAGGGCGCATCGCCAAATGTCGATGAGCTAGCAAAGTTACGCGCATTACTCGAAGAATCAGACAAAGCAGAATCACAATTAGTTATACGCAAAGATTTACAAAAGGAGTAACAGGCATGGATCCTTTAATACTCTTAGTGGCAGGTGTCGTGGCCATCGTGATCGTCGTTTTTGTTGTCCTCCAGATCGTCGGGCGGTTACTGCGCAAAGTTGGTCCGAACCAGGCACTGATCGTCTATGGAGCGGGGGGAACAAGAGTTATCACTGGCGGTTCGCATTTCGTCGTACCCCTGTACCAGCGAGCCCAGGATTTCTCACTCGAATTGATGTCTTTTGATGTGGCACCGTCGCAGGATCTGTATACGACGCAGGGAGTGGCGGTTAATGTCGAGGCAGTTACGCAGATCAAGGTGCGATCTGACGAAGAGAGCATCAAGACTGCCGCGGAGCAGTTCCTGAGTAAAAGACAGGACGAGCGCGAGAACCTGATCCGCCTGGTGATGGAAGGTCACTTGCGCGGCATTGTTGGTCAGTTGACTGTTGAAGACCTGGTGAAAGACCCTGAGAATGTGGGCTCCAAGATGCTCAAGACCGTCACTCCTGATATGGAGAAGATGGGACTGGAAGTCATCTCTTTCACGATTAAAGATGTACGCGATAAGAACGACTACATCACCAACATGGGCCGCCCACAGATCGTAGAGATTCGCAAGCAGGCCGATATTGCCGCCGCGCTGGGACAACGCGACACACAGATTCAGCAGGCGAACGCCGCGCGAGAAGCTGCTGTTGCCAAATCTGCCGCCGATCAGCAGCGTGTCAAGGCTGAGGCCGAGTCGCTGGGATTCCAGGCGGAATCGCAGCGCAACCTGTCCTTGAAAAAAGCCTCCTTTGACGCCGAAGTAAAAAAGCAACAGGCGTCCGCTGACAAGGCCTACGATATTCAGGCCAACATGATGCAGCAGCAGGTGGTCACCGAGGCGGTCAAAGTGACCGAGGTTGAGAAGAACGCGCAGATTAAAGTGCAGCAGGCCGAAATTCAACGCCGTGAGTTTGAGTTGCAAGCGACGATCCAGAAAGCGGCCGAGGCCGAGCGACGGCGCGTTGAGACGGTGGCGGAAGCCGAGCGACAACGCATTTTCCTGGAGGCTCAAGGTCAGGCCGATGCCACCAAAGCACGCGGTATCGGTGATGCCGAGGCTAACAAAGCTCGTGGACTGGCGGATGCAGAAGCCAACCGCGCACGTGGTATGGCCGACGCTGAGGTTATCAAGGCTAAAGGTCTCGCAGAGGCAGAGGTCATCCGCGCCAAAGGTGAAGCCGAAGCTGATGCGATGAAAGTTAAAGCCGCCGCATTCCATGAATACAACCAGGCAGCAGTGTTGGATAAGCTGCTGACGGGTATGCCTGAAATCGTGCGCGCGATTGCCGAGCCGTTGAGCAAGGTTGACAAGGTCACCATCGTCTCTACTGGCGCCGGGACTGATGGACATGGACTTGGTGCCAGTCGCTTGACTGGTGATATCGTCAACATGGTCGCGCAGGTGCCGGCGCTCTTTGAGCTGCTGAGCGGTACGCGTATCGGTGACCTGATGAGCCATGTGCCGGCCCTGGCCAATCAAGATGGGGACCAGGGGAGTGCAAACGGTGCGAAGGTCAATGGTACTAGCGGTACCGTCGAGGCTACACCGGGCGAGAAATAGCTCACCGTGGCACAGGCAATTGTAAAGCTGGTCCTGGCTCTCGAAAGAGATGCCAGGCCGCTATACACTAGAGGGGGTTAACATCTTCATGAATCTGTTGGAACGAGTGCTTACCTTGTTAGGGGCGAATCTTAACACGATGATCGAAAAAGCAGACGACCCTGAGAAGGTGCTGCGACAATTGCAGCTCGATATGCGCAACCAGCTGGTGCAGGTGAAGACACAGGTTGCCACAGCTATTTCTGAAAGTCATAAACTGCAAAAGCGCAGCAAAGAGAAAGTGGCTGAGGCGGAGGCCTGGTTGAAAAAAGCGGAGCAGGCGGTCCAACAGAATAATGATACAGCTGCACGAACGGCTCTGACTCATTATAACGATATCCTCAAGCAAGCAAACCGTTACCAGCAGATGCAAAAGGAGCAGGAACAGCTGGTAATTACGATGCGTGGGGCGCTACGCCAGCTTGAAGCAAAGATCTCCGAGGTTGAGACGACCGTCGAATTGCTCGTCACACGCAAGCGCAATGCGCTCCTTCAGCAACGGGTTTTTGACTCAATGAGTAAATCAGGTGGGGTTAAAGAGAAAGAGCGGGCGATGCGCGCACAGGATGCTGTTTTAGAGGCCGAGGCACGTGCACGAGCACTGGCAGATCTGCACAGCCGGGATGTTGAGGCACAACTTGACCAGCTCTCTGAAGACCAGGTGATCGAGCGCCAGATGCGTGATCTCAAAGCTAAAAATAAACCTCTACGAGACCTCCCTCTGCTCCATGAAGGAAAGCCGGAACCGTCTCCATTGCTCCCCCCGCAGCCGCAAGCGAATGCTCCTGTGAAGAAAGTAGCTCAGGGGGATAAAGGGGCCAAAGGTGAGCCGGAAGTTCCTGTTGATACAACAGGAATTACAGAAGCAGGCAAAGAGCAGGATTTGATGACTGAATTGAAAAAACTATTTGATTAATCCCGCGAAGTAGAGTATGATGAAGAGGACGATGAAGGCCAGTCCGATGCACATTCCTATGATGAAGGATCTGCGATTTATTTTTCTCTCTTCTTCAGTCAGGGTATGTTTTTCGCTCATTTGTTTCCTTTAGGCAGGTTTTTCTGATACTTCTATTGTAATGCGGCCGCGAGGGCTGCTTCGACATTTGCCATTACTTCCAGGCTCTCCATCGGCTCTGATTCACGAGTTGTAATGAGCACGTGAAAGGCATCTTTGTTGCTACCAACAATGCGTAACAGGATACGGCGGTTAGCGCTGGTGATGACCATATCCTCGTAGTCTCCCCCGTTCCCTTCATTCAATGACTGGAGAACCCCTAGCAGGATCGTGCTGAAATACGAGCACATGCGGGTAATATCAATATCATCCATAGTAACCTGGGCAATAGGTTTTCCATCCAGGCTGGCGACCGCCGTGGCGATAAAGCCGGTAATAGAATACCCCAGGGTTTGCAGGGCGGCAAGTAGCGCGGCATAGTTCCCCCTGGCTACCCGTTGTGAGCTTATCCTGCCCATTTTTGTCAGCGTTGGAGAATCGCCCTCTCGCAGTTCTTCAACAGGCAGAGCCCCGCTCGTTTCCCGCGAGGGAGAGAGACTTTGCAGGTGCCCGTTTGACGGAGTCTCCTGCTCTGGAGGCGTCCACTCAGGGGAACTCGGTGTTTTTTTCCCGGTAGTTTTGGGAAGGGGCTTTTGTGCTCCGGTGGACTGCTTACGAGGCAACTGCTCGGTAATCCTGGACCGGGGAACGGTTGGCTGCCATACTGCGGGAGATGGTTTCGATGCCGGAGCGATTGTTCCAGGGTCGCTGTTGGAGAGCGATGAAGGACGCAGCCTGGGCATGTCAGACTGAGTTGGTTGCTCTATCAACCAGGAAGGGAGATCACCACGCTGGCTAGCAGTTGTCTTACGTACGGTCGAGGGTGTGATATCGTCGACATTGGCAACCGGCAGCGCATCAGGAACAGGCTTCGCTGGTGCAGGATCGGTCACTGTTTGACCATCACCATTGCTCTTGCTCACGGGTGGCATGACGGCCGGTTGCTGCCACCATTCCGCAGCCTCGTTATTCTCTGCGCTTCCACTGTACTCGTTATTTCCTTTGCCTCTGCTTACCATCTCTTCATCCTCCACGTGTTCCTTAAATACCTCAAATGCCTCATCAAAGCCATCATCCTGTACCGTCTCAAGAGTAATAAATGGGCGATCGTCATCTAACGCATCCGCAAGCGTTACCGAAGTATGAGCAATGGCTTCTTGTTCGCCAGTAGGCTGCTGCATAGCTGCATACTTCGAGCGATACTGTAGAGCCTGGAAAATAAGGCGCGAAAGCGGCTGTCTGACATTGGGAGTAATTTGTTCATTCCAGGGCTGATGTATCACGGTGCCGTTTTTGTGGGCAGCAAGGGCGAAAAACGCTTCCTCACCGCGTAAGTTACCGTACTCCACCCAGATCAATTCTCCACCCTGGAAACCCAATATCCCGCGTTCTTCGAGGCCAGTATTCACCAGGAGGGCGATACTCTTGCGGCTCATCGTGATAATTTGAATGACGTCCAGGAGGTCGAACGAGTCGAGGCTGGCGGAAAATCCTGTTTGCTGGAGCAAGCGGCGCAGTTCTTCTTTGAGCTGGTGGAGATCCAAAGGCTTTGACAGGTAGCTAACGACACCGGCCTCCAGGGCCTGTGTACGGTCTGCGGCAGAAGCAGAGGCAGCAACCATGATCATACGTGTTTTTGGGCGAAATGATCTGAGCCATTGAAGCATTTCGAAACCGTCTGCCCCTGGCGTTCTGAGGTCACCAATTACGACGTCGTACTCTTCCGACCAGACTAAGCGTATTGCCTCCGCTCCACTCTTGACCCCCTGGACAATATATCCATCTTTGCGGAGCGAATTGACAATGCTCTGGTTGAGATAGTCATCATCTTCAACCAGGAGTATGTGCCATAGCTCAGACATTGCTGCTACTACCTCAACGGGTTTACTGTTCGCTGGTCAACCAACTGGATTGCGGATTTTTGCCAGCGCATTCGCCAAAAATCCGTGCAAATATGCTCATAGTGGTTGGGCAGCCCTAATTTCCTTGCAAAGTGTATCACGATGCTAACAGGATGACAAGTATTTTCGGTGGAGGTATTGAGAGAGGTTCTTTTTGGTGTTCTTGCATGAAAAATGCTATACTCGAATCGGGTTGGGTAAGGCCGATTTTATATCGGCACAATGACGAGAGCATTAGTATATAGTGACATCCTTTGTGGGTACCGGGGAAACGAGGAACTTTCATGCAAGACACTACTCAGCAAGATAATTGGAAGCAACTGGCAGGAGAGGCTGCCGCAAGACTCATCGAAGATGGTATGGTGCTTGGCCTGGGGTCAGGTTCAACAGCGAGTTATGTAGTGCGCTATCTTGGCCTGCGCATACAGGAGGGCCTACAGATCGTTGGAGCGGTTCCCACTTCAAACGCAACTGAGCAACTTGCGCGTGAGTTGAACATTCCCCTTACTACTCTCGACGCGCATCCTGAGCTTGATCTTGCCGTCGATGGGGCAGACGAGATCGATCCTCGATTATGCTTGATCAAAGGTGGAGGAGGCGCGCTCTTGCGTGAAAAAATAGTTGCCTCCGCGGCACGGCGTTTTGTAGTGGTCGGGGATGTGACTAAACAAGTCCTGTTACTGGGAGTGCACTTTCCTTTACCCGTCGAGATAGTGCCATTCGCGTTACCTCTCGTACGCAGGCGCCTGGAAGCCCTTGAAGCAATCGTCCAATTGCGGTATAAAGAGGACCAGGTGTTTGTTACTGACAATGGCAATATGATTCTCGATTGCTCTTTCCCAGGTGGGATTCGGGAACCAGAGGAGTTACAAACGCAGCTTAAAAGTATCGCCGGTGTGGTAGAGACGGGGTTATTCCTTAATATGACTGAACGGGCGATTATTGGTGGACCAGAAGGCGTCAAGGTAGTCATGGGGGAAGAGCTATAGGGCAGGCAGCGTAAGGTAACAAGTGCGCGCTATGATGCCGTGGTTGAATGCTCCACAGAAAAAAGCAGAGATTGCTGAACCTTTGAAGTTACTATTACAATCAAGAGGAGGGAGCATGTTCGATCCTCCTGTCGTGGCATCAAATTGTGTCTATCAAGGAGAGAAACCCCGGCTCTAGAGCCAGATGATTATAGAGAGGCGCCGGCTATGTTGAATTGGAATCTACGATTACTGCGCGGACCTGCTCCTGGAATGATGTTCAGGTGCTGCCTGATCTTCACGCTGGGCATTGCTGTTATGCTTTCTTTTCCAGGCGTATCGGCACATATAGCAAAAGCAGTGGCTGACGGACCAACCATGCAGGTGAACGCGGGTTTCAACGCGCGCTATAGGGATGGAAATTGGGTGCCATTCCAGGTTACATTGAGTAATAGCGGTGCGGATTTCAGTGGATCACTTTCAGTGAATGCTCCGGCTCCTTATGGCGGGTTCAGCAACGCTGCGATAGCATCTCTTTACAGCGAGCCAATCAACCTGGCCAACGGCGCGCAAAAACAGATAACCACGTATATACCAATCAATCTTGGTGGGGTGGGGCCGCAGCATATCAAAGTCAGCCTGCTCGATAGCGATGGGAATGTGGTGCGCTCGCAAATAAGCACTATTACCTCGCTCGGATCAAATGATGCTTTTGTAGGGATTCTCTCCGATCAAAACACAGGTTTTAATCCTCTCTACAGTATCGCCCTGCCCAACCAGGGTGGCTCAATGATTGTTGAGATGCTCAATGCCAGCACCATGCCGACAACAGCAGCGGTATTGAATAATTTTGACTTGATTGTGCTGGACAACTTCACAACGAGTACGCTGAGCAACAAGCAGTTGATCGCTTTACAGACCTGGGTCAACCAGGGAGGGGCACTGATTGAAGTGGGTGGACCCGAATGGAAGCGAACCCTCAGCGCACTACCCACCAGTATGGTACCATTGACAAATATGGGGACCGGTACACTGCCAGCAGGGACACAAATCCTGCCGGTTGCAGGACCTCCCAGTGCGGGAACTGGCCAACATGTCGTTCCGGCGACGACAAATGCTGCCATACCAATCAGCACAGCGATCTTAGACCCGAGAACCGACAAGACGGCGCAAAGAACCGTTGTCCTGGCAGCAGGGGGGATTCCGCTCATTGTGCAGGAACACCAGGGAAATGGTATTATCTGCTACCTGGCATTCGATCCAACTTTGGATCCTGTAGTGAATTGGGGAGGGGCAAGTACACTGTGGAAGGGACTTGTCCAACGCGGGTTGGGGAATAAGCTGCTCAATACCACTAATGGTTTTTCCGCAAGCAGCGCGTTGCTAACGGCTGGTCTGGGAGGAGTATTGGAAAACCTGTTGACAAATGCCTTCCCTTCACCGTGGTTGCTCATAGTATTGGTGCTTGGGTATCTTGTTATCCTTGGGCCGGTGCGTTTCCTGATCATCCGCTGGCGCAAGAAACGCGACTGGAACTGGCGTATCGTGCTGAGCAGTATCGTTATCTTCTCCTTGCTCACGTATGGGATAGCCATTCAGCAGAAGGGTGCAGCGATATTAAGCAACAGGGTCTCGATCGTTCAACTGAACAATGGTGGATCGTCTGCTCACATTACGACATATATGGGAGTTTTTCTCCTGAATCAGGGCGATTACCACGTGTACATTCCAGGCAATGGCCTGGTTCAGCCCGCGATAGATCAGAACAACCAGGGGCCGCCCACAGATTCAGGAACACAGGCAACGATTTCACCCGGGCAGAACGGAACGGAAGTGAGTCTACAAGGGGTAAGTTTTTCGACCACGCGCTCGCTACTCGTGGATAAGGACAGCCAGGTACGTGGTGGTATCGTTTCGCAATTAGTGTTGCGGGACGGCACTTTGAGCGGGAGAGTTACCAATACACTCAATTACGGGTTGAGTGATGTTTATGTGCTAATGACCAATAGCTTCGCGCGTATCGGGCATCTAGCGGCAGGCCAGAGCACGGAAATCAACCTGCGCATCAACAATGCTTCCGCCAATCCGGGAATGTCGCTCGCTGATGACATGGCTAATAGCAATGGCCTGACTACCCCTTATGGCATCAACATGAATAGTACAGCACCGCCGAACGAGTTACAACGTCATATGGCGATTTTGACAGCGCTAAGTGGTGAAAATGGACTCTCTAATGGATGTGGTGGCGGCACATGTAGAGTCGTCGCGTATTCGAATGGTAATGCCATCTATTACAATGGAGGTTCAGGTCTTGCGGTGGCAGATGGCAGCGATCCATTGTTGATGGCAGGTTCTTCCGCCACGCTGATTGGCTGGGCGGATCAACCGACAGAGGAAACGAACCAGGTGATGATCAATGGCTTTTCTCCAGTGGGACTGCAGGAGACCCTGATAGAGTCGCCCCTGAGTGTATATCTCTCCAGCGCAACAAACCTGCCGACAGACCTTATTACGGGACAACTGATCGATGTACAGGGCACCAATGTACAATACGAGTATGGAGGAGCCTATACGATGACTACAGGCAGTACGACTTTCGAGTACGCTGTGCCTCCAGGGGCAAAACAACAGGTCAGCAGTTTACGGTTTTCACAGCCCACCAACCTCACACAAATCAACAGCCAACCTAATGTGACCTCTACAGGGCCAGTCGTTGACGCGAGCCGGCTGCAGGTGCACTTATATAACTGGGAGACAGGTGCGTGGGATACGATACAAGTCAGTGGGACTACGTTTTCGACGTCAGATACAAAAGCGTATATCAGCTCGGATGGGCGAGTACTTTTGCAACTATCAAATCAGGATAGCACAGCAGGTACCATACTCTTTGGCAAGCCAACACTCGACCTGCAAGGCAACGCCTCTTGAGAAAAGGGCATTATGATCAAGATACAGCATATTTATAAAAGCTATCGTAAAGTTGACGCGCTGAAAGGCCTCAGCTTGCAGATACCGCAAGGCTCGATCTACGGATTGATTGGCCCAAATGGAGCTGGGAAAACAACGCTCATTCGTATCCTGGCGGCGCTGCTAACGCCGACTAGAGGAGAAGTCTGGTTCGACGGCGAAGAGGTTGTCAGGCAACCGGCCCTCATTCAAAGAAAGGTTGGCTATATGCCGGACTTTTTCGGTGTTTACCCCGACCTGACCGCGGTAGAATACCTCGAATTTTATGCGGGTATCCATGGTATCCCACGCAAAAAGCAGGCCAGCACCGTGAACGATTTGCTTGAACTTGTGGACCTTTCGTCGAGGCGAGATGCAAACGTGGAGACGCTCTCACGAGGAATGAAGCAGAGGCTCTGCCTGGCACGGGCGCTGGTACACGATCCAGAGATATTGCTGCTCGACGAGCCAGCCTCAGGACTTGATCCACGTGCACGTGTCGAACTACGAGAACTCATGCGGACGTTGCAGGGAATGGGAAAAACGATTATTATCAGTTCACACATCCTGCTAGAACTGGCGGAAATGTGCACCGACATCGCCATTATCCAGGGAGGGCAGCTGGTGGTATCAGGAGATGTCGAGCATGTAACGCGACGCATAGGAGGGGGTAGGCAGATTGAAATTCGCGTTTTAGAGCGTGTGCCTGAGACAACGGCGTTGCTCAAAGAAATAGAGGGCATCAATAACGTGACAAGCGAAAATGGTGACCTGTTGCAGGCAGAGTTTACGGGTGACGACCGGGCGCTGCACAGCGTACTTGCCAGGCTCATTACTGAGGGTATACCCGTTGTTTCTTTTGCGCCGCGCAGCAGCGGTGGCCGCCTGGAAGAAGTTTTCATGAGTATTACGGAAGGAAGCAGTCCATCATGACCTTCGTAGCCTTGCTCACAAAAGAATTACGCTTACGGCTGCGCCGTGAACGCACCATCTGGGTGCTTATCAGTTACCTGCTGGTGATGACTCTGCTGGGATTTCTCTTTATCAGTCGTAACAACCCCTCCAACGGTTATACCGTGAGCACGCTGGGCTATGGTCTCTACACACTGCTGGTATTTGTCCAGCTTTCTCTGATCATGTTCATCACTCCCGCCTTTACAACAACGAGCATCAATGGTGAAAAGGAGAGGCAGACCTTTGACCTGCTGTTGTGCTCGCGGCTCTCCGCCTTTGAACTGGTAGCGGGCAAACTGGTTGCCGGGCTGGCTAATGCCTTTTTGCTAATAGCTGCCTCTATCCCACTTTTTAGCCTGGTCTTCTTCTTCGGGGGAGTAGGGCCCGCACAGGTGCTGCAAACAACGCTGGTCTTCATTGTCACAGCGATCGTAGTGGGGACCTTCGGTCTCTTTTGCTCGACGCTCTTGAAGCGTCCCCCAGTATCTACCGCCATAGCCTACATGTTTTGCATCATGTGGGTAATCACACCCTGGCTGCTGAGTTTCTTGCTCCAACTCAATGTACCATTTAATAACAATGCGCAAGCGACCCTGATCTTTATCGGTAATCCTATTCTTGCTATGATCAGCACTTTTACATTAGGGCCAGGGTCGCCACTTGGTTCGTACTCATTCTATGGCACGAGTCTCGCACCCTGGATCACCTTCATCATCATCAACTTATTGCTGACCATCGTATTGCTTCTGCTGAGTGTGTGGCTTGTGAAACCAAATCCTATCGGTCGCCTCTCGCGATTGATGGAAAAGAGACGACCAAAGGATAAAGTGGTAGCAACGACCTGAAGAAAGAGGGAGTGAGAGGTATGGCCAGCGCGGCACCTTCGAGCCAGGCAAAGGTTCGTTCGAGAATAGCAGGCAGCAGTGGCGAGCAATTGACAGCAGCCCTGCACCCCTGGCGCAGACGGTTGATATTGCAACAGGTACTAAGCTGGACGGCGAGAGGCGCGCTCGCGGGGCTGATGCTGGCATGTCTCATGCTGCTGGTCGCGCGTCTGCTGCCATGGGCAACCGCTCCATATTGGGCCATAGGTATCGTGATAGCCTGTTTGCTCGTTGCATTTGGCGCAGCTCTATGGTTTCGCCCCTCGCTGGCCCGCGCCACGCGGTTGATTGATGCCTTGCTTTCGTTGCACGATCGCTTGAGCACGGCATGGGAGATGCGTAACGAAAATGCGCCGCTTTTCGGCCTCCAGCGACGGGACGCCTTGAAGCATTTGGGGAAGCACTCACCAGGAACAGCTATCCCGCTGCGACCCGGGCGCTCGAGCCTTTTTACGGCGGCCGTTGTCGTCGCCATTCTGGTATTGCTGTTGCTCTTGCCGAATCCAATGACAGGTGTCCTGCAGCAACAGGCAGCATTCCAGGCGCGTATAGCCAAACAAATCGCGGCCATCAATCACGTGCGTTCAGTCGCCTTGCAACAGACAAATACACCCGCGGCAGAACGCACACAGATCGATCAGATTCTGCGTGAGCTGCAGGCAAAACTGCAAAATGCCAGGAATGAGGCACAGGCACAGCAGGCAATTGCTGAAGCACAGTCCAGGCTCAATCAACTGAGGGATCCGCAGGCTACTAATAAGGTGCAGGCGCAGCAAGCGGCCAGCTCATCGCTGCAGGGCAGTCCAAACGCTAGCTTGAGCGCGCTCGGGCAAGCGCTGGCCGGGAATGATAACAAGGGGTTAGCAACAGCATTAAAAAAGCTTGCCGATCAAGTGAGCAAGATGACACCGGCACAGCGGGCGCAACTGGCACAACAACTGGAAAAAGCCGCCAACCAGGCACAGCAGAATCCTGATCTAAGCTCCTCTCTCCACCAGCTTGCCCGTTCGGTCGCAAGTGGCAGTCCGGGAGAGGTCTCTGACGCGAGCAACTCCGTGCAGAAGGCCGCCGCACAGGATGCCACTACTCAAGCGCAGTCCAACAGCATCAACCAGGTCTCACAAAGCCTGCAACAGTCGGCTAATGCGCTCGCCCCCGCAACGGATGGCACCAGATCACTGAACCAGGGGCAACAACAGGGCCAGGGACAGCAACAGGGACAAGGGCAAGGACAGCAACAGGGATAAGGGCAAGGACAGCAACAGGGACAGGGGCAACAACAGGGCCAGGAAAGCAACAGGGACAAGGGCAAGGACAACAACAGGGACAAGGACAGCAACAAGGACAGGGGCAACAACAGGACCAGGGAAGCAATGGTGGCCAGGGCAATAAAGGAGGGAAGGGAGATAACCCTGGCAACAAACCGGGGAAAAACGAACCAGTCTCTGTACCAGGGAAGATTGGCTCCGGAACCAGCACGCAGAGCAATGATGGCAGCAACGGCGTCGTTCAGAACGGAAGCTCCGTACCATATTCTCAAGTCATCGCGCAGTACAACCAGATGGCACACGATGCCATTGATAACAGCTCGATATCACCCACGATGAAAGATCTCGTTCACAGCTATTTCAAAGCATTAGAAGGACAGTGAGAACTGATGGCAAATACAGGTGAAAATGCGGTTCCCAGGGTACCAATGAAGGATGCAAGTACACAGAATGGGCATGATACGCAATCTGCTATCGATGATCTTCAAAAAGAGGAACCCGCCGAGTCCGATATTACTGAGTTTATAGACATCGCCCAGCAGCTAGAGAAGGAGCTTACCGCGATTGTCATTGGCCAGGAGCTGGTAGTGCGCGAACTCTTGCTCGCCCTGCTGGCGGGAGGACACGTGCTCTTAGAAGGTGTGCCAGGCCTGGGTAAAACACTGCTTGTACGGACACTGTCCGACGCACTCTCACTCAAATTCGCGCGCATCCAATTTACGCCCGACTTGATGCCAGCCGATATCGTGGGTACGACGATTGTCAGCGAACAAAGCGATGGCAGTGCGACGGGGAGCAAACGGGTTTTCAGTTTCCAGCCAGGCCCTATCTTCGCCAATATTGTGCTGGCCGATGAAATTAACCGGGCGACTCCCAAGACGCAATCGGCCCTGCTGGAAGGCATGCAAGAGCGAACGGTAAGCGTTGGCGACGCCACACGCCCCTTGCCAAAACCCTTCTTTGTGCTGGCCACGCAGAACCCGCTGGAGATGGAGGGCACCTATGCTCTGCCAGAGGCGCAGCTTGATCGCTTCCTGCTCAAGATCATGGTGCGTTTCCCTAACGCAAGTAATCTGCTGCAGATTATTGATTCCACGGTGGGCATACAAACAAAGCGGGCAACACAGATGGCTTCGGGCGAGCAACTTGCGCGATTGATCGATACGGCGAAGGCTGTGCCGGTGGCGACCCATCTCAAGGAATACGCGGTACGCCTGCTGCTGGCGACCCATCCGGAGACAGCGGAGGCACCGGAGATGGTGCATAGTTTTGTGCGCTACGGGGCCAGCCCGCGCGGACTACAGGCGATGATTATGACTTCGAAGGTGCGGGCGCTGCTCGAAGGTCGCTTTAACGTGTCCCTGGAAGATATACAGGCGGTGGCTCTACCGGCGCTGCGGCATCGCTTGATTCTGAATTTTGATGGACTGGCGGAGGGAATTACGGCGGAAGAGGTGATTGGGGAGATTATCAAAGAGATAGAAGATGAGTGAGAATACACAATCTCGCTTCCCTTTAGAGGCTGAGGTGCTACAAAGGCTGGATAGCCTGGCACTGCTGACGCGGAGACCAATGGCGTCGGGGCGGCCAGGGAGGCGGCGTTCGCCGCTAGCCGGTTCTTCGATGGAGTTCGCGGATTACCGACGGTACGCGCCGGGGGATGACTTCCGCCGCATCGATTGGAGAGCCTATGCACGGTTGGAGCGGCTCTTCTTGCGCGTCTTCGAGGCCGAGGAAAATCTGACGGTGACGGTACTGGTTGATTGTTCTGATTCCATGTATTATGGCAATCCACCGAAGGCAACACTGGCAACGTCCCTGGCGGCGGCGCTGGCATACGTCGCACTGAAATGTGAGGATACGGTAATCGTGGGAACGCTGACGGATAAGCTGGCGGCGTACCGGCGCGCAGGCAGCGGAAAGCACGCGGTGTGGAGCGTCGGTGAATTTCTGAGCCGCTTGCCACGTTCGGGCACGACAGACCTGAATCGAGCCCTGTATGACCTGGGGAGAATCGTGACCAGGCCCGGACTAACGATCGTCATCTCTGATTTCCTGGCACCGGGAGGGTACCAGGCGGGGATACGGGCAGTGCGCCAGTTACGACAGGAAGTAGCGCTGCTGCAAATACTGGCGCCGGATGAACTGGAACCAGATATACAAGGTGATTGGCGGCTGCAAGATAGCGAAGGGGTGGGTAATATCGATGTGAGCATTTCACCGGCGGTTCTACAGGCGTACAGGCAGCGTTTAGGGACGTTCACGCAGGAACTGGCAGCGTTCGCTCACACTTACGCGATGACTTATACGATGATTCCGAGTGATACTACTGTGATCGACGTTGTACAGCGACTATTGCGACAGGTTGAACTTGTCAAATGATATGTAGCAGCAGACTTTACGGCTGCCTGAGAAAGAGATGGCATGAGTTTTCTTGTCCCTGCGGCGCTGGCCTTTGGTATTATTATTCCGATTATCCTCTTGCTTTATTTCATGCGGCCAAAGCGGCAGGACCGTATCGTTGGCAGCACGCTGCTCTGGCAACAGGCGCTGCAGGATTTGCAGGCTAGTCGTCCGTGGCAACGGCTACGCATCACTCCGCTGCTGTTGCTCCAGTTACTGGCAGCGCTGGTGATTGTGCTCATACTGGCGCGACCAGCCATTTTTCTGCGCAGTCCAATCAGTGGCAACACAATCATTATCCTGCAGGCATCGGCAAGTATGCAGGCCACCGATGTTACGCCAAACAGATTTGAAGTGGCGAAGAGTCAGATTGCCGACCTGGTTGACAATCTGGGTCCAAATGACCACCTCTCACTTATCAGCATGGCTCTCACACCACAGGTACTGGTTGCGTTATCACAGGACAGGGGACAGATCATGGCCGCACTGCAGCGAGCAAAGGTTACTAACCAGGATGCTGACCTTGAACAGGCGCTTTCGCTGGCCGTTTCGCTGGCGGCGGGACGCACAAATATACAGGTGCTGGTGATTGGGGATGGTCATGTTTTGTCACCCGATCAAACACTGGTATTGCCATTTCCCGTCAGCTATTTTCGCATTGGTACCGATGCTCCTAACGTGGCGCTGCTAGCGCTCGCTGCGCGTTCCTTGCAGGGGAACCTGGTAGCGCTGGCGCAGGTCGCCAATTACAGCCACGTGCAGCGGTCGATTCCGGTTGAACTGTATGCTGATGGCAGGCTGGTCAATGTACAGACGATCACCCTGGGAGCGGGAGCCAGTGGAGCTCTCCAGTGGGGGCCGCTGCCGCCCACAGCGCGCTTTCTCCACGCTCAGATTCTAGGCCAGGATGCGCTGAGTGTCGATCACGAGGCATGGGCTATCGTCGGCGGGTCAATGCATGGACGCGTGCTACTCGTCACAAAAGGGAACGGCTTTCTGCAGTCTGCGCTGGCGCTACAGCCGGCTATTGACCTGTACAAAACGACGCCTGATCAGTACGTTGTCAACGCAGGCAATTTTGACCTGACCATCTTCGACGGTTTTGTACCGGCAACGTTGCCTGCTGGAGGAGTATTCTTCGTCAACCCGCCTGAAGGCTCGTATATCTTTGGGAAGTCGGGACCTGAAACACAAGTGAGCCATATTGGCGCGGGTGGCGGTGGCACAAGCCTGCTCGACAACGTAGATTTGAGCAGTATTCATGTGCTGCGTTCCAGCCACCTGTTCACGCCGGTATTGTGGGCGCAGCCGGTGATCAGTACGCCTGAGACACCACTTTTGATCGCGGGTGAGAACGACAACAGACGCATCGCCGCGTTGAGTTTTGATCTGCACGACAGTGATCTGCCGCTCCAACCAGGTTTCCCCATTTTGATCAATAATATGGTCAACTGGTTTCTACCGCCGCCTGTGACGGGAGATGGACAGGTATCACCTGACCTGCCGGTGACGGTACAGACATGGCCGGGGGCTGACCAGGTAACGATTACCGCTCCTGATCAAAAAACTGTCACAGTAGCACCGCCTTTTCCAGCGGCACCATTCGCGCAGACCAATACTATCGGCATCTACCAGGTGGTACAGCAGGTGCACGGCCAGGTGAAGCGCGGGGCCTTCGCGGTCAACCTGTTCGACCCACAACAATCACGACTGGCACCGGCCAGTCAACTGCCGGTAGCGCACAGCAGCGACTTTTCGCCGGGAAATAATGCTGTGCCCAGGGTGTTACGAGAAATATGGCCGTGGATAGCCGCGCTCCTCCTGCTGATCCTCTGCATCGAATGGTGGTTATTTAGCCGTGGCTACCGGCAACAGGATTCGGCAGCAACTGCCGCAAGCAAGAGTAAAGGAGGAAATAGTTCGTCTTCACGCCCTCGCCGGGGAGTGACACGGAATACTCCTGGATTGATTGGCGACGTACAGGAACGATTGGAGCACAGCTACAGGGCTGCCAGGAAGCGCCTGGCTAAGATAACGAGGCGGCGCAAGAAGGGGCTCTATACTTGATGAGGGAACGCTATGCTAACATTTGAACAGCCCTTGCTCCTGTTGCTCTTAGTGCCAGTATGCATTCTGGTGTACCTGGCATGGCGCAACATGGCGCTGCCATTTCCCAGGGGACAGCGACGCCTGATCCTGGCCTGTCGACTGGCGTTATTTACGCTGATCATCTGTGCCCTGGCGGGAGCGGCATGGTCACAACCAGTAGCGCGGCAATCGGTGGTCTTCGTGGGGGATATTTCAGCAAGCACGGCAACGCAGCGCGCTTTCATCGAAGGGTGGATCAGCGCGGCGCTGAAGCACAAAGGACCCGACGACCAGGTGGGGATCGTGGCCATTGGGCGCAACGCCCTTGTGGAACAGTCGGTCAAGAGCCAGGTCAACTTCAACCAATTTCAATCCACGCCCGACACAAACTATACCGACCTGGCGGCCGGCCTACGGCTGGCAGCGGCCATCTTACCAGGCGATAGCCAGCGCCGTATCGTGCTCTTGAGCGATGGTCAACAGAATCTAGGGGACGCGTTGCAGGAGGCCCAACTGCTGCAACAGGAGGGTATACGCTTAGATATCGTACCACTGCCCGGCTATCAGGGAGCGGAGGCGCGCATCGACGGTCTCGATGCGCCTGCGCTCTTGCGTACAAACGAACGATTCCTGCTGCACACGAAAATATTCAGCAATGTGGCACAGCCAGCTACATTACGGCTGTATCTCGATCAATCGCTTTTGTTCCAGTTGCCAACGCGCCTCGCGATTGGCGCGCAGGAAATTGACTTCAGTCTGCTGGCTCCGCCGCCGGGTTTTCATACCTTCAGGGTCACTTTGGAAGCAGCGCAGGATACTATCCTGGCCAATAACGAGGCCGCCGCGTATGTCAATGTCGAGGGACCGCCCCACGTGCTGGTCATCGAGGGAACACCAGGCGCAGGACATAATATCATCGCCGCGCTGCAAGCAACGAAAATACAGGTCACAGTGGGTACCCCAAATGATGTTCCAATCACACTCGACGGCCTGGCTGGCTATAGTTCGGTGGTACTGGCCAATGTTCCGGCGGTATCGCTGGGGACAGCGCGTATGCAGACCCTGCAAGCGTATGTGCGCGACCTCGGGCGAGGACTTGTCGTGAGCGGAGGAGAAAGCAGCTACGGCGTGGGAGGGTACGCTGGAACTCCACTGGAGCAGGCATTGCCTGTAAGCATGGATATCCCACAGCACAAGGATACGCCTAGCATTGCCGTTGTGCTGATCATCGAGAACCTGGAGGATGATACTGGAGTCAATATTTCTAAAGAAGCTGCCAAAGGGGTGGTCGGTCTCCTGACACCTCGGGACCAGGTAGCTATCTCCGCGGGATGTGGCTCGCTTGTATCAGCGATGCAGCATGTCACCAATCGAGGAGCAATTGACCAGGTGATCGATTCGATGCAACCATGCGACCCCGGAAGTTATCTGCCCGATTTTACGAACGCTGAGACGGTCCTGCATGGCACGAACGCGAAATTACAGCATGTGATACTGCTAGGCGACGGCGATACCTTTGAAAATGGGCAGTTAAATACGCAGTTGCTGCGCATGGCGAGCGAGCATATCACCGTCTCGACGGTTGCAACCAATGCCGACTCTTATCAAGAGTTAGGGTTGATGCAGCAAATCGCGTCGCTGGGCAAGGGACGTTTCTA
>Ga0209577_10002091_pt1 | contig 19369 bp, 17 predicted proteins | sample GraSoiAngelo_109_FD_185874 | JGI IMG/M metagenome (GOLD analysis project Ga0209577, IMG submission 185874) | Grasslands soil microbial communities from the Angelo Coastal Reserve, California, USA - 14_0903_12_20cm (SPAdes) (version 2) | ecosystem: Environmental > Terrestrial > Soil > Grasslands...
GATCGCCTCCGCGCTGGGCGCGCGGCACGTAGCGCTGTGGCGCCCGGACCGCGTGGACGAGCGCCTGACCGTGGCCGGCGAGATGATCGCCGCCGCGCGCGAGGCCGGTGACCGGCACGCCGAGCTCCAGGCCCGCAACTGGCGCGTCGCGGACCTGTTCGAGCTCGGCCACATGGAGGGCTGGCGAGAGGAGACGGCGCGGCATACGCGGCTCGCCGAAGAGCTGCGCCTCCCGATCTTCCAGTGGTACACGCCGCTCTGGGCGGCGGTGGAAGCGATGCTCGCCGGGCGCTTCGACGACGCCGAGCGTCTGAGCGCCGAGGCGGAGGAGGCAGGCGTGCGCGCCGGTGACCGCAACGCGGAGCTGTTCACGGGAATGGTGCGCTTCTGCGCCCAGCTCGAGCGCGACGCGTTCGACGAGACCGACATCGAGTTCGTCCAGGACAAGATCGCCAACTCGCCGGCGGGCATCGCCTATCGCAGCTCATACGCCTGGATCCTGGCCGGTCTCGGCGAGAGCGAGCGCGCCCGCGAAGAGCTCCAGGCGACGATGGCGCTCCCGCACGCCTTCGACGCAAACTGGCTGTCGCTTCAGACCGAGTGCGCGGAGGCGAGCGTGCTGCTGCGGGACGCCACCTACGCGGCCCCGCTCTACGAGCGTCTCCTGCCCTATGCGGGACGGCCCGCCACGGCCGGCCGAGCCGTCTCGAGCTACGGTGCGATCGACCGCGCGCTCGGCGGGCTGGCCGCGCTGCTCGGCCGCGAAGGCGACGCCGTGCGCCACCTCGAAGCTGCCATCCGCCTGGACGATGCGCTCGGCTGCACCGTGTGGCGCGCGCACGCTGAGCGGCGGCTGGCCCGGATCGCCCCGGCGGACCCGCTCGTGGGCTGAGCGCACCCGAGCTCGCTGCTATCACTCGTGATGTGAGCTCGCTGCTGTCGATCCCGGCCGGTTCCGAGCGCCCCGAGGTGCTCGACCGGTTCCATCCGGCGGTGGCTGTGTGGTTCGAGCGTCGGTTCACCGAGGGCCCAACGGAGGCTCAGACCGAGGGGTGGCCGGCGATCTCCGCCGGGCGGCACACGCTGGTGTGCGCGCCGACAGGGTCCGGCAAGACGCTCGCCGGGTTCCTGGCCGCGATCGACGGGCTGTACCGCGCGCACGAAGCCGGCGAGCCGATCGCGGAGACCACCCGCGTCGTGTACCTGAGCCCGCTGAAGGCGCTGGCGGTCGACATCCATGCGAACCTGGAGGAGCCGCTCGCGGAGGTCGCCGAGGTGGCTCGGGAGCTCGGATACGACCCCGCGCCGATAACGGTTGCCGTACGGACCGGCGACTCCACCTCGTGGGAGCGCCAGCTGATGGTCCGCCGGCCCCCGAACATCCTCGTTACGACGCCGGAGTCGCTGTATCTGTACCTGACAGCCGAACGCTCGCGGTCCACGCTCACGACCGTAGAGACGGTGATCGTCGACGAGATCCACGCCCTTGCCCGCGACAAGCGCGGCTCGCATCTGACGCTCACGCTCGAGCGACTGAAGGAGATCACCGACCGCCCACCGGTGCGGATCGGCCTGTCGGCGACGGTCAAGCCGGTCGAGACTGCCGCGCGCCTGCTGGTCGGCGCGCAGGAGCCGCTTCCGGCGATCGTCGATGTCGGGCACCGGCGCCGGCTGGACGTGTCGCTGGAGCTGCCCGACGGCGAGCTCGAGGCCGCCCTCTCCGGCGACCAGTTCGCGGAGATCGTGGACCGGATCGGGGCCCACGTCGCCGAGCACCGTACGACGCTCGTCTTCGTCAACACCAGGAAGCTGTCGGAGCGGGTGGCGCACGAGCTGGGAGAACGGCTCGGTCAGGAGCTCGTGGCCGCCCATCACGGATCCCTGTCGCGTGAGCGCCGCCAGCGGGTCGAGCGGCGCCTTCGTGCCGGCGAGCTCCGGGCCCTGGTCGCGACCGCGTCGCTCGAGCTCGGGATCGACGTCGGCCCCGTCGAGCTCGTGTGCCAGATCGGCTCGCCGCACAGCATCGCCACGTTCCTGCAGCGCGTGGGGCGGGCGAACCACCAGCGCGGCGGCGTCCCTGAGGGGATCATGTACCCGACCACCCGCGACGAGCTGGTCGAGTGCACAGCGCTGCTGGCGGCGGTCGTCCACGGACGGCTCGACGCCTTGCACCCGCCCGAGCGCGCGCTCGACATCCTCGCCCAGCAGATCGTGGCCGAGACCGCCGCGCGGGGGGAGGATGGCCTGCCGGAGGACGAGCTGTTCGCGCTCGTCACCCGGGCGTGGCCGTACAGCCGGCTGACCCGCGATGAGTTCGACGAGGTGGTCGAGCTCGTCTCCGCCGGGATCGAGACCGGGCGTGGGCAGCGGCTGGCCTACCTGCACCGCGACCGCGTGAACCAGCGCCTGCGCGCCCGTCGCGGCGCGAGGCTGGCCACACTCACCTCCGGCGGGGCGATCCCCGAGACCGGTGACTACCGCGTGCTGATGGAGCCGGGCGACGTGTTCGTCGGGACCGTGAACGAAGACTTCGCGATCGAGTCGATGCAGGGAGACGTGTTCCTGCTCGGGACCCATCCCTGGCAGGTCGTGCAGGTGACGAACGGGGTGATGCGCGTGCGGGACGCCACGGGCAAGCACCCCACGGTTCCGTTCTGGCTGGGGGAGGCGCCGGGCCGCACCGACGAGCTCTCGGAGGAAGTCTCGAAGCTCCGGAGCGGTGTGGCCGAGCGGCTCGAGGACGGCGGGCGAGACATCGCGATCGAGTACGTCCAGGCCCAGTCCGGCGTCGATCTGGTGGCCGCGGCGCTGGTGGTCGACTACCTGGGTGCCGGCCGCGCCGGCCTCGGCGGCGTGCTTCCCACCCACGAGGACATCGTGTTCGAACGATTCTTCGACGACACCGGCGGCATGCAGCTGATCGTCCACGCGCCGCTTGGCGCGAGGATCAACCGGGCGCTCGGGCTGGGGCTGCGCAAGAAGTTCTGCCTGACGTTCGACTTCGAGCTCCAGGCGGCGGCCAGCAACGACGCCGTGCTGCTGTCGCTGGGCCCGCAGCACTCGTTCCCTTTGGAGGACGTGCCCGCCTTCCTGCGGTCGCACAGCGTGCAGGACGCCGTCTCCCAGGCCGTGCTCCGCAGTCCGATGTTCACGGCGCGTTGGCGCTGGAACCTCAACCGGTCGCTGGCCGTGCTGCGCCGCAAGGGCGGCCGGCTGAACCCGTTCAACATCCAGCGGATGGAGGCCGACGACGTGATGTCCGCGGTGTTCCCGTCGCTCGCGGCGTGTCAGGACAATGCCCCCGCCGGCCCGATCGAGATCCCCGACCATCCGCTCGTGCGCGAGACGCTGGGGGACTGCCTACACGAGGCGATGGACATCGACGGTCTGAAGGCGCTGGTGCACCGGTTCGAGCAGGGCACGATCCGGCTGCACTTCGTGGACACGGTCGAGCCCAGCGTGCTGGCCCACGAGATCCTGAACGGCGCGCTCTTCACCTACCTCGACGAGGACACCGAAATCGGCGAGCGACGGTCGCGTGCCGTGCCGCTGCGGCGCGGTCTGCCGGTGGAACCGCGCGAGCTCGGCCGGCTCGACCCCGACGCGATCGAGCGGGTGCGCGCCGAGGCCGAGCCGGAGGTCCGGGATCGGGACGAGCTCCACGACGTGCTCCTGTCGCTGATCGCGATGCGCCCCCGGGCCGAGTGGGGCGAGCAGTTCGAGGCGCTGGCCGAGGACGGGCGGGCGTTCGAGGTTCACGTTCCAGACGGGATCGGCTCGCTGTGGGGCGCGACCGAGCGCCGGCGCGAGCTCGAGTCCTTGTTCCCGGGCGCCGCGTTCGCGCCCGAGAATCCGCTTGTGCCCGGCCTCGACGGACCGGCCGATCCCGACGAGGTGGCTGTGGCGCTGGTCCGGGGCCATCTCGAGGTCTCTGGCCCGGTCACCGCGGACGAGCTCGCCGCCGCGAGCGGACTCTCGCCCGGCCAGGCGGTGATCGCGCTCGAGGCGCTGCGGGGGACAGGGTTCGCGGTGAGCGGGCGGTTCGAGCCGGAGCGCGGCGAGCAGTGGTGCGCCCGCCGGCTGCTGGCGCGCATCCACGCCTACACCCGCGAGCGGCGGCGCGCCGCGGTGCGGGCCGTCAGCCAAGAGGAGTGGCAGGCGTTCCTCGAGTCGTGGTGGCACGTTGCGCCCGGCAAACAGCTTCACGGACGCGCCGGGCTGGCCGAAGTGGTCGAGCAGCTCCAGGGCTACGAGTGGCCCGCCGGGGAGTGGGAGCGAATCTTCGCCGAGCGCGTCGAGTCCTACCGTCCGGAATGGCTCGACGACCTGTGCCTGTCGGGGGAGGTGAGCTGGGGCCGCCTGTCGCTGCTCGAGCCCGCCGCGGAGGGCGAGGAACCGGCGTCTCGGTGGGCGGATAAGACTCCGTCCCGGCGCACGCCGATCACGTTCATGCTGCGCCAAGACCTGCCCTGGCTCCTACAAGCTCACCGCGGAGCGGCGATTCCGGCCGAACCCGCCGGCGGCTGCGGGCGCGAGATCCTGGACGCGCTGCGCGAAAACGGTGCCCTGTTCCATTCCGACCTTCAGACCCTGACCGATCGCCCGCCGAGCGATGTCGAGCAGGGCCTGTGGGACGGCGTCGCCCGGGGACTCGTCACCGCTGACGGCTTCAACGCGCTCCGGTCGCTGCTGGGCTCCCGCGCGCGGTTCGCCCGCCGCGAGCGGCCCTACCCGCGCCCGGGCCCGGGTAGGCGGGCACGGTGGCGTCATGGCGCGGAGGGCCGCTGGACGCTGCTCCCCGCCGCCGGCCTCGTCGAGGACCCGGACGAGCTTGCGGAGATCGCGGCCTGGCAGCTGCTGTCACGCTGGGGCGTGGTCTTTCGCGACGTGTACCTGAGGGAGAAGCTCGCCGTGCCGTGGCGCGAGATCATCTGGGCGCTGCGGCGGCTCGAGGCGCGCGGCCTGATCCGAGGCGGGCACTTCGTGACCGGCGTCACGGGAGAGCAGTTCGCCGAAGAGTCGACGATTCCGCTCCTGCGGGGGCGGCGAGGCCGGGTCAGTGACCGGCAGAGTCCGGCCCGCGCGGAAGCGGGCTGGGATGCCGTGGCTCGTACAACCCAAGCCGACCGCCACCAGGGATCTTAAGCGAGGTCACCAGACCCCAGCGCTCCTCCGTGACCTCCTCGGCGACCTCGACGCCCGCCGCTTCGAGCTCCCTCACGGTGGAGCGGATCTCGTCGCACATCAGGTACAGGTCGTGGCGGGGCTCTGCGTCGGTCGGATGGGTCGCGAGCTCGGCCGGTGGCAGCGCAAATATCAGCCACCCCCCGCCCGCGTCGACGGAGCGGAGCCCGAGCGTCTCGGCGAAGAATTCGCGGGCCCGCACGACGTCCGGGGTGAAGACGATCGCGTGAATGCCGAAGATCACGATCCGGGCGGCAGCTACCCGCGGCGGCCGTGATGCGCTCGGCGGTGATGCGCTCGGCGGTGATGCGGACGGTGGCCGCGCCTGCGGTGAGCGGCTCGTGGCAGCCGGCACGACTCCGGTCCCTTCGCGCATGCCGGTCCCGGCGTCGCGGTGCCGAGGATCAACCGAGACGGATACACGCTGTCGTGGAAGATCAGGTCGCGGCCGGCCACGTCGAGCGGCTCGTGCGTGGGGGCGTCCGAGGAGCTCAGCCACAGGCGCAGCCGGTGCCCCGGCGCCAGCGTGTACGCGGTGTCCCAGATGTCCATCCGGTACTCGGTGGTCTGGCCAATCTCCACCGGGGTGTTGCGATCGTCGGGGAGGTACGGATTCCCGGCCGGCGAGCGCTGGGGATCGACGTAGCGGAAGCTCGCGCGCAGCCAGCCCTGGGTGATGAGCGAAGCGCTGCCGTCTGGCGCCACGTCCTCGAGCCTGGCCACCCACGCCATGTCGCTTCCCTCGGTGACCGCCCACAAGCGGAGCTCCGAGGGGCCGGCCAGGTGGAGTGGCCCGGTCAGAGGAGGCGTGGTGTAGGTGAGTCCCTGCGGCTCGTCGAGGCGCTGGTCGAGCGGCGCGTAGGGAAGGAACCCATCCGGCCCGTCCTTGCCCATCGGGACGGATGCGCCCGCGACGGGGTCGTACATGTAGGAGTCCTGGTAGGCGGCGCCGCCTGACGGCACGGTGGTGGCCAGCGTTCCGTCGTTGGGGGACAGCTGTGCCGAGCCGCTGCGCTGCGCAGACAGGTAGAGGTCGGTGAGCCGGGTGTCGGCCGCGTGCCAGCTCGGAACCGCGTGCCAGCTGACGTCACCGAGATCGAGATAGCGCACGCGCGGCTTGCGGGCGATGCCGTTCAGGATGCCCTTGACCCACCGGTTGAGCCATGCGATGTCTTCTCCCGGCGGCGGCGTGTCGCCGAGCGCAGACAGGTTGCTCGCCTGATTCTGGGGTGAGCCGCCGTAGGGAGCGCCGACCTCGCCGAGCTGGCCGGTTCCGTGGTGGGTGCTGGCGTTGATGACGAGCAGGCTCGGGGTGCGCAGCGAGTCGATCAGCCGCATGTCGCCTCGGCTGTACATGTCCTCCCAGCCCGTGAACATGTAGACGGGAACCTTGATCTGGGCGACCTTCGCCAGGACTGAGCGCTCGTAGTAGACGGGGCCGTCGTAGGGGAGAAGGCGTGTCTCGATGGCGAACTGCTGCTGGGCGCGGTCGAGGATCTGGGGCTGGTAGCCGATCCCGATCGACTGCGCCGCGGTCTGACCCGCGAACCACTGGTAGACGAACCCCTGGTCGTAGAGGCCGTTCTGCCAGACCACGTCCCGGTAGGGATCCGTCGGCGGGTGGCCGACGACGACCGCGTCCAGATGCTTCGGCTCGAGCGCCGCCCCCAGGAGGGCGGTGATCGCGGAGTACGAGTAGCCGTACAGCGCCACATGCCCGTTGCTCCACGGCTGCCGGGCGATCCACTCGATCACGTCGCGAACGTCCTCCTGCTCACGCAGGCACAGCAGACAGAGCGCGCCGCCGCTCATGCCCGAGCCGCGGACGTCCGTATTGACCCGCGCATATCCCTGGGGCACGTATGCGGTCGAGGTCGAGCGCCCGTAGGGCTCCATGTCGACGACGGCCGGATACCGGCTCCGGCCGTCGCCGGGCAGGTAGACGTCGCCAACGAGGTTGACCCCGTCGCTGGCCTGGATCGTCACGTTCGAGAGCTTCGTCATGCCCGCCGCACCGGCCGGCGGAACGAGGATCAGCGCGGCGAGCAGGCAGAGTCCGAGCACACAGCGGCGCACTGAGACATAACGCTCGGGCGCGTGAGAATTTGCGATCCGTAACCTCCGTCGGTATGGAACGGGTTGGACTCGTCGTACATCCCACCCGCCGGGTACTGGACGCGGTCGAGGCGGTGGAGAGCTGGACGTCCGACCGGGGCCTCGAGCTGGTTCAGCTCGAGACGGGTGAGCAGCCCGGGCTGGCGCCGGCCGGCGAGGTGGGCGCGTGCGACGTGATCGTCGCCCTGGGTGGGGACGGGACCATCCTCAAGGCGCTTCACGCATCAGCCAGGGGCAGGACTCCCGTGCTGGGCGTCGCGTACGGCAGCCTCGGTGCTCTGACCGCGGTGCCGGCGGACGAGCTCCGCTCAGCGCTCGACCGGTTCGGCGCGGGCGACTGGCGCGCCGTCGATCTGCCAGCGCTGGCCGTCCGCGTCGCCGGCGATCAGATCGCCTCGGCGATCAACGACCTGGTGGTCGCTCGCGGGAGGGGCACGCAGCTGCTCGTCGACGTATGCGTGGACGGAGAGCTGTACGTCCGTCTGGCGGGCGACGGGCTCGTGATCGCGACGCCACTTGGTTCGAGCGCGTATTCGATGGCGGCCGGCGGGTCGCTGCTCACCGCGGAAGCCGATGCGTTCGTCTGCACGCCGCTGGCCATGCACGGTGGCTCCGCACGGCCGCTGGTGGTGGCGGGCGGGGGAGAGGTCACCCTCGAGGTCCACCCGGGCCACAGCGGCTATTACGTCGACGTCGACGGATTCCCGGTCGTGACCGACGCGCGCCACTTCTGCGTGACCAGGCAATCGGCGTACGCCACGCTCGTCGCGTTCGACGACTCCCGGACGGGCCTACCAGGGCTACGGGCGCGCGGGCTGATCACCGACAGCCCGCGCGTGATCGGGCAGCGCCGGCTCGCCGAACGGATCGAGGAAGAAGTCGCGAACTGATCAGGCGCCAGTGTGCGTCGCGGAGCCGACCGCGAGCGAGTCGAGCGCATGTTGGACCGACTGGCCGAGATCGTGCTCATTGCCAGGCCGGTACAGGGGGCTTCCGCCGTCGCGCAGGAGCAGCGCCACGGAGGCGACTCCGCGCGGCTCGACGGGGTCCGGGCCGTCCAGGGCATCGGCGAGCGCTTCGAGGCGCTCGCGCTCGACGGCGATCCGCTCGCGGGGGAGGGGCACTGCCGGGCCGAAGACGACCGGCCGCTCGCACGCCGTGACGATGCCGCGAACCTGTCGGGCCAGCCTTCGCCGGATCGACGGTCCGATCAGCGCCGCGGCCCGCAGCGAGCAGCCCGGGCTGCCGTCCGGGCTGGCCCCCCCGGCGAGAGCCCGGTCAAGCTCGAAGCCGCGAACGTGCACCCGCGCCCGCTCGGCGATTGAGCAGTCGCGCGAGGTGATGAGGAGCGAGTCGTGATCCTGGGCGACGAGTACGGTCTTCATTGCCAGCCTGCATGAGGTTGTATTCCCAGTCTGTGCGGGACACGTAATTCCTTACAGCGCTGCTGTAGGGTCTAGTCGGGTACGTGCCTCACTGGCTGTCACTGCGGCTCGGGGCCTGTCGACAAAACAGCAATGCTTGATGCCCTACCTCCAAGGTCCCGGGTGAGCACCGGTCTTCCCGCGCTCGACGCGGTGCTCGGCGAGCTGTTCTGGGGCGACAACGTGGTGTGGGATCTTGATGGGGCGAGTGAGCGTCCGTTCTATGCCGCGATCGCCCGGCTCGATGACTTCTTCGATGCCCGCACGCTGATTCGAATCGACGGCGCGAGCCCCATCGACACGGATCTGGGGATGGAGATCGTGGAGGCGGGCCCGGGCACCGTTTTGCCCGCACCGGCCGACCTGCTGCTCGAGATCCAGCGGCGCTGCCGCACACCGAGTCGCCGGCTGCTGCTGTTCGCATCGCTCGATGACATGATCCGGGTGTGGGGCGCGAGCGCAACGCGCGGACTGTTTGCCCGCTGCTGCCCACTGCTGCTGGAGGCCGGGGCGATCGCGTACTGGACGATGAGCGTAGGTGCGACGCCGGCCACCGTTCGCGACACGGTTGCATCGGTGACGCAGTGCGTCCTACGGGTCGACGATCGCAGCGTGCGCGTCACCAAGGCGGAGGGCCGCGACGACGGCGTCGTCGGGTCGCTCCTTCACTGGCGCGAGCAGGACGGCCTGCCGGCGCTCGAGGAGGCGAACGTGACCGGTCGGGTCGCGGCGTCGTTACGAACGCTGCGCCGGGCGCGCAACCTGAGCCAACAGGATCTGGCGCGGCTTGCGGGGGTGACAGCGAGCGCGATCTCGCAGGCGGAGCGAGGCGAGCGCGGGCTGTCGCTGACGACGCTGGTGCGCCTGAGCACGGCCATCGGGATCACGATCGACGACCTGCTGCGCGGGGAGGACCACGACCTGTACAGGATCGGGCGACGGCTCGAGGATCCCCAGCACGGCCGCGAGCGCGCGATCACGCTGCTGGGCAGCGCCGACTCCGAGCTGCGCGTCGACTTCATCCAATTGGCGCCGAGGGAGGCCGGCTCGCCGGCCGATGCCCGGATCGGAAGCGGGATCGTCGCCGTGGCCAGTGGTCTGGTCCAGGTGGAGATCGGAGGACAGGCCCCCACGGTCCGGCACGGCGAGGTGCTCGTCGCCGACGGCGCGAGGGTCGCGCGCTGGCGAAACGCCGGGCACGGCGAAGCCAGCCTGTTCTGGATCGTGCTCTCGCAGGTCAGCGCCCCAGGCTAGGATCGTGAAATGCTCGTGGCGATTGCCGGAGCGCACGGGAAGATCGCGATGCGGCTGATCCCTCTGCTCACCGCGGGCGGCGACCAGGTGATCGGCCTGATCCGGAATCCGGACCACGAGGCCGACGTCGCCGGACAGGGCGGGTCCGCCGTCGTGTGCGACCTCGAACGAGCCGGCGTCGAGGAGGTTGCGGATGCCATCTCGGGAGCCGGGGCGGCGGTGTTCGCGGCCGGGGCGGGAACCGGCAGCGGTGCCGAACGGAAGCTCACGATGGACCGCGATGGCGCGATCAAGCTGCTCGATGCGGCCAAGCGAGTCGGCGCCCGGCGCTACGCGATCATCAGCTCGGTTGGCACGGAGGATCCGCCGGCCGGCGATGACGCGTTCAGCGTCTACCTCCGTGCCAAGGCGGAGGCCGACGAGGCGGTCCAGCGCAGTGACACCGACTGGACGGTGGTGCGACCCGGCCGTCTGACCGATGATCCCGGCTCCGGGCGCGTCCGGGTCGAGCCGGTACCGTTCCGCGGCCACGTCCCGCGGGACGACGTCGCCGCAGTGCTCGCACGGCTCCTGCACGACTCGCGGGCGGCTCATCGCGTCCTCTACGTAAACGGCGGCGAGGCTCCAATCGAGCAGGCGCTCGACGAGGTCCTCCGGGGACCCCCTGCCGGCTAGGAGCGATCCGGGCCGCGTCAGCTGCTCTTGCGGGTCCTGCGGCTGGCCGCCGCCCGGCGGGTGGTGCCGGTGGCGCTGCGCCGTTTCGAACTCGAGCCGGCTCGGCTCCGCTGGGGGCTCTTGGCGGCCTTCTGCGCCTGCTCGAAGTCGCGCTTGAGCGCCGTGGTGAACTTGCGGGTGTCGCGGCGGGCGTCCGAGAGGAACTTGCCGACTCCCTTGTGCAGAGTTCGCGTCGTCTGGGCGGCGTCGCGTCCGGCTTGAGTGCGCAGGTCCTGGAGCGCCTTCTGGGCGGACTCCAGAGATTGATTCAGGCGCTTGAGGGCGGCCGGCTCCTTGAAGCTGGAGCTGGCGCGCGATGAGGACCGTGCGGTCTTTCGAGCTTGCGGCATGCGATCTCCCTGGTACGACGAAACGGATCTTCGGCGCAAGCCTAATCGAACTCGCGGCTTGCGTTTGCGGCGTGGGTCGTCGTGCTGGGGGCGATGCTCAGGTCGATCGCGCTGACCGGGCAGCGTGCCAGACGGACGCGCCCAGAAGCACGATGACCGCGACCGGCAGGATCCACCACGCCGCGAGACTGGTGTCGGCGACGAGCGCGGTGATCCCCAGCGCGACCACCACTCCGGCGGCGATCCGCCAGTCGTCGCCGACGACGAAGTCCCATAGAAACCTCAAGAAGGCCTCGAGCCGTCTCATGCCCGCACCACCGCCTCGGGTCCGACGGCCGCTGAGGCGAGGCGCCGTCGGCGGCGGAGCATGGCCACGATCCCCACTGAGACGCCGAGCGTCGCGGGGACCAGCACAAGCAGGGCGGCGTCGTCTCCCGGCCAGCTGGCACCGGCGCCCGTCGCACCCCAGAACATCCCGAACGAGGTCAGCATCACGCCGACGGCGAACTTCATCGTGTTCTCGGGGACACGGCTGAGCGGCGAGTGCACGGCGATTCCGGCCACCACGACCGCGAGCACGGCGACGCCGGCGGCCACCGCTGCCAGGCCGATGTTGTGCTGGTTGGCCCCGAACGTGAGCACGATGAACACGACCTCGAGCCCCTCGAGCAGCACGCCCTTGAACGCAATCGTGAAGGAGTAGGGATCGAGCCGGGTACGGTCGACGCTCCCCGCCGCGCGGGCGGCCGAGAGCTCCTGCTCGTACGCCTCGCGCTCATCGTGGAGCGCCTTCAGCCCGGCGGCGCGCAGGATCGCCTTGCGAAGCCACTGCAAGCCGAAGATCAGCAGCAGCGCCCCGACGATCAGCCGCAGCACGTTGATCGGCAGCGCGGTCAGCGCCGGCCCGAGCGCGGCCGTCAGCGCGGCGAGCACGAGCACCGCGGCCCCGACTCCGGTGAGGCTCGAGCGCCAGCTGCGGGTGTAGCCCACCGCGAGCACGATCGTCAGCGCCTCGACCGCCTCGACCGCGCAGGCGAGGAAGACCGAGATCGCCAGACCTAGCTCGGGGCCGCTCATCGGCCCAATGTTGTCAGCAGCGCCACTGCCGCGTTAGCCGCCGTCCTCCTGGAGCCCTAAGGCTGCTCGATGGACGAGCACGCCTCGGCGGCGCGGGGCGCGAAGCGCGAGAACACCGACGCCAGCGTTGCGATCTCCTCGTCGGAGAGCTTCTGGAAGAAGACCTGCTGCACCGACTCGAAGTGCGCCTTCTGCGCGCAGCGGACGAGCTTCAGGCCGGCGTCCGTCAGGTGGCCCTCGACCGCCCGCGCATCGTCCGCCACAGTCCGGCGCTCCACGAGCCCCCGCGCCTGGAGCGAGTCCATGATCCGCGAGATGCGGCTCAGGCTGAGCCCGCATTCCGACGCGAGCGCCGACAGCCCCAGGCTCCGACCGGGCGCAGCGGCCAGCCGGCCGAGCGCCTCGAGTGCGCTGATCGTCAGCCCGTGCTCGGCCTCGAGGTCGGCGTCGAGCGCGCGGGTGAGGCGCTTGTGCGTCTCGAGCAAGCCGATCCAGGCGTCGGCATGCGTGTCCGACCACTTGGCGAGACCGTCATCGCCGAGGACGAATGCGCATTCTGTGGATGCTGACTTACTGGGAGCTGGCATAAGCTTGCTCTAGCAATTTTAGCTTCGAGAAGGGAGTAACCGGTGGATTTCGAGCAGATCATCGCGGAAGCGTCCGACGGCGTCATGACGATCACGCTGAACCGGCCCGACCGGCTGAACGCGTGGACGGCGAAGATGGCCGACGAGCTGATCGCGGCGTTCGACCGGGCCGACGCCGACGACGACGTCCGTGCGGTGATCATGACCGGTGCGGGGCGCGGCTACTGTGCCGGTGCTGACCTGGAGAAGGGTGGGGAGACGTTCGACGCTCGCGCCCGCGGGGTCTCCGCGGACACCGTGCCGCGCGACAACGGGGGTCAGTTCACACTGCGGATCTTCAACTCGACCAAGCCGGTGATCGGCGCGATCAACGGCGCGGCCGTAGGGGTCGGGGCGACGATGACGCTCCCGATGGACGTCCGGCTGGCTTCGGAGAACGCGCGCTTCGGGTTCGTGTTCGTCCGCCGGGGGATCGTCCCCGAGGCCGCCTCGAGCTGGTTCCTGCCTCGCGTGGTCGGGATCAGTCGCGCCATGGAATGGGTCGCGACGGGGCGCGTGTTCTCCGCCCAGGAGGCGCTCGAGGGCGGGCTCGTGCGCAGCGTCCATCCGCCCGACCAGCTGCTGGACGCGGCTCGTGAGCTGGCCAGGGAGATCGCGGACAATGCGGCGCCGGTGTCGGTGGCACTGGCCCGACGGATGATGTGGCGGATGCTCGGGGCCCCGCACCCGATGAGCGCTCACCGCGTCGACTCCCGGGCCATGCTCGCCCGGGGTCAGTCGGCCGACGTCGTGGAGGGCGTGACCTCGTTCCTGGAAAAGCGTCCGCCGCGGTTCGGCGACAAGGTGAGCGAGGGACTTCCCGACGTGTTCGGAGGGTGGGAAGAGCCGGCTTTCGGGTAGCCCGCTATACTGATGCTTGCCAGCAAGCAAGTATTAGTAGGAGGAGGCAGCCAGATTCCGACGCCCACCGCAGAACCCGCTCTCGACACCGAGACCGCGGCGCGGCTTCGGACCGCGATCGGCAAGCTGTCGCGTCGCCTGCGGACCACCGCGGCCGGGCGGGCTGCAGGCTTGACGCCGACCGGCAGCTCCGTGCTGCTCAACATCGACCGGCACGGCCCGATCCGGCTGTCCGAGCTGGCGGCCTCGGAGGGGATCAACCCGACGATGCTCTCCCGGGTCGTGGCCGATCTCGTCGAGGGCGGCCTACTCGAGCGCTCGAGCGATTCCGGCGACCGCCGCGCCGCGTGGGTGAAGGCGACCCGGGCGGGCCGACAGACAGCGCACCGGATGCGGCGCGAGCGAACGAACGCGCTCAACGAGGCGATGACCGCGCTCACGGCGGATGAGCGCTACACGATCGAGGTGGCGCTCGAAGCGCTCGAGTCGCTGGCCGAGGAGCTGAAGGAGCGGCGCCCGTGACGCGCGATGCGCGCAGCCGGATGACTCCGGCGCCGCGCATAGGGCGAGCCTGGATGGCGAGCGCGCGGCAAGCCGGAGGCCAAACCTTCGCCGCCCTCTCCGTACCCAACTACCGCCGCTATTACGGCGGCCAAGCGATCTCGCTGATCGGCACCTGGATGCAGATGACCGCCCAGGCCTGGCTGGTGCTGAGGCTTACGCACTCGAGCACGGCGCTCGGCGGGATCGTCGCCCTGCAGACGCTGCCCGTGCTGCTGCTCGCCCCCTACGGGGGGGTGATCGCCGACCGCGTCGACAAGCGCAAGCTGATGATCGCCCTGCAGACGTTGATGGGCGTCCAGGCACTGGTGCTGGGGGTCCTCACCGTCAGCGGAGAGGTCCGCGTCTGGCAGATCGGGGTCCTGGCGGCGATCCTCGGCGTGAACAACGCCTTCGAGAACCCCTCGCGGCAGTCGTTCATGCTCGAGATGGTCGGGCCGGAGCATCTCCGCAACGCGGTCAGCCTCAACTCTGTGCTGGTCAACGTCGCGCGTACGCTCGGCCCCGCGATCGCGGGAATCCTGATCGCCGGCGTCGGCGACGGGGAATGCTTCCTGATCAACGCCGCCAGCTTCGTGTTCGTGGTCGCGTCGCTGGCCACGATGAACGTGCGGGCGCTCAGCCCGAACAAGCCGGCCCCACGGGCGCGTGGGCAGCTGCGCGAGGGCCTCAAATACGTGCGCTCCACCCCCGAGCTGCTGATACCGCTGGTGATGATGGGCATCGTCGGCTGTCTGACGTACGAGTTCCAGGTCTCGCTTCCGGTGATGGCGAGCCAGGGGCTTCACGTGGGCGCGGCCGGGTTCGGGTTCATGACCGGGGCGATGGGGGTCGGAGCGGTGATCGGCGGCCTGCTCGTGGCCCATCGCGGCAAGACGGGGATTCGGCCGCTGGTGATGGCGGCGTGGGCGTTCGGGATCGCCGTGGCCCTCGCGGCACTCGCCCCGAGCCTCCCGCTGGAGCTGGTGACGCTGGCGCTCGCCGGCGGCGCGAGCATCTCGTTCATGGCGACCGGCAACTCGACCCTCCAGTTGGGGGCCGAGCCCTCGATGCGGGGGCGGGTGATGTCGCTGTGGTTCGTGGCCTTCCAAGGCTCGACCCCGATCGGCGGCCCGATCGTCGGCTGGGTGATCGCGGTGCTCGGGGCGCGTGCCGGGCTTGGCCTCGGAGCAGTCGCCGCCCTGGCGGTCGCGCTGGTCGGCGCGTGGTCGTTGCGACCGCAGCGGCGGCGAGCCGCCGCGGCTGCCGCTCACGGCCAACCCGCGATGTAGCGCCGCGAGATTCTCCCCACGAGGCGCACCGCGAGGAGTAGCTTTTGGGACATACGGGCCTTGCGCGTGGACCGACCCGCCCCGCGACCTTGGAGGGAGTGCAATGAGCAAACCGATTCCCGTGCGGCTTCGCGTCAACGGCGTGGAGCACGAACTCGAGGTGGAGCCTCGGCGGCTGCTCGTGCACGCCCTGCGGGATGATCTCGGGCTGACCGGCACGCACGTCGGATGCGACACGTCGAACTGCGGCGCCTGCACCGTCCATCTGGACGGAGGGGCGGTGAAGTCGTGCACGGTGCTGGCCGTCCAGGCCGAGGGTGCGGAGATCACGACGATCGAGGGCATGGCCTCCTCGGACGGCGAGCTCCATCCGCTGCAGGAGGCGTTCTGGAACGACCACGGGCTGCAGTGCGGGTATTGCACCCCCGGGATGATCATGGCGGCGGCGGGGTTGCTGGCCGAGAACTCGAACCCGACCGAGGACGAGGTCAGGCACGCGCTCGAGGGCAACCTGTGCCGGTGCACGGGCTATCACAACATCGTCAAGGCGGTGCTCGACGCCGCCAAGGTCAAGGGACCGTCGATCGAGCAGCAGGAGGTGCCGGCATGAGCGAGGACATCGGCGAAGGCGGCGTCGCGTCGGAGATCTCAGAGCTCGCAGCCGAGGCGGGCGAGGAGCGAGGCTCGCCGTCACCCTCGAACCACGTCGGGCAGGCACTCCGCCGCAAGGAGGACCCGCGGCTGATCATGGGCCTGGCCCGGTACGTCGACGACATCACGCTTAAAGGAACGGTGTGGGCGGCACTCGTGCGATCGCCCGAGGCGCACGCCAAGGTCGTCTCGATCGACGCGTCGGCGGCCAGGGAGCGGCTCGGGATCTACGCGGTGTTCACGGGCGATGACATGGCCGACCTCGGAGGCCCGCTGCCGATGGCGTGGGTTCCACCCGACGTCGAGGTGAAGAATCCGGAGCACTGGCCGCTGGCGCGGGGGACCGTCAACCACGTGGGCGATCCAGTGGCGGTGGTGCTCGGCGAGGACCGCTACGCCGTGGTCGACGCCGCCGAGGACGTTGTCGTCGAGTACGAGCCGCTCGAGGTCGTCACCGATCCCGAGAAGGCGCTCGAAGGACCGCCGTTCGTGCACGAGGAGCTCGGCACCAACAAGGTGCACGAGTGGTCGCTGCCCGGCGGCGACGTCGAGGCCGGCTTCGCCGAGGCTGACGCGATCGTGGAGCGGAGGGTGGTCAACCACCGCATCGCCGGGGCGCCGATCGAGCCCCGTGGGGTCCTGGCCGACTACCGAGCCGGCGAGCTGACGCTGTGGAGCGCGACCCAGGTACCGCACTTCGTGCGCCTGTTCCTGTCGATCCTGCTTGGGATCAGCGAGGAGAAGGTGAGGGTGATCGCGCCCGAGGTCGGAGGTGGCTTCGGTCAGAAGCTCCAGGTGTACGGCGAGGAGGTGCTCGCCGCTTGGTGCTCACGCAAACTGGAGCGCCCCGTGAAGTGGATCGAGACCCGGACCGAGAACATGGCGGTCGCCCACCAAGGCCGGGATCAGATCGCGACCGTGCGGATGGGGGCGAAGCGCGACGGGAAAATCACCGCCTTCCACGTGAAGATCCTCGCCGACTTCGGCGCGTACAACATGCTGCTGACACCGCTGATCCCGTCGCTCGGCGCGTTCGTGATGAGTGGCTGCTACGCGATCCCGAACGTCCGGACGGACATCGTCGGAGTGTTCACCAACAAGGCTCCTACCGACGCGATCCGGGGCGCCGGAAGGCCCGAGGCGACGCACATGATCGAGGTCACGCTCGACCAGCTCGCGGCGGAGCTGGGGATGGATCCGCTCGAGATCCGGCGCAGGAACTTCATCCCCAAGGACAGCTTCCCGGCCGAGGTGGCGACGGGCGTGGTGTACGACTCGGGCGACTACGAGAAGACGCTCGACAAGCTGCTCGAGCACGTGGACATGGACGCGTTCCGCTCAGAGCAGGAGGCGCTCCGCTCGGAAGGCATCTACCGCGGGATCGGCTTCTCCACCTACACGGAGATCTGCGGGCTTGCCCCGTCCCGGATCACCGGGCCCGGTGGCGTAGGAGTGCAGGCCGGCGGATGGGAATCTGCCCTGGTTCGAGTCCACAACACGGGCGCCGTGACGGCCTACACGGGCAGCTCGGGCCACGGGCAGGGCCACGAGACCGCGTTCGCCCAGATCGTCGCCGACCGGCTCGGGGTCGACCCGGAGATCGTGGAGGTGGTCCACGGCGACACGAATGCCGGGCCTGAGGGGCGCAACACCTACGGCTCGCGGTCTCTGGCGGTGGGTGGGGAGGCATTGGCGCGGTGCGCGAACCAGGTCGCGGACAAGGCCAAGGCGATCGTCGCCCACAACCTCGAGGCCGCGGTCGAGGACATCGAGCTGGCGGACGGGAAGTTCTCGGTCAAGGGATCGCCCTACAAGGGGATGACGCTGGCGGAGGTCGCCGGAGCCGCGTACCTGCACATGGTGCCCGAGGGAATGGACCCGGGGCTCGAGGAGACAACCTTCCACGACCCCCACAACTTCGTGTTCCCGTTCGGGGCGCACGCGTGCGTGGTCGACGTCGATCCGGATACCGGCAAGACCAACGTGATCCGCTACGTCGCGGTCGACGACTGCGGCAACGCGATCAACCCGCTGATCATCGAGGGCCAGGTCCACGGCGGCATCGTCCACGCCATCGGCCAGGCCCTGTACGAGCGGGTCTCCTACGACGAGGACGGGCAGCTGGTGACCGGGACTTTCGTCGACTACGCGCTGCCGACGGCCGCCGAGCTCCCGAGCTTCGAGACCGACAGGACGGTGACGCCGTCGCCGGTCAACTCGCTGGGCGCCAAGGGCGTCGGTGAGGCCGGGACGATCGCTGCCAGCGCCGCGGTCACCAACGCGGTGATCGACGCGCTCAGACCGCTCGGCATCAACTACATCAACATGCCCCTGACCCCCATGCGGGTGTGGGAAGAGATCCAGTCAGCCAAGGGAGGTGTCGCGGCATGATCCCCGCCGCGTTCGACTACATCGCCCCGGACACGCTCGAGGATGCGATTTCAGCGCTGAAGGGTGGGGGCGAGGACGCCAAGCTTCTGGCCGGCGGCCACTCGCTGCTGCCGCTGATGAAGCTGCGGCTGGCGGCGCCGTCGCTGCTGGTGGACCTCCGCAAGGTGCCCGGTCTCGACGGTGCCGCACGCGAGAACGGCGGGTGGCGGATCGGTGCGATGACCCGCCACGCGGAGCTCGAGCGAAACGGCGAGCTCGGCGTGCTGGCGCGCGCCGCGGGCACGATCGCCGACCCGCAGGTTCGCAACCGCGGGACGATCGGCGGCTCCCTCGCCCATGGCGATCCCGCCTCGGACCTGCCGGCGGTGCTGCTGATCGCCGACGGCTCGGTCACCGTACGGGGGTCCGGCGGCGAGCGCTCGATCGCGGCGGGCGACCTGTTCCAGGACTACCTGGAAACGTCGATCGCGCCCGACGAAGTGCTCACCGAGGTTCGGGTCGCCGACCTTGGCGAGTACGGCTTCGGCTATCAGAAGTTCAACCGGCGCAGCGAGGACTGGGCGATGGTCGCGGTCGCGGCCGTGGTCAAGAAGGTCGACAACGTGATCGAGGATGTCCGCGTCGGGCTCACCAACATGGGCAACGTGCCGCTGCGGGCCGGCGCGGTCGAGGAGGCGCTCCGCGGCCAGCCGCCGGACGCCGAGCGCATCGCGCGCGCGGCCGAACAGGCGGCGGAGGGCACCGACCCGCCGGCGGACCTGAATGCCAGCGCCGACTACAAGCGCCACCTGGCGCGGGTGCTGACGCGACGGGCGCTGGAAGACGCCGCCGGGTTGTCATGATTGGTGTGTGAGAGCACAACAGTCGTTTGAGTCCGTCGACGCCGTGAG
>Ga0209577_10002097_pt1 | contig 19338 bp, 19 predicted proteins | sample GraSoiAngelo_109_FD_185874 | JGI IMG/M metagenome (GOLD analysis project Ga0209577, IMG submission 185874) | Grasslands soil microbial communities from the Angelo Coastal Reserve, California, USA - 14_0903_12_20cm (SPAdes) (version 2) | ecosystem: Environmental > Terrestrial > Soil > Grasslands...
TGCCAGGGGCGGGCGATCGCGTCCCTGACCGTGCTCGGCCGCAGCGGGCACTCGTCGGACTGGCGCCGGGCGGACAACGCGATCTACCGCGGGGTGGACGTGATCACGCGCATCGCGGCGATCGCCGACGGCCTGCGCCCGGTCGAGGTCGCCCCCGGGGTCACGAGCGTCCCCGCGCTGTCCGTCGTCGCGGCGCACGCGGGGCTGGCGGACAATATTATCCCCGACCGGCTGCGGCTGACCGTGGATCGCCGGCTCTCGGTGGGCGAGGATTACGCGGTCTTCGAAGCAGAGCTGCGCCAGGCCGCCGAAGGGGTGAATCACGAACTCGAGATTAGCCGGCTGTGTCTCCCGACGCTCGCCGACGCGAACGGCCACACGCTGGCCGTGGCTCGGGAGGCGCTCGAGAAGACGCAGGGCGTCGCGCCGGTGCAGTTCTCCCAGGGCCGGCAGGACCTCTCCATTTTCGCGGAACGTACCCGGGATTTCTGCAACCTGGGGCCGGGATCCATCGGCCAGCCTCACAAGGCCAACGAATCCGCCTCTGTGGCCGGGATGGTCGCCGCGGCGAACGCGCTCCGCGGCCTCATCGAGGCGATCTAGCCTCGCCTCAACGACTCGGCGGGGTCGAGGGCTCGGGGTCGGCCGGGGGTTTGAACCGTTCGAAGGGATTCCGGCAGGACCGGCACAGGTACGTCGCCCGGCACAGGGTCGGCCCGAACAGACTGTCGACCGCCACGTCGTGCGATCCGCAGTAGGGGCAGACCGGCGGCTCGCTGAACCGCCTCCGCGGAACCGCGAGGCCGTACACCGCGAGCTGCTCCCGCCCGCGCGCGCTCATCCGGTCGAGCGTCCACGGCTCCTCGTAGGTGTACTCGACGGTCGCCTCCCGCACGTCGGGAAGGGCGAGCAGAGCCTCCCGCACGCGCGTCCGGATGACGTCCAGGGCCGGACAGCCGGTCCATGTGGGCACGAGCCGCACCGAGACCCGGCCGTCGACCACCCGGACCTCCCGCACGAGCCCGAGGTCGATGATCCCGATCGGCAGCTCCGGGTCCTCCACCGACCCGAGCACACCCCAGACCGCCGCTTCGAGCGCCGTCCCGTTCACCAGCGTGCCTCCGGGTCGGAGCGCCAGACTTCGGTCATCTGATCGTGGAGCCGGTCGAACTCGGGCGTATGCCGTCCGCGCCGGCCCCCTTCTTTGGGCGAGGCGGAGGGGATGACCAGCCCGCAGGGCTCGAGCACCTGCCGGACGGCAGCGTCCCACCGCCGGCGCTGCGCGGCGGGGGCATCGACGATCCTAGCTGCCACGAGCGTCGCGTCGGCATCGGTCTCTTCGAACAAGCCGAGCGCCTCCGGCCAGGCCGCCTCCAGCGCCGCCTGCACCTTCCGGTGCCCCTCCTCCCTCCCCCGCGCCAGGCGGGTCAGCCACGCGTCCGCAAACAACGCGTGATAGCGTTCCTCGCGAAGGAGGGTCCGCGCCAGGCCCGCCGCGGGTTCCTGCCCGGACGCGCTCAACAGCCGGAGCCGCTCCGCCTCGTACCGCTCATACAGGACGAGGCGCACGATGCTCCACTCCCAGCCGTCGTTCTCCCGCTCCATGAGGGTGGCGTGGCGGTATTCGGCCGGGGCGCGGGCGAACGCCAGGCGGTCGGCGTCGCCGCCGCCGGCGGCCAGCTGCGCATAGAACGCCCGGGCGTGGCCGATCTCCTCCTGGGCGATGCTGCTCAGGGCGACGTCGCTCTCGATATCGGGGCCGAAGCCCGTCCACTCCGAGTGCCGGTGGCCGATGATCAGTTCGTCGTCGGCGGCCCGCAGGAGCCATTCGCGGAACGCCGCGTCGACGCGGGGATCGGCGGCCGCCCGAGCCGTGCCGCTCACCTACTGGTCCTCGTCGCGGTGCGAGAGCCGCCAGCCGCTGTGGTAGATCTGCTGCTGCTTCCGGTAGGACCCGCCGAAGCGGTAGCTCTTATCGGTCGCCGGCGCGAACATCTCCGCGGCGTCCTCGGTCGTCGCGTGGATCTCCCCTGCCCGGACGACCCAGAGGTTGACGCACGGGTCCCGCCGCGTGTAGTTCTCCTTGGCGACGAGGAGCGCCATCTCCGCGTCGGGGGCGTGGACATCGCCGACGTGGATGTGCGGGTCCCGCGTGCGCGCCTGCAGGAACACGGCCCAGACATCCGGGGGAGCGTCGAGACGCCCCTCCCAGGATCCCCCGCGCCCTGCTGCGCCGGAGGCATCGCCTCCGCGGACCGCGCCACCACCCGCGGGCTCCCGCGCCCCCTCCGGCGGCTCTTCCGCGCTCACGCCGCGGCCCACTGGATCACCGCCTCCCGGACCCACGCGTGCTGCCGGTAGAACCGCTGCCGCAGCGCCAGGCGCTCCGCGCTCTTCGGGCCGCCGTTGCGGCCCACCCGCTTCAGTTCCTCCCAGTCTGGCTCGGTGTACACGTACCGATCCTCGCCGTCCACCCGGCGCAGGCCGGGGTCGGGCACCTCGAGCCCGTACTCGAGGATGATCGGCACGAAGCGACGGAGGAACTGCTGCCGGAGCTCTTCATTCGACTTGACCTTGATGCGCCACGCGAGCATTTTTTCGGTGTGCGGCGAGACCCGGTCGGGCATGCCGAAGAAGTGGATGAGGGGGGTCCACCACCGCCGGAGGGCATCCTGCAGCATCGCCCGCTGGCGCGGGGTCCCTTCGGCGAGCGTCCGCCAGACGTCGAGGCCGAGCTGGATGTGAAAATCTTCCTCGTAGCAGATCCGCTTGAGCACCCGCGCGTACGGCGCGTACGAGCAGGACCTGAGCGCGCCCTGCGTCTGCATGGCGGCGCCGTCCACGAACACCTGGATGATCGCCACATCCGCCCAGGTCTCCGCAGGGTAATGGAAGACGTTGTGGAAGCGCGCCCGGCCCTCCACCAGCTCCGCGATCATCTCTTCGCGGGTGCGCCCGAGTGTCTCCGCCACGCGGTAGAGCAGCATCCCGTGGCCGACCTCGTCCTGCACCTTCGCGGTGAGCGCCATCTTGCGGGCCAGGGTCGGCGCCCGCGGGATCCACTCGCGTTCGGGCAGCGCGCCCATGATCTCGGAGTTCGCGTGCATCTGGATCAGGCGCTGGGCTTCGAACCGGTATTCCCCAGGGAGCCACTCGCCGGCTTCGATCTGGTCCCCCGCCGCGATGCGCTCGGTGAACCGAGCCAGCAGTTCGGGGTCATCCTGGGGCTGTGGGCGGGCCTCCATAATTGGGCCTCCCTATATGTGACACTTTTCGCCTGTACGTAGAATTCCCGTCACATCGATTATCTTCGCCGTAGTGGCGTCTGTCAACTGAAATAGCCCGGTGAGACAGACCGGCCCTCCGGCGGGGACCGGAGGGCTGCTGCGCTGCCTGTGGGCCCGTTCTGAGGCGGTGTCGGTCTCTCGTCAGGGTCAGGCTCAGTCGCCGTGCTTCTCCCTGAGCCGCTTGGAGAGGCGGAGCATCAACTGGTTTCGCTCGAACTGGCCCAGCCACTCGGCCGTCGCCGCGCTGAGGAGCGCGGGACCCGGCGGCACGATCCCCGTGGGGCACGCCGGACCGAGCCGGTCGGCGGCCATCTGCCGGTAGGTGGCGAGGGTGCGGTCGCCATACCGGCCGCACTCGTAGTCGTCCTCGCTCAGGAAGATCACCGCCGGCACGCGCCGGCCGGCGTTCATCAGCGCGGCGTCCTGCGCGGCCGCCTGGACATCGCGGTCGACGAACCGGACGACGATGCGCGGGTTCTGCTCGGCGATCCGGGCCAGGATCGGGCACTGGTTGACGCAGTCCCCGCACCAGGCGCCCGCGATGCACAGCACGCGCATCTCCCGGACGAATCCGCCGAGGAGCTCGCGCTGGTCGCCGGTCAGCGTGACGCTGTCGTACACGGCCTGCCACCGTTTCTGCTGGTCGGGCGTGGCGTGCTTCGCCAGGAAGTCGCGGTAACTCAGCCCCTGGGCAAATACCGGCCCCCACTCCATCCCGGAATCCTCCTCTCCCACATCGCTCTGATCTGGTTCAACGGGCCCGATGCCGGGAGAATTTCCCCCGTGCTCTACGGTACAAGCGTGAGCGACGTGGCGAATGTCGGGCGATATAATCCGAAGTCGCGCCGGTCATACGTAAAGACCGCGACGATTTGATGTTGCTCGCACAGCGCCAGACAGACCGCATCCACAAGCCCAAGATTGGCGTCGGCGTAGCGACGATCGATCTTCCGCGCAAGTTCCAGGGTTTCCACTGAGAGGGGCAGCAGCTCGAACATTCCGTCAAGCACATCATCCCATAGTGCCCGGACGGGGTGCATGCCGAGCCGTGCCTCGACGAGTAAGGCGGCTTCCGTGAGCACCGGCACCGGGATCGCCAGGATCTCCTGCCCCTGCGTCTTCTGAAAAAACGCGGCGGCCTCCTTGTGATGGCCATCATTGCGATCAGCCAACGCGTAGATCGCGCCTGTATCAACCAGGATCACGATGATTGGCGGCGCAGGTAGTCCCGGAGGAGTTCCTCGGTGTGCTCCGAAATGGGCGCTTGGTCCGGCCCCGAGGCAATGCCGATGAACCGCGCGCGCCGACGAGGCCGCGCCTCGGAGGTCAGAAGGCGATCGACGGCGTCGCGGATAATCTGGGCGACGGGCTTCCGCCGGCTGCGAGCATAGCGGGCCAGCGCCGTCCGTTGTGCCTCGGTGAGGTAGACCATCGTCTTTCTCATCCTTCGCCGATCGTAACGTAATCTGACATATATGTCAACACCTCTTTCCGCGACGCCGAGGAGGGCCCGGTCGCTCCCCCGAATATCATGGCATGAAGATTTCCTCCATCACCTGCACCCCGCTCGCGGCGACCCCGCCGCGCCCCGTGCAGTTTTCCATCGGCACCTTCTCGACGTTCTACGCCGGGCTGGTGGAGGTGCGCACCGACGACGGGCTGATCGGGGTTGGGGAGTGCATCGTCCGGCGCGCCCCGGAGGTCGTCACCACGATCGTCGATCGTCTCCTGGCGCCCCAGTTGATCGGCCGTGATCCCTGGGACGTCGAGGGCCTCTGGGACGAGATGCTCATGCTGCTCCGGCGGTGGGGTCACTCCCGGGGATTCGTGGTCGAGGCGATGAGCGGGATCGACATCGCGCTGTGGGACCTGCTCGCCCGCTCGGCCGGCAAGCCGCTCTACAAGTTCCTCGGGGGCGCGGGGCGGGACCGGGTCCGCTGCTACGTCTCCAAAGTCTACTTCGACGAGATTCCCCGCATGGCCGAGGAGGCTCGGGCGCTCGTGGCCCAGGGCCACACGGCGATCAAGGTGCAGATAGGCTGGCCTCCGGCGCGCGGCGGCCACCACGCCGATGTGGAGACGGTGCGGGCGATCCGCGAGGCGGTGGGGCCCCAGGTCGAGATCATGCTGGACGCGAACGGCGCCTACGACGTGGGAACCGCGGTCCGCGTCGGGCGCCAGCTCGAGGAGCTGAACGTGGCCTGGCTCGAGGAGCCGGTGCCGGCCGATGATCTGGACGGGTACGCGCACCTGCGGCGGTCCGTGCGGGTGCCGCTCGCCGCCGGGGAGACGGAGTTCGGGCTCTTCGGATTCCGCGACCTGATCGCGCGCGGCTGCGTGGACGTCCTCCAGCCCGAAGTCGCCCGGATCGGCGGGGTCACCGCCGCCCGGCGGTTGTGGGCGCTGGCGCACGCTCACAACCTGCTCTACGCCCCTCACACGGGGTTCAGCGGGGGCATCGCCCACCTGGCGTCCCTGCACCTCGCCGCGGCGGCGCCGAACTTCTATACATACGAGTACATGGGGACCTCGTATATTCACAACCCGCTCCGGGACATCTTCACGGCCCCATTCCCCGCTCCCAAGGAGGGGCTGATCGCCCTTCCCCAGGGGCCGGGGCTGGGCCTCGAGATCGATCCGGGAATGGTCCGGCGCTACGCGGTCCGCTGAGCGCGGGCCGGCCCCCGCCCCAGGCTACCCGCACGGCGGCGCGGAGGCCCGGCGACGCGCGCAGTCGTCGCACTCGCAGATGTCCCGCAAGAACTTGAACGTGTAGAGGCCCGTGAGGTGGCCGTCCGACCAGGTGAACCTGAGCGCGTAGGCTCCGACCCGGCCGATTTCCTTGGGATGAATGCCTTGGGGGACCTTGGACGGATCCAGCCGCTGTTCGCCGGTCCATTCATCGATGCAGAACGCGCACGGACACCGCTCGCGCAGCGTGCGAAACGAATACCGGCTGCGGTGGCCGTCGTCCCACACGATGGTGAGCGTCCCGGCCGGGTCCTGACTGATCTCGCCTGGGACCGGCATCCGTGGCATCGGTTACCTCGCGTCGCTCCGACCGTCGCTTCGAACAGAGGGTCGGGCCTGGGAATCCCGCGATATACCCGTGGCGTTCTCCTGGCGTAACGCCCTTCCGGCAGGGGCGATTCCGTCAGCACGGCAGGGGCGTCATGCGTACGCATAGCGCAGCGCGCCGTTTCATATCGCGAGTCACCGGAGGATGAGCGTGAACACCGCTGTCCCGATCGAGGAACAGCCCCACCGCGTGCGCCTGACCATCAACGGCCGCGCCCAGGATGTCGAGGTCCCTCCCCGCCGGACGCTGCTGCACCTCCTCCGCGAGGATCTGCACCTGACCGGCACCAAGGAGGGCTGCGGGATCGGCACCTGCGGGGCCTGCACGGTGCTCGTCGACGGGAAGGCGGTGCTGTCGTGCCTGCTCCTGGCCGTCCAGGCCGGCGGCCGGTCCGTCGAGACGATCGAGGCCGCGGGGGCCGGGCCGGACCCTCTCCTCGACGCGTTCATCAAGCACGACGCGTTCCAGTGCGGATTCTGCACGCCGGGGCAGATCATGGCGCTGCGCGGGCTGTTTCAGCGGAATCCGCGGGCGTCCGCGGAGGAGATCCGGCGGGCCGTGGAAGGCAACGTCTGCCGGTGCGGCGCGCATTTGCGGATCCAGGCCGCGGCGCTCGATGTCGCCGGGGGGGTCTAAGGATGCCGCGGATCGTCAAGCAGAAGGTCGAGTTCGAGGGGCGGATCGAGGAGCGCGAGGTTGTTCTGGAGGGCGACGACCTCCCGGTCTGGCCCGCCGATGCGCGGTTCACCATCGTCGGCGCGCCGGTGACCCGCGTCGACGGCCGGGAGCGCGTGGGCGGCACCGCCCGCTACACGACCGATCAGTATCCGGCCGGCATGCTGCACGGGGTCATCCTCCGGAGCCCGCACGCGCACGCGCGGATCGCCGGGCTGGATGTCTCGAAGGCCGAGCGCCTCCCCGGGGTGCGCGCCGTCCTCTCCCACATCAACGCCCCGAAGATCCGATGGTTCAACGGCGCGAGCTGGCTCTTCGATCCCGAGCTGCGGTACGTCGGGGACGAGGTCGCCGCCGTGATCGCCGAGGACGCCGCGGCGGCGCGGGATGCGCTGGATCTCATCGAGGTGGAGTACGAGGTCCTGCCGCACGTGCTGGACGCCGAGGCGGCGATCCGGCCGGGCGCGGTGCTCGTGCACCCCACGGGGAACATCCTTGGCGGCGCGCCCGAGCGCTACGAGCGCGGAAACGTGGAGCCGGCGCTGGCGCGCGCCGAGGTGACCGTCGCGCTCACCGTCCAGACCCCCGACCAGCTCCACCACAGCATGGAGACCCACGGCTCCGTCGCGGAGTGGTCGGGCGACCGCCTCACGCTCTGGGACTCCACGCAGCACATCTTCGGGGTGCGCCGGCAGGTCGCGGTGGCCCTCGGGATTCCCATGGACCGCGTCCGGGTGCTCAGCCCGTTCTCGGGCGGCGGCTTCGGGAGCAAGAACGCGGCCGGCAAGTACTCGGTGATCGCCGCGCTCGCCGCGCGCCAGACACAGCGGCCGGTGCGCGTGATCTTCTCACGGATCGAGGAGAGCCAGGCGGCGGGGAAGCGGCCCCGCAGCATCCAGAAGATCCGCCTCGGGGCCCGGCGCGACGGGACCCTCACCGCAATCGACTACTGGGGCCTGTCGAACGTCGGGGCGTACCGGGCATTCCCGTCTCCCCTCAGCGGCCCGCCGAAGGAGTTGTACGCCTGTCCCAACGTCCGGACGGACACGGCGTCCGTCTTCACCCACACCGGTCCGGCGGCGGCGTTCCGCGCGCCGGGGTACCTGGAGGCCACCGTCGCGCTCGAGTGCGCGGTGGAGGCGCTGGCGGACCGGCTCGGCCTCGACCCCCTGGAGGTGCGGCTGCGCAACTACGCCGAGGGCGATCAGGTCCTGGAGCGTCCGTACTCGAGCAAGTTCCTCCGGGAGGCCTACCGGCTCGGCGCCCGGTCCATCGGCTGGGAGCGGCGGACGGCCACGCCCGCGCAGGTCGTGCGCGACGGGACGCGCCGGGGGTTCGGGATGGCCAGCCAGATCTGGGGCGGGTCGGGCTCGCCCCCCGCGTACGCCGAGATCCGGTTCAACGTGGACGGCACGGCGGAGGTGCGGATCGGCACCCAGGACATCGGGACGGGCGCCAAGACGGCGCTCACGCAGATCGCCGCCGAAGTGCTCACGGTGCCGGTCGACCGGGTGCGGCTGGCCCTGGGAGATACCGACTTCCCCTACAGTCCGCTGTCCGCGGGCAGCCAGACGATCGCCTCCTGCGGCCCGGCCGTCCGCATGGCCGCGGAGGAAGCGCGCCGGCACCTCATCGACGCCGCGGCGTCCGTGCTCGAGGCCGCCCCGGAGGACATCAGGCTCGAGGCCGGACATCTGACCGTCGCGGGGGTGCCGGACCGGCGGATCTCGGTCGCGGAGCTGACCGGCCGCATGGGCAACTTCACCGTCACCGGCCGGGGGTTCCGCGGGGCGAACCCGAACGACGTCACGATCCGGACGTGGGGGGCGCAGTTCGCCGAGGTCGAGGTGGATACCGAGACCGGGGCGGTGACCGTGCTCAAGGTGGCGGCCGCCCACGACGTCGGCCGCGTCATCAACCCGCTGCAGTACGCGAGCCAGATTCACGGAGGGGTCATCCAAGGGCTGGGGCTTGCGCTGACCGAAGACCACGTCACGGATCCCGAGACCGGGAACGTGCTCGACCTTGGGTTTGACGCCTACGCCGTGCCGCGCCTGCCGATGATCCCCGAGATCGACGCGCTGGCGGTCGGCATCCCCGATCCGATCGCGAACAACCTGGGGGTGAAGGGGGTCGGCGAACCGCCGATCATTCCGACCCCGGCGGCGATCGCGAACGCCGTCGCCAACGCGCTCGGGGTCCGGATCACCGACCTGCCCATCACCCCGATGAAGGTGCTGCGCGCGCTCGGCCGGCTCGAGTAGGCGGGACGGTCGGTCACGCGGACGCGGTCGATGCGCCGCCGCAGGGAGGACGCCCGACGCCGCAGGTCGTGATCGTGGGGGGCGGCGTGGTCGGCAGCTCGATCGCCTACTTTCTGGCGAGCCACCCGCGGTTCTCCGGCCGGGTCACGGTCGTCGAACGCGATCCGACCTACCGCCGAGCGTCGTCCGCGCTCTCGGCAAGCGCGATCCGCCAGCAGTTCTCGACCGCGGTCAACATCGAGATCTCCCGCTTCGGCGTCGACTTTCTGCGCAATCTCGGCGCGCACCTGGCGGTCGATGACGACCGGCCGGACGTCGGCCTCACCGAGCCCGGGTATCTGTTCCTGGCGACCCGGGCCGGACTGCCGGTGCTCGAGCAGAACCACCGCCTGCAGCGGGCCCACGGGGTCGACGTGGCGCTGCTCGGGCCGGGCGACCTGTCGGCGCGGTTCCCGTGGCTGGTGACCGGCGGCATCGCTCAGGGGTCGCTCGGCCTGTCCGGCGAAGGGTGGTTCGACGGCTACAGCCTCCTGCAGGCATTCCGCCGCAAGGCGCGGTCGCTCGGGGTCGCGTACGTCGCGCAGGAAGTCACGGGCCTCCGCCGCGCGGGGTCGCGCGTCGACGCCGTCGCGCTGGCCGATGGCTCGACGCTGGCGTGCGACGTTGCGGTGGATGCGGCCGGCCCGTGGGCGGCGGCCGTCGCGGCCATGGCCGGCGTCGACCTGCCGGTCCGGGCGCGCCGGCGCTGCGTGTTTGTGATCGCCTGCCGCGAGCCCCTGCCGCGCTGCCCGCTGGTGATCGACCCGTCCGGCGTCTGGTTCCGGCCGGAGGGCCCGTACTTCCTCTGCGGCACGTCCCCGGCGGAGGGGGCCGAGGATCCCGACGATTTGCCGCTCGAGGTCGACGAGCGCCTCTTCTACGACATCATCTGGCCGGTCATCGCGGCCCGCGTGCCCGCGTTCAAGGCCGTCAAGCTGATCCGCAGCTGGGCCGGGTACTATGACATGAACGTCATCGACCACAACGGCCTCGTCGGGCCGCATCCGGCGATTGCGAATCTCTATTTTGCCAACGGGTTCAGCGGGCACGGACTGCAGCAGGCGCCGGCGGTGGGTCGCGGCGTCGCCGAATTGATCGTCGACGGCGGCTACCGAAGCCTGGACCTGACGCCGCTCGCCTTCGCGCGCGTGATCGAGGGGCGGCGCCACATCGAACTCAACGTGATTTGATGCGAGGCTCCTAGGGGGCCACCGCCAGCAGGAGATGGCGAATCCGCCTCACCTCGGCCTGGATCTCCTTGTAACGGGCCGCGCGGCGGCCCTCGTGGTTCTCGGTGGCGCGCAGTTCCACGGAATACAGCCCGACCGCGTCGCGAAGCGGCTTGACCGCCGCCCCGCGGTCCCCCTGGGCGAGCAGCGCTTCCGCGAGCCAGACCCGGTAGCGCGGGGAGTACGGGTCGAGCGCGATCGCCCGGCGGAGCGATGCCGCGGCCTCGTCGTACCGGCCCTGCGCCTGCCGCAGGCGTCCGAGCGCGGCGTGCGGGTAGCCGCTCCACGGATCCACCCGCTCGGCCCGAACGTAAAGCGCCTCCGCCCGGTCCCGGGCCATCCACCACGGCCCGATGCTCGAGTCGATTCGGCGGAGGTACAGGTCCGCGACGGTATCCCCGAAGTACGGGAGCACGAACCCGTAGAGCGGATCCGCGGCCTGGGACGCGCGGAACAGGTCCACCGCTCTGGCATACCGTCCGGCCTTGACCGCCGCCGTCGCCCTGTCGTGCAGCGCCGGCGCCTGCGCCAGCGGGGGCAGCATCGGCAGGAGCGCGACGAGGCCGGCCGCGAGCGGGAGCGCCGCCAGCCTCAGCGGGAAGCGCAGGGGACGCTGCCCGAGCGTCTCGTGGGCGGCCGCCGCGGCGGTGAAGACGGCGAGGGCCGTCATGTTCGAGACCACCGAGAGATTCGAGTTGACCAGGCTCGTCGTCGCGACCCCGGCCGCCGTGGCGCCCCACGCGCCCAGCCAGAGCCGCGACTCCGCGTCGCCCGTCAGGTAACGCCGGCCCAGCGCGCGCAGCACGGCTGCCGACGCGAGGACGAGCAGGACGGCGCCGGCCAGGCCCGTCTCGGCGAGGATCTGGATGTAGTCGTTGTGGGCGGATCCGGGGATCCGCAGCACGGCGTAGGTGGCGCGCACTCCCAGGGGCCGGTAGGCCGAGTACGCCGCGTTAAACACCCCGATCCCGGTGCCCAGGATCGGATGCGCCCGCCACATGCGGAGCGCGGTGCGCCAGATGAACATCCGGCTGGCGGCCGTGTCGGCCGGATCGAGCGTGAGGCTTTCCGCGCGAAGCCCGACCGCGGGGTGAGAGAGCGCCATCAGGCCGGCGACCGCCACCACCACGAGCAGCACCGGCCACACGCGCGTCCGGACGGGCCACAACAGGATGCCGCAGGCCAGGACGAACACGGCCAGTCCGGTATACCCGCCGCGGGAGTAGGTCAGCGGCAGGGCGGCGACCTGGAGGGCCAGCGCCGCCACCGCCCCAAGACGCCACCGTCCCGACAGGTCCACGACCAGGAGCGTGCCCGCCCCGATCCCCACGAGGAGGTATTCCGCGAGGACGTTTGGGTTGGTGAGGGTGCCGTGGATGCGGGTGCGGATCATGCCGGCGAACGCCCGGCTGAGCCAGTAGGCCGGGGTGGGCTCGCCGCCCACGTACTGCCCCAAGCCGACGGCGGCCTCGATGGCGCCGATGAGCGCAAGTCCGCCGAGGGCGACCCGGATCTTGGCGCGGTCGGTGAGGCCGACGGCCGCCGCGAGGACCAGGGCCAAGATGGAGAGCCGGAAGAAGATTTCGTCGCGCGTCGAGTACAGGTCGGTCGTGGTGGCGAGCGAGCCGAGGCAGATCGCCGCCGCGGCGGCGAATCCCCAGAGCAGCGGCGCCGGAAGCGCGCGGCCGCCGGCCACCCAGCGCAGCAGGGCGCCGGTCCCGATCACGAGCGCCCCCTGCTCGAAGGCCACGAGGCGGGCCCGGTGCTCGACATACCCCGCGGCGGGCAAGAAGGTCAGCCCCGTCAGGGCCGCGCCCGCGCAGAGGGCCAGCACCGCGGCGAGGATCGCCCAGTCGACGATCTCCCCCGGGCCCGCGCGGGCGAGCCACGCCCGAGCGGCCTCCCCGGGGGCCGTTGGATCTAGCGGCCCAGCCATCCGCCGTCGACGGCCAGGAGGTGACCGTGGATGTAGTCGGATGCGGCCGAGGCCAGGAACACCGCCGCTCCGCCGAGGTCTTCCGGCCGCCCCCACCGCCCGGCCGGGATGCGGGCGAGGATGGCCGGGTTGCGGGTCGTGTCCTCCTGCAGCGGGCGGGTGAGGTCGGTGGCGATGTAGCCGGGGGCGATCGCGTTGACGTTGATGCCGAGCGGCGCCCACTCGTTCGCGAGCGCCTTGGTCAGCTGCCCGACCGCGCCCTTGCTGGCCGTATAGGGGCTGACCAGGATGCCACCCTCAAAGCTCATCAGCGACGCGATATTGATGATCTTTCCGCGCCGCCGCGGCAGCATCTCCCGGGCGGCGGCCTGGCAGAGCCGGAACACGGCATGGAGGTTGACCTGGAGGACCCGCTGCCATTCCTCCGGCGTCACATCGAGCGCCGGGCCGCGCGTGGTGGCGCCCGCGTTGTTCACGAGGATATCCACCCTGCCCGCCGCCGCCGCGGCGCGAGGGATCACCTCTTCGACCTGCGCCGGGTCGGCGAGATCGAAGACCAGCGAATGGCACCGCCGTCCCGCGCGCTCCACATGATCCGCCAGCGCGCCGGCGGGATGACGCCCGACCGCGACGATGTCGGCCCCGGCGTCCGCCAGGGCTGCGGCGATGCCGCGGCCGATGCCGCGGCCGGCGCCCGTCACCACCGCCACCTGCCCGGTGAGGGCAAACATCCTGCTCCCATCAGCCATCGCTTCCTCCCCTACCCCGATCTCGGGTCCGGCAGACGCGGGGTCGAAACGATCCGCCGCCGTCCTCGCCCGCGTTCCCGCCCGTGCGCCGCCGATCCCCGCCGACCTCCGCCCGCGCCCCCTGCGCGCCGCGCGCAGGACCGCGCCGGGAAGACGGCGAACCGGGCAGGGAGTGTCGCCGCGAAGCCGCACCCTGAGACGCAGCCTCGTCGCTCCAGTGCTGGTCCTCCTGCTCTCCTCCGGGGCCTGGGCCTCGCCGCCGCGGGCGCGGATCGAGTTCTGGACGATCTCGCTCCAGCCGTTCTTCACCGGGTACGTCCAGGGGCTGATCGCCGCGTACGAGCGCGCCCACCCCGATGTCCAAATCCGCTGGATCGATGTCCCCCCGCAGACGATCGAGCAGAAACTCCTGGCCGCGATCGCCGGCGGGGTCGGCCCCGAGGTGGTCAACCTCAACACCGAAGGCACGCTGCGCATGGCGGAGGCGCGCGCCCTCGTGGACATGGACGGCGCGGTGCCGCCGGCGGCGCGCGGGCGCTACTTTCCGAACATCTGGAGCTCGACGCGGAGCGGCGGCGCGGCGTACGGCATCCCATGGTATGTTGTCCCCAACGTCCTCGCCTACAACCGGGCGTTGTTCCGCCGGGCCGGGCTGGACCCGGCGCGTCCGCCGGCTTCCGAGGAGGCGTTCGTCCAGGCGGCGACCGCGATCAAAGCGCGCACGGGCGTGTACGGGTTCATGCCCAACATCGACGGGATTCGCTTCCTGAGGGTCTTCCAGGAAGAGGGCCTGTCGATCCTTGCGCCCGACCGCCGCCGCGCCGTCTTCAACAGCGCGGCCCACGTCCGGGTGCTGGCGAGGTACGTCGCCCTGTTCAAGCAGGACCTGTTCCCCGCGGACACCCTGCAGCGGGGGTACCTGGGGGCCACGGAGCGCTATGCGGCCGGCCAGCTCGCGATGCTCACCACCGGGCCGCAATTTCTCCTGCGCGTGCGGGCCGACAGCCCGGATGTCTACCGCGAGACCGCGGTGGCGCCCTACCCGCTCGGCCCGGGCCGCGTCCTGGACCTCCCGACGATGGAGCTCGACGTGCCGCTGGCCAGCCGGCACCGGCGGGAGGCGGTGGATTTCGCGCTGTACGTGACGGACGATGCCAACCAGCTCGCCTTCTGTCATCTCGTCGTCGTCTTCCCGTCCACACGGGCCGCCGCCGCGGACCCGTACTTCACCCGGGCGGGGCAGAGCCCCGAGGACCGCGCGCGGGCGATCGCCGCGGGTGAACTGGGGACCGCCCGGGACCTGACCGTCGTTGTCCCGCACAGCGACGAGCTCTATCGGGCGTTTCGAGAAGCGGTGGAGCAGGCATTTTACGGCCGGATGACTCCGCAGCAGGCCCTGGACTGGGCGGTCAAGGAGTGGAACGCCCGCCTCTAGGGCTGCCGGCCCCCCCGGCCGGGCAGGGCCCGCATCCGGCAGGATCGCCGGGCGCGCCGCCGTCCGCCTCCCCCGCCGGCCGGCGGCGGATCCTGACCGCGTATCTGTTCCTCCTTCCCGCCCTCGCGCTGCTGGCGACGTTCACCTTTTACCCGGTGATCTTCGGCACCGCGCTGAGCCTGTTCGAGTACAACATCATCAGCCCGCCGCGCTTCGTGGGCCTGGGGAATTTCCGCCGGCTGGCCGCCGACCGGTACTTCTGGATCGCCCTCGGCAACAGCGTCAGATACCTCGCGGTCGTCCCCGTGCTCCAGGGATGCGCGATTCTCCTCGCGCTCTGGGTGCACCGCTCGGCGCGCGGCATCGGCTGGCTGCGCGCCGCCTACTACCTGCCGGTCGTCACCTCGATCGTCGTCGTGGGGATCCTCTGGCGGTGGCTGTACGATGACGCCGGGCTCATCAACTTTGTTTTGCTGCGGCTGGGCCTCGCCCGCGGTCCCATCCACTGGCTGGCGAGTCCCGGGATCGCGCTCTACGCGGTCATGTTCGTCACCTTGTGGAAGGGGCTGGGGTACTACATGGTGATCTATCTCGTCGGCCTGGAGGCGATCCCTCCCGGATACGCCGAGGCCGCCGCGATCGACGGGGCCGGCGCGCTCCAGCGGTTGTGGCGCGTGACGCTCCCGCTCCTCCGGCCGAGCATCCTGCTGGCCGCCACGCTCTCCGCGATCTCGGCGCTGCGGGTGTTCGAGGAGGTGTATGTCATGACCGGCGGCGGGCCGGTGTATGCGACCTACACGATGTTCTACTACATGTTCGATCAGGCCTTCGGCGCCCTCCATATGGGATACGCGGCCGCCCTGGGCGTGGTCCTGGCCGTGGTGACGATCGGCCTCTCCATGCTCAGCTTCCGGCTGCTCCGCGAAGGAGGGCTTTCCTATTACTGAACCGATGCCTCGGCCCCCCGGGACCGCCCGATTGCGGTCCGGCAGCGCCCGTCTCCGGCAGGTCGCGGCTGCCGCGCAGTACGCGGGGCTGGGCCTGCTCGCGGTCGGGACAACCTTTCCGTTCGTCTGGCTGCTCGCGACGTCGCTGAGGAGCACCGGGACCGTCGTCTCGTTTCCGCCGGTGCTGATTCCCCATCCGCCCACCCTGGCCAATTACGCGGGGATCTGGGCGACGATGCCGCTCGCCCGCTTCTTCGCCAACACGGTCTACATCACCGGGGTGGGCATCGTGCTGACGGTGGTGGTCAGCGCGCTGGCGGGATACCCGCTGGCCCGCATGCGCTTTCCGGGCCGCGACGCGATCTTCTACGCGATCGTCGGGAGCCTGATGCTCCCCCAGCACGTGGGCCTGATCCTCAACTTTGTGACGCTGATGCGGCTCCACATGGTGGATACCTACGCCGCGGTCTACCTGCCGAGCGCGGCGAGCGTGTTCGGGATCTTTCTGCTACGGCAGGCGTACCTGACGATCCCGGCGGAGATCGAAGATGCGGCGCGCATCGACGGCGCGGGGGAGTTCCGGCTGTGGGGCCAGATCATGCTGCCGCTGGTCGCCCCCGCCCTGGCCACCCTGGCCATCATCGAGTTCTCGGGGTACTGGAACTCGTTCCTGTGGCCCCTCATCGTGCTGAAGTCGCCCGAGAAGTTCCCGCTCGCGGTGGGCCTCCTCTACCTCTCCGGCCTCTTCGCGTACAACACCCGGTACATCGCCGCCGGCGCCGTCCTGATGACCCTGCCGACGATCGCGGTGTTCCTCGCCCTCCAGCGGTACTTCCTCCGCGGAATCACCATCGGGGCCGTGAAGTGAAGGCGCCCGTCCGGATCGCGTTCCTCCCCCTCGACGCCCGGCCGGTGACGCGCGGGGCCTTCCTCGCGCTCGCGGCCCTGGCCGGATGGGACGTGGCCACGCCTCCCGCCGCCCTCCTCGGCGCCCGCCGCCGGAGCGCCGATGTCGACGCCCTCTGGCGCTGGGTCGACACCGAGGGCGCGGAGGCGGACGTCCTGATCGCGTCGGCGGAGGTGGTGATCTACGGCGGGCTCGTGCCGTCCCGCATCGGACACGAGCCCCTCGATCGGTGTCTCGCCCTGGCGGGCCGGTTCGGGGAGGCGCGGCGGCGCGCGCCCCACCGGCGCCTCCTGCTGGCGGCCAGCAATCTGCGCCTGCCGGCCGCCCCCGACGCCACCGAAGAGCCGGAGTACTGGGCGGAGTTCGGCCCGCAGATCTTCGCCCACAGTTACCACGCCGACCGGTACGAGCAGACCGGAGATCCGTCCTCACGGGCGCAGGCCGCGGCGGCGCGGGCCGCGGTGCCTCAGGCGGTGATGGCCGACGTGCTGGCGCGGCGGGCCAGGAACCTGACCGTGCTCCTCTCCCTCGTCGACCAGGCGGCCCGGGGGGATCTGGACGGCCTGCTGGTGGGGCAGGACGACGCGGCCGAGTTCGGGCTGACCCGGCGGGATCTGCGGACGGTCGAAGCCGCCATTGCGGAGCGGGGCGCGGGCGCCCGCGCCTGGGTGACCTACGGGACCGATGAGCTCGCGGTCCGGCTGCTGGCGCGGGCGTGGCTCGAGAGGAGCGCGCGGACCCCCGGCGTGCGGGTCGCCTACGCGTACCCCGAGAACCGGGAGGCGATCCCGCGCTACGAAGGACAGGCGCTGGATCGCACCGTGACCTCGCATATCGCAACGGCCGGGGGCCGGCGGGTGACCCGAGGGGAAGAGTTGATCCTGTTCGTCCACAACTTTCCGGGCGCCCAGGAAGAGGCCCCGCACCAGGAGCCGTACGAGCCCCGCAGCCTCGACCATTTCTTCGAAGCCCTCCGGGCCGGCCTCGAGGGCGGCTCGACAGTGGGCATCGCGGACGTCCGCTACAGCAACGGCGCGGACCGGACGTTCGTCCGGCGGCTGCTCGATCTGCCCGGCGCGTCCCGGATGGCCGCCTACGGCGGATGGAACACCGCGAGCAACACGCTGGGGATGGCGCTCGCGCAGTCCCTCCTCCCGTCCGGGCCGGCCGGCCAGGCGTTCACGATCGGCCGGTTCCTGGACGACTGGGGCTATCAGGCCGGGGTGCGCCAGCGGCTGGCCGCCGAGATCCTGCCCCGGTATCCGGGGGCCGCGCCCGAGAGGCTGGGACCGGCCCTGGAGCCGTGCGCCGAGGCCGCCCGCGCCTGGCTCGAGCGCGACTATGTTCCCCCGCTGGCGCGCTGTTTCGGCCGGCGGATCCAGGTGACCCGGGTGGCGTTTCCGTGGGAGCGGCTCTTCGAGGCGGACATCGAGGTGGAGGTCACGTGAGCGCCGCCCGCGAGGCGCCGAGCGCCGAGGTGGTAACGTTCGCCCCGGAGGCGGTGCCCGAGGTGGTGGCTCTCTGGAACGCGGCGCTGGGCGAGACGTTCCCGCTCCGCGAATCGCTCTTTGCGCAGAACACCGTGATGGACCCGCACTTCGATCCCGGCGGCTGCTGGGTGGCCCGGGGCCCGAAGCGCGGCCCCGCGGTGGGGTTTTGTCTCGCGAAGATCGCGCGCGAGCCGATCGGCGCCGACGGGACCCTTCCGGACCGGGGGTGGGTGGGCGCACTGGTCGTCCACCCCGCTTTCCGGCGCCGCGGTCTCGGCACGCGGCTGCTCGCCCGGGCCGAGGCGTACCTCGCCGGGCTCGGCCGCCGCCGCGTCGTGCTCGGCGGGGATCCCGGGCATTTCTTTCCGGGGATCCCGCTGCGGGATGAGGCGCTGGCCTTCTTTGCGGGCGCGGGATACCGGCTGCGCGGTGACGCGTTCGATCTTCACCGGTCCATCAAAGGCTATACGACTCCCGCGGAGGTCGCCACCGCGCGGGCCGGGCATCCGGAGGTCGACATCCGGCCGCTTCGTCCCGGCGAGGAAGGGCCGCTTTTGGAGTTTATGGACGAGACGTTTCCCGGCCGGTGGCGGTACACGATGGGACGCTTTCTCGCCGCGCGCGGTCCCGTGGGCGACGTCATGGGGGTCGTCCGGGGAGGCGCGGTGTGCGGGTTCGCCCACCTGTTTCACCCCGGCTCGCGGTGGATCGGGCCCAGCATCGCCTGGCCCGCGGGCGTCCTGGCTCGCGCCGCAGGCACGGGGACGTGCGGTGGGCTCGGCCCCATGGGGCTGGCCCCGGCGTTCCGCGGCCGCGGGTTGGGGCTGGCGCTCCTCGACGCCGCCGTCCGCCACCTCCAGGCCCTCGGGGTCGACGAGATGATCATCGATTGGACGAGCCTGATCGGGTTCTACGGGCGGCTGGGCTTCGTGCCGCTGCGGCAGTACCGGCACGGGGAGAGGATCCTCTGATGCCCGCGCAGGGAGACGATCGGGATCCCATCGGCCAGCTCTTCTTGGTCGATTTTGGGGAGACCGGTCCGTCCGGCGAGATCACGCGCCTGATCGCCGAGGGCGGGGTCGGCGGCGTCGTCCTGTTCGACAAGAACATCAGGGATCCCGGCCAGGTGGCCTCGCTCACCAACGCGCTGCAGCGCCATGCCGCCGCGGTCCGGCGGCCTCCCCTCCTCGTGGCCGCCGACCAGGAGGGCGGCCCGGTGGTGCGGCTCCGCGGGACGCACTTTCCCAGCGCCATGGCCTTCGGCGCGGCGGGCAGCGACGATCTCGTCGCGGCCGCCGCGG
>Ga0209577_10002098_pt1 | contig 19336 bp, 14 predicted proteins | sample GraSoiAngelo_109_FD_185874 | JGI IMG/M metagenome (GOLD analysis project Ga0209577, IMG submission 185874) | Grasslands soil microbial communities from the Angelo Coastal Reserve, California, USA - 14_0903_12_20cm (SPAdes) (version 2) | ecosystem: Environmental > Terrestrial > Soil > Grasslands...
GGCCGAGGGGTACAGCCGCATAGACTCCTTCACGACCCAATCGAGGTATGCCAGCTGTGAAAGATCACCCGCCTGCGGGTCGTGTCCGGCCAGCACATCCTGAAGCTCGGCCAGCACTTTCTCGAGGACGGTTGGATGCTGCGAGAGCAGGTAGAAGGTCCAGGTGATGGTGTTGGTGGTGGTCTCGTGACCGGCTGCGATCAGCGATACCAGCTCATCACGCACTTGCTCTCTGGTCAACATATCGTCGTCATGCTTATCCTGAACCTGGAGCAGTATCGAGAGTATATCGCCGACGTCACATTTATCAGCAAGTCGCCGGTCAATCAGGTTGTAGATGAAAGCGTCTGCCTTACGTTTGGCAGCCATACGTTGGCCATATGGAGTAATCGGTAAATCAATCTGCAAGTTCAACAGCCCTTCGAGGACCCCTACGGGATTGTCAATCATATTGTCGATGATCTGGCGGGACGCGATGCTCTGCCTGGCCATATCGATATCGACGAGCATTTTCATAGTCATGCGCAGAATCAATGCTTGCAGATCACGTGAAATATCAATCTCCGCTCCGGGTCGCCACCGCGTCACGGCCTCTTGTGTGTATTGCACGATCATGTCTGCGTAGCTCTCCACGCGGCGCTTGGAGAAAGCCGGCTGCAGGAGACGACGGTGTTGATGATGAAAATCACCGTCCGTGGTCAACAGGCCGTCGCCAACGAGATCGTGCAGGCCCTGGGTCACCTTGTCGCTGAAGCTGCGCGCCAGCAATGAGAGGACGAGCAGATTGCCGAAGATCAGTCCCCCGGCGACCTCGCGGTTCGTGAAGTTGCGTGGGTTTTCCGTCAAGATATAGCGAATATGCTCGGGCCGGAAGAGCAGCACAATGGGCGTCTTTCCGATATGGATGGTAGCCATGCGGCCATAGGCCTGTTCCAGTTGCAGCAGGAAGCCTAGTTGGTCGTGCCGAAACTGCAGGACATTCCCAAGAAAGGGAAGCCCTTTGGGTCCAGGGGGAAAGGTGGATTTGTTCTCCATTGTGAGAAGCTCCTGCGGTACTCTCCAGAGTGACGTGAGGTAGAGCCACGATATACGATTGATAACCAGTCGGTTCATCACGCTTAAAACGATAAGAACCTGCTTGCTTCAAGTATGGAGATGGCTGTAAGGGCGGGTCGTGACCCGCCCTTACAGCCAGCAGCCTACACACGGACATCCTTGCGCTTCAAACCGATGCAGGTCAAGGTGGTAAGCACAACAATAATAACTACCAGCACAGCCCAGGCAAGCAACACACGATTTGTTGCATCCGCCTGGCTAAAGGTCGAGAAAAGCGTCCCGTGATAGGTGGGATCGTTGCCAAACAGCTTGTCCCCACCTACTTTATCGCTATGCACCCCGGCCGTTGACCCCAATGCTACCATCGCCCAGCGAAATGGGAAAATGGCGGCGGGAATCTGCAAAATCCAGTCCTTGAGCGCTATTTCGACCCCTGCAAAGACGAGTTGCGGAATGAGTATGAATGGCAGGAGACTATTAGCACTGTCTTCGTTGGGAGCGAAGGCTGAAGCTGTCAATCCAAGCATCAACCCAGCCACAGCAGTGAGGGCCAGCGAAATGTAGACCTCCAGGAGGACAGGAAGAAAGATACTCTGCTGCAGAGGTTCGAATATCTCAACGATGAGAAGTAGTACTGCACTTTGGAAGAGAGCAAAGACACCTAAGACGAGTATCTTCGAGAGCACGTAGGGCACGATACCAAGATTTACCGCGCGCTCGCGGCGGTAGATGGATACTTCCTTGACAATCGCACGGGTCCCATTGAGAACCCCGAAGAGCACCGCAATAAAGGCGATGAGGAAAAACGCTCTTTGAGCATTGAGGCCACTGCCCATAACAATAAAATCCTGCAGCGCCGTATTGACGCCACCTTTAGCCTGGGCGTATGCCATACCGTTGGTATCGGTTTTGAGAAAAGTGACGATGCGGTTGCAATCCACGGGCGCGCTATTCCCCTGCGTGCTTATACCCAGGGGCTGAGGGCCTGCGTTGGGAACGGCAGGGTTGGTCTGGACAGTGGTCTGGAAAATTTGTGGAGCACACTGGACGACATTATTCTTGTCAAATACTCCTGTACCAACTTCAAACCTGACCAGCAGTACCAGCAGCATTGCAATGAGCGGTGCCTGCAAGAGCAGGAGAACGAGGGTACTCCTATCATTTTTGAGCAACTCAATGTTGCGCTGGGAGAGCAGTAGAAACTGTTTGAACGGATTCCCGCGTTTAGGTCGTTTCATTACCTTTGCGTGCCCGTTGAGACTGCTGTCTTTCTCGCCTGGTGCAGCTTTTTGTGCTTCGACGACGTACTGCTGATATTCTTTCGAGAGTTTAAATTTTGCCTCGGCCTCGTCAGGAATATTCGGATTGCCGTCGGTCGGCTCCAAACCCGTGTAGATCTCGGCGAAGTCGGTCTTCCCAAAATAGGCTTTAGCTTCGTCAGGCGGCCCAAAGTAGGCTAACCGGCCCCCCTGAGCGAGGAAGCAGACATAGTCGCAGGTATTGATGTTATTCGTCGCATGTGTCACCAGGACGATGGTGTGTCCCGCGTCGGCCAGTTTGCGCAGGAGGTACATCATCTTGCGGTCCAGGCCGGGATCGAGGCCTGAGGTCGGCTCATCCAGGAAGAAAAGGCTGGGGTTTGCCAGCAATTCCAGGGCGATGGAGACACGCTTGCGCTGCCCACCCGAAAGCTTCTTGACCAGGAGCTTGCGACGGGCCGTCATCTCCACGTCTTCCAGCACATCCTTGATACGTTGCTCGATTTGCTCATTCGTAAAATCGCTCGGCAGACGAAATTTGGCAACGTAGTACAGCGCGCGCTCGACGGTCAAATCGCGATGCACGATGTCATCCTGCGGTACATAGCCCAAAAGCGTACTGAAAGCGGGGATATTGCGGTAGTAGTCCTGGCCATTATAGAGGACTTTGCCCTGCTGTGCGGGACGCAATCCGTTGAGTGCGTCCATAAGGGTCGACTTGCCGGCACCAGAACCGCCCACCAGCGCAACAAATTTGCGCGGAGGAATAGTAATAGAAATATTATTCAACAGCACCACGTTGTTGTTGCCGGTTTTCCTCAAATTCTGTGCATTGATGCGGATGAAATTAGACTCGTCATATGGCTTGAGCTGGTCGCCTTCAAAAAGAAGCCTGTATGGCCCAATGCGGATCTCATCGCCCAGCCTGAGAAGATGATTGGTAACCAGTTGTGAGTTGACGTAGACATGATTGGTGCTGTTCTGATCGAGGATACGATACGTGCCACCCTCTCGTACCAGGCGAGCATGATGCGCGGAAACCTGGGGATGGGTCAGGACTACATCGTTATCTGAATTGCGGCCAATGGTCAGTTCGGCCTTGCTTAATCGAATGGGCTGCATCGCAGGCAGCACTTCCTGCGATGCACCGGTTCCATCGTTATACGTGAGCGTGATGAGCGTGCCATTCTCGTCACCGATGCGGAAGATGTCGCCGTTCGTCAACGTCTTGCTGAATGGCTCATCACCCCGGATTTTGCGACCCTGGTACAACAGGCCGTTGAGCGTTCTCTGCCTCTGATTGGCCGGGTTAGGATGGATGAGGACAAGCTGATTGCCCTGGCGTACAATGCGCAAGTGGAGACCGGAAACGATGCGATCGTCGATGACGACCTCATTGGTTGCATCTCGTCCCACGTTGATGACATCCTTGGTGAGCAAATGAGTTTGCTTTTTACCGGTGGTATTGTCGCTCACTTCGATCGACGGTATGCCAATTGCAGAGAGTGGCGCAATTGCTGTCCCGCCTAATTGTGGAGACGGTCTCACAGCCTGCGTAGCATCTGACCACTGGATGGGTCCTGAAGAGCTACTTGCCGGAGGAGGAGTCGGTTGATCGGCTATAGGAAGATATGGCCTGGGTTCTACAGGGGGGGTATGGTTTGCCTGAAGGTATCAGACGCGGCTTGCTCTCTGACCTGGGTGAAAAACTGGAAAGAGGTCTCCTCCCCCAGTCTCACGGTCGTACCGTCGGAAAGAACGGCTTGCTGTACGCTTTGCCCAGCGACTATGACATTACTTGCCTGGGAGAGCTTCTCGATGGACCAGGACCCGTTGTTCCAAAGAAGGCGAGCGTGCTGTCTTGAAACGCGTCGATCATCACTGATGACAATGTCGTTCTCTGCATTCCGGCCTATGGTGGTAATTGACTGGTTGATTGAGAAAGTCCTGCCCGCCAGCGGGCCGCTAAGGAATTTGATCGAGGCAAGAGCCGGTGGTGTATATTCTCTGCTCACACGTTAGCTCCATTTCTATATTTTGTACTTAATTATTAATCGCCGCCTGGCCTTTATCAGCCAGGGCCAGCCCCAGGCGAGGCTTTGCCGTGACGTAGAGTCCTTCACTTGCTCTCTCCGGAGACATCGAAGTTCCGAAGAACACGTTGTTATAGAGGTTGTACAGGGCCAGGGCTTTATCGGACACCTCTATCGGCTGTGCTGGCGCGTCTGCGGACTCTTCCGCCTCCAGTTCACGGCCTGGCTTCTCACTTTCCTTCACGTCCTGCATGCCCGAGACGACATAGAGCCACGCGTCCATCATGGCATTGCTGTCGTCGTAATCGTGGTGAGTAAGCTGTTGCGCCTGCCAGAAGTAGGCCTCCTTGCCGTCGTATTGGGAGTACATACCCGATACGATCGCCATCAGGCGCAGGTAGGTCTGGCGATAACTCTGCTCGAAGAACGCCCCGGCCTGCTGCTCTGGAATCTCGCCGCGCAGGGTGCTTGCAATACTTGCGGCGCACAACATCGCACTGTGCATAGCCAGGTGTACACCAGTGGAGAGGAGCGGATCAATGAAGCAACCTGCGTCCCCGACCAGGCAGTAGCCCGGCCCCGTTAAGCTGCGCGCAATATAGGAGTAGTCCTGTTCGGTTTTAACATTTGTCACGAGCTTGCCGGACTTGACGAGGTCGGCTATCAGTGGGCACTCGTTGATGGCATTGAGGTAGATCTGCTCTAGCGACGCATATTGCTGCCTTTTCTCCTTGAAGGTGGTCTTATGAAGCACAAGACCGACGCTCATAGTGCCATCATGCAGGGGAATGCCCCAGAGCCAGCCGTCGGGAACAGCACCGTTGGCGATAGCTCCCTCGGGCGCGAAGGACATCCTGCCAGTACCCGTCCAGTATCCCCAAATAGCCACGTTCTGGAATGCATTGTGATAGTGCCGATTCTTCAGGTAGTGCATGGCCATCACCCCGGCCCGGCCGGAAGCATCAACCAGGTAGTCGAAAGATAGCTCACCTGTGTCATCACCTCCAACCACCTGTGACCAGCTGGCGCTGTGCGGCCTATCTCCATCAAAGGAGAGGCTGCGCACCTCTGTCCCTTCGAAGACCTTCACTCCCTGGCTCTTCGCATGCTCTAACAGCAACTGGTCGAACTCGGAGCGTACCACCTGGAAGCTGTAGGGGTAACGCAGCGGTGCGAAGTCCAATATCCAGGAATCCTTTCCCCATGAAAAATATCCGCCACCTTTTCGCTGGAAGCCGTGGGCTTCGATCTTCTCGCGCGCGCCCATCAGTTCGAGAATCTGCATACATGAGGGCAGCATCGACTCGCCGATGTGGTAGCGAGGAAACACTTCGCGCTCCAACAGCGTAACATCGAAACCCTCACGCGCCAGCAGGGTGGCAGTGGAAGAGCCAGCCGGGCCACCGCCAATCACCAGGACCTGTGTAGACTTGTTCATTTGTTCTCCACATAACTTGCCGATTGAGCTACCAGGGCACCTATAAGGACCTGCTCGATGGCAATTTAGACAATTCCGAGTCACAATTTTTCGTCAGAAATTTTTTGGGAAAGCCGGTATGTATTATTGTAACTCAAAATAAGCTTTGCAAAAAGTATGCACTAGCATTCGTTCAAGTGTCAAGGATGCGCTTCCGGTACATCCGAAATGGTTACCTGGACTTCACTACCTTATACGGCGTCATTGAACGCGTGGTATTATGTTGTTACAATTACTTATAGGCATGCAGGTGTTTTGACCTACCATGGGAAAAAGGAAACAACGTGGCAGAACCCACATTTACTTTTGAGCAGATCCGCCATCAAGCGCAAGAAAACGCACTGGCTTTTCTGCTGGCCTCTGTCGTGTACTTCAAGGAGCAAGGCCGCTCTCCTCACCAGTTCATTGCCAGGGTTGGCAACACACTCGCACCTGGATGGAAATCCCTCAAAGATCACGAGCTCCAGGTGGTGATGGACAAGCTTGCCCTGGATATCGTCTCACTTGGAGGTAAACTCGTGGGGATGGCAGGGGATGACGAACTGGTGCATGCTACATTTGCTCATGTGCCATCTTTTGACACCTTGAAGTTCTTCGGCCTGACCAGGGATGAGGCGGATGTCATCTGGGATATCTACAAGCCGATTGCTACCTCTCTCAAACTCTGGTACACATGGTCCAGCGAACAGGATGAGGTGACTTTCAGGCTCTCACGCACAGAACTGCCCGATGAGTAAGACGCTTCTCAGATCCAGGAGAACCTGAGATGAGCGCCTGGGTGCAGACCCAGGCGCTCATCTCAGGTCTGATCAAGATTCATCTCAAGGCAGCACCATCCCCATCTGTGCAAGTATCTCCTCCAGGAGATTGGGGGAGAAATCGGCTGTGATCACCCTGATGATCTCCTCTTTGACAAAGTACTCCAGGTGTCTGTATGGCAACGAAATTTTTGTACCTGTGGGCGGGATAATGGGAAGATCCGGCAGAATGAGATCGCCGGTGTGTGTAGCAGTAATCTGTGTGACGAAGAATACCCTCTCGCCTTGCTCCGTCACAGGGCCCTCTTCTAAGAAGTGGTCGTGAAATGACCAGTCAGGCATCGCCTTCATGATCGCCTGCACGAAGCCGAGATACTGCGCTTTCTGTACAGGCTGCGGAAGGTGATCCCGACAGACGAAATCATCCGACAGCAGGGTAGCCAGGCCGTCCCAATCGTTTGACTCCCAGGCCCTCAAAGCCGCACTGGCAAATTCCGCTGCTCGCATTGCAGTAATCCTTTATCAACTACCTATCCTGTCTGGATGATCTGCGAAATGATGGATTTCACACGGTTTGATGGGATGGCAAAGCCGACACCGTTGGCGGGCGTATTAAACTCGGGGTCGATGGCCGTCAACGTGGGAATGCCGACGAGGTTACCTTGCAGGTCCACCAGCGCTCCACCGCTGTTGCCCGGATTAATGGGCGCGTCGGTCTGTATGGCATTGGAAATGGTGGCGCCGCCCTGCCCTTCGGAGACGGTGCGTCCCAGTGCGCTGACAATGCCATTCGTCACCGTCTGCGTTATCCCCAACGGGTTACCTATTGCCAGCACCTCTTGCCCCACACGGAGCTGCGAGGAGTCTCCTATAGTTGCTACTGTCATGTTGCCGGGTGGTTGGATCTTCAATACTGCCAGGTCATCAGGAGGATCGGTGCCCGACAACTGTGCCGGCAATTTCGTACCATCGTTCAGGACCACCTGAATGGTCTGCGCACCGTTGACTACGTGATTATTCGTGATGATGTACCCACGACTGTCGATGATGACACCGGAGCCGATAGCTCCACCGTTCTGGGTTAAAACGTTCACCTGCACCACTGCTGGAGTCACTTTGACTACCACTGCCTCGCGTACCTTATCTAGAGTGGTTCCGCTGAGCGGGGGCAATTGTCCTGCACTGGGTGCTAGCGTGCTGCCATTTCTTCCGAATTCCCACCCGGCAAACAAACCGACACCGAAGACGACTACCAGCACCAGGATCAAGCCAATGATCGCTCCTGTACGCAAGCCCCCGCCCCGCCGCCTCGGCGGCACGGGGGGAGGAGCTGGCTCTCGTGGCTCCTGGTACGGTATGGTTTGTTGGTTCATCTCTTGAGAATCAAACATGATCGTAATCCTCCAAATTCTTCTTGTCTTGTCATCGGTATCCGATCAAGGCGCCAGGTTTTCCCTCACCTTCCTAAAAAGCGCTGGGTGAAGGTCGCAATAAAGCTGATCTCGATCACGAGGCCCAATACAGCCTCTGCAGCGGCCAGTCGAACAAAGCTATCTCCTAAAGCTATATTTTGGAGAAAGAAGCCACGACCGTGAAAACTGCTCACGCTCAGGACCAGCGCTTCATCCCAGGTGAGATGAACTGCGGCGCTATGGGCGTTGAGCAGATAGAGGCCCATAAAGCCGAAGATAACAACGAGATAGGCCTCGACGCTCCTGCCGGGGCGATACCCATATCCTGCCAGCAGATCGAGTAACAATGAGAAGAGGTACTGCCCGAACTTGCCTTGCTGCCGCAAGACAATGCGCTGCAGGAGCTGCGCGCGGTAGGCGAAGCGCGCCGCCTCCTCATCGAGTCCCTGTGCCCGCAGCGCCACTGCCAGCTGGCGATAGGCCCGCACGGCCGCCTCATACTCCTCCAGGCGAGTCTCACTGCTTTTTATCTTCCCGGCGTGCGCGGCCTGTCGCGCCTCGTACTCATCACCGAGCATGTCTACCTGCGACCACTGCACGACAGCGAGATTGACATTGCCCCATTGGGCATCTGCGATTGACGGGCCGATGTGCTGCTCACCGCTCTCCACGGCTCTTTTCAGCCGCGCTTCCTTTATCCGCGTTCTGCTGAGCCTGGCCCCCTCCAGGTGGGCTCTGTAGAGGAACGTTCGCTCCAGGTGGGCCTTATAGAGAGCGGTATCCTCCAGGTGAGCCTCGTTGAGATATGCCCCCTCCAGGTGGGCCAGACTCAGGTCGGCCGCCTTCAGATAGGCCCCGCTGAGATAGCCTTCTTCCAGGTGCGCTTCGCTGAGGAGCGCTTGCTCCAGGTGCGCCTCACTCAGGTAGACCTTCTCCAGGCGTGCCTCGCTCAGATCAGCCTTCTCTAAGTGTGCACCATTGAGATAGGCTCGCTCCAGGTGGGCCAATTTGAGAGTAGCCCCTTGCATGTAAACCTCGCTCAGGTCGGCCTTCTCCAGGTGCGCCTCACTGAGGTCAGCTTCCTTCAAATGCGCCCTGGCGAGGAATACTCGATCCATGTGAGCCCTGGCAAGGTCGGCTTTCTCGAGATGCGCTTCGTGCAAAGCCGCTTTTTCCAGGTGCACCTCGATGAGGTCGGCCTCCTCCAGGTGCGCCTCGCTCAGGTCGGCTCCCGTGAGCAGAACTGCCGCGGCAGCGCGCTGTTCTTCAGTAGCATCTTCCCACTCCTGGCGGGTGAGGCTACCGCGCAGACGCGCGAGCGGAAGGGCGTGCAGGTCCGCATACCGCAGGTCCGCTCCCCGCAGGTCCAATCCCTGGGGATGCTGTTGCTGCTCGTCGCTGGAAGCATCGGCACCCTGTCCGTCTTCGCGTGCTGCCAGGAGCCACTCTAGATCGGCGCGGCTCAGCTTCATTCCTCTAAAGGGATAGACGCCGTGTTTGATATCAGGGGTCGTGGCAAGATGGCGAGCCAGTTCTTCTTGACGCGCCATATCGATCTCCGGTTCGGTCCTCCAGGGTTGCTCCTTTCTGCTCGCTTGATCAGTGTGCATGAGCCTCTTCCTGCGTCTGCTCTCTCACAGGTTCGATGACAATCTTGCCGTTCCTCGCGTCGATCTTGACCGTGTCGCCATCGTGAATGGCGCCCTCCAGGATGCCGCGGGCGATACGGTTCTCGATCTCCTGCTGGATGACGCGCTTGAGGGGGCGCGCTCCAAACTGCGGGTCGTAGCCCATCTCTGCCAGTAGATCTCGTGCGGCCTCGGTGAGCTGCAGCGTGATGTGCCGCTCCTCCAGGCGCTGGCGCAGGCGAACCATCTGGATGTTCACGATGTCCTTCATCTGCTCGCGCGTGATTGGGTGGAAGACGATGATCTCGTCGATGCGGTTGATGAACTCGGGGCGGAAGCCCTCTTCCCGCAAGCGCTGCCGAACGCGGCGCTGGATCTCGTCCTCGTCCATGCCGTCGAATTCTTGCAGCCAGGTGGTGCCAACGTTGCTGGTCATGATGATGACGGTATTTTTGAAATCAACCGTGCGCCCCTGCCCATCGGTCAGGCGACCGTCATCCAGCAGTTGCAGCAAGACGTTGAATACTTCTGGCGCCGCTTTTTCGATTTCGTCGAAGAGCACGACGCTGTATGGGTGACGTCTGACGGCCTCGGTCAGCTGGCCTCCCTCTTCGTAGCCGACGTAGCCGGGAGGAGCTCCGATCAAGCGCGAGACGCTGTGCTTCTCCATGTACTCCGACATGTCGATACGAACCATGGCGCGCTCATCGTCGAACAGGAATTCTGCGAGGGCGCGCGCCAGTTCCGTTTTCCCCACACCCGTCGGTCCCAGGAAGAGGAAGCTGGCCAGGGGGCGGTTGGGATCTTGCAATCCGGCGCGAGCACGACGAATCGCGTCGGCGACCGCCTGCAGCGCCTGCTCCTGTCCCACGACGCGCTCGCGCAGGCGATCTTCCATCGTGATCAGCTTCTGCACTTCGCCCTGCATCAACTTGGTAACGGGGATATGCGTCCACTCCGAGACAACCTCTGCAATGTCCTCGGAATCGACTTCTTCCTTGAGCATGCGAGCGCCCTGGATAGTCGTGCGCCTGGCCTCCATCTCGCGGATACGCTCCTCCAGCTTCGGAATGGTTTCATAGCGCAGTCGTGCCATTTCTTCGTAGTTGTACTCGCGTTCGGCCCTCTCCAGCGCTACCTGGGCCTGCTCCAGATCTTGCTGCAGGCGGCGATACTCCTCGACGGGTTCGCGTTCGCTCTCAAGCGCCAGCCTCATGGCCCGCAGCTGCTCGGAGAGGCTCGCAATCTCTCGCTCGACATTGGCACGCCGTTCGCGGCTAGCAGGGTCTTTCTCCTTTTTCAGCGCCTCAAATTCCGCCTGCAACTGGCGGATGCGGCGATCGAGCGCATCTAACTCCCTGGGCGTACTGTCCAGCTCAACTCGTCGACGGCTGGCCGCTTCGTCTATAAGGTCGATGGCCTTGTCGGGCAAGAAGCGATCGGTGATATAGCGGTTGGAGAGCACGGCTGCAGCAACGAGCGCGCTGTCCGTAATACGCACGCCATGGTGAACTTCGTACCGCTGCTTCAATCCACGCAGGATGCTAATCGTGTCCTCGACCGATGGCTCATCTACCATGATCGGCTGGAAGCGGCGCTCAAGCGCGGCATCCTTCTCGATATGTTTGTGGTATTCATCCAGAGTCGTCGCGCCGATGCAGTGCAGTTCGCCACGCGCCAGCATCGGTTTCAGCATGTTGGAGGCATCCATTGCGCCTTCCGCCGCGCCCGCACCAACCAATGTATGCAGTTCATCGATAAAGAGGATGACTTTGCCCTCGGAGCTGGTCACCTCTTTCAGCACGGCCTTCAAGCGTTCCTCGAATTCACCGCGATACTTGGCGCCTGCGACCAGCGCGCCGAGATCAAGCGTGATCACCTGCTTGTCTTTCAGGGTCTTGGGCACATCACCACGCACGATACGCTGGGCCAGTCCCTCCACAATGGCAGTTTTCCCGACGCCCGGATCGCCAATCAAGACCGGGTTATTCTTGGTACGGCGGCTGAGTACCTGGATGACACGCCGGATCTCATCGTCGCGCCCAATCACCGGGTCGAGTTTTCCCTGCTCCGCGAGTTGCGTCAGGTTGCGACCGTATTTCTCAAGTGCCTGGTATTTGCCCTCCGGGTTCTGGTCGGTCACCCGCTGAGCACCGCGAATGGAGGTGAGGGCCTGCAACACGTTGTCCCGCGTAAGCCCTGCCGCGCTCAAGGCACGCGCTACGGCTCCATCGCGAACATTGAACATGGCCAGCAGCAGGTGCTCCACGCTCAGGTATTCATCATGGAAGGTGCCCATCTCGCGCCAGGCGTCTTCCAGCACCTTGCGCAGGCGAGGCGAAATGCTCGGCTCACTGCCGCCAAAGACATGTGGCATGCGCTCGAGTTCCTCGTTGATGATGCGCTGCGCTGCTGCGAGATTGCCGCCTACCTTCGCAATGATCTGCTGCACTACACCGCCCTCCTGGGCAAGCAGGGCAGCAAGTAGGTGCTCTACTTCGACTTGATTATGATTGCGCTCCCTGGCTAGCTGGGCCGCATCACTGATGGCCTCGCGCGCTTTCTCGGTAAAGTGCTCAACGTTCATTGCTTTTTCTCACTCCTGTTTGTGTATCTATTCGCTATATCGCCGGTGCGGCAGGTGACTTAGTGTTCGACACCCGCGGTGGGTTTGCCATCAGCGCCCTCGATACCCCTTGCGCTTTTTCGCGCAACCTGGTCACCACCGATGATCGAGAGAACCTGCTCGCGTTCCAGCACCTCCTCCTGTAGCAGCGCCTGTGCCAGGCGCTCCAGCGCCGCTCGATGCTCGGAAAGCACGGTACGAGCTTGCTGGTGCGCATGGTCAAGAAGTCGCTCCACTTCTGCATCTACGCGCTCTGCGGTCGCCTCAGAGTAGATGCGGCCGGGCTCACCCACCAGTTGCTGATGGAGGAAAGGATTCTCGCCATCCAGTTCATAGGCAACCACGCCCGTCTTCTCGCCCATACCCCACTCGGTCACCATGCGACGAGCCAGCTTCGTTGCCTCTTTGAGATCATTTTCCGCGCCCGATGTGATCTCACCGAGGGCTACCTCTTCTCCAGTTCGACCTCCCAGGGCAACCGCCAGGCGCTCGATCAGGTAGGAACGTGGATAGTTGCGCCGATCATCCTGCGGCAGGAACTGGGTGACGCCAAGCGAGCGCCCGCGGGGCACGATCGTAACCTTATAGAGTGGATCGACATCGGGCAGAACTGCCGCGACCAGCGCGTGCCCCCCTTCGTGGTAGGCCACAATGCGCCGCTCGCGTTCATCCATCAGGGCTTCACGCTTGCCGCCCAGCAGTATTTTGTCGAGCGCCTCCTGGAAATCGTGGCGATCGACCTGCGTCTTACCCCGACGGGCAGCCAAAAGCGCAGCCTCGTTCACCAGGTTGGCCAGATCGGCCCCCGAAAAACCCGGTGTCCCGCGCGCCAGTTCCTCCAGGTTCACGTCAGGAGCCAGGGACACTTTGCGTGTATGGATACGCAGGATCGCCTCTCTGCCGCGCCGTTCCGGTAGATCAACCACCACCTGCCGGTCGAAGCGACCGGGACGCTGCAGTGCCGGGTCGAGAACATCAGGACGATTAGTGGCGGCCAGCACCACGATGGCCTCGTGCGGCTCGAAACCGTCCAACTCGACGAGCAACTGCTCCAGGGTTTGCTCGCGCTCGTCATTGCTGGCGATCGCGCTTGCCCCACTGCGTGTTCGTCCGATGGCATCGATTTCATCGATAAAAACAATGCACGGGGCGTTCTTGCGCGCCTGATCAAACAGATCACGTACACGACTCGCACCGACTCCGACAAAGAGTTCGACAAAGTCGGTCCCGCTCGCACTGAAAAACGGCACCTTTGCCTCTCCTGCGACCGCCCGCGCCAGCAAGGTCTTGCCTGTACCAGGTGGGCCAACCAGCAAGACGCCCTTGGGGATGCGCGCCCCTATCGCCAGGAAGCGCTGCGGTTCGCGCAAAAAGTCGATCACCTCGCGCAATTCCGTCTTGGCCTCATCAACGCCTGCCACATCGGCAAACGTGGTCGTCGGGCGTTCTTCTTTGTAGAGTTTGGCGCGACTTCGCCCAATGCCAAAGATCCCGCCTCCTTGCGTATTTTGCAGCTGGCGCATGCCCCGCCAGCTCATGACTCCGAAGTAGAGCAGCAGGAGCAGGGGCAGCGCGTTCAGGAGCAGTGCCAGCGCCGTCTGCCACCAGGGGGGCTGCACCACCTGGGCGCTTATTACGACCCCCTTGCTCTCAAGCAGAGGAAGCAGGTTGGGATCACCCGTTGCCGGCACAAGCGTGGTGAACTGACTCGCTGCCGCCGATCCCTGCTGGCGGACGGGGGTTTTGAAGGTGCCTGTGATAGAATTGTCGCTCTTGATGGTTACGCTGCTCACATTGCCTTGCTTCACCTGCTGCAGGAAGCTGCTGTACGGCAGATCAATCGTTGTCGATTGCCCACTCGAGGAACTGAAGAGGAGTGGACCGTAAAAGAACAGGTTGATCAGGAATATGAGCAAAAACCACCGCACCCAGAAGTTCAATCTCCTGGGGTCGTTTCCTCTACGTGAGGACTGCTTGTCCGTGTGTTGTTGGGAATCGTTGGCGGGGTGGAGATCTGGTCCCTGCCGGTCAGATTCTCTCGTCGTTCTATCCATAACAGCTGTTTCCTTCCTGCCCTATGCGATTAAGCCTTTCCAGTACCCTGACCAGCTTGCACGGTCTCCCTTGCTTGCTCTTCTACTGGAGGCGGCGGTGGTGGCGTTGGGCGACTCATGATACCGATAGCCAGAGTAGCGGCTTCGACGGCTGTTACAGCGAACACCAGCGCACGCGGCAGCCGGATACCGAACACGTGATCGAGCGAGAAACGCCCGGGGCCGGTGAGCGTGAGGGCGAGGGCTGTTGCCATATTGATGACAGGCAATTCAGCACCGCCCTTGCTCACCCAGATCGGTTTGCCCCAGTGCGCCTTGACCGTCGCCATGATCATCGCTCCCATCGTGCCAAGGGGGCCAAGCGGGTGGAGGAAGCCCAATGTGGTGAGCACTCCACCGCCGAACTCGGATACAGATGCAGCTGTAGCCCAGGGCGTACCAGGTGTGAGACCGAGCGACTCAAGCCAGCCAGCCGTGCCTTTCAGGCCAGGCCCCTCGAACCAGCCAAAGAGCTTTTGTGATCCATGACCCGCCAGCAATCCCCCCACCGCCAGCCGTAAGACCAGTAGTCCCAAATCTCTCGTAACGCCTGATTCGTTTTGTTTTTTGACTACGGCTTTGCGCTTGACGATGGTAGGTATTCTCTGTTTTTCCTTGACAGCAAGTTTCATTGTCTGCGCTCCTTAATAATGCTTCAGTTCATTTCAACCAGGGCGACCCAAGGGTCGCCCTACCTTATATACCGGACGCTATAATGTCCCGTCTGGCCTGCGTACGCGCTTTCTCTCCTGTTCCAGTTCCTGGCGTGCGGCTTCCAGGCGCTTGAGCAAAAGCAGAATCACTTCGACTCCCGCCAGGTTGACGCCAAGATCGCGTTGCAACCGGCGGATGCGCCGCAGCTGTAAGACCTCTTCCTCGCTGTAGCGCAGTTCCCCACTGGCCTCTTCCCCTTCGATCAGGCCCAATGCACGTAGATTACGAATGGCGCCAATACCCAGATGGCTCGCCGCAGCCGTCTCCCGCTCGCTATATGTTGAAGAAGAGCGGGACTGCTGGATCACGATGTGTGTCACATACCGCTCATCCATGGTTGCTCCTTCCTCCTGCCTTTGTCGCCTGGTCAGTATAGCCAATCGAACGGGCAAAGGCCTCAAAAAGACGGCGCTGTTCAGCATTCAGGTGCGTCGGGAGGACGACGTTCACTTCAGCATACAGATCGCCGCGCTTGTCTGGCTGTCCCAGAACAGGCATACCCTGCCCGCGTAGTCGGAACGTCTTGCCGTTCTGTGTTCCCGGCGGAATGCGCAACAGCAGTTGGCGTCCATCAGGAGTTGGCACCTGCACCTCGCCTCCGAGCATGGCAGTCGCCAGGGGAACGTCTACGCGCGTGCGCAGCGTGGTCCCTTCCCGTGTGAAGCGGGAGTCTGGCAAAACATGCACACGCAGGTAGAGATCACCGCCCTGAGTGCCTCGACCGGCCAGGCGTATACGTGAACCTTCATCCACGCCCGCAGGTATCTTCACTTCCAGGCGACGAGTATTTCCGTCAGGCTCTGTCAGTTCGAACGTGCGCGTCGCTCCCTGGTATGCTTCAGCGAGGGTCACATCCACTTCAGCCTCGACATCCTGTCCTGCCGGAGTATATGTTTCTTGTTGAGCTCGCCCTGTCCTACGGGTACGTCCCCTCGGTGCGCCTGAAACGCCCGATCCAAAGTAAGTGTCGAAGAAGTCTGAGAACGGGGACGCTCCTCCGAAGAGGTCATTCAGGTCTTCCTCGCTCATGGTACGATACTGAGCGCGTCTGCCACCCCCTCTGCCATCTCCGCCCGTCGCTCCCGTTGGTCCATACGTACCAGGCCCTCGTCCATACTGCTGGTAATAGCTCCCCAGCTCGTCATACTGCTTGCGCTTCTCCGGGTCGGATAGCACTTCATTAGCCTCGTTGATCTCCTTGAATTTTTCCTCGGCTGATTTATCGCCCGGATTGACATCAGGGTGATACTGGCGTGCCAGCTTGCGATACGCTTTTTGAATGTCCTTCTGGCTCGCGTTCTTGTCCACACCCAGAATCTTGTAATAGTCCTTGTAGTCAACGGCCATAAGCGCATTCTCCCTGAAAGCCCGAAAACGGGGCGACCCTTGCTACCATACACGCCTACATTCCAGGGCGACCGCGAGGGTCGCCCGTACAATATACGCTTGCATTCCAGGGCGACCCTTGCGATCGCCCTCTACCAGACCGACATGCCTACATTCCAGGGCGACCGCAAGGGTCGCCCCTACCAGACACGCCAGGGCTGCTAGACTTCGCGGTACTCTCCCTCGACGGTTCCGGGTTCACTACCGGATGCTGCTCCAGATGTTCCATCGCTCGCACCCGCGGTTGCTCCGGCCTCGCTGTAGGCCTCCTGGCCAACGCGCTGCATTGTGCGTTCCAGGTCATCTGCAGCGCTGCGCACACGTGTGAGATCACTGCCCGCGAGCGCATCGCGTACGGCCTTGATCTTGTCCTCAACCTCGCTGCGCAGGTTCGCCGGGATTCTGTCACCCATTTCCTGCAGTGTCCGCTCGGCCTGATATGCCATGCTGTCTGCACGATTGCGCGTCTCGATCTCCTCCCGGCGCTGCCGGTCCTCTTGTGCGTGCAATTCGGCTTCGCGCACCATACGATCGACCTCCTCCTTGGAGAGGCCGCTGGAGGCGGTGATGGTGATCTTCTGCTCGCGCCCGCTGGCCTTATCGCGTGCCGTGACATTGAGAATGCCATTGGCATCGATATCGAAGGTCACCTCAATCTGCGGCACGCCCCGTGGGGCCGGTGGAATGCCTTCCAGGCGGAAGCGACCAAGGCTCTTGTTGTCGCGTGCCAGCTCGCGCTCGCCTTGCAACACGTGAATCTCCACCGCCGTCTGGTTATCTTCCGCCGTGCTGAAGACTTCGGTTTTGCGTGCCGGAATGGTCGTGTTGCGCGGGATCAGCTTGGTCATCACGCCGCCCATCGTCTCAACACCGAGGGAAAGCGGCGTCACGTCAAGCAGGAGCACGTCCTTCACCTCGCCCTTGAGCACGCCCGCCTGAATAGCCGCGCCGACCGCTACTACCTCGTCGGGGTTGACGCCCTTGTGGGGCTCTTTGCCGAAGATCTTGCGCACCAGTTCGTTCACCGCAGGCATGCGCGTCTGTCCACCCACCAGTATCACCTCATTCACATCGGATGCCTTGATACCCGCGTCCTCAAGCGCCTTCATGACCGGGCCACGCGTGCGCTCGATGAGGTCGCCCACCAGTTGCTCCAGTTTGGCCCGCGTCAGGGTCATCACCAGGTGCTTAGGCCCACTGGCATCAGCCGTGATGAAAGGCAGATTGATCTCCGTCTGCAACGACGAGGAGAGTTCGATCTTGGCGCGCTCTGCCGCTTCCTTCAGGCGTTGGAGCGCCATGCGGTCTTTACGCAGATCAATTCCCTGCTCTTTGCGGAACTCATCGGCCAACCAGTCAATGATGCGCTGGTCGAAGTCGTCACCGCCCAGGTGCGTATCGCCGTTGGTGGACTTGACCTCGAAGACTCCCTCGTCCAACAGCAAGATGGAGATGTCGAAGGTTCCACCACCGAGGTCGTAAACGGCGATCGTCTCATCGCTCTTCTTCTTGTCCAGCCCATAAGCCAGCGAGGCGGCCGTCGGTTCATTGATGATGCGTAAGACCTCAAGCCCCGCGATCGTGCCCGCGTCTTTGGTCGCCTGGCGCTGCGAGTCGTTGAAGTAGGCAGGAACCGTAATCACGGCCTGGGTAACCCTCTCGCCCAGTTTGGCTTCCGCGTCGGTCTTCATCTTTTGCAGGATCATCGCCGAGATTTCAGGCGGACTGTATTCGCGTCCGCCCAGCACTACACGGACGTCCCCGTTGGAGGCGCGCGTGATCTTGTAGGGCACCATCTTCATCGTGCGCTGGACCTCGGGGTCATCGAACTTGCGGCCCATGAGACGCTTAATGGAAAACACTGTATTTTCGGGGTTGGTCACCGCCTGTCGTTTTGCCACCTGGCCGACCAGGCGCTCACCGCTTTTGGTGATGGCCACGACAGAGGGCGTGAGCCGCGAGCCTTCGCTGTTCTCCAGCACGGTCGGCTCACCGGCCTCCATGACCGCCACTACCGAGTTGGTGGTGCCCAGATCAATGCCAATTACTTTTGCCATTACTTATCGCTTCCTTCCTTTTATCTCTCATCTCCGTACTGCACATAGTGCAGCACAGTCCATTCGCATATGTCCGACTTCTTCCAGTTCATTTTTCAAGCCCTTCACGGGCAAGCACGCGCTCATGAGCACTCCGGTACATGCGCCAGAGATACTCCTTCGCCTGATGAGCGTAGGCACGATCCTCCTCATCGGGAAAATGCTGGGCGAGCAGATCGATTTGCTTGCAAAGCTCAAGCACTGCGCGTTCCAGCTCGGCGAAGTCTCCTGCCACAATAATCGGTTGTACCATACTCTCACTTCCTTCCGGCTTATCCCGCCTCACACCCCCTCCTCTACTGGAGAGGATGTGAGATACGCTTGCTTCACCTGGGTGAACACACATTAACGTGTAGGAACGTCTCAGTGCTATCCCTGCGCCTCGCTCACGGGAGACGGAGCGCGCGCGACTACGACCTGCGCGGGGCGAATGACACGCTCTCCCAGAATATATCCCGGCTGGGCAACACGCACGATCGTTCCTTCAGGCACATCTGTTCGCACCTCTGTCGTGATGGCTTCATGCCAACGCGGATCGAACGGCTCTCCAGGCGCGCCGATCTGTCGCACGCCCAACTGGCCAAGCAGCGTGGTCAGTCTTCGCGCCACCAGCAATTGGCCCTGCACCCACGGGTGCGAGGCCAGCTCTGGCGGCGCTGTTCCCAGCGCTCGTCCAAGATCATCGAGCACCGGCAACAGGCGGGAGAGCAACTCACTCTGGGCTGCGCTGCGTACCTCGGCCTGCTCCTGGATCATGCGACGCCGATAATTCACGAAGTCCGCCTGTGTTCGCCGCAG
>Ga0209577_10002103_pt1 | contig 19318 bp, 20 predicted proteins | sample GraSoiAngelo_109_FD_185874 | JGI IMG/M metagenome (GOLD analysis project Ga0209577, IMG submission 185874) | Grasslands soil microbial communities from the Angelo Coastal Reserve, California, USA - 14_0903_12_20cm (SPAdes) (version 2) | ecosystem: Environmental > Terrestrial > Soil > Grasslands...
CGCAACGGCAACTACTCGGCGACCGAGATCGCCGAGTGGGCCGATCGGATCCGCCGCTGGGCCCGGCGGCGCGAGGTGTACGCCTACTTCAACAACGACTGGCGCGGTTTCGCTCCGGCCAACGCCCGGCTGCTCCAGCGGTTGGTCTCCTCAGGAGGCTGAAGCGTGGTCGACCGGGATCCCGAACTGGTCCTGTAGCGCCGCAGGGTCGACGTCCTCCTTGTAGCGGCGTTCGGATTCGGGATGCGTGAACAGCACGATCCTGTCGGCCGAAAAGCTCTGAAGCGCATCCTGGATCGCCTCGACCGGGTCGCTCTCGCCGGTGTCCCCGCTCGCCGCCACGCCCTGCTCGTCGAGACGTTCCACGGTCTGGCGCCGGATTCGCTCGGCGTTGGCGATCGCGTCGTCGGCGTCGGACAGCCAGAAGTGGAGCGCGTCCTCCTGCAGCGCCGGGGCGACGACCATCACCTCGGCGTCCTGCGGCTCGGCGCTATCGGGAAGCGCGTCCCGGAGCTGGTCGGCGGTCACGGGCTCCGTGGTGAGGACGAGCAGTCGCATCGGGGTTGTCATACCCACGGGCCTTCGGTTGCTACCCGCGGGCGGTGGGTAGGCGTTGGCCCGATGGGCATTCCTGCTCCCACCCCGCGGCCGCCCGATCCGCAGCCGCCCGCGCCTACCCCCAGTCCTACACCGCTGCCCCCGGACCCGAATCCGGCGCCGATCTAGGGGCTTAGGCTGGCCGATCGGGCGGCTAGGCGCCGCCGTCGAGGACCCGCACCCGGCTGTGCGCACCCGGGCCGGAGCGTGCACCAGACTCGCTCTGCCCGCCGGGCGCGACGATCCCGATCGACTCGACGAGCGTGAAGAAGGCCGCCGCGTACGGCGAACCGGCGGTGCGTGCGCGCAGCCGTGCCCAGTCGATCTGCTCGCGCAGCGCCCGAGCGATCGCCACCAGCCGGGAGTAGTCGAGCGTGTGCTCGTCGATCGAGCAGAGCATCGTGACCAGCACGTCCTCGAGCGCCATCACCGGCGTGGCCACCGCCATCACCGGAATGGTGTCGGCTCGCTCGAGCACCTCCTCGGTGATCTCGAGCCCGGATGGCTCAAAGATCAGATCGAGCATCACGTTTCCCCGCCACGCCTTGAACAGCCATTCCTCCGGGGGGCGCTCGGGGCGCATCCCGGCCTCGGCGACGGCCGCCAGCGCCGCCTCGGCGTCCGTAGGCCTGACCATCAGGTCCAGGTCGTTCTTGGGCTCCGGGCCTCCGCGCGCCCACGCCGCCACGCTCCCGCCGAGCACGAACGGAACGCCCCGCTCGCGCAGCGCGGCGACGGCGATCTTCAGCGTCCCCACGAGCTCGTCGAGTTCCGCGCGGTCGGACATGCTCATTGACCTACCCGCATGCGGGTAGTTGGACCCCGATGGCGGAGGATGCACGTGCGCAGGAGTCCGGGTCGCCCAACGGGGCGGGCCCCCGTCGCCTGCGGATCGCCGCGGCGGGCGATCTGCACTGCTCCGAGAGCCGGGCGGAGGAGATCAGCGACGCGGTCGCCTCGATCCGGGGCTCGGCCGACCTCCTGCTGCTGGCGGGCGATCTGACGACGCACGGCGAGCCTGAGGAGGGCTTGATGCTGGCCGAGGCGTGCCGTGCGCTCGAGGTACCGGTGTACGCCGTGCTCGGCAACCACGACTGGCACGCGAACCGCCACGACGAGCTCCTCGACGCGCTCGAGCATGGTGGCATCGGGGTGCTCGAACGCGACCACGTCGTGTGCGAGGCGGGAGGGCTCGAGGTCGGCATCGCGGGGGTCAAGGGCTTTGTCGGCGGGTTCCCGGGATCGCACCTGCCGGATTTCGGCGAGCCGCTGCTGCGCGCGGTGTACCGGGAGACCACGCTCGACGTCGAGGCGCTCGACCGGGGGCTCCGCGAGATCGCCCTGTGCCCCGCCAGGATCGTGCTGATGCATTACTCGCCGGTCGAGGACACGATCGTCGGGGAGCCGGCCGGGATCTGGGCGTTTCTGGGGACAGACCGCCTGGCGGCGCCGATCGCCGAGCACGAGCCGGATCTCGTGCTCCACGGCCACGCGCACAGCGGCAGCTTCTCCGGGTCGATCGGCGAAGTGCCGGTGTACAACGTGTCGGTCCCGGTGATCGGACGCGACTTCTGGCTGTTCGAGCTCGACGTGGGGTCGCCCGCGCGGACGCCCATTCACTGACGGCTCAGCCGTACATCGACTCGAACACGTCGCCGTAACGGTCGTAGACCACGTTGCGCTTGACCTTGAGCGTCGGAGTCAGCTCGCCGGAGTCGATCGCCAGGTCGTGGTCGAGGATCCTGAACTTCTTGATCTGCTCGACCTGGGCGTAGTTGGAGTTGGCCCGGTCGAGCTCCTTCTGGACCATCTCCTGTACCTGCTCCGCCTCTGCCAGGGCGCCGAGGTCCTCCGGAAGCCCGTTCTCCTTGGCCCACGGCAGCATTTCCTCGGGGTCGAGCGTGATCAGCGCCACGGGGTACGGCTTGCGATCCCCGTACATCACGGCCTGCGAGATGAACGGGGACTGCTTCAGGTCGTTCTCGAGGTTGGCCGGCGTCAGGTTCTTCCCGCCCGCGGTGATGATGATGTCCTTCTTGCGGCCGGTGATCTTGAGGAACCCCTCGTCGTCGAGCTCGCCCAGGTCCCCGGTGTGGAGCCAGCCGTCGATCAGCGTGTCGGCGGTCGCCTCGGGGTTCCCCCAGTACTCGCGGAACACGTTTGGCCCGCGCATCAGGATCTCTCCGTCCTCATCGGAGATCTGGATCTCGACTCCCGGCAGCGATCTGCCGACGGTCCCGAACTTGAAGTCATCGAGCGTCCCGACCGTCCCCACGCCGGTGGTCTCGGTCATCCCCCAGCCCTCCATCACCGGGATCCCCGCGGCGTAGAAGAACTCGAGGATCTCGGGGGCGATCGGGGCGGCACCGCTCACGGCCTGCCGGACCTGGCCACCGAACAGCTGGCGGACCTTGGCGAAGATCTGCTCGTCGGCCTGGTCGAACTGGGCCTGCATCTCCTCGGGTACCGGCTCGCCCCGCTGCTGGCGGCGGCGCACCTCCACGCCGAGCTTGATCGCGCCCTGGAAGCGCTGCTTGTCCTCCTCGCTCGCGTTCTCCTGCATCTTCGTCGCGGCCCCGTACAGCTTCTCGAAGATCCGCGGGACCGACGGCAGATAGGTCGGCCTGGTCTCGACGACCTCCTCGAGGATCTTCTTCGAGTCGCCGCCGAAGTAGACGATCGTCGTGCCCTGGTCGTAGGAGGCAAGTTGCGTGAGCAGGGCGAAGATGTGCGCCAGCGGCAGGTACAGGTACGTGGTCTCGTCGGGCTTGACGAACTCGAGCTCCTCGACGATGTGGCAGACCTGCATGGCGTTGGCGTGCGTCAGCACGACGCCCTTGGGAGGTCCGGTGGTCCCCGAGGTGTAGATGATGATCCAGGCGTCGTCGCGCTCGACCTTGTCCTGCCGGCTCGAGAGCTCGGAGCCCTCGCCGCCGCCGCCGCGCTCGCGAAGCTCGTCCAGCGTCATGTCGCCCGCCCCGGGCTCGATCCCGATCACGTGCTCGAGGTCGGTGAGCTCGTCGCGGATCTGATCGATCTTCTGGCGCTGCCCCTCGTCCTCGCACACGATCGCGCGGGCGCCCGAGTCACCCGCGACCCACTTGCACTCGTGCGGCGAGTTGGTGGGGTAGACCGGCACGACCACGCCGCCCGCGGCCGAGATCGCATAGCTGATGAGCGTCCACTCGATCCTGGTGTTGGCGAGCACGCAGACCCGGTCGCCGGGCTCGATGCCGAGATCGACCAGCCCGAGCGCGAGCTCCTCGATCGCCTTCCCGGCCTCGCCGTAGCTGAGCTCCTTCCAATCGTCGCCCTCGCGATACCGCGCGGCGATGTTGGAGCTGAAGCGATCGGCGGCGGAACCGGGCAGGGAGGCGACCGTCGCTGCGATCACCCTCGGGGTCGTATCGGTCATCGGGTCCTCTCCTCTCGGGCACGGCCGCGGCGGGATCCGCCGCGATGCACATCGTGTACCCGCAATCCTCGCACGGTCCACGCGTTTTGGGCGAGGAACGAGGAGCCCTGGCGGAGCCCATCTTTAAGCGCGCCCGGCAGGATTTGAACCTGCGGCCTGTCGCTCCGGAGGCGACCGCTCTATCCCCTGAGCTACGGGCGCGGGAGCGCGAAGGCTAGCGCCTGCCGGTGCGCTCCGAGACCTCGCGCACGACGCACCGTCGCCGAGCATTGCGATAGGAGGATTCTCGCTCATCATCCCCGGCGACGATGCGGCTGGCCATCATCGCCGACACCCACATGCCCAAGGGCGCGAGGAGGCTCCCGGATGAATGCGTCGCCCGTCTGGAGCAAGCCGACCTGATCGTCCACGCGGGCGACCTGACCGAGCTGAGCGCCCTCCACGAGCTCCAGAGCTACGCCCCCGTCGTCGCCGTCCACGGCAACGTCGACTCCCCAGAGGTGCGAGCGGGCCTCCCGGCGAGGACTCAGGTCGACGCCGGCGGCGCCACCATCGCCGTGATCCACGACGCCGGCCCCGCCCGCGGCCGTCTCGCGCGCATGAAGACCCGTTTTCCCGAAGCCGACGCCGTCGTCTTCGGCCACTCCCACATCCCCCTGCACGAGGTCGCGGAGGACGGCTTTCAGATCTTCAACCCGGGCAGCCCCACCGAACGGCGGCGCGCGTCCCACCGGACGATGGGCGCAGCCACGGCCGAGCACGGCAAGATCGCGTTCGAGCTGCTCGTGCTCGGCTGACACACTCGGGTCGATGGACCTCTCGGTGTTCTTCGCCGGCACGTCCGGCTCGATCCCGACCGTGCGCCGGGGCCTCCCCGCGCTGCTCCTGCGCCGGGGCGGGGACCGGATCCTGTTCGACTGCGGGGAGGGCACCCAGCGGCAGCTGGTCCGCTCGGTGGGCCTACTCGACCTCGACGAGGTGTTCCTCACCCACTACCACGCCGACCACTGGCTCGGGCTCCCCGGCCTGCTGAAGACATTCGACCTGCGCGCGCGGGAGCGTCCGCTGACGATCCACGGACCGCCCGGCCTAAAGCAGCTGATGGCGCTCGCGCTCCGGGCCGCGGGCAGGGTCCGCTACGAGCTCGTGCTCGTCGAGCTCGAGCCCGGACAGGAGCTCCGGCGCGACGGCTACCGGATTGCGGCGGTGCCGGTGGTCCACCGAGGGCCGGGGTTCGGCTACGTCGTCTATGAGGACGAGCGTCCCGGAGAGTTCGATCCCGAGGCCGCGACGGCGCTGGGCATCACGCCCGGCCCCGATTTCGGGAGGCTCCAGCGCGGGGAGACGATCGCCGGGGTCTCGCCCGAGCAGGTGATGGGCCCGCCGCGGCCCGGTCGCAAGCTCGTGATCTCGGGCGACACCACCCCGTGCGAGGCGCTGCGCATCGCCGCCCACGCGGCCGACGTCCTGATCCACGAGGCGACGTTCGCCGAGGACGAGCTCGAGCGCGCCGCCGAGACCATGCACTCGACCGCGGCACAGGCGGCGGCGCTGGCCGGCGAGGCGGAGGTCAGGCTGCTGGCGCTGACGCACTTCTCGACCCGGTATCCCCCGAGCGTCCTGCGAGACGAGGCGCGCGCGATCTTCCCGGCCACGGTGCTGCCGCGGGACTTCGACACGATCGAGGTCCCGTTCGCCGAGCGGGGCGAGCCCGAGCTCGTGCGCTGGGAGGATCGGCCGCTGCCGGAACCGGCTCCCGCCGCGGCCGAGGACGCGCCGGAGCCGCTTGTCGACCCGGCGCCGTGAGAACAACAGACTCGCTCGAACGCGTCGAGACGCCGAGGATGGTGCTCGAGCGGCTGCGGATGGAGCACCTGGACGAGGTGTCGACGCTCCTGCGCGACCCGCGGGTCGCCGCCACGGGCTGGCCCGGCGGCAAGCCGCCGAGCCCGCGCGAGGTGATCACAAGCCTCCAGGACAAGGAGCGCCACTGGGAGCGCCAGGGGTTCGGGATGTGGCTGATGCGCGACGGCGCGACGGGCGAGATGGTCGGGCGCGGCGGCCTCCAGTGGACCTTCTACGTGAAGGACCTCGACGAGGTCGAGGTGGGCTGGTCGGTCGTCCCCGAGCGGTGGGGCCAGGGCCTCGCCACCGAGCTCGCACTCGCCTCGATCGACGTCGGCTTCGGGCCGCTCGGCCTCGAGCAGATCGTCGCGTTCACCACCCCGGACAACGCGGCCTCGCGGCGGGTGATGGAGAAGGCGGGGTTCTCCTACGACCGCGAGATCCTCCACGTGGGGCTCCCGCACGTGCTCTACAGCATCCGCCGAGCCCGCTGATACGCTCAACGACGTCGGTTCCTTTAACCCGGTCCCGCGAGGCCAGGAAGGAGCACGTTGCAAGCCGCCACGGTCGTCCTCGACCACGATGACATGCGCCGCACGCTCGTGCGGATCGCCCACGAGATCATCGAGAAGAACCCGGACGGCGCGATCGCGCTGGTCGGCATCCACCGCCGAGGCGCCCTGCTGGCGCAACGGCTCCACGCGCTGACCGGTGAGCTGCTGGACACCCCGGTCCCGCTCGGGTTCGTCGACATCTCCTTCTACCGGGACGACCTCGCGATCCGGCCGAGCGCACCGATCGTGCACGCCACCCAGCTGGACTTCCCAATCGACGGCCGGACGATCGTGATCGTCGACGACGTCCTGTACACGGGCCGGACCGTCCGCGCCGCCGTGGACGAGGTGTTCGACTACGGCCGGCCCGCCAGGGTGCAGCTGGCGGCGCTCGTCGACCGCGGCCACCGCGAGCTCCCGATCCGCCCCGACTACGTCGGCAAGAACCTTCCCACCTCACAGCAGGAGCGAGTCAACGTCCACGTCAAGGAGCTGGACGGCCGCGACGAGGTGACCCTCGGCCCGGCTCCGCAGCAGCGGGCAGCATGACCAGGCTCGGCCCGCACCTGATCTCGATCGACGATCTCGACCGCGCCGGCATCGAGCGGGTCCTCGACACGGCGGAGCGGTTCGCCGAGGTCTCGGGCCGGGAGATCAAGAAGGTCCCCGCGCTGCGGGGGAGGACCGTCGTCAACCTGTTCTACGAGGCCTCCACGCGGACGAGCTCGAGCTTCGAGCTCGCCGCCAAGCGGCTCAGCGCCGACGTGGTGAGCATCCGCTCAGCCGGCTCGAGCGTCGACAAGGGCGAGTCGCTCAAGGACACGGTCCAGACCCTCTCCGCCTACGACCCCGCCGCCATCGTGATCCGCTCGCCGCACGCCGGCGCCGCCCAGCTCGTCGCCGGCTGGACGCCCGCGGCGGTGATCAACGCCGGCGACGGCAAGCACGAGCACCCTACCCAGGCCCTGCTCGACGCGTTCACCCTGCGGCGGAGGCTCGGCAGACTCGACGGCGCCCGGATCTGGATCGTCGGCGACGTCCTGCACTCGCGCGTGGCGCGCTCGAACATCCTCGCCCTTCGCCGCATGGGGGCATCGGTGACCGTTTGCGGCCCGCCGACGCTGATCCCCAGGGACATCGAGGCGCTCGGCTGCGACGCCGCAGTCACGCTCGACCGCCTACATGAGGCGGATGTCGTGTACGTGCTGCGGATGCAGCTTGAGCGGATGCGGGACTCGTTCGTGCCGTCGCTGCGCGAGTACGCGGCTCGCTACCAGATCACCGCCGGCCGGCTGCGGCCCGGGCAGCTGCTGATGCATCCCGGACCGGTCAATCGCGGGATCGAGCTCTCGGCGGACGCGATCGACTCCGATCAGGCGCTGATCGGGGACCAGGTCAAGGCCGGCGTGGCGGTGAGGATGGCCGTGCTCTACGAGCTGCTGGTCGGCTCTCCGGTACTGGCGGCGGTCGCGTGATGGACGGCCGTCTGCACCATCGCCGGCGGGCGCCCGCCGAGCTGCTCCTCAGAGGCGCCAACGTGCTCGATCCCCGTGCCCAGCTCGACGAGCCCCGGGACATCCTGATCCGCGACGGGCGGATCGCGGAGCTCGGCACGCCCGGCTCGCTCGGCGCCCCGGAGGACGGCGAGCTGTTCGACGCTACCGGCAGGCACGCGTTCCCCGCGTTCGTCGATCCCCACGTCCATCTGCGCACGCCGGGGCAGGAGTACAAGGAAGATCTCGAGTCCGGGACGGCCGCCGCCGCGTCGGGGGGGTTCTGCGCGGTGATCGCGATGCCCAACACCGATCCCGTCGTGGACGAGGCGGCGATCCTCGGATCGCTGGTGGACGGCGCCCGCCGCGAGGCCCACGTGCCGGTGGGCTTCCTGGCGTCGATCACCAGGGGCCTGCGGGGCGAGGAGCTCACCGAGATGGCCGAGCTCGTCGACGCGGGAGCGCTCGGCTTCACCGATGACGGCAAGCCGGTGGTCTCGGCCGGGGTGCTGCGCAAGGCGCTTCAGTACCAGCGGCTGTGCGGCGGCGTGATCGCGCTCCACGAGGAGGACCCGGCTCTGTCCGGTGACGGCGTGATGCACGAGGGCGCGGTCTCGGCCCGCCTGGGGCTGGCCGGGATCCCCCCGATGTCGGAGTCGACGATGGTCGCGCGCGACGCCTCGCTGGCGGAGTACGAGCGAGCGCGGGTGCATTTCCAGCACCTCTCGTGCACCGAGTCGGTGACCGCGCTCGAGCGCGCGAAGCAGGCCGGAGCAGCCGTGTCGGGCGAGGTGACGCCCCACCACCTGACGCTGACCGACGATCTCGTGCGCACCCTGGACAGCCGCTTCAAGATGAACCCCCCGCTGCGAGGAGAGCTCGACCGCCAGGCGCTCGTCGAGGGCCTTCGCAGCGGGGTGATCGACTGCGTCGCGACCGACCATGCGCCCCACGCACGGCACGAGAAGGAAGTGCCGTTCGAGCAGGCGCCGATGGGCACGACGGGGCTCGAGACCGCGTTCGCGGCGCTGTTCACCGAGCTCGTGCTCCCGGGAGAGATCGAGCTCGGCGTCGTGGTCGAGCGGATGACCGCCGGCGGCGCGCTGTACGGGCTACCGATCCCGCGGATCGCGGTGGGCGAGCCGGCCAACGTCGCGGTCGTCGATCTCGAGGCGACCTACGAGGTCGGCGCCGGCGGCTACGCGAGCCGGTCGGAGAACTGCTGCTTCCACGGACGCACGCTCCACGGCCGCGTCCTCCTGACGCTGGCGGCGGGGGCGGTCGCGTTCAGAGGGCGGATGCTGGTCGAGGCAGCGGCGGGTCGATGAGCAAGGCTCGCGCTCACGCTCGGCCTCCGCTCGCCATCCGGGCTCGCCGCTTGGAGGCCGCGTGAGTCATCCGGCTGCCTACATCCTGCTCGAGGACGGCACGCGCTTCGACGGGTTGGCCTGCGGCGCCGCCGGCCACGCCGTGGGGGAGATCGTGTTCACGACCTCCATGTCCGGCTACCAGGAGGCGATGACCGACCCGAGCTACGCGGGGCAGCTGATCACGTTCACGTTCCCGATGATCGGCAACTACGGCGTATCGGCCCAGGCGATGGAGTCCGACCGGATCCACGCCCGCGCGGCGATCATGCGCGCGGCGGTGGACCGCGAGGATGCCTCCGGGGCCGAGCGCGGCTGGCTCGGCTGGCTCGAGGACTGCGGCATCCCCGCGATCACCGAGGTGGACACTCGTGCCCTCGTGCGGCACATTCGGGACGAGGGCGCGATGAAGGGCGGCGTGTTCCCGGATGAAATGGCCGAACCGGACGCCCGCGCCCTGATCGAGGAGGAGCCCGGCATGACCGGCCGAGACCTCGCCCGCGAGGTCACCCCGCCCGAGCCCGTGGTGCTCGGCGATGGAGCGGGCCCGCGGATCGCGATGATCGACACCGGGGTCAAGCTCTCGATCGTCCGCAATCTCCGCGCCCGCGGCGCCACCGTCGAGCTCCATCCGTGCGGCGCCAGGTCCGAGGAGCTTCTGGCCAACGGTCCCGACGCCGTGTTCCTCGCCAACGGTCCGGGCGACCCCGGCGCGCTCGACTACATCGTCGACACCGTGCGGGGGGCGATCGGCCGGGTGCCCGTGTACGGGATCTGCCTCGGCCATCAGCTGCTCTGCCGCGCGGTCGGCCTGAACACGTACAAGCTGCCGTTCGGTCACCACGGCGCCAACCATCCGGTGAAGGACCTCGTCACCGGCCGGGTCGAGATCACCAGCCAGAACCACGGCTTCGCGGTGCTCGGTCCCGACGGGCGCAGGACGATCGACGGCGACGAAGCGGTCCGCTGGGAGACCGACTTCGGCGCCGCGGAGCTGACCCACATCAACCTCTACGACCGGACGGTGGAGGGGCTGGCTTTGCGCGACGTCCGGGGAGCCACCGTGCAGTACCACCCGGAGGCCGGTCCGGGGCCCCACGACTCGCTGCACCTGTTCGACCGGTTCCTCGAAGAGATCGAGGGTGGACCGAGGGCCGAGATGGGGGTCGTGGGATGAAACTGTCACATAGCGCGAGTTTCATCCCAGATCAATCCGCCGGAATCCGGTGCATCGAGGGGCGGAGGGTCGTGGTCGGGGGGCGGGGGGTCGTGGTCGGGGGGCGGGGGCGGCGCTGATGCCCCGCCGCGACGACATCCAGAAGATCCTGGTGATCGGATCCGGCCCGATCGTGATCGGGCAGGCTGCCGAGTTCGACTACTCCGGCACCCAGGCGTGCCGGGTGCTGGCCGAGGAGGGGTTCGAGGTCGTGCTAGTCAACTCCAACCCGGCCACGATCATGACCGATCCGGAGCTGGCCACCGCGACGTACGTCGAGCCGCTGCTGCCCGGCCCCGTGACCCAGGTGATCGAGCGGGAGCGCCCCGACGCACTGCTGGCGACGCTGGGCGGCCAGACGGCCCTGAACCTGGCCAAGGCCCTGTACGAGGACGGCACCCTGGAGCGGCTGGACCTCGAGCTGATCGGCGCCGACTACGACGCGATCAGCCGCGCCGAGGACCGTGAGCTGTTCCGGCAGACCATGACCACGGCCGGCCTTCGCGTGCCGCGCAGCGCGATCGCGATGAGCGTGCAGGACGCCGAGACGGCGGTGGGCGAGGTTGGGCTCCCCTTCATCGTCAGGCCCGCGTTCACCCTCGGGGGCACCGGCGGCGGGGTGGTGCGCCACGAGAGCGAGCTCGCTGCGGTCGTCGGCCGCGGGCTCAGGGCCTCGCCGATCGGTCAGGTTCTGCTCGAGGAGTCGGTGCTCGGGTGGGGCGAGTTCGAGCTCGAGGTGATGCGCGACCACTCCGACAACGTGGTGATCGTGTGCTCGATCGAGAACCTCGACCCGATGGGCGTCCACACGGGCGACAGCGTGTGCGTCGCCCCCCAGCAGACGCTCACCGACAGGCAGTACCAGCTGCTGCGCGACCAGGCGATCGCGGCCATCCGCGCGGTGGGGGTCGAGACCGGCGGGTCGAACGTCCAGTTCGCCGTCAACCGCGCCACCGACGAGGTGGTCGTGATCGAGATGAACCCTCGGGTCTCACGGTCGAGCGCGCTGGCCAGCAAGGCCACAGGGTTCCCGATCGCGAAGATCGCGGCCAGGCTCGCGGTCGGCTACACGCTCCAGGAGATCCCCAACGACATCACCCGGGCCACGCCGGCCAGCTTCGAGCCGGCGATCGACTACTGCGTGGTGAAGTGGCCGCGGTTCGCGTTCGAGAAGTTCCCCGGCGCCGAGCCCGGCCTCACGACGCACATGAAATCCGTGGGGGAGATCATGTCGATCGGGAGGACGTTCAAGCAGGCGTTCGCAAAGGCCCTGCGCTCACGGGAGCTGGACACCGAGCCGCGGTTCGGCTCCGACGGCGAGCTGCTCGAGGCGATCGGAGCTCCCGGGGCCGACCGGTTCGAGTTCCTGCTGGAGGCGCTGCGGCGGGGGATCGCGGACCGACATCGATCCCTGGTTCCTGAGAGAGCTCCACGAGCTGGTGTCGGATCCGGACGGCCCGTTCGCCGGCGAGCGGACGTTCAAGTCCGTCGACACCTGTGCCGCCGAGTTCGCCGCCCGCACCCCCTACTACTACTCGAGCTGGGAGCGACCGTCGCGCGACGGCCCGCGCCACGAGGTCGATCGGGGCGAGCGCCCGAGCGTCGTGATCCTCGGCTCCGGGCCGAACCGCATCGGCCAGGGAATCGAGTTCGACTACTGCTGCGTGCACGCCGTGCAGACCGTCCGGGAGTCGGGTCGCGACGCGGTGATGATCAACTGCAACCCCGAGACCGTCTCGACCGACTACGACATCTCCGACCGCTTGTACTTCGAGCCGCTGACGCTCGAGCACGTCCTCGCGGTCTGCGACGTCGAGCAGCCCGAAGGCGTGGTCGTCCAGTTCGGGGGTCAGACGCCGCTGAAGCTCGCCGCCGGGCTGGATGCCGCCGGCGTTCCGATCCTCGGCACCAGCATCGACGCGATCGACCTCGCCGAGGACCGGGCGAGGTTCGGCGCGCTGCTCGACAAGCTCGGATACACCGCGCCGCCGTACGCGACGGCCAGGGGACCCGAGCAGGCGCTCGAATGCGCCGAGCGGGTCGGCTTCCCGCTGCTGGTCCGCCCGAGCTACGTGCTCGGCGGCCGCGCGATGGAGATCGTCTACAGCGTCGAAGGGCTGCGCGATTACCTCGAGCGGGTCGGGACCAAGCCCGACGCCGCGATCTACCTCGACCGCTTCCTGGAGGACTCGATCGAGGTCGACGTCGACGCGATCTGCGACGGGAGCGACGTGTGGGTCGCGGGGATCATGCAGCACGTGGAGGAGGCGGGAATCCACTCCGGCGACTCGGCGTGCGTGCTTCCACCGCACACGCTGGGGGCCGAGATCATCGAGCAGATCCGCGCTCAGACGGTGGGGATCGCGCGCGCCCTGGGCGTGGTCGGGCTCCTGAACGTGCAGTTCGCGATCCACGGCCAGCAGGGCCTGCACGTGATCGAGGCCAATCCCCGCGCCTCGCGGACGGTCCCGTTCGTGTCCAAGGCGATCGGGATTCCGCTCGCCAAGCTGGCCTGCCGGATCGTGCTGGGCGAGCGGATCTCGGACCTGGATCTCCCCGAGGACACGACCAACGGCCACGTCTGTGTCAAGGAGGTCGTGCTGCCGTTCGGCCGGTTCATGGGCGCCGACGCGCTGCTCGGGCCCGAGATGCGCTCCACCGGCGAGGTGATGGGGATCGCGCGGGACTTCCCGACCGCGTTCGCCAAGGCCCAGGCCGCGGCGGGCGCCAAGCTCCCCGACGGCGGCACGGCGTTCATCACGGTCGCGGACTCCGACAAGGCCGCCGCGACCGGGCTCGCGGCGCTGCTCGACGAGCTCGGCTTCCGGATCATCGCCACCCGCGGCACCGCCCAGGCGATCCGCAGGCAGGGCATCCCGGCGGAGGCCATCAACAAGATCGGCGAAGGCTCCCCACACGTCGTGGACTGGATCGAGCGCGGCGACGTCGACATCGTGGTCAACACCCCGGTGGGCACCGGCGCCCGGGCCGACGGCTACGAGATCAGGACCTCCTCGATCGCCCACGGGATCCCCTGCATCACCACGATCGCCGGCGGGATCGCGGCCGCGAGGGCGATCTCGGCCGCCCGGCGGGGAGCGCCCGAGGTGCTCTCGCTCCAGGAGGTCCACGCCGGCCGCGAGCGCGAGCACGCCGCCCGGGCACGAGATCCCGCCGGGACCCCGGTAGCGCCTTGAGCGCGGAGCGCACGCTGGCCCCGTTCGGGCGCAGGCTCGCCCCGATCACCGCATCGGAGCAGCACGGCGCATATGTGGTGCTGCGATGCTCGGACCTCGAGGGCCCGCCGCCCGACCCGGGCCAGTTCTACATGCTGGCGGCGTCCAGCCGGTGGGGAGGCGGGGACTCCGAGCGCCCGTTCCTGCCCCGGGCGTTCAGCGTGCTGAGGGCCGGATGGGTGGGCGCCGATTCGAACGGCGGCGTCGAGCTCCAGTTCCTGGTCGAGGACGTGGGTCCCGGAACCAAGCGGCTGTGCGAGCTTCGGCCCGGGGACGGCCTCCTGCTGGTCGGCCCCCTGGGTTCGGGGTTCGCCCAGCCCCGCGACGGACGCCGTGCGCTGCTCGTCGGCGGCGGGGTGGGGATCGCCCCGCTCGCGATCTGGCAGGACCAGCTCGCGGCGGGCGCGCAGGCCCTGCTCGGGTTCCGCGACGCCGCCCGCGCCGCGGGAGCCGCACTGCTGGCGAGCGCGCAGGTAGCCACCGACGACGGCAGCGTGGGCCATCACGGGCTCGTCACCGAGCTGCTCGCGCTCGAGCTCGAGCGGGCGGCCGACGAGGTCGAGGTGTACGCCTGCGGGCCGCCCGCGATGCTCGACACGGTGCGGCAGCTGTGCGCCGAGCACGCCGCGCCCGCGCAGCTGGCGCTCGAGTCGGGGATGGCGTGCGGCTTCGGCGCGTGCTTCGGCTGCGTCGTTCCCACCCGCGACGGCTACGTCAGGCTGTGCCTGGAGGGCCCGGTGCTCGACGCCGCGGTGCTCGAGACGGCACTGGTGGAGCAGTGAGCGTTTCCTTCTGCGGCATCGATCTCGAGCACCCGATCATCAATGGGTCCGGGACGTTCGACGCGATCGCCGCCCGGCGCGCGTTCGGAGACGCGCTGCTCGAGCGATTCCCTTTCGCGGCATTCGTGTCCAAGACCGTCACCGTGGCGCCGCGGCAGGGCAACCCGCCGCCGCGCCTTTGGGAGCTGCCGGGCGGCCTGATGAACTCGATCGGGCTGCCCAACAAGGGACTCGAGCGGTTCGCCGCCGAGGACCTGCCCGCGCTGGCCGCGCTCCCGGTCCCGGTGATCGTCAACGTGATGGGCTTCAGCCGGGAGGAGGTGGCGGCGCTGGTGGAGGCGTTCGACGCCCGCTCCGAGGTGGTGGCGCTCGAGCTGAACGTCTCGTGCCCCAACGTGGAGACCGGCCTGGTCATGGGCGCCGATCCGTGGGAGGTCTCCGCGCTGCTGGAGCGGGTCCGCCCGCTGACGTCCAAGCCGCTCATCGTGAAGCTGACTCCCAACGCCACCGACGTGCCCGCGGTGGCCCGCGCGGCCGAGGCGGCCGGCGCGAGCGCGCTGGCGCTGATCAACACGCTGCGGGGCATGGCCCTCGACCCGCGAACCGGCGAGCCATGGCTCGGCGGGAGGACCGGCGGCGTCTCGGGCCCCACCGTGAAGGCGATCGCGCTCGCACAGGTCAATTCCGTGGCCGACGCCGTCGAGGTCCCGGTCGTCGGGATGGGAGGGGTGCAGAGCGGCCGGGACGCGCTCGATCTGATGCGAGCCGGCGCAACCCTGGTGGCGGTCGGCACCGAGAGCTTCCGCGACCCCGCCGCGGCGCTCAGGGTCGCCTCCGAACTCGATCAGCTGCTCGCAAATAGCGCGGTTTGAGGGGCCCGCGACGAGCCCCGGCTAGCCTCCGCCAGCCGCGCCATCGCCTGCAAGCCGCCTGTAAGGTTGCGGACAAACATCCTGCAAACCGCGGGCGATTGCCGCAACCATCCTCGACAATGCTGAAGCTCAACATGAGGTTCACCCGAATTCGGCCGATTTGTCTTGATCGCCCGGCGCCACGATGTATAGTCGCCGCCCATGCCGCCGGTCAGCGAACCGCTGCTGAAGCCCACCGTTGCACCGGAGCGTTCCTACAACCAGCGCATGGAGGCGCTTCAGCGGGCGAATGACATTCGCAGCCGCCGGGCTCAGCTGAAGCGCGACCTGAAGGCGGGAAGGCAGCCGATCGACGAGCTTCTGCTCGGTCCGCCCGCGTACCTGGAGACCGCCAAGGTGTTCGATCTGCTCCTCGCCGTGCCCAAGTATGGCCGCGTGAAGGTGAACAAGATCCTGACGCAATGCAAGATCTCGCCGAGCAAGACGGTCGGCGGCCTGTCGGAGCGCCAGCGGCGCGAGCTAGTCGCGTTCATGCGCCGGCGCTGAGCATCAGCGCCGGCGCATACGGTGGCTCTCCTGTTCGTGATCACCGGCCCTTCGGGGGTCGGGAAGGGGACGCTGATCGCTCGGCTGCGGGAACGCATCCCCGAGCTCGAGCTCTCGGTGTCGGCGACGACCCGGCGACCCCGTCCGGGTGAGCGAGACGGGATCGACTACCACTTCCTGAGCCCGGCGGAGTTCGAGGCGCATGCCGGGGCTGGCGACTTCCTCGAGCACGCGACGTACTCGGGCAACCGTTACGGCACGCTGCGCTCGGAGGTCGACGCGCGACTCGAGGACGCGCGGCCCGTGGTGCTCGAGATCGAGGTCCAGGGCGCGCGGCAGGTGCGCGAGGCAGTCCCGGACGCCGTCGCGGTGTTCATCGCTCCGCCGAGCCGGGAGGCGCTCCGCGAACGCCTGCTGGGACGCGGGACCGACACCGCCGAGCAGGTGGACGCGCGGCTGCGCACCGCCGAGCAGGAGCTCAGCGCCCAGTCCGAGTTCGCCCATGTCGTCGTCAACGATGAGGTCGACCGCGCCGCCGACGAGCTCGCGCGAATCGTCCGTGCCGCGCTCGACGGTCGCTAACCTGTGGGCACCCCCTAGGCAAAGGAAGCAGACGCCTTGATCTCTCCCCGCATCGACAAGCTGCTCGAGCACGTCGACTCCGACTACGCGAGCGTGATCGTGGCCGCTAAGCGCGCCCGCCAGATCAACTCCTACTACCACAACCTCGGCGAGGGCACGTTCGACGAGTTCCCGCCGCCGATGGTCGATACCCGCTCGAAGAACTACCTCACGATCGCCCTGGAGGAAGTCGCCCAGGGCAAGCTGAAGTACCACTACAGGTAGGCCCCCGGGGCCCTCGGAGCCACATCCATGGCCCGGTTCCTCCTCGGCGTAAGCGGCGGGATCGCGGCATACAAGGCGGTCGAGCTGGCCCGGCTCGCGATCAAGTCCGGGCACGCGGTCCGGGTGATCCAGACGCCTACGAGCGAGCGGTTCGTGGGCAGAGCGCAGTTCGAGGGGATCACGGGCGCGCCGGTCTTGACCGGCGAGTTCGAGCACGACCCCGCCCGCGGCGCGTATCCCGGCGAGCCTCCGCCGGAGCGCGCTCCGATCAGCCATCTGGCGCTGGTCGAGCGGGCCGACGTCTACGTGATCGCCCCGGCCAGCGCGAACACGCTCGCCAAGCTCGCGCACGGGCTTGCCGACAACCTGGTCACCACCGCCGCGCTGGCGGCGCGATGCCCGGTCGTCGTCGCGCCGGCGATGAATGACCGCATGTACGGTCATCCCGCCACCGGCGAGAACATCGAGAAGCTCCGCGGGCGCGGTGTCGCCGTGATCCCGCCGCGCGAGGGCGAGCTCGCCTCCCACGGCGAGCGCGGGGTGGGGCGGCTGGCCGAGCCCGCTGAGCTGCTGGAGGCGTGCGAAGCCCTCATGTCCGCGGCCGCCGATCCGCCCGGCCCCTGGCCGGGGGTGCGCGTGTTGGTCACCGCCGGTGGCACGCGGGAGCCGATCGACAGCGTCCGCTTCATCGGCAACCGCAGCTCCGGACGGATGGGCGCGGCGCTCGCCGCCAGCGCCGCCGCGCGGGGCGCTGAGGTGACGCTGATCGCCGCGAACCTGGCAGTGCCGGCGCCCGCGGGCGTGCGCGCGGTCGAGGTGCGGACCGCCGCGGAGCTCGCCACCGCCTGCGCCGAGCTGTTCCCCGCCTGCGACGTGCTGCTGATGGCCGCCGCCGTCGCCGACTTCCGTCCGGCGGCGCCGGCGCCCAACAAGCTGAAAAAGGACGCGGGCCCGCCCCCTCCGATCGAGCTCGAGCGGACCGAGGACGTGCTCTCGGCCCTCTCGGCCGCCCGGCGCGGCGCTCAGGTGCTGATCGGATTCGCCGCCGAGCACGGGGAAGATGCGGTGGCATATGGCCGTCGTAAGCTGCATGCGAAGGGGCTCGACGCGGTCGTCGTCAACGACATCTCCCGGGCGGACATCGGGTTCGACTCGGGCGCCAACGAGGTCGTGATCGTCACGGCGAGAGGCGAGCGGCAGGTCCCGCGCGCGAGCAAGGACGAGGTAGCCGACGCGGTCCTCGACGAGGCCGCTGGGCTGCTTGAGGAGAGGCGGAAGGAGGACCGTGGAGGCATCCGAGCGCACTCCGGTAGCGCCGCACGAGTCTGAGGCGTTCGCCGCCCTGGCGCGGCGCGTCGGCGCCAACATCTCAAAGGCCGTCCAGCTTCGCCCGGAGACGCTCGAGCAGCTACTCGTGGCGCTGCTGGCGGAGGGCCACATCCTCGTGGAGGATTACCCGGGCGTGGGAAAGACGGCGCTCGCGCGGGCGCTGGCGCGTTCGGTCGACTGCCAGTTCGCACGGGTGCAGTGCACCTCCGACCTGCTCCCGGCCGACGTGGTGGGGACCAACGTGTACGACCAGCGCGAGCACCGGTTCGAGTTCCGGCCCGGCCCGGTGTTCGCGAATGTCGTGCTGGTCGACGAGATCAACCGGGCGTCGCCCAAGACCCAATCGGGGCTGCTCGAGTGCATGCAGGAGCGGCGGGTGACCGTCGACGTGCAGACGCACGAGCTCGCTCGGCCGTTTCTCGTGCTGGCGACCCAGAACCCGATCGAGTACGAGGGCACCTATCCATTGCCCGAGGCGCAGGTGGACCGCTTCATGATCCGCATCTCGCTGGGGTATCCGACGCCGGGGGCCGAGGCGGGGATGCTGGCCGACCACGAAGCAGGCGACCGTGTCCTGGCTCTCCGGCCGGTCGCGACCGCGGCGGACGTGCTCGCCGCCCAGGACGCCGCCACTCGAGTCCAGGCCTCAGAGGCGCTTCGGGAATACGTGGTACGGGTGCTGTGGCGCACCCGGGAGGACCCGCGGGTGGACCTGGGAGGGAGCCCGCGGGCCGGTCTCATGCTCCTGCGGGCGGCGAAGGCCCACGCGATGCTGCGGGGCCGCGACCATGCCCTTCCGGACGACGTTCAGGCGCTGGCCCAGCCGGTGCTCGCACACAGGCTCGTGCTGGCGCCGGGCTCCTCGCGCGGCGCGGCCGACGACGTCGTCTCCGACGCGATCGCCTCGGTGCGGGCGCTGTAGGGAGGCCCGGCGCGGTGAGCCGCGTACTGCTCGCGGGCCTGGCGCTGATCCTCGTCGCGCTGACCTTCGACGCGGCGGTTCTGCTGGTCCCCGGTGCGGCGCTGATGGTCCTGGGCGCCGTCGTGCCGGCGTGGATCCGCCTGGCGGCCAGGGGAGCTTCGGTCAGCAGGCAGCTCCACGGCGGTCAGGTCGTCGAGGAGCAGCCCCTCGAGGCCACGATCGAGGTCAGATGGGGGTGGCTCGGCCTTCCCGGCGGCGAGGTACACGACGAGTTCACGGGCGGGACGATGACGCTCTC
>Ga0209577_10002104_pt1 | contig 19317 bp, 12 predicted proteins | sample GraSoiAngelo_109_FD_185874 | JGI IMG/M metagenome (GOLD analysis project Ga0209577, IMG submission 185874) | Grasslands soil microbial communities from the Angelo Coastal Reserve, California, USA - 14_0903_12_20cm (SPAdes) (version 2) | ecosystem: Environmental > Terrestrial > Soil > Grasslands...
CCTGCGCCTGAAGCTGGGCGCGCGCGAAAGTGTACCGCTGCACGAACAGCCCGAGTCGGTAGTGGTCTTTCTGACCGGCGCCCATGAGCGGATCACCTCTCCGGGCAAGCCCGAGCAAGAGATTACGCGAAAGGCGGGACAGGTTGCCCACTTCGATGGCTTCCGGAATGCGGAAGAAAATCTCGCCGATCAACCGCTCGAAGCGGTGATCATCGAACTCAAGCCCTCTCCTCCAGGCTCGGATTCGGCGCCCTGGCCCCTCCCCTTGGATCCGATGAAACTGGATCCCGCCCACCACCGCGTTCTCTTTGAGAATGCTCGCGTGCGAGTATTGCGCACCGTACTCGAGCCGCATCTAAAGGGCCCCCTGCATGAACACCCGCATTACGTCGTCGTATATCTGACGGACTTGCACACCACGATGACCATGGCCGATGGCAAAGCCGTCGATAATCCCAGGCAGCCCGGGGAAGTGGCCTGGCGAGATCCACTGAAACACGTCACCGAGAACATCGGCAACCGCGAAGCTGTCGAGATTCAGGTGGAGTTAAAATGAGCTCCAGGACGCCGGTCTCGGTTCAGAGGCATATTTGGTCCACATTCTCCACCTCGGGCGACAATCCTTTTTGATTGGAAATTCATCATAGCAGTCAGCGACTTGAAGACAGGCCGAGACCGGAAATTCGCCCGACTCATTGCATCACGGGGAACGCGCTTGCACCGTCGGAGAAATTTCCCCTATAATCCCCTGATCTTGGACCTGGTCGGCAGTTGTTTGATGGTCGGCAAATTACAAGTGGACGCTCAGCAGTAAAAATTTGCCGAGGAGGCAGGTTGATGAAACCAGCGTGCAAATGGGTCTCCGTGGCGATTATCGCAGCGGCGTTGCAGATATGCGCCGCAGCCGTGACCTGGGCGGCTCCTCAAGAGCAACAGCAGAAGCCGAACTATACCCTGGCTGAATACAACGCCTACCAGGACGCACACGGTGAGAAAGATCCGCAGGCAAAACTGAAAAAGCTTGACGATTTTGTCATGAAATTTCCGGGTTCCGCTTTGATGATGTATATCTACGGGGACTACGACGCCACCTATTTCAGCGTAAAGAATTATCCGAAGACGATCGAGTATGTCGATAAGCTTTTGGCCTTGCCCATGGTCGATATAGGGACACGCCTGCAGAGCCTCGGATATCGGGCCCAAGCCTCACTCTACGGTTCCAGCGGAAAAGATTTTCAGACTCCCGAAGCGTACACCAAAACCAAGGATGCCGCTGTGCAGGGGTTGCAGACATTAAGTCAATGGCAAAAGCCGCAGAATATGAGCGATGACCAGTTTGTAAATAATAAGAAAGTACTGGGGGTCCTGTTTAACTCCGTGGCGGGTATCGCCGAGTCTGGATTGAAGGACTACAAGTCCGCAGCCGAGTCCTATAAGGCTGTTCTAGCGCTCGATCCCAGCGATGCGGTGACGCACTTCCGACTCGGCGTGGCCTACCTGCAAGAGATGCCACCGGATGCGCTGAATGGATTTTGGGAACTTTCGCGTTCGATTGCCTTGAAGGGACCGGGCGAAGCGCAGGTGCGGACTTATCTGAGAAACCAGTTGTTGCACTATCAGCAGCCATCCTGCGATAAGCTGGCTGACGACGAGATGAACCAGATGATCACGCTCGCCGGCACCAGCGCAGATCGTCCGGCCTCCATGACGATTCCCAGCGCCGACGAGTTGCAGAAAGCTCGCGACGATACGGCGAATTTCCTGCCCTGGCTCCAGGAGGGCGGCGACCACGGCAGAGTCATGTGGCTGGCCACTTGCGGCTTGGAATATCCAGATGTTGGCGTGAAAATTCTCGATATTATGCCTGGCGACAACGACAACTTTACTCTGAAAGTCTATCGGCCAGCCGCTGCCGATCCCGATGCGGCCGCGAAAGAGATGGACGCGGCAACCATGCCCAATATGGAAGTCCACATTGTTGGCCAACCCGACGCCAAGCGCCTGATGAAGGATGATGCCGTGCGCTTCACCGGAACACTTAAGGATTATCAGCACTCGCCTTTTCTGCTGACCTGGGACAATGCCAAAGTCAATCCGGAGGATTTGCAGCCCGCGCCCAGCGGCGGAAAGCGCCCCGCCCGCCCTGCCGCACCCAAACGGCCTGGCGCGTAAGCTGGGAATGAAAAAAGTAGAAGAAGAGAAGCGGGGAGTTCAAGGACGGCCCGGTTCAGTCCTCCACTCTATGGCGAGGCTGTATAGGCGTCAGGCGCGCCGGTGATGCCGGTGGTCCAGCTTATAGAGACCGATCTTGCGGCTCAACGTATTGCGATGAATGCCTAGCAAGCGCGCGGCGCGGGATTGATTTCCATTGAAGCGATCGAGCACGCGCTTGATGAACTTTTTTTCAAACTCATTCACCGCTTCTTCAAACAGAATGCCTCGCTCGACCATCTGACCCACTAACGCTTCGAGTTGATCTTTCACGGTCTTTTGCTCCGCAAGACTCTTCTGATTGTTTCGATTCTACAAAATCAAGACAGTTCAAAGCCCGCCAACAGGCGATATGCTTCACGGTACTTGGCCCGAGTTCGTTCCACCACGTCTGGGGGCAATTGGGGGCCGGGGGGCTGTTTATTCCAACCAATGCTCTCCAGGTAATCGCGGACATATTGCTTATCAAACGAAGGCTGCGAACGGCCCGGCTGATAGCCTCGCGCTGGCCAGAAGCGAGAAGAATCGGGCGTGAGAGCCTCATCAATCCAGATGAGCTCATCGCCGACGAGCCCGAATTCAAATTTCGTGTCCGCTATAAGGATTCCCCGCGGTTCAGCGTAAGCCGCGGCGCGGAGATAGATTTGTAAGCTAATGGATCTGAGCTGCTCGGCCTGATCGCCTCCTACGCGCGCAACCACGTCATCAAAGGAGATGTTCTCATCGTGGCCGGCCGTGGCTTTTGTCGATGGGGTAAAAATAGGGGCGGGCAAACGATCGGATTCGCGCAGCCCGGGCGGCAGCGCCACGCCGCACACTTTTCCCGTGGCCCGGTAGTCCTTCCAACCCGATCCCGCCAGGTATCCCCTCACCACGCATTCAATCGGCACCGGACCAGTCCTGCGGCATAACATGGATCGCCCGGCAAGCTGTTGGCGATAGGCGCTAGCCGGAGCGGGAAAATCCGTCGCGCTCAAGACGTGATGGGGAACAATGTCGCCGAGTTTGTTAAACCAAAACAGCGAGAGCTGGGTGAGCACGAGGCCCTTGTCGGGAATCGGGGTGGGAAGCACGACGTCAAAAGCGGAGAGACGGTCAGTGGCCACAAGAAGCAAGTCGTCGCCCAGCTCATAGAGGTCGCGAACTTTGCCTCTCGACAGCAGTTTTAGGTCGGGGAAATTCGTTTCCCAAACAACAACGCTCATGTAAGGAGATGCCACGAGTGAATTTTTGTCCTATCGAAGAGGCGGGTATTCTAGCGCAGCGCTCGGCCATGTCAACAGTGAAGAAAAATTGAAAGAGGAAAATTACGCTGGAGAATGCCGCCGACCTTCAAGAAAAATGCAAGAGTCAAGCTGAAAATTTCGATCTGTGAAAATTTCACGCGGCGTGGCTTGCACTCGAGCGAACTTGTTCCCAATTCACGGAAACAAGCTTCGAGACGCCAGGCTCCTGCATAGTTACACCATAGAGGACGGAAGCTTTTTCCATCGTGCGCCGATTGTGCGTCACGACGATGAACTGGGCATCGGCGCTCATCTCCCCTAACATCTGAGCGAAGCGGCCGACGTTAGTCTCGTCAAGAGGTGCATCGACTTCGTCCAGGATACAGAACGGACTGGGCTGGTAACGAAACACGGCGATCAAAAGAGCGAGTGCCGCCAGCGCCTTTTCGCCGCCGGAAAGCAGCAGAACGTTTTGGAGACGCTTCCCCGGCGGCTGCGTAGCGATATCAATCCCCGCATCACCGGAACTGTCCGGCTCAGAAAGACGCATCTGCCCGGTGCCGCCCCCAAATAGGGTTTGGAAAGCATTCGCGAAATGCGCATTGATAATGGCAAAGGCCTCCTCAAATTTCTGCCGGGAGATCTGGTCCAGCTCGCCGATAGTCTGTTGCGTATCGGCGATGGACTGCAGCAGATCGGCGCGCTCGCGTTCGAGGAATGTGAAGCGCTGTTCGCATTCGTTGTACTCCCCGAGCGCCATCATGTTCACCGGGCCCATCGCTTCGACACGCGACTTCATTTCTTGATACTGGGTCTCAGCGGCGGCCAGAGCATCACCCTCGAGCAGAGCATTTTGCCCGGCAATAAGATTTTCGGGATGAGCGCTCAGTTCGTTCTGGCACGTGGCGCGGAGATGTTCTCGCTCAGAATCGTTGCGCGCGCGCTCGACCTCATGGCGACTGCGATCCTCCCGAAGGTCGCTTAAAGTTTGCCTTCCGCTCCTAAGCGCATCATCTACATCGCTCGTACGCCGGCGGGTCTCGTTCCATTCGCGCTCTAGATCGGCTTTTTGCCTTTCGCGGTGCTCACGTTCAGTACGCAGAGATTCCATCTGCAGCCGCTGCTCTTGGCTCAGCCTGACAAGCTCGGCTTCCTCGGCCTGCATCGCTGTTTGCTGCGCGGAAAGTAAAGATAACCGCGCAAGAAGCTCCTCATATTCCCGTCCGATACGCATCGTAATGGCCATCGCGCCGGAAAGCCGCTCCGCCTTGGCGGCCTTTTCGGCACGCTTGATGGCAACCTCGTCCTGATGTGCTTGCGCCGACTGGCGGATCTCACTGATGAGCGCCGTGGCTTCGGCCATGTCGCATTCTGCTGCCTCTCGCGTCTTAAGGATCGCCTCGCGTGCGGCGATGGCGTGCTCGGCTTTCTGCTTGGCGGCGTGAGCGTCGCGCCGAAGGTGTTCGACATCAGACTGGCAGGCGGCTAATTCCGTACTGAGCCGGGCCAATTCGGCGCGTGCCTGATCACGCTCGAGGGTCGCAGCGACCACTCTCTTCCCTGCCTCGACTTGGTCCAACATCATTTCTTCGAGAGAACGTTGCGCTTGCTGTCGTTCGGATTCCAGCCGTTCGACGGCTGACTGTAATTCGGCCAGGCTGCCCTCCAGCCGCGAGGTCTCAGCCTCGAGTGCTCGCAACTCGCGCTTGGTCGCCAGCGGACCGGCTTCCGTCGGGCGGCCGCCCGTGATCGCGCGCCCTTGATAGCAGGTTCCATCCGGAGTCAAAAAGATGTAGGAGGGATTCTCGCGTGCAAGGCGCTCTGCGGCCTCGGGCTCCTCCACAAGGAAAGCAGACCGTAGCCGGGGCAAAAACTGCTTTGCCGCAGGCCCGAGGGGATCCCGGAACTCGACCAAACGATCGAGGCGAGATACACCAGGTCCCTGGGGAAACGGAGCGAGAGTGTTCTGGTCGCCGAGATCCAGGCTGTGCAGGGAATCGACGAAGAACGTGGCGCGGCCCCCAAATTCTTCGCGCAAGAGAGCGATGCCGGCGCGCGCGTGGTCGAAAGTCTCCACGACGACATATTCGAGCTCGTCCCGAAGAAACTGCTCCACGGCAGTTTCGTATTGAGATTCTACCTCAGCGTAGTCGGCCAGCAAACCGACAGCCCGAAAATCACGAGTTCCGTGGCCATCAGAAGCGAACAGTTTTTGGACGGTTTCCGTGCTGTAGGAACGGTCTTGCAGGACCTGTCCGAGCGCGTGGCGGCGAGCGCGCACTGCGCCAAGCGAATCACGAACCCCGTCGGAGCGCGAGGCCATTTCAGCCTGATCGCGGCGATAACTTGAGAGCCGTTCCTGTGCATCGCTCACGGAGCGGTCGAGAAAGCGCGCCCTCTCGGTTGCGGCTTGCCAACGCAGATCAGCCGCCTGCGAGGCCTCCCGGTAGTGTAGAGACTCTTCCAACAATGCCTGCTCGGATTGTTCCAGCCTTTCCAGTGCACCGGAATGATGCGCCAGCAACTGCTCGGCTTGCGCGTGCGCGTCCTGGACATCGGCGAGGGCTTGGTCGAACTGGCGGATTCGGCTGCGCGATTCAGTAATGCGCGCCTCGGCAGAATGGCTGACGGCGGAGAACTCTGAGGAGCGGATGGCGAGCTCTGCCAGGGCGCTTTCTAGTTGCGCGCATTCCTGACGCAGGCGGGCGACAACCCCATCCTGTTCCGCGACTCGCGACTCGATCTGAACCAACAATGCGGAGGCTTGTTCGCGCTCGCTCGCCACCTGGCGCGCGCGCTCGGCGAGCTCTTCCCGACGCTGGCCGTTGAACAAGATGCGGTTTTCTGCGCGGTCCAGCTCGAGCGCGGCCTGGCCGATGAGATTCTGGTTCTGCCGCAATTCGGCGTCCAGTTCATAGATGTGACGGTCCAGCCGCTCCTGCTCCGCTTCCAGTTCCGCAAGTGATTGAGAGTGCTTCTCCTCCACTTTGGTGATTTCTGTAAGAGACACGGCCAGGCGTTCGGCCTCAGACTCCAAGTGGCGCGCTTTACTGGCGAGCACCGCGCGAAGCAGGCTACGCATCTGTTCGCGGATCTCCGCGTACCGGCGCGCTTTAGAGGCTTGCCGCTTGAGGGACGCAAGCTGTTTCTCGACTTCCACAAAAATGTCGTTGACGCGGGAGAGATTGACCTTGGAGGACTCGAGCTTGGCCTCGGCCAGGCGCTTCTTGGTTTTGAACTTGGTGATTCCGGCGGCCTCCTCGATGATCGCCCTGCGGTCAGACGGCTTAGAGCTCAGAACTTGTCCAATGCGCCCCTGTTCGATGATGGCATAGGAATCGGGCCCGAGGCCGATGCCCATAAACAGTTCCTGAATATCGCGCAATCGAGCCGTGCGGCCGTTGATAAGATATTCGCTTTGGCCCGACCGATAGAGGCGGCGGCCGACGATGACTTCACCCGGGCGCGACCGTGCCGCAGGTTTTTGAGCCAGTCGCGGCTTTCTGGAGGTCTTATCGTCAGAAACGGCGGCAGGCCCGCTCTCGCTCTCTGCGTCTACGGCGAGCGTCTCTGCAGATTCCGCCGCCTCGGCGAGGGGGGGCAAGCCTTGCGCCGGGTCGGCGGCTGTCTCAGTGGAAATAACAGCTGGTTCTGAATCGCCGAGCACGCGGCGGGCCGCCTCTGCCAATTCGGTATCGACGAGCGTCAGCGTTACCTCTGCCAAACCCATGGGAGGCCGTTTCGCCGTGCCGTTAAAGATGCAGTCGGCCATTCGTTCCGCGCGAAGCAGTTTATGGCTCTGCTCTCCAAGTACCCAGGAAACGGCGTCGACAATGTTCGATTTGCCGCATCCGTTTGGTCCGACGATGCAGCTCAGACCGGTGCCACTAAAGGTTAGGTGGGTCTTCTCACAAAAAGACTTGAATCCAACCAGTTCGACTTTGCGGAGTTTCAGCAAGAGATCCCTTATCTTCCGGCCACGCCTCGCCAAAGCGAGACCGCTTCGGCGGATACGAGTTCGGATTCCTCGAGAGAGGGGGCTGGCGACAAAAGCTCTGGCGGGTCGCTGAGCAACGGCCCAGCCGTCCGGCGCTTGGATCGGCGGCTACAGGCTGCACCATACCACATGGTCCAATGACTGTAAAGCATTGCCCGCACTAGCTTTCTCAAAACGATTGCGCAGTATCTTTATAGCCGGATGATATTCACGCCAATTTTTCACGTGCTTGGGCGCGTTGCTGGTGTCGCTACCCTCAGCTAGAATGCTACCTCATCGCGCCGCGGATGCCGTGCGCGTTCTGTCACCATATCACTTTAAGTAAAGATGTTGCTGGCGGAGGGATACCGCACGATCCATGGGCGATATCGTTTTCCAGAATACGCTAGGAGCGGAGCGCCAGGTTTTTGTGTCCCTGCATCCCGGCCAAGTCAGAATGTATACCTGCGGGCCTACCGTTTACGACTTCGCCCATATTGGCAATTTTCGGACTTTCGTCTTCCAAGATATTCTGCGGCGTTTTCTGCGGTCACGTGGCTTCGAGGTCATTCAGGTCACAAACTTCACCGATGTAGACGATCGCATCATTACGAAGGCCGCGGAGGCGAAGCTCGATATACGTGACTTCACGGCCAAATATATCGAAGCTTTTCTTGCGGATCAGCGAGTATTGGGTATCAAAGAACCGGAATACATGGTGCGGGCCACCGACCATATTGAGGATATGGTTCAACTCATCGAGCGGCTAACCGCCAAGGGATTTACGTATGTGAGTGATGGATCGGTCTACTTTCGCATATCGCAATTTCCCGATTACGGCAAACTGACCCATGTGGACACGGCAGGGATTAAGGCTGGAGCGCGCGTGGACGTGGACCGTTACGACAAGGCTGATGCGCGGGACTTCGCTCTGTGGAAAGCGCCCAAGCCGGGAGAATTTTTTTGGAAGACACGGATCGGACCGGGCCGTCCCGGCTGGCACATTGAGTGCTCGGCCATGGCCATGAAACATTTGGGAGAGACCATCGACATTCATTCCGGCGGCGTGGACCTTGCGTTCCCCCATCACGAAAACGAAATCGCCCAGTCCGAGGCCGCAACGGGAAAGCCCTTTGTGCGCTACTGGCTTCATGCCGAACACTTGCTGGTCGACTCGCAGAAGATGGCCAAATCCCTTGGCAACTTCTATACGTTGCGCGACTTGCTGGAAAAAGGAAACAAGCCGTCGACACTGCGCTTTCTGCTCGCTTCGGTTCCTTACCGCCGTCAGCTCAATTTCACGCAAGAAGGCTTGCAGCAAGCGGTTAGTTCGGTCGAACGCTTGCGGAATTTCGCGACGCGACTCGATACCGGCAAGTTTCCGGAGGGCACCTCTGCCCTCAGCGAAGGCGCTGAGCGGGCGCGCGAGAATTTTGAACGCGGGCTGGAGGACGATTTGAACACAGCCCAGGCGTTGGCGGCGGTATTCGATCTGATCCGGGAAGCCAATGTGGCCATGGATCACGGTGCATTTCGGCAAGGCGATGTAGCGCCGGTGCGGAAGACGCTCGAGAACTTTGACGCTATTTTTGCTGTTCTCCAAGATGATGACGAAGAGAAACTTCGATCCATCGCTATGGAGGCTCACGCCAGTATCCCAAGTAACGAAAAAATCGAAGAGCTCGTCGCCGCTCGGCAAGTCGCACGTAAGACCCGCGATTTTGCCAAGGCCGATCGCATCCGCCAGGAACTGGCTAACCAGGGCATCATTCTCGAAGACAGCAAAGACGGGATTGTTCGCTGGAAGCGCAAGTAGATCAACATCCGCAGATTCGAGGAGGCACTATGAAAGGGTTGGTCGCGACCGTTTTGTTCGGGCTTCTCGTGGCGCCGGCGTTCGCGCAGCAGGCGCCGCCCGCTCCGGCTATTCAGAACGCCCCGGAAATTTCTTTTGACTCAGTGCCGTTCCTAAAGCTGACGCCCGACCGTAATCTGGGCGAAGTTTTGGGAGTGGCAGTCAATTCGAGAGGACACGTCGTAGTGTTGAACCATCCGGGCAGCGCCGGCACAGGTCCGGTCTATGGGGAGTCCACTACACAAATCATGGAGTTCGATGAGAAGGGGAATTTCGTGCGCGAAATCGGCCGCGGCGTGTACGGCCTGGCCTACGCACACTCGGTGCGCTTCGATAAGTATGACAACCTGTGGGTGGTGGACAAAGCAACGATGTCGGTGATGAAATTCGATCCCCAAGGGATGGTGCTGATGAATCTCGGGCGGCGCGACGAGGGCCCAGACGAGCCTCGCTATCGCCACGCCGATCCTCCACCGACTCCGGTGGACGGCTACTTCAACGGTTCCACAGATGTGACCTGGGATAAAGACGACAACATCTACGTGAGCGACGGCTACTTTAATTCCGAGATCGCCAAGTTCGACAAGCACGGATACTGGCTCAAGCGCTGGGGCGCGCCGGGCAAGGGCGGAGAACACGCCAATGAGAACCCCGCCCACTTCAGTAACCCGCACAACATCGGGACTGACCGCGCCGAAAACATCTACGTGGCCGATCGAGGCAACCGGCGCATTCAGGTCTTCGACACCGATGGCAACTTCAAGAAGTTCATTTTCCTGAACGTACCCTATGACAAAACGCGCCACCCCGTGCTCGGGAACATGCCCGCAAACCGACCGGATGAAACGCGACCCTGGACGATCTGCATCACCAACACGACGCCGCAGTATCTCTACACTTCAGATGAGGAGCCGGGCCGCATCTACAAGCTTTCGTTGCCGGACGGCAAGATCCTGGGCGTGCTAGGCAAGTCGGGGCGTGACATCGGACAATTCAACTGGGTACACGGCATCGCCTGCCCGGATGAGAATACGCTCTACGTGGCGGACATGAACAACTGGCGGTTGCAGAAGCTGATCCTGCATCCCGACAAGAAGTTCGTTTCAAATAAGTGATCACAAATGATCCGCTAACGGCGGAAGCGCCGCGGGGGAGTATCGCTTGCGCCGCCGCCGTTATGTGCCCTGCTTCGTGGTCAGCACCTTATTGCAGCGTTCCCGACTAAATATTTCCCGAGCGCGTGTACAATCGTTCTATGTACAAAGAATCGGCTCGGACCGAGACCCTAACGCATGGAAAACTGCCTCGTCTGATCACTCCGCCGCCCGGACCGAACGCCAGGCGGGTGGTCGAAGGAGATCGGCGGCACCTCTCGCCCTCCTACACGCGGAGCTACCCCCTGGTTGCGCGACGCGGCCTGGGCGCTTTGGTTGAGGATGTCGACGGCAATACGTTCCTTGACTTCACTGCGGGCATAGCCGTGGTAGCGACGGGCCACTGTCATCCAGAAGTGGTTGCCGCCGTCCAGCGGCAGGCAGCCGAGCTCATTCATATGTCCTGCACGGATTTTTATTACGAAGGCATGGTGGAACTGGCGCAGAAGCTGGAAGCAGTCTCACCGGGCAGCGAGAGTAAGAAAGTCTATTTCGGAAATTCGGGAACTGAGGCCATAGAGGCGGCCATCAAGCTCGCGCGCTATCACACCAGGCGCGAGAAGATCATCGCGTTCTACGGGGCTTTTCACGGGCGGACCCTGGGTTCGCTTTCCCTCACTGCTTCGAAGGCCGTGCAAAGAACGGGATTTGGGAGCCTGCTTTCCGGTGTTTTCCATGTTCCTTATGCGAATCCTTACCGCTGCCCTTACGGGCACCAGCCGCAGGAGTGCTGCACCGACTGCGCCAAGTTCATTGAGCGCGAACTCTTCAAAAAAATTGTCGACCCGCAGGAAGTGGCTGCAATTATCGCGGAGCCAATCCAGGGCGAAGGAGGATACGTTCCGGGGCCTGCCGAATTCCTGAGGGATCTGCAAAGCATCTGCCGGCGGCATGGAATACTTTTCATAACTGATGAAGTGCAGAGCGGCATGGGCCGGACAGGCAAGTGGTGGGCTGGAGATCACGCCGGCCTCGAACCCGACATTTTGTGTGTTGCCAAGGGCATTGCCTCGGGGCTGCCGCTTTCCGCGACCATCGCCCGCTCCAGCGTCATGGATTGGAAACCGGGTGCCCACGCCTCAACGTTCGGAGCGAACCCGGTATCGGTGGCCGCGGCGTTGGTCACACTTCGGCTCGTTCAGAACCAATATATGGAGAATGCGCGGCGCATGGGCGAATATATTCTTGGCCGCCTCTTGGGATGGCGGGATAAGTTCCGCATTGTCGGAGATGTCCGAGGGAAGGGTTTAATGATTGGCGTAGAGATCGTAGCGGATCGGGAAACGAAAGAGCCTGCACCCAAACTTCGCGATTCGATCGAAAATCTAGCATTTGCCAAAGGACTTTTGGTGCTGGGAGCGGGGGCAAATACGATAAGGCTTGCTCCTCCACTCGTGATCGATGAGGAGCAAGCAGATTTCGCGATCGATACCCTTGAGGCTTGCATCCGGGAGGCAGAATCCCTAGTTTAAGGGACCAAATCAATAAGCCTCTAGTGCCACGAGATGTTGCGGGGGCAAAGCCAGTGCGGATCTCGACTGGACGGCAAGGAACGCTTGACGACACAGTCATCTCCGGGCGGCGACGTCCGCCGGCAAACACAACATCTGATGGGCGTACGGGGCGAGACCCTAGCCTACTGGTATCTGCGGCGGCATGGGTACGTCATAGTCTGCCGCATTTTGTTGGGTTTGACGAGCCGGTTCTGGCCTTTATAGAAATGAAGACGAGAACGACTAAACCGAGCACTTCCAGCTTGCCGGAAGATGCGATCACTGCCGATAAAAGGCGCTTTCTCGTACGAATGGCACGGCAATTTTTGAGCAACCGCAGGGTGAACTGGCGCTATGACGTATTGGCTATCGAGTCCCGCGCAGGCAATCGCCCGATCGATCGTCTGCACAAAGGGGCTTTTGCTGACCAATAGGTCGCAGGCGCCCATGCCAGCCCTTACACGTTGCCGGCTTCGAGCTAAAGTGTAACGCTCAGGAGCAATTAAGTAATACGGCGGGTTGCTGCGGGCTTTCAAGGCTGCCGCATCCCAGGAGGATGGATTGCCGGAATTACGTAAGGACCCCATTACGGGCCGCTGGGTCATTATATCCACCGATCGTGCCAAGCGGCCGTCTGACTTTGTACGTGAAAGTGTACGCATTGAGGGCAAGGGCTTTTGCCCTTTCTGTCTCGGCAACGAGACGAAAACGCCGCCAGAAGTCTTGGCATACGGACGCAACGGCGGCGGCCCAAATACACCCGGCTGGACCGTCCGTGTGGTGCCTAATAAATTCCCGGCGCTCGGCATCGAGGGGGACCTTGACCGCCAGGGCGATGGCTTGTTTGATCGCATGAACGGCGTGGGGGCGCACGAGGTAATCGTGGAAACACCCGATCACCAGAGCACTTTGGCCACTTTGCCCGTTCGTGCGATCGAAGATGTGCTCTGGGCTTACCGCGATCGTGTCTTGGACCTGAAGAACGACAAACGTTTTCGCTATGCTCTCATCTTCAAGAATCATGGCGATGCCGCAGGAGCCTCTTTAGAGCATTCGCACTCGCAACTGATCGCGTTACCCATCGTGCCCAAACGCGTCCGCGAGGAGCTCGATGCCTCCAAACACTATTACCGCGAAAAGGAGCGCTGCATCTTCTGCGACATGATTCGGCAAGAAACGGAATCCGGGGTGCGTGTGGTCGGCGAAAACGATCAGTTCGTAACCATCGCTCCTTACGCACCGCGTTTCCCATTCGAGTTATGGTTGCTGCCGAAGCAGCATAGTTCTGCGTTTGAAAATAATCAGAGCTCGGTCTATTCCAGCCTGGCGCGCATGCTCAAAGATACCTTGGCCCGGTTAGACAGCGTGCTCGACCATCCCGCCTACAACTTCATGCTGCACACGTCTCCTGTTGGCGAGGAGATCAACGATCATTATCATTGGCACTTCGAGATCATCCCCAAGCTGACCAAAGTGGCGGGATTCGAGTGGGGAACGGGCTTTTACATCTGTCCGACTCCGCCCGAGGAATCAGCGCGTTTCCTTCGGGAGGCGCAGGTCGCCGCTACCTCCGCAGTTTAAAGATCTGATGGCGCACGCGTGCGCTTTTAGTGCTTAGACCGTCTGACTGACACGCTCACCTGCTTTTCGATATACTGACGGACATTGGGCGCGGTACCCAAGAGGCCCAAGGGAGAGGTCTGCAAAACCTCCATTCGTGGGTTCGAATCCCACCCGCGCCTCCAATTTTCCCGCTTTAGAATGTGTGAGTTAGAACGCTGCTTTTTCTCGTGTACCCGCCGTGTACCCGTTCCTGGGAAGTTTGGGCAGCTATAACAGGATCGAGGCCCCACGCACGGGTGAGGTCCGCTTCGAGTTGTTCCTGCCGCGAGCGTACCCAGGGCGCGTAGTTTCTCTCTGTGGTCCGCACGCTTTCATGTCCAAGCAGGATGGAGACCCGCTCAATTGGAACACCCGCTAGAAGAAGTTCTACGGCGAAAGTATCGCGGAAGCGGTGTGGGTGGCTGCTATTGACCTCCGCGAGTTCAAACAACCTGTTCAATCGTTTTCTCCAACTCCCGATTATGGTTTCCAGCTTTGATTCGCCATCCCAAAAATAGTAATTGGCAGCAACCTTGGGAGTACCATCCAGAACCTTCAAAACAAAATCTGGCAGAACATTGTTTACGGGAACGCCCGTTTTTTGCGTGTAGAGAAGCAGCCGATTCTCTTCGATCCTATAGCCGGAGAGACTCACAGTATCGCCTATGCGCATTCCACCGTACCGCAACAGCAGAACCAGTGCCCGCATACGCTGGGCATTTTCCGAACCGCGACCGGGAAACTCATCTTTGTATTTGTTGATGGCGGCCAATATGCGAAGCATCTCTTTATGCGTGAATGGCAATGTAGGGCAAAGGGTGACTTTTGGCGCTCGCAGATCGCTGGCAGGATTCTCGGGTATCCATTTGCGCTTCTGGCCAAAACTAAAAAACGTGCGCAGCCGTTCCAGTTTTTTGCCGCTTGAGCGTTGCCCATCAGTCCATTCGGAGCGAAATTTACTTACGTCAGACAAAGTGAATTCATCCAAAAAGCGAACTCCGTGACGTGCAGCAAAGTCCACCATCTGACACTCCAAAGTCCCGTACTTCCTGATGGTTTCTTTGTGGAGTTTGCGAGCCTGCATGTCGGCACGATAATCACCCCACGCATTTTCCAGCGTCTTTCTCTCTGGCTTCACGTCTCTCCGATCATTGGCTTCCCACTCTCGGACTCCCTCCCATCTACTTACACAAGAGCAGCACACGCTAACGGATCATCCACAGACACAACACTTGGATATCGTACGCACCTTCGGTAGCATCGTAGCCGATTTCTGGTCAAGACAACTGACAGTAATTCTCTGGCGAGGCCGCGTCCGACCGCCTGCCACCCACGCAGGAGACTGTCGCCGACGTTTTGAATCCTTTGATCAATCGACTTTTCCTCTGAGGAGCAACTTCGCGACCACGGCAGAGACCTGATTCTCGTAACCCCGATCGGCCATCTACCGCAAACGCTCGCGCAGCCAGGGCTCATCCCACAGTTCCCAGCCCTGCCCCTCGAAATGAGCGTGAATTTTTCCGCGGTCACGGTCGTTCTTTATCTTGCCGCAGGCAAGCGCTAGCCGCACTTGCGGCGCTTCCCGGCAGGCACCGGCTGCCGTGAATTGCAGGCACAGCCGGTTGAAAACGATGCGTCGCAGCTCCGGCTCGTTGAACAGCTTGTACCGCTTTGCTTCCTCCGGATCGCTGCCGTCGAAGGCGCACGCTTTGACGCCCGTCGAGTCCAGGAAACTCTTACACTCGACAACGCGCAGAAGATTCTCCCGCCCACTGTAGCCGAGGATATCGAGCTCCCATCGCGGAGACGAGTGCCGCCCTATCAAGCGTTTTTCTTCCTTGGTCAGTTCGACTTTCACGGAAGTTCTGACCCAGAACCCGCTCATCCAGAGAATCTCGCTTACGACCTGCTCGAACGCATCCATGATCCACGCCTATCGAGAACTGTCCGGAGCCGGAAAATCCTCATAGCCCGCGTACATCGCGTAGCCGACATAATTCGCGTAGCGGGCATAGGAACCGCTCCTTCTTGGCCCAAAACTCCCCCTCACCCAGCTTTCTTGGACCGGCTCGTGATCAGGCGGTTGTCGCTCATGACCTCACCCAGATACCGGCCGTTGCTTCCATAAATCTCCTCACCGTCGAATCTGCCGACTTCACGGCCGTAGTACGTGAACAGGCTGTCGCCTTCCCGGTACCCCGAAACATTCGCCGCCCCAGTTCCAGAACCGGTCCATAGCTCCTACTTTCTTGCTGCCCGCGGCTTCGCCAACTCGCCCGAGTGAATAAGGATGGACCCGTCAGTCTCCGTGTCGCCGGCAGCGTACTTTTGCCGCGCTCCCTGCTCGATGGCCGCGCCGTTCTCGCGGAACACTTCGACTTTCTCGCGGTTGTCTCCCCCGAAGTCGTCGTCCAGGGCCTCCCTGCTGATGGCGCAGCGCACGCGGCTGTCTCCATCCTGCCCGAAGAAGACGACAACCTCGCGGTCAAAATCCCATTTCTCTGCCTGGTCGGGAAATTTCAGGTCGTGTTTCTCCAGGACCCAACGCACCCGTTGCGCTATGAGCGTCGTGAAGGGACCGAGGTCCACGTCGATGCTCGCCCGGTCAAGCGCGGCGAGATAGGCCTTGCGATCCCTCATACGAATGACCGTCCACGGATAGCCGCCCGACGCCAGCATCACATTCATCAGGAAGCGGGCCATGCGGCCGTTTCCGTCCGGATACGGATGTATGTAGCCGAACAGCCAGTGCCCGAGCACGGCGCGCACTGACGGCTCGGTTTCTTTTTCCAGGAGATCGAAGAACGCCGGCATGGCGTCGCGCACCGCTTCCCACCGCGGCGGCGCATAGCGCGACGTTCGCAGGTAAACAGCATTGTTCCGGTATCCGGCCAGATCGCTCGCGCGGAGCAGGCCCGCCGTCACGCAGGGCTGGAACAATTCCCCGTACCACTCCTTGTGTTCCGCGCGCGCGAGCGCGCCGGGATTTTCGCCGGCGAGAACCTTGCTCACCGATTCTTTCACGACCTGGAATGACTGCCAGTAGCCGCGCGCCGCCAGCGCGTCGCGGCTCTTGCGGTCCGCTTCAATGTTGTCCGGGTTCCAGTTTCCTTGCCGCACTCTGTCGATTATTTCCGGCGTCACCGAGTAGCCTTCGATCGACAGCGAGTGGTAGGCGTCGCTCTGGTAGATTTCATCGACGTTCCGCAGATACGCGCCGCTGTCCTTCGGCACCCCCGGCGCCTTCGGGAAATTCTTGATGACCATGTCGCGCGACGCTGCCCACATCATCTCCAGGCGGCCCACGATAGGCGCCGCCCCCGGCCGCGGCCCGCCCAGCGTCTGGCCCGCGTCGAAGGGATCGCTTTCACGCACGTTATATCCGGCGCGCTTCATCGAGCGGACAATCTCGTCCGCCAGTTCGGCGCGCCCGATGCGCCGGAACGCGCCCGCGAGATAACCCGCTTTTGTCGAGTTGCCGCCGTCGAGGAGGAGGCGCAGCAGGTCCGATGCGTCGGCGAGGCTTGCCAGCACGACCTGCGACTCGACCGGATTTCGTGCGAAGAAAGTCTCTCCCACTCCCACCAGCGACGCCGCCGGCGAGAACAGGCGCAATCCGTCTCGCATCACGAGATTTCCAGGCGCCGGAATCTCTGGCACTTTCAGGTCATAGAGCGATGTGCCATACAAGAGATTGATTAGGTGATTGCTGCCCTTCGGGCTGCACACCACGATCTGTTCCGGGACGACTGTCTTTTCGCCGTGCAGCCAAAGCGACTCCTCGGCAGACAGGTGCCATTTATCGCCGAATCTTTCGGCACTGTAGAGCGCGCAGAATTCCCAGAATGACGCATACCAGGGCGTGCTGTCGCCCGCGCGCGCGCCGGGGCTCGCTGAAATGAGCCAGCCTTTCATGACTTCCTGCAGAAAGCCATTTTCCACGAGACGTTCGCGATGAACGCGGCTCAAGTCGTCGGACCGGAACACACGCCTCCCGCCCGCCTGAAGCGCCTTGAGCACATCGAGGGACTCAGCCAGTTTTTCGTTCGGTGCCGCCATAGATCCTCTCAAGTGTCCGGGCCGTTACAAGCATATTATGCCGCGCCAAAACAATCATATTCTGCTGTGTAATTACAAGCATATTATGCCGCGCAAATACAAGCATATCATGCTTTTAATACAATAAACAACAAAAATACAATAGCTTACAAAGACCTGCCTAGGCTCAAAATCAGGCTGAAAATCGCCCTCTTGGGACTTGTTTTCCGGCCGCGTCCTGAAGGCTCCCTACTCCTCCACCCACCTACTCGGCGCAAAAGATCATGTTTTGCAAAGGGCCATCATCAGGCGTGTCCGGCTCCCGCCGGACCGCGCTCTATGCGGCCGACGCGGGCGGCGTCGGGCCTGCCGTCTTTTCAATCGAAAAGCTACAAACGAGGATCGACCGGCTCGCTTTCAAGGGCGAGGACACCGAAGACGCATTCGTGGACGCGGCGCAGCGGTTCTTGGCGGACGAATCGTTCCAAGGCTTCGATACCTAGCGCTGCCCATACCCCACAAATAGGACTGGTAATTTGACCCCGGTTTCTGTATACCGTAAGGGTGCGGAACAAGTCGGGGACGATCAAGGCGATTGTTTCCGAGCCGGCGAACCTGGCGGTGGTCAAGGGCAAGCTTCGCTCGGGGGAAAAGTCGCGCACGCGCCTGGCGGCGTGGGTTTGTCGGCACTTGAGGTTGCGTGATGCGCGGGGAAGGCTGCGGGTTTCTTCCTGTCTAAAGGCCCTGCGGGATTTGGCGCAGGAAGGGCATTTCAAGCTTCCGGCGCCGGTGCTCACCGTGGTTTCCCACTGGCGGATGCGGCGACACGCAGGAGCGGTTCCTGCGCCGAAGGATGTTCCCGAACAACTCCGGGAGGTTCAGGATCTTCATCTGGTTTTGGTGAGTCCGGATGAGGAAGAGCGGATGCGCACCTGGAACGAGTTGATGGCGCGAGAGCATCCGCAAGGAAAACGACGGCTGGTGGGGCGGCAGTTGAGGTATCTGGTGGGCTCGGCGCATGGCTGGCTGGGAGCCGTGGGGTTCAGCGCGTCGGCGTTATATCTGCAAGCCCGTGATCGCTGGATTGGCTGGGATGCGCAGGAGCGTGGGGCGCAGGAGGGTCGGGTGGTGAACCTGAGCCGCTTATTGATACGTCCCGGCGTGCGGTGTCGGAATCTGGCTTCTTATGTGCTGGGGGCCTGCGTTCGTCGGGTGCAGAAGGATTTCCAAGCGCGTTATGGATATGCGCCGTGGCTTTTAGAAAGTTTTGTGGACCGGGACAAGTACCGGGGGACCTGTTTTCAGGCCGCCAATTGGGAGCCGATCGGGCAAACCAAGGGACGCGGGCGGAACGATCGTGCCAACCAATCGCCGGAGAGCATCAAGGACATTTATGTTTATCCGCTGGCGGCTGACTTTCGCCGGAAAATGGGGGTGGCGGCGGAGCGCGGCGGGAATCTTCGGGCGCTGGCGGTGGAGGAAGGGTTGAGCTCAGGCGAGTGGGCCAAGCAGGAATTTGGCGAGGTGGAGTTGGGAGACAAGCGTTTGCGGGATCGTTTGCTCCGCATTGTGGAAGACCGGTGCGATCATCCGGACGCCTCGTATCTGGAGGCGGCCGGGGGTGACCGCTATGCGGCCAAGGGCTATTACACGTTCATCGACAATCCGCGGGAGACGCTCCACCCGGAGGCGATGCTGAGTACGCATCGGAAACGAACGATCGAGCGGATGATGAGTCACAAGCTGGTGCTGGTGGTGCAGG
>Ga0209577_10002109_pt1 | contig 19303 bp, 24 predicted proteins | sample GraSoiAngelo_109_FD_185874 | JGI IMG/M metagenome (GOLD analysis project Ga0209577, IMG submission 185874) | Grasslands soil microbial communities from the Angelo Coastal Reserve, California, USA - 14_0903_12_20cm (SPAdes) (version 2) | ecosystem: Environmental > Terrestrial > Soil > Grasslands...
GTCCTGACGATCATCACAGGGTGGTGGGCTGGGCGGATAGCCTCGGCGGTAAGCAAAAGTCAGCGTCCACCGTTGGCTCAGATGCCCGAGGCCAGACCACGTCGTATCCGGACTGGCGCCACCGTGCACGAACAGAATCTCGGGGCCGGCGCCATCCCGGACGACTGCGATGGGTGTGGGGACTGACGCTGCCGGGATCCCGGGCTAAGGCTGTCGGGGCTCGGGTAGTGGTTCGAGCACGAAGCTCTCGACCGCGATGTCCGGGTCGATGTGGTTGTCGGAGAGAAACGCGATCACCTTGCGGCCGGTGATCTCCTCGACGCCGGCGACGAGCTCGTGGCCCATGGTGTCCTGGTAGGCCTTGCGCATGTCCCGTACGAGGAGACCGCGGCCGTCCCTGACGAGGCTGTGTTCCCCCTTGGTGAGGGTGTCGCGCAGCACGGTCGAGATGAGATCTTCGTCGATGTACGTCCGCGACTTGGTGGGGCCTCGGCCGGTGTAGGCATTCAACGTTCTCACGCAGTGGTTCGAGATGCGGGCGGCCGGCGACTGGTCGCGAGACGACTCCGGTGTGGCGCCGGACATGGCCGGCTCCCTTCTTCGCCTCGCCCTTTGGGTGGTGGACCGGGAAGGAAAGGATGAGACGGGTCGAGAACCCTTCACGGTCGGGGGACTCTGGAGGCGGGCGCGGGCCGGCGCTCGAGAACTACCGCCCAATTTGAGCGTAGCTCATAGGAAACCCGCTCGCGCGCAGCGCGCCGCGGCGCTAGACTGGATCGGACGCCTGCGGCTCGCAGCGGGGCCGCGGGGGCATCAATCAAATGGTACGGCGGCGGAGTCTGCAGCCGCTTCGCTGGGCCATCGCACATCTCGGGGACAAGTAGGAGACGCGATGACCCATACGAATGCCGCCACCCGAGGCGCCCTGATGTCTGGGGGATCCGCGGACCAAGTGGTTTTGCGTCCGGGTGAGCTGTCCATCACGGCTGACCGGGCTGATGGCGTCCTGATATTCACCGTGCGAGGCGAGATCGACATCGCGTCTGCACCGCGCCTTGCAGCAGAGCTACGCCGGGCTGAGGCCTCCGATGCCGAGCTGGTGGTGATCGACCTCGCCGACGTTGAGTTCATCGACAGCTCCGGGCTGCACGCCCTGCTCAAAGGGCGGGAGCGGCTTGCGCGAAACGGGCGCCGGTTCTCGCTAGCGCGCGTCAGCTCGCAGGTCCGCCGGCTGCTGGAGCTCACCGGCACCCTTGGGCTGTTCTCCGTGGAGGACTTGGAGCACGCCTCAACCGCTCGAGATGGGCGCGCCGGTGCTGGTTAGCGAGCCGCAGGAGAGCCCGCGCGCGCTCGTCACGAACCGTGGCCTGCACCGCCGGGAGATCGAGCTCACTGCGGGCCCGTTCGATGTCCGCCGCTTCACCGGCGATCATCGCCGCTGCCTCGGTCTGGTTCTGGCCGATGGTTTGATCACGGCACAGCTCGAGGCCGGTCGCGGGCAGGTGGCATGGCTGCTCGGCGGCGGCGATCTGATCCGGCCCTGGGACATGGCGCACGTCCGGCTCGCGCAGGCCTCGGAGTGGCGAGCCCTTACGGACGCGAGGCTCGTGCGAATCGAACGCGGCCATGATCCGGATCCGGCCGCGATCGAGCGGGTTCTGAGCTGGGCGAGCCGGACGAGTCACTGGCTGCTGGCGACGTCGCTGATCCTGAGCCTGCCGTCGATCGCCGAGAGGCTGCTGCTGCTGTTCGCGCTCTACGGCGAGCGGTGGGGGAAGGTGACGCCCGAGGGCGTTCGCGTCGAGCTGCCGCTGACCCACCAGCTGCTAGGGAAGCTCTGCGGAGCGAGGCGCTCCACCGTGACCCTCGCGATCAACTCACTGGAAGAAGATGGCTTCATCACTCGAGCCTCGCGTGACGTTTGGCTGCTCCACCAGTACCCGGGGGTCAGCGGCCCAGATCGTTACGGAGTCCAGTACGAGCTTCCGCTTGGCGGTCGCTGAGGGACAACGTGCTCGGGTGCCAGTGGCGCCAACGACCGCCGCTCGGCCATGGTGAAAGCGCTCGTATTCGACGTCTTCGGGACGCTGGTTGACTGGCGCTCGAGCGTCGCGCAAGCGTTTCGCGGCTGCGGGCTCGCGGATGATCCTGCCGAGCTTGCCGTGGCTTGGCGCGAGCGCCTGTGGCCGGCTTGCGGCGTTCGCCGCCGCGACGATCGAAGCTGGCCCGCACGGGCTGACCAATCGGTGGGTGCTCGCCGGGTACGGAGCGTTCGTGCTCGCTGCGATCGCGTTCGTGGCGGTCGAGTCGCGCGCCCGCCGGGCGATGCTGCCGCTGTCGCTGTTTCGCCGGCGCGCCTTCGCAAGCCCGACGCTGATCGGGTTGCTGGTCAACGTCTGCTTCTACGGGCTGATCTTCCTCTTCAGCCTGCTGTTCCAGGTCCAGTACGGCGACTCGGCGCTGACGGCCGGGCTCGCCTTCGTGCCGATGACCGCAGCGATCATGGCTGCCAACCTGGCCACGAGCCGAGTCATCGACGCGATCGGTCCGCCGCGAACGATCCTTCTCGGCCTTGCCGGCATGGCCGTCGGCTGCGTCGGGCTGATCTGGACAGGCCACGCCACCCCGTACAGCGAAATCGTCGTCCAACAGGTGCTGCTCGGCGCTGGACTCGGACTGCTCGTCCCCCCGATGACCGCCTCGCTGCTGCAAAGCGTCGAGCGTTCGCGCTCGGGCGTCGCGTCCGGCACGCTCAACGCGATGCGCCAAACAGGCAGCCTGCTCGGAATCGCGCTGTTCGGCTCATTGATCGCCGGGGGCGCCCACTTCTTCGCGGGCCTGCACGACGCACTCGCGATCTCGCTGGCGCTGCTACTGGTAGGCGGTCTGCTGACCGGACTGCTGCCGCCGTCCCGGGAGTGGGAGTGATACCGTGCCGCGGCACATAACGAGCCGAGTCGCTGGCCATCCGTGGCTGGTGAGCGGGGGACCCGAAGCGATCCATGTGGTCGCCGGGGCGAATCGCCGTCGTAGTTCGGCGTAGCGCGCAAGCGCGAGCCCGTCAGCTAACTCCGCAGGCTTTCCGGTCGCCTCAAAGGGAGGATTCGTGGACGCCGTCCGAGACCTTGGGCGGATCGAACCGTGGCAGGAATCACTTGAGCGCTCGCTGGAGCGGAGGGCCAAGGCACGGCGGACCCTGGCCAAACGCCACGAACGGCGGCCGAACCGCCGCCGGGCGGCGAGGCGCGTTCGGATGCACGTCGTGGGCGCCGCGACCGTACTCGCCCTTGTGTTGTCGCTCGCCGTCCTCCCAAGCGCGATTGCAGGCGGAGGCATCCAGGCGTCACCGACCGCGGCGCGAGCTCGCGCTGTGTCCACGCCGACCTATGCCTCGGGCGGCGTGGCGCCCGTGCCTCGCCCGCTCGTGTCTCGTCCGGTCGGGCATGGGCGGATCGGCGAGTGCCACCCGGCGAGCGAGCCAGGCGACTATGTCAATCCGCTCGCCCGCGCGCGTGTAACGCCGGAGCGGATCGATCAGGGGGTCGACTACGCCGGTTCGGGAACGCTCTCGGCGATCGGGGCCGCGATGGTGACGTACGTTGCGACGACCGGCACCGGTTGGCCGGGTTCGTTTATCGAGTACCGGCTGCTCGACGGTCCAGAGGCAGGCTGCTACGTCTACTACGCCGAAGGGGTGAACCCGGCGCCCGATCTGAGGGTCGGGCACAGGGTGGCGGCCGGCCAACCGATCGCAACCATCATCTCCGGCTGGGAGACGGGGATCGAAATCGGTTGGGGCGCTGGCACCGGCACCACGGCCTATGCGGCCAAGGCGCGCCAGTGGGATGCCACGAGCGATGAGCACAGCAGCGCGAGCCCGGCGGGAAAGAGCTTCTCGGCCCTGGTCGCCTCGCTCGGGGGCCCACCCGGAAAAATCGAGGGCTAGCGGAGGCCGCAGCTTCGATTCGCCCTTCGGGGAAGCGACCCTGGTCGCACAGGTATGGACCTGTAGTCCACATCGTGGTGTAATGGCGGCCGCACGCGGGGTCGCCCCACGCCGTGTGCGGCATGTTCTTGTTGCCCCGGCGCGGGAGAGACTGATGCTTGAAGGGCTTCAGCGGCAGATTGCCCGAGCGGTTCGAGCCGGAGTCGGGCTCGAGGAGATCGAGACGCTGGTGATCGATCCAGCGCCAGTCGACGAGGAGGAAAAGGCGGCGCTGTGGCTCTACGCGGAGGCCCTCGTGGAGCGCCGCGCGGAGTCGATGCTGGTCGACGAACAGCCCGCGTGGATCGGAGGCTGAGCGGTCCTCGAGGTCTCGGCCCTCCGGGCATAGCGCCGCGCGCTCGGGATCACGACGTGGCGCGGTCGAACAGCTCGTTCTTGGGTCGGGTCTGGTCGAGCAGCGCTTCGGCCTGCTCCGAACCGGCGACCGGAAAGCTACCGGGATCCAGCACGCCCGCCTGGACGAGTACAGACGCCTGGTCCCAATAGATGTGCTCGTGATGGACCTTGCCGTGCTCGAAGGCGACCACCACGACTACCGGAATAGCTATCCGCCGGCCTGTCGGCTCAATGCCCGGGAGCATGATGTCGAGCACGCGGTTGTGGGTGAAGCTCATGTGCAGCTCGTCGACGACCTGGTCCGGGCCAACCGTTCGGGAGATCGGCTGGACCTCGGTGTCGTCCGGCCACTGGCCGATGAAGTGTTGGGCGTAGAAGTCGCGGACGCCGGTCGTGCCATTCCCGCCCGTGATCGTCGGCACGTGATGAACGTAGGGATCGTCGGTCATCGTCGCCATCGTCGCGTCGAGGTCGAGATCCTGGAACTCTGCCTTCACGTGTGCGTCAAACGTCGCCGCCAAGTCGCTCATCCGCATCCTCCGTTCGCTCGGGTGTGGGGCGTCTTCGATCCTCGCACCGCATCGGCGCCAGACACAAGCTGACGCCAGGCGATATAGGCTGACTCAAACCACGACGTTGAGAGGAGCCCCTGATGGCAGACAGCGTGTACCGCGTGACCGAGGTGATTGGAACGAGCAGTGAGTCCTGGGAAGCTGCCGCGCGAAACGCGGTCGAGACGGCGGCCAAGTCGGTGCGTGACCTCCGCGTCGCCGAGGTGGTCCGACAGGATGTGACGATCGAGAACGGCGGAGTGGTGAGCTTCCGAGTTCGTCTCGGGATCTCGTTCAAGTACGAGAGCGGCGACTGAGAGCACCGACCGTATCGGTCGGCCCGCGGCCCGGCGGCCACGCTCACCGCAATACGTACCGCGCAACCCAGGCGGCGGAACCCGCGTTCCCGGCCACGACGATCCGGCCCGGCGCCGAACGCACCACTGGCTCGATGCTCGCCCCGCGAGGGTTCGCGATCCTGAACAGGCCGCCATGGGCGAAGGACAAATCCCGTCTGCCGTTCGGGCGCAGCCGCGCCAGGGTTCGGTTGACCCCGACGGTCAGGTCGCCCGCCGTGCCCAGACTTGCCCCGCACACCGGATTCGACGAGTCGAATAGACCGGGGATCACGCTGCGTCCCGTCCCGCGACCGCCAAAGGTGCGGTCGAGCCGGCCTCCGGCCGTGAACCGCGCGGTCAAGATCTGGTTCCCGCTTCCCAGCGAACCGTCTCCCGTGATGGTCACGCGGCCGGTGCCCGCGACCGTCATCGCGCAGGGAAACCAGGCTCCAAACGTCCCGTTCGGATTCCTGAAGCCGACCATGACGTGGCCACCGCGTCCGAACCTGTGCGCGAGGCGACCGTTCGAGGTGAGCCGGAAGACGCCGGCCTCGCCGTATCCACTCTGTCCAGGTGCGGTACCGCCGATGTAATCGATGTGCCCCCCGCCGATCACACCTCCGTCGTGAGTTGCGGCCAGACCGACCACGCCCGAGCTCGAGGCGCTGCGCGGATTCCAGAACAAGAGCTGGGCAATGCCCCTGCGGCCGAAGCTGCGGTCGACCCGGCCGGCGGGGCTCAATCGCACCACGACCATCGGCCGACCCATGACGTTGGCGTTTGATCCCCCGAGCAGGATCCCTCCTCGAGGCAACAGCGCAAGCGAGTTTGCAATTCCGCCCACGGCGACAGTGGCGATTCCGCTGCGCCTACGCCCGAACGTGCGGTCCAGCCGTCCGGCAGCGGTCAGCCGCAGCGCCAGCATCGACCCCTGTCCATAGCCACCGGCCACGACCAGCCGACCCGAGCGGTCACGTGCCACGGCGGTCGCATTGAAGGGTCCGTCGCGGTTGGGAAGCCTCGTCCTGAAGATGCCGCCGGAGGCGAAGCGGCGGTCAAGCCGTCCGTCAGGCAGATAGCGTGCGACAAAGACCTGGAGATCACCCGTCGGTCCACCATGAAACGGCGCGAGCTGTCCAGCGACCACGATGCTTCCGCCGGGAAGCACGGCGGCGCCGTTGACGAACGCCCTGGCGCCACGCATCCGCGTCAGCACAAACCCCCGGCCGTTGCCAAAGGCCCGATCCGGACGCAACGATCTCGCCTGAGCACCGGCGGTGATCGCGGTGGATCCAGCCACCCCGAGCGCAAGCCCGATCACAAGACGGCGTGGCACGACGCTTCTGGACCGTGAGCTAGGCGAACCACTCAATCGAACGATCACGCCGCGAACGCCGGCCAGAGGGTGTCGACGACGTGCTCGCTCCAGCCCTTCTTCGCCTGGCCGCGGGCGATCCGGTGATACATGAAGGCACCCATGAGCGCGTGCACCGCCACCTCCGAATCGAGATCAGGCCGAACCTCTCCGCGCTCCTTGCCGCGCTCGAGCGCGGCGACGATGTCCCCGAGTCGGGGCTGGAGCATCCCGCGCCGGAAGCCCTCGAGCAGCTCCGGGTGCTTGCGCCCCTCGACGATCATCGTCCCGGCGAGCTCGATCGCGAAGCGGCGGCGGGCGAACTCGAGGTGAGCGACCAGGTCCCCGCGCGTGCTGCCGGTATCGATCGGCGCGCTCTGCGCCTGCTTGTCGGCGAGCACCGCGGCCACGAGCTCTGACTTGTCCTTGTATCGGCGGTAGATCGCCGGGCGCCCCACGCGGGCCTCTTCGGCCACACGCGCGATCGACATCCGCGAGTAGCCCTCCTGGAGGAGCAAGCGCCAGGCGGTCTCGAGGATGGCGGTGTCGACGTTCTCGTCGAGCGGGCGCCCAGCCGCACGGGCACGAACTGGATCGAGCTCCTCCGCCTTCGCTCTGGATGGCATCGGGGCAAGTGTCCCAGACGTCCGCGACGGTCCCCCGCCGCCGTCTGGCCCCAGGCCAAGGGGTGTTCTCGATCTGTTCATATTTCGTGTCTTGACTGTAGCGTTACATGACAGTATCGTCACGCAAAACGTTGCTACCGGAAGGAGAGGCAATGAGCGAGTTCAAGCAAACAGTGATCGCGGAGACGGCGATTGACGGCCAGCGACCAGTGCTACGGATGGTCGACGGACTCGCCGCCGACGCCACGACGCCTGCCGTCGAGGTCTCGCAGCTCCGCAAGACGTATCCGGGTGGGGTGGAGGCGGTCAAAGGCGTCGACTTCGAGGTCGCGCCGGGCGAGGTGTTCGGGCTGCTCGGCCCGAACGGCGCCGGCAAGTCGACCACCATCGGGATGCTCACCACCACCGTGGGCCCGACCTCGGGCAGCGCCCGGCTGGCCGGCTACGACGTCGCTACCCAGCCGCTGCTCGCGCGTAGCGTGAGCAGCGTCGTGTTCCAGGACGCCGCGGTCGATGGCGCCCTGACCGGGCGCGCCAATCTCGAGCTGCACGGCCGCCTGTGGGGCGTCACGGACGATCGGGCGCGGCGGCGGATCGCGGAGCTGGTCGAGGCCGTCGGTCTATCGGAGCTGATCGACCGGCCCGTGTCCAGCTACAGCGGGGGTCAGCGCCGCCGGCTCGAGATCGCGCGCGCGCTGGTGTCAGCACCTAGGGTGCTGTTCCTCGACGAGCCGACCGTGGGTCTCGACCCACGGATCCGCCACGAGCTGCTCGACGTGATCGTCGGGCTGCGCAACCGCGAGGACATGACGATCCTCGTGACCACGCACTACCTCGACGAGGCCCAGCGCCTCTGCGATCGCGTCGCGATCATCCACCAAGGGGAGATCGTCGCGCTCGACAGTCCGCAGGCGCTCCTCGCCGGTCTCGGCAAGGAGATTCTGGAGTTTCGCGTCGACGGCAGCCCGCAAGCGGCGCTCGACGTATTGCGTCAGCGGGGCGTCGCCCGGGCCGACGCGTTCGCGGTCGGCGCCAGCGTGACCGTGCCGCTGCACGACCACACCGCCACCGACGCCCTCACGGTGATCGACTCGGAGCGCCTGCGGGTCTCCGAGATCGCCACCCGCGCCCCGACGCTCGACGACGTCTATCTGAACCTGACCGGCGCTCGCATCGACCAGGCGGCCTGAGCTACCACTACGACAACGAGGAGAACCGAAATGTCCGCCATCGCAGAAGCCCCATCGATCCGTCTCCCGGCGCCCGATCGTGCGCGTTCCGCGAGCGTGCTGCTCACGCTCGCCAAGCGCAGAGCGTCGCTGACCTCGAAGACTCCCCGCCAGATCGCCGTGCCGCTGCTCGGCCCGGCGCTGCTGGCGCTCGTGGTGGCGCCGGCGCTGAAGGTCGCCACCGGCGGTCTTCACTCCCACATCGACTACACGTCGTTCGTCGGTGTCGGGGCTGTCGGCCTCGTGATCCCGCTCAGCTGCGTCTTCGCGGGGCTGAGCGTGCTGGTCGACCGCCATTCGGGTGCGCAACGCGAGCTCCTCGCGGCGCCCGTCCGGCGCGCATACCTCGTGCTCGGAAACCTGATCGTGGCAATCGGGCTGGCAACTCTCCAGGTCGCCGTCCTGATCGGGCTGTCCGCGGTCAGGGGAGGCGCTTTCGACATCACTGGGACCGGCGTCGCCTGGTTCATCGCCGCCGCGCTGCTGTTCACGGTGTTCATGTACGGCGTGGCCGAGACGCTGGCCAGCAAGGTCCGCAAGCAGGAGGACTACGTGGGCGCAACACCCGCGGTCGCGATCCTGCCGTTCTTCCTCGCCGGAGCGCTGTTCCCGATCGGGGCGATGCCCGGCGTGCTGACGGCGATCGCCAAGGTGTTCCCGCTCACCCACGCGCTGGCGCTGATGCGCTACGGGCTCATCGACCCCGGCGGCAAGGGCCTGCACGACATCTGGGGGATGCACGACGTCACGGCCGAGGCGTGGCTGAGCCTCGCCGTGGTTGCACTGTGGGCGGTCACGCTCACGGCCATCTCGATCCGCGCGTTCTCGCGCTCGGCGGTGAGCTGAAAATAAGGCACGTCCCCGAGCTCGAGCTCCCCCTCGCAACCCTGCCCGGCGCTCAAGGCTGGGTCAACGGCCGCCTCGCCGTTCGGAGTCCGGCGGGCCAGTTGACGGCGGCCCGGCGCTCGCGGCACGAACCGCCCCCCGGGGCGGGTTGTCGAACGAAAAGGCGAGACGCAGCGTCCCGGCGCATACCGGGCACTCGCCGCTGCGAGCCTGGGGAGCGTCGGGCCTGAGGTCGGTGAATGCCCACCCGCAATCCTCACAGCAGTAGAGGGGCACGGCAAATGTATTCCCGCCAGCTCAGGACGCGTAACCCGGTCAGTGCGCTGGGACGACCCTCAGCGTCCGGGTCATCCGGTGAGACACTGTGTGCCTTCGGTGCGCGATCGTGTTTGAGCGATTTACCCAAGAAGCTCGCCAGGTAGTTGTCGCTGCGCAACAGGAGGCGCGAGACCTTCGGCACGACTACATAGGTACCGAGCACCTCTTGCTCGGATTGATGCGTCAAGAGCCTGCGATCGCGTGCCAGACGTTGGAGTCGCTTGAGATCTCCCACCAGCAGATCCGAGCGGAAGTTCTCGCTCGAGTAGGACCGGGTCGGTCGGCCAGCCCCGGGCAGATGCCGTTCACCGCTCGCGCGAAGCATGTTTTGGAGCTGTCCCTGCGCGAGGCGCTGAGCCTTGGCCACCACTACATCGGGACGGAACACATCCTGCTGGCCATCACGGCCGAGACCGAAGGAATGGCGTCGCAGATCTTGGTGGACCACGGGGTCGACGAGCGCACGATCCGCGGCAAGGTGCTCGAGCTCCTACCCACTCGAACGCCGGAGCAGCGTGGGGTCAGCGCGGGTCGTGGGACCGGGTCAGCCCAAGAGGCTGGGGTCGTCATGAGTACGTCGGGGGGGAGCGCTGCAGCGTGGCTCGACGGGGTCGGGCCACTACTGAGTCGTTTAGGAGCGGAGATTCCACCGAAGCTGAAACGCGGCTCGGACAGCGGGGACCTGCTGATGGTCCTGGCCCTCTCACCGGGCACGCTCGCGGCGGAAGCGCTGCGGGAGCTTGGTATCGAGATTGATGTTCTTCAGGAAGCCATCGAGCGGAGCCGAGCAGCGTCCCCCGATCCTGTCGCGGATCCGAGAAGACGTCTCAGCGAGATCCGTCGCGCGAAGGAAGAGGCGATCGCCAATCAGCGGTTTGAGGAGGCCACTCGCCTTCGTGATCAGGAGCGTGAGGTGTCCGCGCAGGCTCGAACTGCGGCCGAGCCTCCCTCGGAGGTCGTGGCCGAGATCCGGAGCCGGCTCGGTCTCGCGGGCCCCGCGCCGGGCGATGCTCCAGGCTCGTAGGGGAGCGTCTCATCACCGTGGCGTGCGAGTAACGGGCTCGAGCACGAAGATCGGCACTTCACGTCGGGCGAGCTGACGAAACTGACGGGTCGTAGGGAGCCGATCGATGACCGCCCCCCACAGGGCGGTCGCTTCCTCGCCGAGAGCCTCCCGCGCCCTGACCGGCTTGTCCTCGCCATTGACATGCGCCGAGGCGTTCGGGTCGGACCGCAGGTTCAGGCACCAGGCCGGATGACGATCGCTGCCGAGGTTCAGGGCAGTGACCGCGTATCCGTTGCCGTGCCGGAGGTAGGCGACCGTGGTCGTCCGTGGAAGTCCTGAGCGACGGCCGGTGGTCGTGAGAGCAAGCACGGGCTGGCCTCCCGCGAGGAGTCGCGACCGCCGTAGGCGGCCTCGGCTCCCGCGGAGCAGGGCCGAATGGAGGCGTCCGACCTGCGGCTGAGCCCGGCGAAACCTGGTGAGCGAGCGAAGAAACCTGGCGACCGTCATCTGCAGCACGTACCCTTGTGTGGCTCTCAAGGGGATCGTATCTGGTTTCTTGAGAGGGTGTCAAGAAGTGCCGAAGACACGAGCCACCGAAACCCGAGACGAGAAGGCCTCGGCGATCGTCGAGATCGCGGAACGGCAGCTGCGGGCCGGGGGTTACCCCGCGCTATCGGTCGCGGCGGTCGCTCGTGAGCTGGGAGTGGCGCAGAACACGATCTACTGGTACTTCCCCTCGAAGGACGACCTGTTCGTGGCGGCGCTGACTCGGATGCTCGAGCAGCTCCACGCGCGCAAGCCATCGAGGCAGGCCGGCAAGGTCGAGCAGGTCCTGTGGTTCACGGACCAATTCGAGGAGCTCTCGGGCCTGCGCGCAGCGATGACCGAGCGAGCTCACAGCTCACCCGTGGTCGCCAAGTTCGTCGAGCAGCTCGACGTCCTGCTCTCGCGGATGCTCTCCGGTGTTCTCGCCGACGACGTCCCATCCGCCGATCTGGCGATCGCGGTCGAGGCATTCCGCGCAACCGTCGAGGGAACTTTCGTGAAGGGCCTCAGCCGTCGCGAGCGCCGGAAGGTGCTCACGTTCGCGCTCCGGCAGCTCATTCACGGCGAGTAGCCCGGCTAAGAACTCTTCCGAACGTGTGTCTCACCTACGCTTCGGTGCCGCGATGACGATCGTTCGCCTTAGACCGGAGGCTGAAGTCAGAGCCGCTGCGCAGCGAGCGTTTGAAGAACATCGCTCCACGATCCTCGAGGCCGTGCCCGACTCAGCGGTGGAGCACGTCGGAGCCACGGCGGTTCCCGGTGCGGTCACCAAGGGCGACCTGGACTTATTGGTGCGGGTCAGCGCGGAGAGGTTCGAGGGCGCCAGCGACTGCCTGCGGCGGCTTTGCGCGGTGCATCAGCCGCACAACTGGACCCCCACGCTCGCCAGCTACGTCGATCCCGAAGCGTCCGACCCTCCCGTAGGGGTCCAGCTGGTCGTCGCCGGGTCCAGCGACGACGCAATGTTTCGCCGTTTCCGCGATGCGCTCACGGCGGATGCCGGTCTGGCGGCGGAGTACGACGCGCTCAAGCGCCGCCACGATGGCCAGGAGTACGAGCGCTACACCGAGGCCAAGGGCGAGTTCATCGAGCAGACGCTCGCCCGGCTCACGCCATGACCTCGGTCAGTTCAGGCAGGTGCCGCAGAGCCGGCTTCCGGGTCGGGACCGGACGTGCTCCTGCGCGCGGCCCGGTGCGCGCGTACGGGCGCCGGCACTAGCGCCACCGCGGACAGGACCAGGACGAAGGCCAGCAGCCGGCCCACGACCATCGCTGGATCGGTACCCAACGGATCACCGAACAGCACGATTCCGCCGATGATCCCGAGCACGGTGGCCGCCGAAGTGGTCGCGGCTATGACCCCCACCGCATTGCCGATCTGCAGGCTCCTAGCGGTAGCGAAGAACGCCCCGATGGCGGCCAGAATTCCAAGGAACGTCCACGGTCCAACGAGCCCGAGAACGCCGTGGTAGCCGCCCGTCACGGCCTTGATCGAGACGTCCGAGACGCCGAAGAGGATCCCACCGGCGATCCCGAGCAGCAGCCCGTGCATGTCGCGCAGCTCCTCCCGCCGACAACCCGCGGCGCAGGCCACGGCAAGTCCTACGGCGCCCACTTCAAAGGCGGCGATCGCGAGCATCCCGTACTCCGAGTGGTTACGGTCGCTGTGGGCCGTGGCCCCGAGCGCCGCCATGCCGAGCCCCAGGAGCACCAGGCCTGCCCACTGGCGCCGGGTCACCTGCAAATCGAAGAATCGCTCAGCAAGCAGCCCCAGCAGCACGATCCCGCCGGAGATCACGGCCTGGCCGAGCGAGAGCGGCGCGAGTGCCAGCGCGCCGACATGCAGGAGCCAGGCGATGACCGCGGTAATCCAGCCGATGACAAACCACTTGGAGCGAAAGAGGGCTGCTGCGCTCTGCAGCGGGTGTCGGATATCGACAGCCTGGGTTTGGACCGCCCCTTTCTGTTTCCACAGACCACCGAGGCTGGCACCGGCGGCGCATGCCAGCGCGAGTAACAAGCCGATCAGCACCCTCGCGTGTATCCCCGGGGACTGTCCCTCCTCAGGCTCTGCTAAACGGGATGCGGTTCCGCGTGTGCGTGGGCGGACACGACCCGGCGATCGGCACCGTTCGGGTTGTGGCAGGGTTTCGGTATGGCGTTCGCGATTTCGATCCCGCAGTACGCGGGTGACGCCGAGGAGTTCGACGCCGGCGCCTTTCGCTCGTATCTACAGCGGGCCGAGGAGCTCCCGTTTGAAAGCGCGTGGACGCAGGAGCAAGTCCTCGGATCTGCGCCCACCCTGAGCCCGCTGGAGACCCTCACCTATGCCGCGGCGTGCAGCGCGAGGCTGCGGTTGGGCTGCGCAGTGTTCGTAACTCCGCTCCACAATCCCGTCCACCTCGCCAAGGGCATCACCACGCTGGACTGCCTCAGCGGCGGGCGCGTGGAGGTGGGCATCGGCACGGGTGGTCGCGCTCGACCGTTCGCCGCCTTCGGGATCGACCCCGAAGGACTGGTCGCGCGGTTCACCGAGGGCCTAGCTCTGATGCGGGCTTGCTGGACCGAACCAGAGATCAACTTCGACGGCCGCTTCTGGCAGCTCGACGGGGCGCGGATGGAGCCCAAGCCCGTCCAGAAGCCGCATCCCCCGGTGTGGATCGGGGGCAGTCATCCGGCGGCGCTCCGCCGCGCGGCGCGGCTAGCGGATGGCTTCATCGGCGCCGGGTCTCAGCCGACGACTGCGTTCGCCGAGCAGAGCCGGCTCGTGCACGACGAGCTGGCGCGCCAGCGGCGCGACCCGGCGACTTTCCGGATCGCCAAGCGCGTCTACATCCACGTCGACGACGATCCTGCGCGGGCTCACGATCGCATCGAGAGCGCCCTCGCCCGACACTACGGTCGCGGCGTGTCCGGCGTCTCGGTCTCCGGTCCACCTGGCGCGTGCATCTCGGGCCTTCAGGAGGTGGCGAGCGCGGGGGCAGAGCTGATCCTGCTCAACCCGCTCGTGGACGACCACGAACAGATGGAACGGCTCGCCGCAGAAGTGATACCCGGGCTGAGCTAACGATCGGGCAGGTCTGCCTCGAGCAGTGCCGCTAGGTCATCGGTTGCCACGCCGTGCCCCTCGAGCACCCGCTCGCACTCGGGGCCGTAGCAATCGACGACGGCGGCCAGCAGGTGAGCGGTCCGGGTCATGGAAGCTCCCTGGCCGCCGGCAATCCTGCGAGCCTGGTCGGTGACCGCCGCCACCACGTCCTCGTCGCGGCCCCGGCCCAACGGGCCTCTCTCCGACCCGGGTTGGGCGGCTTCGCCGTTGGGCGGCTCGTCGGCGAAGCCGACCGATGCCAGCGCCATGCCCGCCTCGCCGTGGAGACGCAGCGCGTGCAACCATCGCTCGACCTGATCCTCCCGCGAGCTCGCGAACGGCATCGCCGTCGCGGCGATGCCCAGGACGATGGCGGCATCGCCGGTGAGCGGGAGCGGAGAGACCGGAGGATGGGACTCCCGCTGATCGCTGCCGCCAAGCGATGCGATCGCGGCCTCGACGCTGGGAAACAGCTGGATCGCGCGATCGAGCGCGGTGAGCTCGAACAGCTGGAGCGCCTGAGGGTTCGCACCTGCGACGGCAAGAACCCCCGATGGGCTGAGCCTGCGCTTGAGGCCCACGAGCACGGCGAGGGCGGTCGAGTCCATGAACGTCACCTCGGAAAGGTCGACCACGATTCGGCTGAAGCCTTCGCGCGCGAGCTCGCTGAGCGTCTGCTTGAGCGGCGGCGCCGAGCCGAGGTCCAGCGCGCCATCGGCCGCCACCACAGCGGTCCTGGCGTCAATTCGCCGGGCGCTGAAGCGAGCCGGGATCGGAGATCGTCGAGCGGCAGGCACGTACAGTGCGATTATCGACAGCCAGCACCCGATTAGTGATCTGCAGTCTCATCGCTGGACACTAGTCCGCTCAACGGGGCCGACGGTTGGCCCGGACCCTCGGGTCGAGCCGGAATCGGTTGGGCATCTGGTCGGGTCATAGCGGGGATGAGCAACTTGGTATACCGGGCACGGTTCTGGAGCGATCATCGTTGGACGCCTCCGCACATGTCCGCGTACGTCGACGAGGAGCTGAGCCGGCGTGCCCGGAGCCGGCTCGAGCGGCACGTGAGCCAATGCGCGGAGTGCCGTCGGCTGCTTGCCGGCCTCCGCGCGACATTGGATGCGTTGCGGGCTCTACCTGCTCCGCGGCCCAGCGCCGACGCACGCCGGATTGCGGCCTCGGTGCGCCTGCGGTTGAAAGAGCCTCCTGGACGCCCGTGAACGCCCCGGTGCAGCCGGTATGACCGCGCGGTGAGCGGCGCGCCCACCTCCGAGGGTCAACTGATCCGCAGGGCGCGGGACGGTGATGAGGACGCGTTTGCGGACCTGGTCGGGATCCATGCCGACCGCGTATATGGCGCGCTCCGGCGGTTTGGGCTCGACGCGAGCGAGGCCGAAGACGTGGCACAGGATGTGTTCCTGCGGGCGTGGCGCGGCCTGCCTCGGTTCGAGCAGCGAGCGAGGTTCTCAACCTGGCTCTACCGGATCGCGTTCAACGAGGCCCAGCGACGTCTTTCCCGGACACCGCCTCCCCGCGTCGAGCCAGATCCGGCGGACGAGGACCCGATCCTCGCGCTTCCGGAATCGCCACGGCTCAGTCCGGAGGCCCAGACGCTCGATCACGAGCTCGAGCGGGCGCTGGAACAGGCCCTGGAGCAGCTGCCAGGGGACTGGCGCGCGGCCGTCGTGCTGCGGGACATCGAGGGCCTGTCCACCGAAGCGGCAGCCGAGGTCGTCGGCATCCGCCAGGCTGCGTTCAAGAGCCGCCTGCACCGTGGACGGATGCGGCTGCGCGCCCTCCTCGAGCCGTACCTGAAGCTCGGGGAGGGCTGACGCGCGTCCCTGGGGGACGACCTAGCGGCGGAGCGTGGTCGCGCAGACCGCGCCGCCGTGCTTCTCGAAGTACCGCTGGTGGTAATCCTCGGCCTCGTAGAACGCCGGGGCGGGAACGATTTCGGTCACGATCGGCTTGCGCACGTGTCGCTGGCGTTCGTCGCGGGAGGCGATCGCGTGACGCTCCTGCTCGGCATCGTGGACGAAGATCGCCGAGCGATACTGGCTGCCGAAATCCCAGCCCTGCCGGTTCGGCGTTGTCGGATCGTGGATCGACCAGAACGTGTTCAGCAGCTCGTCGTAGCCGACGATGCTCGGATCAAACCAGACCTCGACCGACTCGGCATGGCCCGTAGTGTCCGAGCACACCTGCTCGTAGCTTGGCTCGCTCGTGCGTCCGCCGGTGTAACCGACTGTCGTGCGCACGACGCCCTCGATCTCGCGGAATGCGGCCTCGACGCCCCAGAAACATCCGGCGGCGAACGTCGCCTTTGTCAGATTCGTCAACTCGTGTCCTTTCGCTCTCTTACACCCCTATAGACCCTCCGCGACGAAAGAACGGTTCACGGCTTCGACATCCGGGGGCGGGTGGGCTAGGGCGTGCAGCTGCTTCTCGATCCGGAGCGCTCGCCCCGCTCGAGCGCGCGCACCGCACGCAGATGCCGGCCCAGAGCGCCCGGCTCGATCGCCCCCGCCGGCAGCTCGACCACGAACGACGTCGTCGCCGGGAACGTGTGGTTCTCCCACGAGGTGACCGTTCCCGGGAGGAACCGCAGACACGTCGCGCGGAGTCCCGCCAGCCGGGCGTAGCGCCGCGGCACTCCGCGATCGCCCCCCGACATGTCGACGAGGTCCATGTGCTGGTGGTACCAGACAGTCACGGCCGGCCGGATGCGGCGGATGAGCCGCATGGCGGCGCGAGTCTCGGGCTCGGAGGCCGGGCCCGGCCCCGAGTAGAAGGTCGGGTCCGACACCCTCTCCCAGGCGAACGGGAAGTTGCGATTGAGGTCGACGCCGTGTGCGTTCTGCCGGGTGTCCGCGGCGGTCCCGTCAGGGTTCATCTCCGGGACGAGCCACAGCTGCACCCGCTTGGCCAGTGGCGCGGTGCGTAGCGCTGTGGTGATCGCCAGTCCCGCGCACTCGTTGCCGTGGATGCATCCCACGACGAGGATCTTGCGCGGCGCGCGGTCCGGGCCGAAGGACCAGGCGACGATCGGCCGGCCCCGCACGGAGTGGCCGATCACCAGCCGATGCGCGCTCGCGGCGACCCCCCCGAGGAGCAGCCACGACACAGCGAGCGAGATCGCGGTCGCAGCCCGCTTCGAGCTCACACGGTGACCTGACGAGCCGTGGTAGCGACCTGGCCGTACCCGTCGCGGATCGTGAGCGTCACCCTGTAGGTGCCGGGCAGCCGGTAGCGGTGGCTCGGGTCGGGTTGAGTCGAGACGTTGTCGGGCGAGGATGGCTCGCCGAAGTTCCAAGACCACGAGACGATCGGCAGCCCGTTGGTGCCGCGCTGGGACTGATCGGTGAAGGTGGCGGTGGAGCTGAGCAGGTCGACCGTGTCGCTGAACGCGGCCGCAGGTGCCCCCGGCAACGTAGTGGCCCGCCGGCCTCTGTAGCTCGCCGCGTCGCGTCCGATCCCTCCGGGGCATCGGGTCAGGTTCTGGCGCCGCGGGTTCTTGTAGGTGGCGCTGACCCGCGTGGGTAGGCGAGTCGTCCCGACCGTGGTGGTGTGAATGATCCGAACGGTGATCTTCTCCGTGGCTCGCCCGCCGTGGCGAATGACGTCTCCGCCGCATCTGAGGGCCACCCAGAAGCGGCCGGTTCCCGAGTAGAGGCGTGGCCCTCGCCGGCGGAGCGTTACGACATCGAGGATGTGTCTACCCGAGCGCCCACGTCGGAGGGTGACGCGGTTACAGACGCCCGTGGCGCACTGGGGCACGAACGTCCAGGTTCGCTGAAGACGCTGGCCACGGCGTTCGCCGAACACGTTGTGTGCGAGCGTCACGGTGCCGCGCATCAGGAAAGCGCCCTCCAGACGGACCCCGTTTGGCGGATCGGCGCCCGAGGCGCCGGTCGGTGGCGGCGCCAGGGCGCACACTCCCGCGACCGTGATCCCGAGTGCGAGCCGCGTTCTCACCGCCGGCTCGGGAACTGCAGCGAACCCAGGATCTCGTTGACCGCGCCGAGCGCTCCGACGTCGTGGCCCGCGGCCTGCGCCCGAGCGGGAGTCCCCTTGAGCACCGCGTACAGGCAGAACGGCCGCCCGCCCGCGGTGAAGAAGTGCTGGAAGCCCGCCTGATCCGTGCGACCTACCTGCAGGGCGCGCGAGTGGAAGCGCTCCGGGTGGAGCGGGAGCGGTATCGCCGGCGATGCGAACAGGCCGGTCCCGGGGTGCAGGCGCGGCCCGGGCCGGTACTCCTTGAGCGCCATGAAGGCGCCTCCCGCCGGCATCTGCGCGGTCGCGCCGCTGCCGAAGTCTCCGTCGCGGATGGGCAACGGGAAGTTTGCTGCGTGCAGCGTGGGATCCGCCCGGGGCCGCCGGTAGATGCGTCCCTCCCAGCCGTGTGGGAGCTCGATCTCGATGCCGTGAGCCTTCAGCCGCATCTCAGGCCAGGATCGCCGCGAATGCTGCGCCCACCAACCCGATCTGGACCGTGAGCAGCAGGCGGCTAACCGCGAGTGGACCGCCACTAGCCGCCCCGGTGTGACGATCACCGCGCCGGCCAGGATCGTCGCGCCACGCAAGGCCCCCGCGACGCCCCCGATCGCCGCGCCGGCCGCCGGAGACGCCGATGCCAGCGCCGCCGCCCACACGGCGTACACGGCGGAACTGACGACGATCGTGGCCAGCCCGGCGCCCAGCTGGGTCCCGAATCCGACCGCGTACACCCAGCGGCGGTACTGATCGAGCCACCGTTCGTTCACCTGCCGCCGCGGCCCAGGCAGGCTCCGCGCCGCGAGCTCGAGGGCGGCTCCGCCGGCGAGCACGAGCACGACCAAGCCCACGCGCCATCGGATGCCGGCGTCGCCTAGCAGGAGCGAACCCAGCGCTCCCATGACCGCTCCGCACGCAGCGCCCCCGAGCGTCGCAGCGCAGATGAAGAGCCCGGCGGTGCACGTCCAGCTCGTTCCGCGTGCCCGCTCGCCGAGCGGGGTGATGCTCGCGAGCATCGACTGGCCTCAGGGCGACCAGGCCGAGCGGATCGCGGCGATCAATCCCG
>Ga0209577_10002115_pt1 | contig 19288 bp, 13 predicted proteins | sample GraSoiAngelo_109_FD_185874 | JGI IMG/M metagenome (GOLD analysis project Ga0209577, IMG submission 185874) | Grasslands soil microbial communities from the Angelo Coastal Reserve, California, USA - 14_0903_12_20cm (SPAdes) (version 2) | ecosystem: Environmental > Terrestrial > Soil > Grasslands...
GGATATAAAACAGAAAAGACATTTCCACATTGGCTTGCTAAAGCCGAACGGGGTCGCGATTGCGTTGATCTGATTTTTCGCGCTGGCAACGGGTTGTGCGAAGTAGACGATTCATGGTTCGAGCGGGCTCACAATAGCGAGCTTCTTGGCTTCCAGGTGAAGCTTTGCGCACCAGAGGAAATGATTTGGATGAAGGCGTATATCATGGAGCGCGAACGATTCGACGGCGCCGATATTGCGCACATTCTTCAGAGCTGCGGAGGGGACCTCGATTGGCTCCATCTGGTTCGTCGATTTGGTCCGGACTGGCGAGTGTTACTCAGCTATTTGGTGTTGTTCGGTTACATTTATCCGGGCGAACGCGATAAAATCCCCGCCACCATCATGGACGATTTGGTCGCGCGGTTGCAAAGCGAGGAACGCACCGTTGGAGCCGGCCGCATTTGTAACGGCACGTTGCTTTCGCGAAAGCAATACCTTCTGGACATTCAAGAGCGGGGATTTCGCGATGCCAGGTTGCAGGCACGTGTCCACATGAGTGCGAAAGATATCGTGCATTGGACGAGGGCGATCGCGAAAGAGGAAAACGCGCGTCGAGCAGCTGGCCTGTAGCCGCGTCTCTGTGAGACCCGCCGCGCGCGCACTGCAACCACGTCAGTTTCGCGCTTCGCACGGCGAAGCGGCTACAGTCAGGGCGTTGGACGCGGTTGGCCAGGAATTGGTGAGACTGCTGGCGACGGAGCTGCAGATGCGCTGGAGATCTTTGTTCTGGCCTCGTCGAGCACTCTTTTCTCCTCCGGATAAATCTCGTCGACCGCCGCAGCAACATAATCCTTTGCTGCATCGATTTGGCTTGCATCTGCTAGCACCAGCGCCGCGTAAACGGCTGCGTGCGGGTCGTGTAATTGTTCGGCTGGCAAGCTTTGGATAATTGCAAGGGCGTCCGCGTTTCGGCCAAAGCGATTGAGCGAAAATGCATAAGTCACGGCGCAATTGAGTTCGTTCGGCGCGCGGTCATGCGCCTCTTTGGCGAGATCATGGGAGCGTTCGATGTTCCGGTCGAGATTGAGACCGAGTCGCGCGAGATCCGCTGTGATCGGCGCCTCGCTGGGAGAGGTGTCGTGAAGACGCTGAAGAACGTCGTAAAGTTTTCCGGTGTCATTCTCTGCGCGATAGAGTCGGCGAAGCGCGTCCAGCGCTTCACGCCGCAGAGGTGGATTTTCTGCGACGCGCAGCCACAGTTGTTCGGACTTTTTCTCCGGAGTCCATTTCGAAGCCAGACGCGCGAGGACAAGTTCGCGCTCGGGCTGTTCGTTTGTCGATTGTTCTGCGGCGCGCCAGAGCTTATCAAATTCATCCGGAGTCCCGCCGTCGCGGGATGATTCGCGCACGGCAATTGCCTGATACGCAAGCCGCAGGTAATCGGATTCGCCCCACATTCCCTTGCGGGTCCATCGTCTCAAACGCGTCCAATTTTTCGCGTTCGCGTACGCGTTAGCTACCACAACAGAAGCGGGCGGCGTAGTCAGTTTCTCTGCAGGAAGCTTCTCGATCCACTTAATAGCCTCTCCAGCGAGTCCATTTTGGTTCATCCATTCCATTAGCGACGCAAGATCGGATGGATTCTTTGCGGCAAAAGGTTTTACTCGTTCCAGCAACAGGTGGAATTTTTTGTCGTTGAGCTTCCGATAAAAATTCAGGCACAGAAGATAATCGCCGAAGGTGACCTCCTGCGACATCTGGAGCTGCTGCGCGAAGTTATCCGCCGTGGAGAGGTCATTGCGTGCCACAGCATCATTAAGCAACGCGCGCAGCGCGCCGGTCCGATAAGGAACGAGCTTGCTGAGCCGTTCGAGATCTTCGCGGGCCTTTGCAGTCTTTTGGGCATTACCGGAGTGAATTTGCAGCGCCGCGAGATTGAACTGGTAGAGTTCATTCTTTGGTTCTTTTTGTACAGCCGCGGCGAATTGTTCCTCTTGTTCGGCAAAGTTTCCTTCCGCAGAAGCCAACCAGCCGGCAACAACATGAAAGGCAGCCCTTTCACGATCCTTCGAAGAAGCCTGATTGAGCGCTTTTCGCGCCAGATCAAGTTTTCCAAAACGCAGTGCCGCGGAAACGAGATTAAGCTGACCATCCGGATCTCTTGGGCTCAATCGCGCAATTTGTTCGCGCCATGAAATCGCCTCTTCGAGATTCTGTTTCTCCGCTGCTTCCGCTAATATGTATAGGGTCGGCAGTGAATCGGGATGTTGAGCAAGGAGTTCTCGTGCGGTCTGGGTTGCTTCACTGAATCGTCCCTGCTGTAGCATCGAAGTGGCTCGATGTAACAACTGGGTTTGGTGCCAGTTCTCATACAGTTGTAAACCGGACCTGAAAAAAAGCGCGCCCAACAGAATAGCAATTGCCAATCCAGCGGCTACAAGACCGAGACGAGCCGGCCAGAGCTGTCGTTGAAAGAAAGACTCCAGGCCAAAGAGTGATTGGCGAATTTTTCTATATCCTGCCTCTTCGGTTCGTTCAGCGATTTTCATGTTGTCTTTCGAGGTGCAACGATCCGCTTGTTCCCTGCCCATCACACCTGTGCTGACTACCGAAGCCAAGGCCGAGTGATGACCTCTGGCTCTTCAACTACAGGAATTGACTTAACCGAGTCCTCGATCTTTTCCCTCAAACGCCGGCCCCAAACATATCGCGCCAGCAACACTTTCACCGTAGCCGTAAGCGGCACGGCAAGGAGGGGACCGATTACCCCGCCAATGATCAAACCCCAGACGAAGATCGACACAATCACTGTCATCGGATGCAACCCAACGTAATTCCCAACGATTCGCGGGGCGTAGAATATGCCCTCCAGGTTTTGTATAAAAATGAAGATGCCTGTCACGATGAGGGGATGTGTCCAGTCGCCCCATTGAAAAGCTGCAATGAGAACGGCTGGTATCCAACAGATGATGATCCCAATGTATGGAACCATTGTTAGCACAACAACCAGCGCACCAATAACGGGCGCAAAATTAAGACCGACAATCGCCAGCGCACTCCCAATTAAAATACCATCAACCAGGCATACCAGCAGTTGTCCTCGAAAATAGGCGGTGACGTAACTATTGATTTCCGACAAAAGCTCCGCGACTTCGTCCCTGAAAGGCGACGCGCGCAAAGGCAAATATTCCCTCCAATGCGCTTGGATTCGCGGCTTCTCGTTTAGTAGAAAGAATAGATAGATCGGCACCAGGATAAGACTGAGCAAGAAGCCTGTGATGCCAAGAAAGCCGCCGATGCTTTTCTTGAGAATGTCCCAGAATTTTTCCATCAACGTCGGGAGCGCTTGCTGCAAATTAGGCATTTGTTTTTCCACATACGCCTGAATGCGCTGGCGTTCGGCGGTGGTCAGCTTTGGCGGGCTCGGCGCGATGGTTTCAGGTACAGGCGTAGTGTCAGAGAATTTTGGAGTGGGAGAAACAGTCGGTTGCGAGTGAGGAGTAGCAGAGGACGTCGGTCCGATGAGCCAGTTGGTAAAACTTGTCGAGGCGGACTTCGCGCGGCCACCGCCGAGGAATCCGAAGCTTTGATCGAATCGATAGATCACGTCCACAATGTAGTCGCGGGCCCGCTCGGTATAAGCGGGTACTTGCCTCGCGAAATTCGCGCTTTGTATCGAGATGGTCGGTACGAGCCAGGCTGCCAATCCACCGAGAGCAAAAAAGGCGATGGCGAAAAGAAGAGCCACCGCCTTTGTGCGACTGAGCGTCCCACGAGACATTTTTGTCACCAGCGGGTCCAGCAGATAAGTCAAAATCACCGCGATGGCCACCGGGATTAGGATTGGTTGGAGGAAACTAATGATATTGGCGCTGGTCCAAATTACCGCGCCGATAATCACGATGAGAAGAACCACACAGAGACCCGTGAGCGCCGCCCACATCGTCTTGCGCTGCCACGGTGTGGGATAGTCGTTCATATTCATTGCGGAGAACGCCGCGAGTTACTGGGTTGGATTTGTTTTCGTTGGCGGACCGTTTCCAAGCGGCGCCTTGTTTCTTTCGATCTTGTTCGCCAGATTCTTATTTTTTGGATCGAGTGCCAGCGCTTTTTGCCAGGATTCCAGCGCTTCAGAGATGCGATTCAATTTGAAATAGGCGTCGCCAATATGCTCAAAGATAACCGGATCATCGTGGTCGACGGTTTTTGCAGCATTGAGCAGGTTGCTCAAAGCTAGATCAAATTTGCCTTTTCGGAATTCTACCCAACCGAAGCTGTCAAGGTAGGAAGCATTATTTGGTTCCATCTCGAGGGCGCGTTTAATCATCGTTTCGGCTTCGTCCAGGTTCATGTTGTGATCGGCCCACATGTAGCCGAGATAATTGCAGGCCTCGGCCGAGTTCGCTGGATCGAGCGCGATTGATTTGCGAAGAAGATCAGCAGCTTTTTCGTACAGACCAGCCTGCTCTGCCGTCGCGCCATAGTTGAAATAGAACCTGGCGTTTACGATGTCGTTGTCCTGGTCGAGTTGCGCTTCGTGCAATGCTTCCTCAAAAGTCGCTACCGCCTGCTGAGTCTGTTTCGCCTCGCTCTGGGCAATGGCCAGATAGTAAACTATTTCTGGAGCGCCTAGGAATCGGCGACGGGCTTCAGCCAGCAATCTGACAGCCTGATCGGCATCTTTTAAAGGTCCAAGCATCAGTTCTGCCAGACGCAAATATGTGCCCACGTGATTTGGATTAATCAGGAGGCTTTGCTCGTAATTTGCTGCTACTTTCGCAAAAATCGCCTTTGCTTCGTCAACTTTCCTGGCGCGCTGGAGCGATCGCGCTTCATCATCCAGCACCTGTGCCAGTAAATCGTAGGGCTGGTACTTTTCCGGGTGCTCCTTGATGATTTGCTCGAGCATCTCAACTGCTTTACCCCGTTGATTCGTCAGGATGAAACCAGTCGCTAGTTTCTCTCGGGCGTTTGCGTCGTCCGGTTGCAGTTCAAGAACGTGCAGATAAAGCGGAATCGCCTCTTTCAGTTGCTGGGAGGCTGCATAGTAATCGGCGACATCCTTCAGGACGGCAGGGTCATCGCCGGCGTGTTCGGCTGCCTTCTTGAAAATTTCGTTGGTCCTTTTCAGTTCGTCGGGTTTGGGCTGTGAATCGGACTTGAAAAGGATCGCCACGTAAAGTTTTCCGAGCCGCATCCAAAAGTTGGCGTCGTTGCTGCGGATCTTCGTGGCGCGATCCAGAACTTCGAGCGCCTTCTTCTCTTGTCCGCCAGCAACTTCTATTTCCACAAGACGCTGGTAACCTTCAATGTCCCCAGGATTCAGGGTGATGGCCCGGTTCGCATAATCGATAGCTTGATCGGTTTTCTTAAGGTACTTCGCATAAATGAAAGAGAGCTGTTGATACGGGGCGTCATCCTTCGGATTTGCCTTGATTGCGTCTTTCAACACGTCAATCGCCTGTGGAAAATCGTCCTGCTCTATCAGCAAAGCGGCCACGCGCGACGCAAGTTGCGATTGGCCAGGATCTACATTCAACACTTTGCGATATGCCTCCAGCGCGCGATCCATCTCGCCATTTTCTTCGAGAGACATTCCCTCGACGAAATGCGTTAGCGCATCTGCCTTATGCGCGCCATCTGAACGTAGTGCCAGATCGGCAGCTGGTTTGGAATAGAGCGAATCGTCCTGGTGACCAGTCTTCTTTGTTGGTGTCGGTGAAGATTTCGGCGTTCGACCAACTACTACGCTCACGGTAACGAGAAAGGCCAGCGTGAGGAAAAAACACCGGCGCAGCGAAACGCTCCGTTTCCTTCGCTCGGTCATCCCTAATGTTATCTTTTTACGCTCTGTTCGGCAAACAGCCCGACATTATCGTCCCGACCGGAGCGAGAGACCTCTCACAGAGCGTTTGATCATGCTGCGTGCCAAGTGTGACTGTAACCCTCGCCGGCGGAGGTCCCTCACTTCGTTCGGGATGCCCTATTAAGGCATGAGCCAACGCTACGCTTTGTAGCGCAGACGTTTCTTGTGCCGATTCGCCTTCATGCGTTTGCGGCGCTTGTGCTTGGCAATTTTCGCTTTGCGTCTTTTCTTAAGTGAGCCCATTCAGGTATTCAGAATCCGCGAGTCCCGACTCAACCATCAGATGTGTTCCAATGCAACCCAGTTCTCACATTGGTCGTAACATTACTTCTTTAACATCGCATCCCGCTTCGCCTTAAATTCGCTTCCAGGTTTCCACTCGGGAAATTTGTCGCCGTTTGCCACTTGATAGCCGACTTCGAACAAGAGATCGATATCCTGCACCGCACCGGAAAGATCCCAGTTTGGGTCAACTTCGTCCGAGACCTGATGATAATGGTGCGCGGTGTAATCATCTTTCTTTTGCTGGCCGAAATTTGCAGGTTTCCCGATGAAATCCCTGCCGCCGCCCGTGTAGAGCGAAGGCGCGCCGCGCTTGGAAAATTCGAAATGATCGGCGCGGTAAAAGCTGCCTTTCTCGGGCTGACTATTAGGTTTCATCTCTCGACCGTTGCGTTGAGCGGCTGCACCTAACAAGTCGTCGAGTGTCGAATTGTTGTTACTGAGGTCTTCGATGTCGTGGGTTTTCCCCCACGGATTCACGGTGTCGATATTGATATCAGCCAGCGTTTTTTCCAGCGGATAAAGCGGGTGCAACGCGTAAAACTTCGCGCCGAGCAATCCGGCTTCTTCAGCGGTCGTTGCCATGAACAACACCGACCGTTTCGGCGGCGGATTCAATTTCGTGAATGCGGCCGCGAGTTCAATCACAGAGGCGACACCGGACGCGTTGTCGATAGCCCCATTAAAAATCTGGTCACCTTGTAATTCGGGGTGACGTCCGAGATGGTCCCAGTGCGCGGTATAAATGACATATTCATCCCGCAACTTTGAATCGCTTCCTTCGAGTTTGCCGATCACATTATGCGATTTGAAAGAGCGCAGCTGTTGTTTGATGTCGATATCGGCCTTTGCATTGAGCATGACCGGCCGGAACTCTTTTGTGATCGCCGATTTCTTCAGCGCCTCGTAGTCCTGGCCACCGTCGGTCAGTAATTTCTTTGCGACATCCAGGGTGATCCACGAGCGTGCGCCCACCGCATCCATATTTTTGTTAGACGAATCGATTTCGTAGTTTTCCTTGGCCCAGCTTGTTCTCACGACCGAGTATGGATAGCCGGCTGGCCCGGTCTCGTGAATGATCATGGCAGCCGCGGCGCCCTTTTGGGCGGCGATCTCGTATTTGTAAGTCCAGCGGCCGTAGTAGGTCATCGCTTTTCCCTTAAACATTTTCTCATCGAGCTTTGATGGATCTTTCGGATCGGGAATTGGCGGATCTCCAATCAGCATCAGTAACGTCTTGCCGCGTACATCGACACCTTTGTAATCGTCCCAGCCGCATTCTGGAGCGACGACACCATATCCGACAAAGACCACGTCCGAATTGTCGATCTTGATCTCCGGTTGTAGACGGGCTGAGGACGCAATGAAGTCGTCGGGATACTTCAGATCAATGGTCTTATCGCCAACAATGAACGACATCCTGGGCTCGCTCATGATTCCGGCTAACGGAACTTCCTGCGTATACGTCCCGTCCGGATTGCCGGGCTTCAACCCAATCTGTTTGAACTGATCACTGATGTATTTGATCGAAAGTTCTTCGCCTTTGGTTCCTGGTGCGCGCCCTTCGAATTCATCCGAAGCAAGCATCTTAATGTGCGCGAGCATCCCATCCGGGGTTACCGCCTCCAGCGCCGGCTCCAAGCGCAGCGCCAATTCATCGGCAGCAAAAAGCGAAGTACCAGCCGTAAGAAAGACTGCTACAAACCAACGCGAAATCCTCATGCTCTTTCTGTAGCGGCGCTCTATGAACGCCGCAAACTTATCCGCTGCGCGTGTAGTGAGATCCCTCACTTCGTTGGGGATGACTGAATATTGTTACCGATCTTTGTGGGTTGGCCCGGCAGGCGCTTCCCTTTTCTCTTGCGCACCAATGCCGATTTTTTTCAAGAACGGTTGGATGGATTGTTTTCGGCCGAGGAATTTTTCGATCGAAACGTTGACGTCACGTGAGTCGCCCGGCTCGTAGATTTCGTGGCGTAATTTCATGCCGGCTTGTTTGTCGAGGTAGCCCTCCTTCGCTTTTTCGAAAACTGTCGCCATGTCTGCCGCGATAGCGTCAGCCCATGCATAGCCGTAGTAACCGGCATCATAACCATTCAGGTGGCCGAAATAGGAAACGAAGGTCGTGCTCGGATCAATTGGGAGAAAAACTTTTTCCAGGATCGGATTCGAAATCGCCACCGAATCATAAGGCATATCCTCGGCGTGCTGATTGTGCAATTCGAGGTCAAGCGATGCGAAAGCGAACTGGCGTCGATAAAAAACGCCCGCGTTCGCCAGCTTCGCATCATTCATTTTTTTGATTATTTCTGCCGGAATTTTCTTCGATGGATCGCGGTAATCCGCTGCGAATGTGTCGAGCACCTTTTTCTCCCAGACCCAGTTCTGCAGCATCTGCGACGGCGCTTCGATGAAATCTCCCGGCACATGTGTTCCAGCGAAACGGCCGTACTTCGCGCGAGTGACAATCGAATGCAGAGCGTGCCCGAATTCGTGGAACAACGTTTCGACCTCCTGGTGTGTCATCAAAGACGGCTTGTCGGCCGTCGGAGGCGAAAAGTTGCAAAGCAAGGCGACCGTTGGGCGCTGGTATTTGCCATCCGGCAACAATTTGCCGCCAATAATTTCGAACTGGGCGAAGTGATTGAATTTTCCTTCGCGCGGAAACATGTCGAGATAAAACATCCCGAGCGGTTCGCCCGTGGCGGAATCGGTCACCATATAGAGCTGGAGATCGTCGATCCATTTGTAAGACGCGGCGATTCTCTCAAACTTCAGACCAAAGATGCTTTGATAAATGTTGAACATGCCGTCGAGCACGTTTTGGAATGGGAAAAAGGCCCGCAACGCTTCCTTATCGACGGCGTATTTTTGTTTGTCCCGCTGATTGGCATAATAGCGCCAATCCCACACCTCGATCTTGGCGTTGGGATCGTTGGTATCCGCGGCCTTCAACTTTTGTAATTCTGCAACTTCGCTCTCAAACTTGGGCTGTATTCCAGTGACCAGATCGCTGATGTATTTCCCGGCGTTCGCACCAGTCTTCGCCATTTTGACCTCAGTCTGATAGTCGTCCCACGATTTGTAACCGAGCCGCAGCGCGATCTTGTTCCGAAGCGCAAGCATCTGGTTGAGGACAGGAACGTTTGGCTCCTCGGCGAGCGTCTCGCGAATGACATAAAGCTGTTTCCGCGTTGCTTCGCTCTTTGCGTTTTCTTCGACGGTATTGAATTGCCACGTGACGTTTGCCAATACTGTGTAGGCATCGTCTCCCGTCCTGACGCCGGGTGAAGCGAAAAAGCTTTCCGGCAGTCCGTCCAAATCGGCCTTGGTGAAAATCACCGGCGCGTTGGCCTTAACGATGTTCGTGTCGAAGTCAGTCCCGAGTTTGGACAGCTCCTTTCGCAACTGCTCAACCTCTTTGCGCTGATCGGGAGGAAGGTCCAGACCGGCGCGGCGATAATCGCGCAATGTTTCGTTCAGCAGTTTTTCGTCTTCACCCGAAAGCTTCGGGTGCGTATCAGCGAAGGCCTTGATTGCATTGTAAACGTCCTCGCGATAATCAATGCTCACAGCCCAATCTTGAAACGTCTTGATGGCGTTCTCGCCAGCAGCGCGCATTTCCGGATTCGTGTTTGTCTCTTTGATGATTGTGGCCCTGTTGGCTGCGAGCCCTGCATCGTAAGTGAGATCATCGAGCGCCACCACCGTGCTCTTAAAAGTAACCTTTTTCAGATCCTGTGAGGCAATTTGGTCCAATGCCTTATTCGCCTTCTCGATGGCATCGTTCATCATTGCCTCGACCGCTTTCGGCGATTGCTCCCAATTGGGAATCGTCAAGACAGCATTGGCCTTCGCGGCCCCAGATCGAAAGTCATCGACAGTTTTCAGTTCAGCAGCTGAAAGACTTGGGCTCGCCGCAGCGAAAACGAATGACAGAAAAAAGACCGAGGATTTCATGGTGGTCGAAATTGGCCCACACCTGTATGCGCACGCAGCCGCAAAGGCAAATTGACGGCGTTGCTCACCCCAGGGCGTTTGCGTTTGACGAATGCGCAAGCTAAGAAACGTGCGCCACGATGGCCCAGAAATTTTTCCTCGCCTTTATCCCGATCTTTGTCGCGATCGATCCAATCGGACTTGTCGCGATCTTTACAGGACTCGCCGCCAACGCGGCGCCGGAGCAGCGGAAACGACAGGCCTTTCTTGGAATCGTCACGGCGCTTTGCGTCGCTGTCGGATTCATGTTTCTGGGGGAAATAATTTTTGACGCACTTGGAATCACAGACGCGGACTTTCAAGTCGCTGGTGGCCTTATTCTGCTTGCTCTGGCGGGCCGGGAATTGCTCACTCTCAGGCCCTCCGACCAGGGCGAGAGCAACGAATTCGGAATCGTGCCGCTTGGCATGCCGCTAATCGCCGGCCCGGCGTTGCTTACGGCCCTGCTCGTTCTGGTCGATACGGTGGGCTTGGCATTCACGCTAATCTCGCTCCTGGTTAATCTTGGTTTGGTTGCCGTAGCGTTCTGGAATGCGGACCGGTTCACGCGCTGGATGGGCAGACAGGGATTGCGCGGTGTATCGAAGATAGTCGCACTCCTTCTGGCCGCGATTGCTGTCAGCCTTATTCGTCGCGGCTGGAACACGCCAGCCTGACCGCGCGGCGACAAACTGGCCGTTAGAAAAAGCTGTCAGCCCGGCATCGCCGGTCAGATCACATCGAGATTACGCAAAGTTAAAAGGCCGTTTCAGGGCCGCTGGCAATATGCCTGCGCGACGAGGGCCAAAATTCCTTTAATTCCGCGGTCTTGTCACCATGCTGATAACGCCAGTTCAACTCAACTTCGATTGCCTTGATCTCGTCTTGCGAAGGTTGGGCCTGTCCGTGGTAGATGTAAGCAGGTACGCCTTGTCGAGTCTCAGTGAGCGGAGTCATTCCGTAGAGATCTAAGCGGTGCTGCTGCAGTTGGGCAGTGGTCCAATTCCGGTACGCTGGGTTGCGGTAACCCCACACTTCTGCCGTGGTGGCATAACGAGAGTAGGTGTAACCGGTCGTCGCCGAGGGTGGCGCGGCTTGTTGGGCACAGCCGATCAGGCCGATGCCAAATGCTGCTAACAATATTCGTTTCATAATCTGTGGTTCCTTTATAGTTCGTTTTTGGAGACACACTTGCACCTTATTCAACCACATAAATCATCCACAGTCGCATCTTTATTTGCGTTTAGGCAGCGCCCACTTATTTTGCGGTGAATCAGAGTCCAAACGAAGGACGGGAGCCGATTCAATTAGCAAACTGAGCGCTTCAGTCGGGTGATTGACACTCCGGGACGTCCTGTTACTATCCTCGTTCCAATGAGATTTCCTTTACCACTTACAGCGAAAATCGCGGCCTACGTGATTGGACATAAGTTGCGTGGTACGAAGAAATTCGCCACGGTGCTTCAGCTCGAGCCGCTGCACACGTGCAATCTCACATGTACGGGTTGTGGGCGGATTCGAGAGTACTCCACGTCGCTCAAGGACATGATGAGCTTGGAGGACTGTCTTGGGGCGGCAACGGAATGCAATGCGCCGATGATCTCCATCTGCGGCGGCGAACCGCTTATCTATCCGCACATCGAGGCGCTGGTTCAGGGACTGCTTACGCAGGGGCGGATCGTTTACATTTGCACTAACGCCATGTTCATGCGCAAGAAGATGCGCGAGTGGATCGCCTCGCAGTTGGCGACTCGACCGGAATTTGTTGAAGAGAAAATCACTGCGTTGCTGGGTGCTGGTTTAATAAGCGACAAGGACGCGGTCGAAATTCGCAAGGGACCGAAAGACCCCGCAAAGCCAACGATTGGTCCGACCAAATGGATGTACTGGAATGTGCATCTCGATGGCTTGGAGCGAACACATGACCTGATCGTGGAGCGTGAAGGCGTCTTCAAGGAATGCATTCTCGCAATCAAAATGGCGAAGCTGCTCGGCTATCAGGTGGCGACGAACGCAACGATCTACAAGGAAACCGATATGCAAGAGATCGAACAGATGTTCGATTATCTTTCCGATCTTGGCGTGGATGGTCACACCATTACCCCTGGATACGATTACGACGCCGCCAAGAAGGACATGATCAAGCGGCTCAATTTGCGCCCGGAAAACTTCTTTCTTACCCGGGCAATGACGGTCGAGAAGTTCCAAAAAGTCGAGGAGTGGATGAGTCGTTATACCTTTTTGGGGACGCCGATCTATTTCGAGTTTCTTGCCGGGAAACGGGATCTGACCTGTTCGGCATGGGCAATTCCGACACGAAATATCCGCGGCTGGAAAGGGCCATGCTATTTGATGACTGACGGACACTACGCGAGCTACGCGGAGTTACTGGAAAAGACCGAATGGGAACAGTACGGCGTCGTCAACGGAGTCGCGCGCGATAGCCGATGCGAGAATTGCATGGTGCACTGCGGTTACGAGCCGACTGCCACATTGGGGCTGCAAGCGCAACGAGGAGACACCTGGAAAACCATCAAGTTCAATTTCGGCGCGAAACCGAAGGCCTCTGGGCGCGGTAGCGAAGTTCTCGCCTTCAATGGCGTAAGCTCGGGTAACGGTCACTTGACCGGGAAACGCGCAGAAGTCGCAGCCAAAGCCTCGTAAAGATCGGATCTGCATGCCGGAATTGTCCAGGAACCTCATTGCATTGCCGAGCGCGCGACCAGAGATATCGGAATCTTATTCGGCGAACGACGAAGAAATCGCGCGTGCGATCGCGCTCGCACAGGAGAACCTGTTGCGCCAACAAAAGCCTGATGGCCATTGGTGCGGCGAACTGATCGTCGATAGCACCCTCTGCTCGGATTACATCCTTTTCATGCATTGGTGCGGCGAAGTGGACACGCAATTGCAGCGGCGCTGTGTGCGCCACATTCTCAAACGCCAACTGCCGGGGGACGGAGGATGGAGCATTTATCACGGTGGTCCGAGCGAGATTAATGCGTCGGCCAAAGCATATTTCGCATTGAAGCTCGCCGGCTGTTCGGTGGACGCGCCGTTTATGCAAGAGGCACGCGCGAATATCATTCGTCGCGGCGGCATTCCGCAGATGAACACGTTCAGCAAGCTTTATCTTGCGTTACTGGGCCAGTTTCCCTGGAAATATCTGCCGGCCATCCCCGTGGAAATGGTGCTCCTCCCGCGCTGCGCGCCGTTTCACATTTACAAAATGTCGTCGTGGAGCCGCGCCATGCTCATACCTCTGGCGATTATTAACCATTTCAAACCGACTCGAGTTTTGCCTGGTGAAAAGCAACTGCACGAACTCTATCCGCTCGGCACCGAGCAAAGCGATTTGCGCTTGCCCCGAAGTGAACCCTTCTGGACGTGGCGGAATTTCTTTCTTCGACTCGATGACGTTTTTAAATTCCTGAGCCCGCTTCGAATTCGCCCGCTTCGGCGGCGCGCCCTTGAAGAAGCAGAGCGGTGGATGCTGGAGCGGATCGGCAAGGGCAGCGATGGGCTCGCAGCAGTGTTTCCCGCAATGCTCAACTCTTTGATCGCGCTGCGCGCTCTTGGTTATTCGAAAACAAATCCGATTTACGCCAAAGCGGAACAGGATTTCGCCGGGCTTTTCGTTGACGATCCCGAAGATTTCCGGATTCAGCCTTGTCTCTCGCCGATCTGGGACACTGCAATCAATATTATCTCGCTGGCCGAATCCGGGGTTGCCCCAGACGACCCGAACCTGCAAAAGGCGGCCGAATGGCTCGTCAATAAAGAAGTGCGCATTCGCGGCGACTGGTCAGCAAACAATTCATATCCGCAAGCCAGCGGATGGGCGTTCGAATACAACAACGTTTATTATCCCGACACCGATGACACGGCGATGGTGTTGATGGCGCTGCGGCTAATCCGACCGAAGGATCCGCAAGCGCTAAACGAAGTCTTTCGCCGCGCATTGAATTGGCAGCTCAGTTTTCAATGTCGCGATGGCGGTTGGGCCGCGTTTGATAAGAATGTCACCACGCCATGGCTGGAAGACATGCCGTTTGCCGACCACAATGCGATTCTCGATCCAACCTGTAGTGACCTTACCGCACGCACGCTTGAGCTGCTGGGCTACATTGGCTTCGATCCTAATACGCGCTCTGTCCGCGACGCAATGCAGTATCTGATCGATACCCAGGACGAGGACGGCTCTTGGTATGGACGCTGGGGTGTAAATTACATCTATGGTACTTGGCAGGTGCTGCGCGGTTTGCGCTCCATTGGCCAGGACATGACCCAGGATTGGATATTGCGCGGTCGCGATTGGCTTGAAAGCTGTCAAAATAACGACGGCGGTTGGGGTGAGACTTGCGGCACCTACGAAAATCCATCGACCAAGGGCATCGGCGAAAGCACGGCGTCGCAAACGGCATGGGCGATCATGGGCATTTGTGCGTGCGGCGATCTTGATCGACCGAGCATTCGGCGGGGTTTGCGCTACCTGCTCAGTTCGCAAAAGCGCGATGGATCATGGGATGAGGAACAAATTACGGGCACCGGTTTTCCGCGCGTGTTCTATTTGAAGTACGACATGTATCGTCAAAACTTCCCGCTGCTCGCCCTGGCGACGTACGTCAATTATCGCGGCGGCCTTGGGCATCGTCCTAGTTTTTACCACTGCGATAGCTAATTTCGCTAACACCCTGTTTTAGCGGGGTGCATGGTGCGGAGAGACCATCGACAACCGCTTTAGCGATTCCTCGATTCGGTGGTAAACCGCTGAAGCGGTCCCCCCTTCACATTTCGGGGTAGCGAAGTGCTAATGAAAGAAGCCGAGCTGGATATCGACATCCTCCTTACGGGAAAAATAAAACCTGTCGCGCGGCGCAATTCGATCTAACTGTAAAGATTATGGCTTACGAATTACCAAAATTACCTTATCCGTACGACGCTTTGGAACCGCATATCGATGCGCAGACGATGGAGATCCATTACACCAAGCATCACCAGACTTACGTTAACAACCTAAACAACGCGATTAAAGGCAAAGCTGATCTCGAAAAGAAGTCGGTCGAGGATCTGATCAGCGATCTCAAATCGGTGCCCGAAGACATTCGCACAGTTGTGCGGAACAACGGCGGCGGTCACGCCAATCATTCGTTCTTTTGGAAAATAATGGGACCGAATGCTGGCGGTGAGCCGAAAGGCAAACTCGCTGACGATATCAAATCAACGTTCGGAAGCTTCAATGATTTCAAAGAGAAATTTGCTGCCGCTGGCGCAGGGCGTTTTGGCAGCGGCTGGGCGTGGCTGATCAAGAATAAGAACGGAAAGCTTGAAGTCATTTCAACGCCAAACCAGGACAGCCCGTTAATGGATGGCAATACGCCGATCCTGGGTGTCGATGTTTGGGAGCACGCTTATTATCTCAAATATCAAAACCGGCGGCCCGATTACATCAAATCCTGGTGGAACGTGGTGAACTGGGACGCGGTGGCGAAGAATTACTGATCGGCGTTCGACGAGTTCTCCTGTAGCGGCGGTCTGTGACCGCCGCTAAACTTGTACGCGTTCGGCGGACACAGACCGCCGATACAGTAAATGGCTTATCTAAACGAAAACTATCTTAAACTTCAGGCTGGCTATCTTTTTCCGGAGGTCGCGCGGAGGGTCCGCGAATTTTGCGAAGCGAATCCGGACGCGGCCAAGCGGCTGATTCGATGCGGAATCGGGGACGTCACCGAGCCGCTGCCACGGGCGGCAATCGAAGCGATGAAGGGAGCTGTCGAAGAGCTTGGCCATCGCGAGACGTTTCGCGGCTATGGTCCGGAACACGGCTATGAATTTTTGCGATCGACAATTGCTCAGCACGATTACCGCGATCGCAATATCGACATCGGTGACGACGAAATTTTTGTCTCTGACGGTTCAAAATGCGACTGCGGTTATGTCCTCGATATTCTCGGGGATCAAAACAAAGTCGCGGTTCCCGACCCGGTCTATCCGGTCTACGTCGATACGAATGTGATGGCAGGTCACGGCGGACCGGCGAGAAAAGACGGTAGCTACGAGGGAATTCTTTATTTGCCGTGCACAGCTGAAAACGGGTTTGTTCCAGACCCACCCGTGGAACACGCGGATCTTGTTTATCTTTGTTTTCCCAATAATCCAACGGGTGCGGTTGCATCGCGCGAACAGCTCTCGCGCTGGGTCGATTATGCGCATAAACATGAAGCGCTACTGCTCTTCGATGCTGCGTACGAAGCCTATATTTCTGAGCCAGATGTTCCGCTTTCCATTTTCGAAATTCCAGGCGCGCGCGACCGCGCGATTGAATTGCGCAGTTTTTCAAAGAACGGCGGGTTCACCGGCGTGCGCTGCGGATTTACAGTGATGCCGAAATCCCTGCTCGCGCGGACGGAGAATGGTCGCCGGCTTCCTCTGCACTCGCTCTGGCAGCGGCGTTGGAGCACGAAATCGAATAGCGTGAGTTATCCAGTGCAACGCGGTGCTGAGGCCCTTTACTCGCCGGAAGGCCGCAAGCAATCTCGCGCGCTGATTGAGCATTATATGGGCAACGCAAGGATTCTTCGCATCGCCGCGACAAATGCCAATCTCGAGGTGTTCGGCGGCGTAAACGCGCCGTACATCTGGGTGAAAACGCCCGATAGCCTAACGAGTTGGGAAATGTTCGATCGGATGCTGCGACAGGTGAATGTTGTCATCACACCCGGCTCCGGTTTTGGCGCACAAGGCGAAGGTTATATTCGCATTTCAGCGTTCAACAGCCGCGAGAACGCAGAGGAAGTAGCGCGCCGGTTGCAGAAGTTGTAGTCGCTTTTGCTGATGGCGAAGGCGGCGCCTGTGCAAGATAAGCGAATCACCTCTTGTCGATGGTGGGTAGCTGCGTAGAATGCCGCTAAATTTTGCAAAGACGAAGGATGGGAGAGTGTCGGATCGAAAGCAAAATTTGCCACAACTGTATCGCTTTTGTCTCTTGATGCTGGGCGACTCGCGCAAGGCGCAGGAAGTCTTTAACACGACGTTGCGCGAAGCGGCTGTGCGCGCCGCACAGGGAGAATTGCCCAGGGAACCGTTCTGGCTTTTTCGCGAGGCACGCTGGCGTTGTTTGGAAGCAAGCAAGACGGATCTCCAACCAGAAACGCTCGAAATCGAGGAGCACGAAATCGCTCCACAAGCTGCGTCACAGATCAAGCAGCTCGAGCCCGCGCAATTGGCGATTTGGATTTCTGCCGCCCCCGATCCTCAGCGGACCGCGCTGGCTCTCTTTTACCTCGACGAATTCGATTACCTTGAGATTCTCGACATCGCCGAGCTGAAGCTGAGTACGCTGTCGCGATGTTTGTCGCAGGGGCGGCGACAGTTGCAGGCGTGGCTGGACGCCAAGCACTACGGAGGGCCGAACGTATGAAGGGCCTTGGGATATTACGACGGCGCCGGGCTCTTTTGAATTGCGCGCCCATCAGCCAAGACCATTTGGTTGACCGTTCCATGCGGGCCGCGGTCTCACGTGAAGACAGTTCCGATGAATTTCTTAAGCAACAGAACTTTGATCGAGCCGTGGCGGAGCTGGTTCGTCTCGTCCCGCTACCGCCCGAGTCGGCTGAATGGTTCCTGGATAAGGAGGTGGTTCGCCGGTCGAAATGGACATGGCGAAGAATCGTGCTCAACCCTGCCGTTCTCGCGGTCAGCATTGCGCTCGTGGTGATCGCCGGGGTATTTACGTTTCACGTGCTTGGTCGGCTAAATGATTTTCCGGGGTCGGCGACGGCGCGGAAATTATTGAACGTTGCCGGCTCCACTCGGTCGGTCATGCTCGATCCGGTGAGCGCCGAAGCGGGCACGTTAAGCGATTTGTTCTTTATGAAGCACGGGCTGGAACATTACGACGTTCCAGACGAGTTCGCCGATTTTCAAACCATCGGCTGCCGCGTTTTTGACGACGACGAGTCGCAGCGGATCGCTCAAATCTGGGTGGCCGAAAAACACATGCAGTTCTTTCTTTTCCCCGCAGAGAGAGACAGCAAGACCGGGGCCGTGTTGGCGTTTCCGGGGTGGCGTTATGTTCATCAGGAAGGGTGGGTCGGTGCAGTCACGGAGCACAGCGGCGTTTGCTTCATGGCTGTCCTTCAGGGCCGTGAAAAGGACTTGGCACCGTATCTTTCCGGGCCAAAGGAGTAACAGGACCGGCCCTCCGCGGCTAATCTTGCTCCTGCTCACGCCCTTGCTCGAATATCGTTGAGTAAGGGATCAGAGCACGAGCAGAGAAAGAGCAGAAAAAGAAAGGTGCGATTTGCGCTCGCGTTGACAGCGTAAGTCATGCGATTGACCTTTGTCGCCGCCGATTTCGCCAGGGCAGCTCAGTGGTAGAGCAGCCCCAAAAGCGTTCGGGGTTGGTCGTCCAGAAAAATTCGCTAGTTTGCGCACGAAACAAGCGCCAGGGTAGCTCAGTGGTAGAGCAGGGGACTCATAAGCCCTTGGTCGGGAGTTCGAATCTCCCCCCTGGCATGTTTTCAATGCGGATTACGGATTGGCGGAGCGGACACGGATTCAATATCGGAGCTGTCGTCCTGAGTGAAGCGAAGGATCTCTGATATCTACTTGAGCGAACGAAGCCAACAAACTGAGATGTTTCGCTTCGCTCAATATGACAGCCTTGTGATTTGGCGTCGGACGTTCGACGTTTCCCGCTCCGCTCGGCAATGAATGGTGAAAACGTCCTGCAAAAGCTTTTTGCGCGCGGAAATTCATATTGGCTTACGCGTTTCGTCATTCTGAGACTACTCGGTTTTGTTTATGCAGTCGCTTTCCTGGTAGCAGCGCAACAACTGGTGCCGCTTGTTGGCGAGCATGGATTAACACCGGCAAATCATTTTCTTGAGATCGTTGGAACACAACTGGGGTCGCGCGGTGCCGGGATGCTGCGGGTGCCGACGCTTTTTTGGTTAGGAATTTCCGATAATGCATTGTCGATTTTCTCTTGGATCGGTTTCGGTTTGTCGCTGGTTGTTCTTGGCGGCTACGCGAATGCGATCCTGCTCGCGGTGCTTTGGGCGATGTACATGTCGATTGTTCACATCGGGCAGATTTGGTACGGTTATGGTTGGGAGATTCAACTGCTCGAGACCGGCTTTTTGTCGATCTTTCTTTGTCCATTGCTCGATGGGC
>Ga0209577_10002116_pt1 | contig 19287 bp, 13 predicted proteins | sample GraSoiAngelo_109_FD_185874 | JGI IMG/M metagenome (GOLD analysis project Ga0209577, IMG submission 185874) | Grasslands soil microbial communities from the Angelo Coastal Reserve, California, USA - 14_0903_12_20cm (SPAdes) (version 2) | ecosystem: Environmental > Terrestrial > Soil > Grasslands...
GCCAGATGTTGTCGAGCATCGCGCTGCAGTGGATTATTCTCGCGGGCTGGTATGTGATTAGCACCGACTGACCCTCTCATTAACACCCTGCTTTAGCTGGGTGTTAACAACGCCAGAGAGAGCCCCGACCGCTTCAGCGTTTTTTGTCAATGAACCAGTAAACCGCTAAAGCGGTTGTGGTCGCAGACTCGGCCATGCACCTCGCTGAAGCGAGGTGTTAATAAAATGGGATATAGACAGCAATGCCAAACACCTACGGGCTCGCGGAGCTCGCCCCTCCATTACCGATTAGCGGACGCTTCGCGTTTCGGATTGGCCGTTCCCGCATAATTTCATAAAATAACCGAATGTCCTGGCTGGCGCGCCACCGTCGTTTGGCCTTTGCTGCGATCTGCACGTTTTGGACGGCGGTGATTTTCGTCGGTCATTTTTTTCCGACGCTCCCGTTTATTTCCATGCCGTGGCGGGGCGAGCAAAGTTTCGAAGACACGCTGCGCAGGGAAGGCCGCAAAACCGCTACACGTGATGATTTCATTTTCCTGGGAATCGATCAGCAATCGATGCAATTGGATGCGGTTGGTCCGGAGGAGATCGCGGGTAACCGCGCCTTTGAATTGATGACCGAGCGACCGTTCCCATGGTCGCGCGAAATTTGGGTCCTTTTGCTGGACCGTTTGTTTGGGGCCGGGGCGCGGCTGGTCATGTTCGATCTGATGTTCAACAATGCAAACGACGGAGACCCAGTCTTCCGCGCGGCGCTCGATCGGTATCACGATCGGCTGGTAGTTGGGATGAATATCGATACGCAAAATAACAAGCAAATTGTGCTGCCAAACGCGCAGCTTGTCCCGCCCCCGGCGCAAACGGACGATCGCGTCGGGTTCGTCAATTATTGGAATGACGAGATTGACGGAAAATTGCGCGCCGCGCGTTTCTTCACTTCCGAACGTCAACTCGCGGAGGTGGCGCCAGCCTCGGGTGACGAGATTTATGCTTCGATGCCGGCGCGCGCGCTAACGAAACTTGGACTTAGCGCTGCTATTCCACAGGATCAACGCGATCATCTTTTTCGTTTTAGCTCCAATGATGCTTATCCACCGTTCCCTCTTTGGCAGGTTTTCCTGCCAAGCCTTTGGCACGCCAATTACGCCGATGGCGCAATTTTTAAAGATAAAATCGTAATCGTCGGAGGATCTGCGCAAATCCTGCACGATTTCATCGTCACCCCGATGAATCCGGCTGCGCCCGGGCCGGCCGTTCATTTGCAGGTAATTGCGGCGACTGAGGCGCACGAATTTCTGCGGCAGACACCGACGCGCGTGATGCTCGGTCTTGTTCTGGCCGCGGGGGTGATTGGGTGGGGCGTGATTCCCTTTTTGCGGCGTCCAATTCTTTCTCTGTTCTCGCTCATTGCAATCGCAGTGATTTATCTCGCGGCTGCCCGTCTGGCCTACGATCGCTCCGGTTTCATTCTCGCAACCGTTCCCGTAATCTCGACTTTTCTGCTCTGTGGCGTCAGCACGCTCGGGATCGATTACGCGATTGAGCGCATGGAAAAGTTGCGCACACGACGCACGCTCGAGCGTTACGTTTCAAAGAACCTGGTCAAAGAAATTCTCGAAAATCCTCGCGGCTACTACAATTCGCTCAAAGGCTCCCGCATGCCGGCCACGATGCTTTTTTCGGACATCGTCGGGTTCACCACCTTGAGTGAGAAAGCGGACGAGAAAGAATTGGTCCGGCAATTGAATGAATACCTCACGGCGATGACCAACGTCGTTTTTCAGAACGACGGTACCCTCGATAAATTTATCGGCGACGGCATCATGGCGGTGTGGGGAAACGTCAAGAGCCAGGGGGTGGCCAAAGATGCGAAGGCGGCCGCCCATGCAGCTCTCGACATGCGGCGCGAATTGTTGAGACTAAACAACGGCTGGAAGACGGAAGGCCGCATGACTCTGGGAATGGGCATTGGCATTAATCATGGCCAGGTTCTTGCCGGAAACATCGGCTCGCAGGATCGTGCCGATCTCACGGTGATAGGCAATGCGGTTAATCTGGCGGCGCGTTTGGAAGGGCTGACGCGCATTTATGGAGTGGACATTCTTGTCGGTACCGCGGCAGCGGATTTGATTCGCGACGAATTTCATTTGCGTTCCGTAGCGCGTGCGCAAGTCAAAGGAAGGACCGAACCGGTTGATGTCTTCGCCATCGTGGATGCGCGAACCGCGGCGCTCGATCAGGAACTGTTGATCTGGCTGGAAACGTATGAGGAAGGAATTCGTAAGTTTCGCGATCGCGATTTCACGCAGGCGAAAATCTTGTTTTCGCGCTTCCTGGAATTTTATCCCGAAGATTCCCTCGCGAAAATGTATCTCGAGCGCTCCCTCGAATACGAGCAGGCCCCGCCCGACAAAGCGTGGAATGCAGTGGAAGTATTCGAGACGAAATGAGACCGGCGGATTGCCAAAAGCTGCGTAAGCGTTCGTCATCCCGAGCCGCGTAGACGGCGAGGGACCTCGCGAGCACGCTCTTGAATACTCAAGTAGAGCTTGTGTGATCCAAGAAAGTAGGTGAGGTCCCTCGCTTGCGCTCGGGATGACGGAGGGGTGGAGCGCTCACCGCGACAAGCCGCTCCGCAACCATTCGCAAAAGGTTTCTTCGCGTGTAAAGAATCCGGGTGAGCGAGAGCGAAGCGCCGAGTCACTTCCATTTTCTTGGGATCTGCGGCACGGCGATGGGGTCGGTTGCGGCGGCGATGAGTGAACGCGGTTTTATTGTCAGCGGCTCGGATGAAAATGTTTATCCGCCGATGTCCACCTTTCTGGAAAAGCGCAACATTGCGCTCTTCTCCGGCTATCGCGCGGAAAATATTCCGGCAAATGCTGACGTGGTCGTGATCGGCAATGCGATCAAACGCGGCAACCCCGAAGCGGAAGCGGTCCTGAACCGGAAACTATTTTATCTTTCTTTGCCGGAAGTTTTGAAAAATTACTTTCTTCGCAGGCGACACAATCTCGTTGTCACTGGCACGCACGGAAAAACAACAACCACGGCCTTGCTGACCTGGATCATGGACTTCGCAAAGCGCGCGCCGAGCTACATGATTGGCGGCATTCCGCGCAATTTCGGACAGGGCGCACGATTCAACGATTCCAAATGCTTTGTCATCGAGGGCGATGAATACGACACCGCGTTTTTCGACAAGCGCTCAAAATTCATTCACTACCTGCCGGAGCTTCTGCTTATAAACAACATCGAGTTCGATCACGCCGACATCTTTCCCGACCTTGATGCGATCAAGACAAGTTTTCGTCGTCTGGTGAACGTTGTCCCGCAGAACGGAATGATCGTGCTCAATGGCGATGACAAGAATTGCATCGAGGTCACGCGTGATTCTCTGGCGCCAATGGTCGAGGTCGGTTTTTCCAAGAATTGCGCGCAGCGTATTCGCGATGTCAGCTATTCGGCAAAGAAATCACGGTTCGTTTTGCGCGGCGACGAATTCGAGATTCCGATGATTGGCGAGTTCAACGTGCGCAACGCCGCGATGGCGATTTCCGCGTCGAAATTTTATGGTGTATCGGCGGAAACGATTCGGGTGGCGTTACCGAAGTTTGAAGGAGTCGCGCGACGCCAGGAAATCCGCGGCGAAGTGCGAGGGGTGAAAGTGATTGACGATTTCGGCCATCATCCCACCGCGATCGCTCAGACCCTGACGGCGTTGCGTCGTCGTTATCCGAAGCATCGGTTATGGGCCATTTTCGAGCCGCGCTCCAACACCACCCGCCGCGCTGTTTTTCAGCACGAGTTGCCGAAAGCATTGAAAGTAGCAGACGGCGTTTTCATTTCCCAGGTTGCAAGGCTCGAACAAATTCCGGAAGCCGAGCGATTGAATCCGGAAGCAGTGGTGAAAGAGATCAAGCAATCCGGGCGCTCGGCTTTTTACGAAGAGAACGCAAACGCCATTGTTGAGCGCATCCTGCCGATGCTAAAGAAAAAGGATATCGTGATCGTGTTTAGTAATGGTGGATTCGACGGGATACATGAGAAGTTGCTGAGGAAGTTAAAGGGTTGAAAGAGTTAGAAAGTTACAACGTTGAAGAGTGGTGCGGAACGCGCGTTTGTTATCCCGATGCGTAGTCTTTAAGTTAACTTCCTCGGGATCCTTCGACTTCGCTGCGCTTCGCTCAGGATGACCGTTAACTGGCCGCCGAGGTATGATCGTGAACGATGCGCCAGCCGTCGGGCGTTTTGCGGAAGATCAAGGTAAAACGACCATGCGGATTATCACTCGCGCGTTTTAGCTCCCAGCGCCCGAGCGCGAGGGCGGAATCCGGGCCAAGCGGTTCAATTTCAAGATCGGAAAACGTCAGCGTGCCCATCTTGGCGCGATCGCTGTATTTCTTGAGATAACGATCGCGAACCGTTTGCCAGCCGCGCGTCACTTCATCACCGGAAACGAAAACAGTGGTTTCGGCGCGAGCGTAACCATTCATGAAACCATCAATATCGCCGCGGTTCCAAGCCTCCTGTTGCGCGCGCAAAACGGCGCGAATTTCCGATATGAGTGGGGCGTTGTCGGATTTCTCCTCTGCTGCATCGAGAAGTACCGGGCCCAGAACGAGAAGCAAGGCTAGCCAGAGTGACTTCACCTCATGTCCTTACTATAGAGTTGAAAAGCTGAAAAGCTGAGGATTCAGGGCTCTCGCGTTCATCCCGAAGCCTCGGGACCTCGCCGTGGCAGGCGGGCGCCTCGAGAATCAGGGTGGGAGAGCGTTCCCGTGGCGCCAGGGCAGGGTGGATTATATCGAGCTAAGCGGTATTGACCCGGACGGCGCTTCCTCTTACATATTGCGGGTGTTGAGATACCCCCTTGTCTTTGTTGTCCTCCTTTCCTCGGCGGTGTTCGGTTTTGGGCAACGCCCGTCGTCGCCCCCGCCGGCCCCTGCAACTCCGGCGCAGGATATGGTGCGTTTGCAATTTCCAAACAGCGACGTTGCCGATGTCCTTCGGGAATACGAAACCCTCACCGGTAAACGCGTTATCACGGACAATTTCGTGCAGGGCAAGGTGAACATTTTTCTCAGCAAAGAGGTACCGCGTGAAGAAGCGATCCAGATCATCAAGATCAGTCTACTGATGAACGGGTTCTCACTCGTTCCCGAAGACCCTGATATCGTGAAGGTGATCGGGACAGGGAAAAATCCGCGCGGACAAGGCGTGCCGATCATTTCGGACCAGGCCGATATCCCACCGAGCGATCAAGTAGTGAGCTATCTCTTTAAGTTGCGCTATGCCGATCCCGTCGAGTTGCAGCAGGTGCTCGGGCAGTACCTGTCGCCACCGCAAACTTACACTTCGGTGCTCCCCTTGCCGAAATCGTCGAGCATATTAATAACGGAAAATTCGACCGTCATTCGCGGGTTAGCCAAGATCATCGATCAAATTGATGTCGCCCCCGCTGAAGTGACGAGCGAGTTTATCAAGCTCGAACGCGCCGACGCCACCAAAGTGGTCGACATGTTGAGAGACATTTTCGAAAAAGGAGCCGAGCAGACCCGGCCGGCCGGCCCGGGAGGCGCGCCAAGCCGGGGCGTGCGTGGGGTTGCCAATCCGGTCGTGCCCATGCCTCAGGTGGAGGGCGATCTTGGCGCGCTCACGGCGCTTTCCGAGGAGTCCGTTATCGTGGGTAAAATCAAGCTCGCGCCCGATGTGCGGACGAATCGCATTCACGTCATCACCCGGCCGATCAACATGCCGTTTATCCGGAAACTGATCGCGGAGTTCGACGCCAACGTGGAGTTTGCCAAACCGGTGACGCGGCCGCTGCGTTACATTTCCGCGAGTGATGTTTTGCCGGTGCTGGTGCAAGCCCTGACTGAGCCAGGCGAACAGCAGCAAGGCGGCGCCGGTGGAACTGCCGGGCCGCAAGCCGGACCAACCCCGCAGCGCACGCCCAATCCCACCGTCACCAATCCATACAACGTCGGGCAAACCAGCACGGCCACGGGCAGTACCCTGAATATCTCGGAGGAACTTTCCACGCAACCGGTCGATACCGCGCCTAAAGCGGTGACGATTGGCAACGCCAAGATCATCGCCGACCAGCGCGCAAACACCATCATCGTTCTGGGTAATCGCGAGGTGGTGGTGAAAGTCATGAAGATTCTCGACGAGATGGACGTGAAATCGCCGCAGGTCGCGCTCAGCACGGTTATCGGTGAGCTCACTTTGAACAATGACGAAGAATTCGGCGTAGATTGGTTTCTCAGATATAAAAACAAGGTTGTCGCGACGAGTCGGAATAATCCGCAAACCAGCGTGCCGATTCCATTCCCCGCCGGTAGTCCGGCTGCTAGTCCGGGCGGTTCACCCACGGTTGGAGGAATTCTTGATCCAGCAGGATTAGTTAATTTCGCCAGCATCCTGCAAAACATTGGAACCGGTACTAATGTTTATGTTGCTGCGGGAAATTACCTTAGCGCCATCGTCCATGCGATGGAATCAACCGGACGGTTTCGCGTGATTTCGCGCCCGATGGTCTTTACCAGCAACAACAAGAAGGCAATCATTGCAAATGGACAGGAGATTCCAGTCCCGGTAAATACTTTGAGCAACGTGAACAGCGGAGCGGTTGTCAACAATGTCGCCTCCGTCCAATCCAGCATCGAGTTTAAGAAGGTTGCGCTGCAGCTCGAGGTTGTGCCGCTTATCAACTCGGAGAAAGAGGTCTCCCTGGATATTTTACAGAAGATCGACAGTGTTGTTCCCAACAGCAATGTAAATATCGGCGGCAATTCGGTGCCGACGATCGCTACTCGCTACATTCGCACTAACGTTTCGGCACCAAACTGTTCAACAATTGTCCTGGGCGGATTAATTACTGACACCAGGAATACCAGCAAAAATGGGATTCCATATTTGAGTCGATTGCCAGTGGTAGGCCCACTTTTTCGTAGCACTACAAAAAATCGCGACCGCACCGAGCTGATCATTTTAATGCGTCCGGAAGTATCGTTGACCAAACTAGACTTGTATCGCCTTCGGCAAAGAAACGAGGATCGCACCCACTTCGGGCCCGAGTTGGAGCAGGATGATTGTCCAGACTGCCCGAAACGGGGTGATGGAAAGCAACTGCCGCCTCCGGATGTCCCATCTGCCAAAGATGTAGGAATGCACTGATGAAACGAGTCGGGATCTTTTTTATCGCGCTGTTTCTCGGCTGCCAAGGCGTTCGTGCGTTTATTTTGGATGAGGAAATCTTTTCCTCCCCTTCCACCGATTCGCTGGCGCCGTGCGATGGACATGGGCTGCTTCACCAAATGCCCACGGTGCGTGCCACTGATTTTGCCCCGCGCTATCACCCCCGTTGGGTCTATTATTTCAAGGCGAACGAACAATTGATGGTACAGCCGGCTTACGTTGCGGCATTGCAGAGGGACTTGCGTCGGCTCGGATACTATTGCGGCCCGATTGACGGCGTCTTTTCTGACGATGTCAGCGACGCCATCGCACGCCTGCAGAAAAATCACTCGATGCGGGTGAGTGGCACGCTCACCGACCCGGTGCGTCGAGCATTGCATTTGCCCTAACGAGAAATAGCGAATGAGCGCAGCGGTGAGCAAATCGATTATCGATCTCTTGATCGCTGGTGGGGTCGAATCCCGCGAAGAAGCCGCCCAACTTGCGCAGAATCTCAACGGCGGTTCCTGGACGACCCAGGTGCTCGATTCCGGCAAGGTGGACGAGCAACGATTTCTCGCTGCCATTGGAAATTTCTTCCGCGTCCCGGTTGTCACGCTCGACGCCAAGACAATTGATCGCCAAACCCTCTCAATTTTGCCCTCGCGATTTGTTTTTCAGCATCACATTTTGCCGATCGCGGAAAAAGACAATTCGGTTGTTCTCGCGACCTACGATCTTTTCAATTCCGCCGGCCGCCAGCTCGTGACGCAGCTTTTGAAGAAACCAGCGGAGTGGGTGCTAGTGCCGCGTGCCCAGTTGCTGCGGGTCATGAAAACGCTCTATGGCGTGGGCGCGGAAACGTTCGATGAAATTCTCAAAACCAATCGCGCTTTCGAACCATTGCAGGAGTCGGAGACCAGCACCGACCTCAACGCGGACGATCCGGAAGCCTCGGTCGTCAAATTCGTCAACCAAATCATCCGCGAAGCGATCATCGAACGCGCAACCGATATTCACGTCGAGCCGCTGGAGAACGATTTGCGCATTCGCTATCGAATCGACGGAATCCTGCACGAAGTCGCGGTGCCACCGCAATTGCGCCTGCTGCAATCGGCCATCATTTCGCGGTTGAAAGTGATGGCGCACATGGACATCGCCGAGCGGCGTCTTCCGCAGGATGGCCGAATTCAATTGCACGCCCACAATCATGAGATCGACGTTCGCGTTTCTACCATTCCGACGGTGAACGGGGAGTCCATCTCACTGCGTTTGCTCAGCCGCTCCGAGCAGCAGTTCGGGTTCGATCGGCTGGATCTGAGCGAGAAGCAGCAGCAAATGATTCGCAATCTACTGGCGCAACCGAACGGTATTATTCTCGTCACCGGCCCGACCGGCTGTGGCAAATCGACCTCGCTTTATTGTTTTCTCTCCAGCATTAACTCAGTGCAGCGCCGCATTATCACCATCGAGGAACCGGTCGAGTATCGTTTGCCGGGGGTTTCGCAGATTGATGTCAAACCTGAGATCGATCTGACCTTTGCCAAGGGGCTGCGCCACATTCTGCGACAGGACCCGAACGTCGTCATGGTCGGCGAGATTCGCGACATTGAAACCGCCGACATTTCGATTCGGGCAGCCATGACCGGGCACCTCGTGTTCAGCACGCTGCACACGAACGATGCGGTAGGCGGCATCACCCGTTTGCTCGATATGGATGTCGAGCCGTTTTTGCTGGCGAGCGTGGTCAAGGCGTTCATCGCGCAGCGCCTGGTGCGCACGATTTGTCCCGAATGCAAAACTCTGGCGGGTTATCCGGTGGAGTATCTTGGGGAGTTAGGGGTGATGTTCCCGCCCGATTTCAAATTCTATCGCGGCACCGGCTGCGATCATTGCCGGCAAACTGGCTATCAAGGGCGCGTTGCCATCTACGAGATCTGCCTCGTGACCGAGCCGCTGCGGCGATTGATTTTGCAAAAGCGGGACGGAAGCGAGTTAAAGCAATGCGCAATTGCGCAAGGCATGGAAACGCTGCGGCACGATGGCTGGCGACGGGTCGGACAGGGCATTACCACGATCGAAGAAGTGGTCCGCGTCACCCAAACCGACGAAGTGATGGCGGAGACGACACCGGAGGCGGAGCCGGTGGTGGCGAGGTAATTTTTTCTTTATCGCAGGGGAGCAGGCGCGACGGAATTGTGCGTCACCCTAACTTTAATCGCGTGTCATCCCGAGCCGCGCAGACGGCGAGGGACCTCACGAATACGGTGTTGATCCCCCAAATTAGTTTGTGCGATCTAAGAGTGTAGGTGAGGTCCCTCGCTGCGCTCGGGATGACAGATTGGAACGTGAAAGAGTTCTACGTTTACATGATGACCAATCGAAGCCGGATCGTGCTTTATACTGGCGTGACGAATGACTTAACACGCCGGGTTTGGGAGCATAAAAATCATGTAGTGAACGGTTTTACCGCTAAGTAGAAACTCGATCGCCTAGTTTACTACGAGCAGTTTTCCGACGCGATATCTGCGATAACGCGGGAAAAGGCGATCAAAGCCTGGCGGCGCGAAAAGAAAAATGATCTGGTGCGAAAGCTAAATCCAAAGTGGGAAGACCTCGCGAAAAAGTTATTTGGCAGAAATGTTTAAGAGCGCCGCCCGTCATCCCGAACCGCGCAGACGGTGAGGGACCTCACCAATACGTGTTGATCACGCAAGTTAGTTTGTGTGATCTATGAGTGTAGGCGAGGTCCCTCGCTTGCGCTCGGGATGGCAAGTATGTGGCGTCACGGCACTGCTGTGCTCGTTCCCGAAAACAGTTACTCCTCGCGCAAAGCCCGGATTTCGGCGGCATAATCGGGCGATTTGAAGATGGATGTGCCCGCTACGAGGATATTGGCTCCGTTTTCAATCGACACCCGTGCCGTCTTTGGATTAATTCCGCCGTCCACTTCGATATCCAGTGCGGGATTGTTTTTCGCCTTCCAATCGCGAGCACGGCGCACTTTTTCCATTTGATCTGCGCGAAATGGTTGGCCACCAAAACCTGGGTGCACCGTCATGACGAGAAGAAGATCGAGCTGGGCGAGATATGGCTCGAGCTGGGCAAACGGCGTGGCCGGATTCAGGGTCAGACCAGCCCGGCAGCCCCCGCCGCGAATTTGCTCCAAGGTTTTGGCAACATCGTGTTTCGATTCCGGTTCAACGTGGACTGTGATTGAGTTCGCTCCGGCGTCGATAAAACGGGGCAGGTAATGATCGGGATGCTGGATCATGAGATGGATGTCGAGCGGCAAAGTCGTGAGCTTGCGAACAGTCGCGACCATTCCCGATCCGAAGGAAATGTTATCGACGAAATGTCCGTCCATGATGTCGCAATGAATCCAATCGGCCCCGGCCTCCTCAACGCGGCGCACTTCATCGCCCAATCGGGAAAAATCGGCGGCCAGGATGGAGGGGGCGATCAGAATGCTTCGCATGGAGTGATTGAGTATTGGAGTATTGAGCAAGAATACATTACTCCATCACTCCATTACTCAACGCTGAGGCTGTCCGGAAGTTACTAACAGCTTTCCCTGGCGCCGCTGTTCCAACATTCTACGCGTTTTCGGGCGTTGAAACGGCTGGGGAGCAGTGAACGTCAGGAGTTTGTTTTCCTGTACGGCTTTGGCTGGCTCGAAACTTGCAGCGCAATCAATTTCTAACTTCTCCTAAATTAAATGTTCGAAGGATTTTTTGGCTGGTTATCCAGCGATATCGGCATCGACCTTGGCACGGCCAACACCCTGGTTTACGTCAAGGACCAGGGAATTGTCTTGCGCGAGCCTTCAGTAGTGGCAGTGCAGGCAGGCACCAACAAAGTGCTGGCGGTGGGGGACGAAGCCAAGCGCATGCTCGGGCGAACGCCGGCGAACATCGTGGCGGTGCGGCCGTTAAAAGATGGCGTAATTGCAGATTTCGAAGTGACCGAGGCGATGCTCCGGCATTTCATTACCAAAGTGCACGGCCGGCGGATGCGGGCACGGCCGCGGGTCGTTATTGCGGTCCCATCCGGCATTACAGAGGTGGAAAAGCGCGCCGTCCGCGAATCGGCCACTCACGCCGGTGCGCGTGAGGTTTATTTGATCGAGGAACCGATGGCGGCAGCGATTGGTGTCGGCCTACCCGTGCAGGATCCGGCGGGAAATATGATCATCGATATCGGCGGAGGCACGACGGAAGTGGCGTTAATTTCTCTTTCCGGGATCGTTTTCAGCCGCAGCGTGCGCGTAGCCGGTGACGAACTGGACGAAGCAATCGTGCAATATATGAAGCGGGCTTACAATTTGATGGTGGGTGAGCGCACCGCGGAAGAAATCAAAATTAAAATCGGCTCGGCCTATCCCACCGACAAGGAAACAAGTGTCGAAGTGAAAGGGCGAGATCTGGTGGCGGGGCTGCCGAAAACTTTACAAATCACTTCGCAGGAAGTTCGAGAAGCATTGCTGGAACCGATTTCAACCATCGTCGATTCGGTCCGAATCACGCTGGAACGTTGCCCGCCAGAATTATCGGCCGACCTGGTCGATCGCGGGCTCGTCCTGGCCGGTGGTGGCGCGCTTTTGCGCGGTTTCGATAAACTTTTGAGCGAGGAAACTGGTTTGCCTGTCCATGTTGCGGAAGATCCGCTGAGCGCGGTCGCGGAAGGAACAGGCAAATGCCTCAATGAACTTAAATTTTTGCGCCAGGTTGCATCTGCCGATCGGCAGTGGCGCCAATAATTCCGGAGTTCAGACTTTCGGATCAATCGCTAAGTTCGACCTTCGAACTTTGGGCCTGAGATGAGTCGCACGAGCATTGTTGCGCTGGTGCTTTTCGTGGCAGGTCTGGGGTATCTTTTGAGTCTGGGCGTGGGTGGCACCCGCAAGCTGCAGTCGAGCGTTTATCAATATATCGCGCCATTTTTGAGTTCTGGCGCCGGTTTGCAAAAGCAAATCACTTCCGTGCGGAGCAACTTGAAATCGCTTGATGATCTGCAAGCGGAAAACGGTTCGTTGCGGGTAGAAAACCGTTCGCTCAAAGCGACGAATCAGGCTCTGCGCGACGTCGAGCATGAAGTCAATCGATTGCGCCACGCGCTGAACTATCGGGAGCGCGCCGTTTTCAAACTTGTGCCGGCCGAAGTCATCACGCGCGATTCCTCCACCTGGTGGCGGACCGTTACCATTAACCGCGGCAAACAAGATGGGATCGATAGCGATATGCCGGTTGTGACCGATGAAGGGCTGGTCGGCAAGACCACGACGGTCAGCGCAAATATCACGATTGTACTCCTGGTTTCGGATGAAAATTGCCGCGTCGCCGCTAACGTCGAAGGCACGCGCGAACAAGGCATCGTCACGGGCGAGCGTGTCACGGGTGGGGTTGCGCCATTGTTGAACTTAAATTTTCTGTCGAAACAGGCGAATTTGCAGCCTGGCCAGAAAGCCTATACCTCGGGGGTGGGTGGGGTGTTTCCGCCCGGACTGCTGATCGGGGCGGTCAAAGAATTTCGGGTTCGGGAGTTGGATGGGCAGGCACAGCTGACACCGGCCGTTGATTTAGCGAAAATGGAGGACGTGTTCGTGGTCGTTGGGCGCAAATGATTTTCTTTTGTGTTTTGATGGTTCTTGTCTTTGTCGCGCAGATCGCGGAATTTTTCATTCCGCCGCTGAATTGGATGTCAAACGCGCACGTTTATATCACTCCGGTGCTGGTTTTTTACGGAGCGATGGCACTACCATTGCCGCTCATGCTGGTGCTGGTTTTCTGGGCTGGTTTTTTGCTCGATGCGCTGACCGCGCAGGTGATCGGCGGACGTGTTGAAATTTCCTTTGGTTCGTCAATAGTTCTCTACGCCGTTCTGGCGGGAATCATGCATGGGTTGCGGCCGCTTTTTGCGCGTGGGCGCTGGGAAGTTCATTGTATAATGAGCGGCGTTTGCACCTCGGCCCTGTTGCTCGGCCAATACCTGATGCTTTCGTTCCGGCGCGGCTCCATTTTTTTCTCACGTGAAGTCTGGTGGCAGATCGGCGGACCAGGTTTGCTGGCAATGATCATGGCGCCGCTCGTTTTTTGGGCGTTGCACTGGCTGGCACGCGCCACCGCCTATCCTTATCTGCCGCGGCGAGGACTCATATGAACAGGCCGCGAATTAGTCCGCTCCTGCGGATGCAATTTCTCGGGGTGCTAATGTTGCTTGGCTTGGGTGCGCTGGCTGCGCGTCTTTGGTGGGTGCAGGTGGCGCGCGGAGCGGAGTGGACCGCTCGGATTCGTGGCAGCTCCGAGGCAACGGTGCGCATTCCCTCGATTCGTGGTGAAATTCGCGACCGCAATGGCGCTTCCCTGGTGCAGAACCGGGCCAGTTACGAAGTCGATTTCTATTTGCCCGAAATGGTTAAGGGTTATCGGCAACGTTACGGACAACCGCCACTTACCATCTATCGAGGAAATGTAAGCGGGATGCCGAAGAATTTGAAGGAAGCGGACATCGTCAAAATTGTGAACGATGGAATTGTTCCGCGCTTGGACGACTTGGATTTGGCGCGCGATTACAACGCAGGCCAGTTACAAAAACATTATCGCACCAACACCGAAGTTCCCTACACCTACATAAAGGATATTGATTTTCCGACAATGGCGAAGTTCTCCGAGCACGACGTCGGATTGCCCGGAGTGGACATAGCGATCAAGCCGGTGCGCTCGTATGTTTATGGCGCGCTCGCGGCCCATCTCCTGGGCTACGTCGGGCCGCCGGATGACACCAACAAAGAGGAAGCGCGCAAGTTCACTTTTTACCAGAGCGATGTGGATGGGAAATCGAATGTCGAAAAAATATTCGACCAGTATTTGAGGGGCAAACCGGGCGTCCGTTATCTGCGACGCAACGCCAAGGGGACGATTGATGGGGTGCTGCGAGAAGATCCGCCGATGCAGGGCGCGAACGTTTACTTGACCATTGATGCCCGTATCCAGGCGATCGCTGAGGAAGCGATTCGCTCAGTCGCGCGCGGTGCGGCAGTGGTGGTCGATCCTAATAACGGCGACGTGCTGGCCATGGTTTCGGTGCCGTCGTTCGATCCCAATACTTTTATTCCCAGCATCAAGGCGAAAGATTGGGCCGCGTTGCAGAAGGATGAGGCCAGGCCGCTGGTCAACCGCGCGCTCAGCACCTTTCCGCCGGGCTCGACCTTCAAAATCGTGACCTCGCTGGCAGGCTTACGCCGGAAGCTATCCACCGCGCGTTTCAATTGCAGCGGCGGCGTATCTTACGGCGACCATTATTTCCGTTGCTGGATAGCAGAGAAAGGCGGCGCACACGGGACACTCGGATTGATCGACGCGATCAAGGTTTCATGCGACTCGTTTTTCTATCAATATGGAAATGCGGCTGGAATCGACGCGATTGATCAGACCGGTAACGCGCTTGGTCTGGGGAAGGAGACCGGGATTCATCTGACCGGCGAGCAACCGGGAATCATGCCGGGACCGGAGTGGATGGCGATCCATTATCCGCGGGAACGCTGGTCGCAGGCCTACACCGCTAACGTTTCGATCGGCCAGGGGTATGTCCTGGCCTCGCCGCTGCAGATGGCGATGGCCTACGCTACCGTGGCGAACGGCGGGGTGTCCTACTATCCACGTCTCGTTAGTAAGGTTTTGAATCAGGATGGCTCAATGGCATTGGATGAAAATGGCAAGCCGGTCGTTCCAGCTGAACCGAAAATTGACAGCGATCTGCGTCAGGATTTTTCGCCCGATCAAATCGAGCTGGTGCGGCGGGGACTTTGGAAAGTGGTAAACGAAGATGGCGGCACCGGTGGACGCGCGCGATTGAAGGGCGTAGAGGTCGCCGGCAAAACCGGAACGGCCCAGGCTTCGACCAACGGCAAGAAAGATACCATTGCCTGGTTCTGCTGCTTTGCTCCCTTCGATCACCCAAAATACGTTGTCGTGGCAATGGTTCAGGGCGGCGAGCATGGCGGATCGGTCGCTTGTCCGATCGCGACTCGCATTCTCGATCGCACCCTGGCGATGGATGCGGGAACTTTCGAGCCACAGGTGGCGTGGCTGGCGCCGGCCCATCATCCGAATCCGTTTGCCATGGTAAAAGATGTTACCTTTAAGGATGCCGAGCCAAACGCGAGTACAGATGAAGAGCATGGCGATGATTCGCAAACAGCCGACACCCAGATGGCGGCAGCAGGCGATGATCCCGATGTCGAACAAGCCCCGGACGCCCAGGGCCAGGTAAGTAAACGGCAAACGCGCGTCGCTCGCGCGCTTCCAGTGGCGACACCGCCGGAGAAGCGAGGATTTTTTCAGCGGTTATTTGGGGGTCATCGCAATCCGCCTGCGGCGATTCCCACCCCAGCTCCAACGCCGTCGCGCCGGTCGCGCGGCTTTTGATTATGCAGATTTTATCGGGACGAAGCGCGCGCCGCCCTTCATCCGCAATTGAACAATTTATTTATGATCGACAAAGTTCGAAAACTTTTGGGAATTCCCCGCAAGACGGGGAACAAGCTGATTGTCAGCGTGGAGAAACTGGAGCGCCGGGTGGCGCTGCTGGAGAACGGACGACTCGAAGAATATAGCGTCGAGCGCAACACTTCGCGTAACATTGTTGGCTCGGTCTACAAAGGCAGAGTCAAAAATATCGAGATGGGGTTGAAGGCGATGTTTGTCGACATCGGCTTCGAGAAAAATGCTTTCCTCCATTTCTGGGATGCCATCCCAGCCGCGCTCGACAGTGGAATCGAAGAAATCGACCGCCCGAGTAAGCGCGGGCAGCGCAAACGGATCACGGCAAAGGATATTCCGAATATTTATCCGGTTGGTTCCGATGTTATCGTGCAGGTGACGAAAGGGCCAATCGGAACCAAGGGTCCGCGCGTTACGACCAACCTGAGTTTCGCCGGGCGTTACCTTGTTCTCATGCCCTTCAGCGATCGGAGCGGCATCTCGCGCAAGATTGAAGATCCGAAGGAACGCGAACGCCTGAGAAAAATTTTGCGCGAGCTCGATATCCCGGACGGAATCGGCGTGATTATTCGCACCGTCGGTGAAGGCCAACGCGCCCGCTATTTTGTTCGCGATTTGCGCTTTCTCCTCGATCAATGGCGCAAGGTCGAGCAGGAAATTGCGAATCATCCGGCGCCACACCGCGTTTTCGAAGAGCCCGACCTGATCGAACGCACCGTGCGCGATTTCCTCACCGAGGAAATCGATGAGGTGGTGTGCGATGATCGAGCCGCGCTCGATCGAATGGGCACGCTCATCGGCGACATTTCCCGGCGCTCCCGCAACCGTCTGCATTATTACGATGGCGCAACGCCAATTTTTGAAACCTTCGGCGTGCAAAAACAAATCGATGATGCCTTTCATCGCCAGGTTTGGCTGAAGTGCGGCGGCTACATCGTGATTGATGAGACTGAAGCTCTGGTCGCGATCGACGTGAATACCGGCCGCAACAAGGGCGCTCGCGATGTGGACAAGACAATCCTGCAAACCAATCTGGAAGCGGCCGATGAAATCGCGCGCCAACTGCGGCTGCGCAACGTCGGCGGACTGATCATCGGCGATTTTATCGATATGAAGAGCCGCAAGGACCAGCAATTGGTTTACCAACTAATGCGCGAACGGTTGAAGCGCGACAAAGCCAAAACCCACGTCCTTCCCATTTCCGCGCTCGGTTTGATGGAGATGACCCGGCAGCGGGCGCAGGAAAGCCTGAGCGATTCGATCTTTGAGAACTGTCCCTATTGCCAGGGACGCGGCGTGGTCAAAACCTCGATGACGACGAGTGTGGAATTGCATCGCACCCTCAATACCGTGATGCGGAAGTATCAGGAAGAAGTGCACGAATTTCGCGTGATCTTGAATCCAGATGTGCTCAAACGGTTGAAAGAAGAAGACGAGGACCTTCTGATCGAGCTGGAACGCCGTTATGCCAGTAAGTTAATGTTCCGGGGCGATCCCACTTTTCACCACGAAAAATTTGCCATCACTGATGCCAGCAATGGCGCCGAATTGAAGGCATAGATATCGCGCCGTTTTGGCACATCCACTGCTTCGACGCAATACGTTATTGACAATCAGCCCATCCTGTTTCTGATTGTAAAGGGGAGAACCAAAAGGAGAAACATGCAAAAGCTTACCGTTACGATTTGTGCCTTCGCAACGATGATTACCGCCGCGTACGGCGGAACTGCAACTTACTCGGGCAAGGAAATGAAACAGGTCGAGCAGGTGCCGCCTTGCCCCGAGTGGTATCGCGATACGGAATGGAACGTGAGTTTGTGGGGGACCTACGTATTCACGGCAAATAACTGGCAAGATGACCGTTACTTTCAATCGGATCATGCCTGGGGCGGCGGCGTCGACGTCAAATATTTCTTCCATCGCTATTTTGGTGTCGGCTTGGAAGGTTGGGCGACGGAATCGACCCGGCAGCAGTTTGACGGATTCGACTTTAATGGGCAGCCAGTTTTCAGCGATGATGAGCGTGTTGTTGGTGCTGTTAAGGGAACGCTGACATTGCGCTATCCGATTCATTGCAGCCGTTTCTCACCGTACCTTTACGGCGGTGGCGGCGCGCTCTTCGGCGGCGAGGAGCACGATTCCTTCACCAACTTGTTTTCATCATCAACGACCAAGGCCGTCTCAGTTGGTTTTCCCGCTAGTCACACCGGCAGCACAACCCGAGGTTTCGGTCAGGTTGGCGCCGGTCTTGAGATTCGTCTCACCCCGCATATCGGCTGGATGAGTGACTTCAGCTGGAATGTGGTGAATGGCCCCGAGAATAACTTTGGTATGGCGCGCAGCGGCGTCACCTTCGCCTTTTAGTTAAGTACGATCACAGTTTTTTAAGCAGCGGCATTCCGATTGACGGGGTGCCGCTGCACTGTTTATAGAGCCGCGAGCGTGTTTCAGCGTTCCATGACGAACCTTTCTCAGACAAAAGTTGTGCTTGTGTGATCGCCCACGCCTAAATCCCAATTCCCAATGACCAACCTCAAGCCCAACTGGCTCCGCAGAGCGCCGCCCTACCAGTGAAATTTTCGCGCGCGGGCCCGTTGGTAGGGCGAGACTCCGTCGCGCCGCGGCGCCTTTCGTAGCTAAAGCTCTTCTTTATCGGAGCCCTCCGCGTAATCCGCGGTTAAAATCCTTCTTCTTTTTCAGCCTTGGAGTTTCCCTGGGATTTGGGTTTTGGGATTTCGCGAGATTGCGTTTTTCGATGCCGCGCATCGAAGTTTGCGGAAGCAGCCGCGAGGATGGAAAGTATGCTCGTGGCTTTCGCACCGATACTCGACAATTTGCCGCTGGAAAAAAGCGAGACCATTCGCTCGTTTTCAGGGCTGATTGCACCTAAGAGCAGTGCCGAGCTTGATCGCCTGGCCGGGAGAGCGCGAGCACTCACCCGTCAGCATTTTGGCCGCACCATGCGGCTCTTCGCGCCGCTTTATCTTTCCAACGAATGCATCAACAGCTGCCGTTACTGCGGATTCTCCCGCGAAAATCCAATTCTGCGCGTCACTCTTTCGGTCGATGAAGTGGTAAAGGAAGCGCGACATCTTTCGGCAGCGGGTTTCCGGCAACTCCTTCTCGTCGCCGGCGAGCATCCAAAATTCGTTGGTCGCGATTATCTTGCCGAATGCGTCCGCGCTTTGCGGGACGATTATTCCTCAATCTCGATCGAAGTCGCTCCGATGGAAACGGAGGAATACATTCCGATTGTCGAAGCAGGCGCAGAAGGTCTCGTTGTCTACCAGGAAACGTATAACCGTGCCATTTATAACCAGCTGCATCAGGCCGGACCGAAAAAGGATTTTGGCTGGCGCCTGGCATGTCCCGAGCGCGGCTACGAAGCAGGTTTTCGTCGCCTTGGAATTGGCGCGCTTTTTGGGCTGGCCCCGTGGCGTGAGGAAGCGATCACCCTCGCGGCCCATCTCGAATATTTGCTCAAACGTTGCTGGAAATCTTCCCTCACTGTAAGCGTCCCGCGCCTTCGTCCGGCGGCCGGGGAATTTCGCCCGCACTTTCCCATGAGCGATCGCGATCTCGTTCATCTGGTATGCGCCCT
>Ga0209577_10002119_pt1 | contig 19275 bp, 19 predicted proteins | sample GraSoiAngelo_109_FD_185874 | JGI IMG/M metagenome (GOLD analysis project Ga0209577, IMG submission 185874) | Grasslands soil microbial communities from the Angelo Coastal Reserve, California, USA - 14_0903_12_20cm (SPAdes) (version 2) | ecosystem: Environmental > Terrestrial > Soil > Grasslands...
GTTGAGCACGCCATTTGGCAGACCAGCTTCACGCGCGATCTCGCACAGCATGTAGGCTGTCATCGGCGTTAACTCGCTCGGCTTCGCAATGGCCGTGTTTCCGACGGCGATGGCCGGTGCGATTTTCCAGCTCAACAAATACAACGGCAGGTTCCACGGCGAAATCAATCCGGCGATACCGCGTGGCTGTCGCAGTGTGTAGTTGAACGCCACGCCGTCGGTCATGTGCGCTTCCGATTCGGTGTGCAAAATCGCCGTGGCGAAGAATCGGAAGTTCGCAATCGAGCGCGGGATGTCGAGTGTGCGAGCGAGCGAAATTGGTTTGCCAGTATCGATCGACTCAGCGCGCGCGAATTTCTCCAAATCGCGCTCGATCAACGCGGCAATTCGTAGCAGAAAGTTCGATCGTTCGGTTGCCGTTTTTTTTGACCAATCACAAAAAGCTTTCTCAGCTGCAGCTGCCGCAAGATCAACGTCGCGCGCGTCGCTGTCGGCGACCTGAGAGTAAGACTTACCTGTAGCCGGTTCGACGTTGTCGAGATATCGGCCGCTGATCGGCTCGACGAATTCGCCGTCCATGAAGTTGCGGATGCCAACCAGAGTTTGGGTCATAACAAGCTGCACGCAGAAACATCGAGAGACTTGATTCGCTCACTTCCCGTTCGCTCAGCCTTCCGCCCTCCCGTCCATGTCGCGGGTTCCCTAGCCACTCCGTTCTCGACTTCGCTCGGAATGACAAGGAATGGCACCCGCTCAACAAATCGACCGTCGATGAAGTTTTGGATCTGCGGTGATTCAATGCGCATGTGAACTGGAGAGTCGCCTAGGGTAAGTTGTAGCCGTCGTAGATCTTCGGTTTGGTCATTTGAATGTGTCTGTCAATTAGCGCGCAGAATTCGTCCGTGTGCCATTGTTTTCGTGTAGCCCACCAGATTTGGAACCCGGGATAAGCTACGGTATCGGCCAGTGTCCGCTCATATCCGCGCCATAGTCGCTTGTCGAGCATTCCATCTAACACGCCAAGATAGAGACTATCGGCCATTCGCAAGAAACGCCCCAGATGTGCGCCAAACCTTAGCTTCGCGGGGCCGTCCAGCTCGTCGAATGATTGCAGAGCCCGAAGCCAGAGCGCGGCCATGTCGGGATTCTCGGCAAGGGTTCTGTTCAAATCGCTCCAGTGCGAGGTTAAAACGTTCATCGCTGCGCGCTGGCTTTCCTTGTTTTGATTGCGGATTTGGGCAGCAAGATAAATGATCGAAATAATGACGCCAATGGCGCCAAGCATTTGTCCGACCGCGCTGATCATCTCCCAGTTCATAGCCGCTAGTTTGCCGGTGACTTAACCGAGCAGCAGGAGCAAGGACGCGCAATCTAAAATCGAAGATGCAAAATCGAAAATGCCGTGGTGGTGAGGGCCGATTCGACACTTCGCGAATCGCGATGCCGCATCCACATCCGAGGCGGACTGGCGTTTAGCGCGGGAACCTCGTGCATCGCCACAGCATCATCAAAGATCAGGGACCCTTAGAATTACTATTGCCTAAAGGGGTTCATTTGTAATTAACTCGGGGCCAATCGGTCAACCAATCCAGAGATCACAATGAACACGAAAAATACTGTCGCTGACATCGAAACAGAAAACCAGTCCATCAACAATGCCGCCAAAGGATCTAGCCGCCGCAGGTTCTTAGGTCAGGTAGGTGCGGCGCTGACGGGTGGCGTGGTGCTCGGCAAAGCCCATCTTGCGTCGGCTCAATCTGACGCTTCCGACGCCGCAGATGGAATTCGGCTGCCGGCCGCGGTGATTGATCACCGAGTAAAAAAGTCCTTCGCCATCCGCGTCGGTAGTGCGACCAAGGAAGCGCTCATCCCCGTTCCGCCCCACACGACTAATGGCGATGAGGAACTTTATCCAGACAAATCCGGCACTTACACCAAGGGTATTCTCCAAGACGGAATCGGTCTGGTGAACTTGAATGCGTATCAAACCTTCAAGAGGGCCTTGAACAGCGGCAGGGGCGCGGATTTCGAAAACATCATTATGGGCGGCACGCGGACACTGAACGGGCCTCAAGGGGGACTCGCATTTGCGCTGGAGGGCAGTGATGCCGTGCAGTTCGGCAACGCTCCGTCTCGGGCAAATCAAGAGAACGGAATAATCGTCGCGCCTGCGCCCGCCGTCGCCAGCGAGGCGTACGGAACGGAACTGGTCGAGATGTACTGGGCTTCGCTGCTGCGCGATGTCGCGTTCACCGATTACGCTTCAAACGAAATTGCTGCTCAGGCTGCAGATGAACTTTCGGGAATGCCCACCTACGCAGGGCCGAGAGATGCCAATGGCAATGTCACGCCAGACCTGCTCTTCCGCGGTCCTTATCCGGGCGATACCGTAGGGCCTTACATCTCTCAGTTTTATCTGATTCCCACCTTCCTCGGTGCACAGGGAATGAGCCAGCAGATGCTTACCTACGCGTCTGGCGTCGATTACATGACTGACCCGACTACTTTTCAACAGGTCCAGAACGGCATCGACGCCGGGCTGCGAAACCAATTGGATCTGCAACCTCGCTACGTTCACGATGGGCGCGGTCTCGGCGCGTACACCCATTTAGACGTACTCTATCAGGCTTACTTCACCGCTTACATGGTGCTTGGCACCATGGGTGCGCCCGTGAACCCGGGCAATCCTTACGTCGGCTCCAGGACGCAGAATGGCTTTGGCACCTTTGGTGGACCCGACTTTGCGGCGGCGATCACGGCCGTTGCTGGTCTTGCGATAAACAACGTCTGGTACCAAAAATGGTATATCCATCTTCGTCATCGTCCCGAGTCGGGCGGCGCTATCCTGCGCCAAATTCTCACTGGGAACGGCGGCACGATCGATGCCACGCTGAACGACAATGTTCTTAACTCGCTGGCTGTGCAAAGCAGCTTCAACAGATACGGCGACTACTTTCTTTCTCAGGCATTCCCCGAAGGATCGCCAACCCATCCTGCCTATCCGACCGGACACGGCACAGTTGCCGGCGCATGCATCACTATTTTGAAGTTCTTCTTCGACGGCGATTTTGTAATCCCCAACCCCGTAGTGCCTAGCAGCGATGGGCTCTCACTCCTTCCGTACACGGGTGGAGACGCGGGACAAATCACAGTCAACGGCGAGCTGAACAAGCTGGCAAACAACGTCTCCTTCGGTCACGGGATTCACTCCGGCATCCACTGGCGCAGCGACACGGACTCATCCATAAAACTGGGGGAAGCGCTGGCGATCAGTGTCCTTCAGGATAGAGCGTTGACCTACAACGAGAAGTTCACAGTTAGTCTGACCAAGATCGACGGAACGACCGCGACCATTTCCAATCAGTAGTCCTTTCAGCGGGCGCATGGGAGTCCGATCTCTAGTACGCGGCATGGGATATAACGAGAGCACGCGACTTAGTTAGTCTGACATATGGCGGTGAGGGAGGGATTACGCTCCCGCTAGTGATCCTATAATGTGCCCGACTTGTTGACTTCCCTCGCCTCGTTTTCAACTCGGTGAGGGAGGGATTCGAACCCTCGGTAGCCTTTTGGGCTACGGCGCTTTAGCAAAGCGCTGCTTTCGACCACTCAGCCACCTCACCAAAATTGCAGCCACGGCCCTGTGGGCCGTTCGCGACGCGCCGCAGGCGCGTGGCTACAGACGCGAGTTGAGAATATCGCCGGGAATTTCAGCTTTCCAATCGGCAATTTGCAACGGCCGATACCGATTTCGTCGCGTGCTCGCGATTTTCATCGGAGTTGCCAATTGTCCATTGCCAACTGATTAGATCTTGTGATGATCGGTGAGGAAGAAGCGCGCAGGCGGATCTTGGAGGCGGTCAGGCCGCTGGGCGAACGAACTGTTCCACTCGCAAACGCACTCGATTGTTTTGCAGCGCAAGATTATTTCGCGCGGTTGTCGCTGCCCGCGTTTGATAATTCGGCAATGGACGGCTACGCCGTCGTAGCGAGCTGGTGCAACAAAGGCGGGCGGCTGCGCGTGACTGGAGAGCAGCCTGCCGGCCCTGATCGGAAGCTGCGGGTCGGTCGTGGTGAAGCCGCTCGAATTTTTACCGGCGCGCCTCTTCCGGAAGGGGCAGACGCCATCGTGATGCAGGAGGATGTGACGCGCGACGACACTGACATCATCCTGAATGTGGATGTTGAGGCTGGCGATTTCGTCCGCCGGCGCGGGTGCGATTTGGCAGAAGGACAGATCATTTTACAGAGGGGCGAACGAATTCGGCCGGCGACGATTGCTTTACTGGCGTCGCAGGGTTTTGCCGATGTGATCGTTGGCGGCGAAGCGACTGCGGCAATCATTTCCACCGGGGACGAGCTGGTGAACCCGGGCCAAGAGCTTCAGGGGGGCCAAATTTACGACAGCAATTCCGCCTTGCTCAGCGCGCTCCTGCACGGCATCGGCGTGAGCGCGACTGCCGTGGAACATTGTCGTGATGATCGCGAGTCGTTAGGCGAGGCAATCAAACGGGGAATCAGGAATAACGTCCTGATTATAAGCGGCGGCGTTTCGGTCGGGGACCATGATTTAGTGAAGAAGGTGTTATGCGAGCTCGGAGCGAAAATCGAAATCTGGCGCGTGGCGGTTAAACCAGGAAAACCATTTCTATTTGGCAATATTGGCGCTTGTTTCGTGTTTGGATTGCCGGGAAATCCCGTGTCGGCGTTCGTGACATTTTTGCAGTTCGTGCGCCCGGCGATTTTGAGAATGATGGGCGCGACCAATCTCGAGCTGCCGCAAGTTCCCGCGCAGTTGGCGGTTGGCCTAACGAACGACGGGGATCGACCGCATTACATCCGCGGGAAACTCGAGCGCGGAAGATTCACGCCGGTCGGTCGTCAGGAATCGCACGCGCTTTTTGGTTTAAAGCAGGCAAATGCGCTGCTGCGGATCGGAGTGGGGGAGTCACTGAAAGCAGATGAAATGCTTGACGTGCAAATCTGGGATTGGTGAGCCATATCATAATGGCGTTGTCATGTTGAGCAGAGCGCTGCAACGAAATGCGCAGCATGAGGCCAGGCTTTCAAACATCTCTGGCTATGCCTGCACAGGATCAGTTCCAAAAACTCAGAGGTTCTTCGCGTCGCTCAGAATGACAGTGATCAGATGGCTTGTGACTCACGGATTTCGTTCGTCCCAGGCGGGAATTGACAGGTCGCGCGCGCATTTCTAGTTTTATCGCCTTGAGCACGGGACCGGTTACCGCGTTTGCACGAAGTCCGACCGATGAAATTCGTGCGGATGCCGAACGGCTTTCCAATATCATTCTGGAAATGCAGCGCTGTTTTGTGCTGCGCCTGTGCAAGCAACTCGCGCCGGGTAACGTGTCGTTCGCGCAATTTTTTCTTCTCGCTTATCTCGACCGCAAAGAAGTGCTTACCATGTCCGAAATCGCCAAGAAGATGGGGCATACCACGGCAGCGGCCAGCGGACTAGTGGCGCGCCTGGAGAACCTACGCTACGTCATACGCTCGGCCGCCCGAGATGACCGCCGCAAAGTGATGGTCTGCATCACAGCGAAAGGCTCCACTCTTGTGCAGCGCATTCGTGAGGAAATGGTGGGCAACTTGATGAAAATACTGAACCACCTCACACCGGACGAGCAAAAAGCGTGGCTCCGCATTTACAGCAAAATTTACGATTATTGCCAGTCGAAATGATTTTTCTTTGGTTGGCTGAAGTGTTATGAGACTGCGTTGAATCCACGCGCCGGCCTTTCTGCGTCTAATTGCTAACGTTGTATGAGAAGATTTTTTCTTTGCGTTGGGATTCTTGCAGCCTTCATTTTCGGCGGCTCTGGTTTCGCTGGCACCGAAGGAACAAACGGCAGCGAAAGAGCGTCTCGGCGCGCGACAACATCGGCAGGCAAGGTGCCTACCTTTACGCTGGAACAAGCCATCCTGACGGCGCTGCAACGCAACCCCACGCTTCTGAACGCAGAGCAAGAGATCAAACGCACCCGAGGCGTGATTATCCAGGTCCGTGCGCAGGCGCTGCCGCAGATCAATGCGAACGCCAATTTTCAATGGACCGATCCGCACCTTACCGCCGCTCGAATCCTTGGAAACACCACGACTACAACGAGCGGATCTTCAACGGGCGGATCAGGCGCATCTCTGATGGAAGGATTGCCATCCCAAGTCAGGGATTTCCAGGCGCCGTTGGCCGCGCCGACGGCGACACCAGGCGCCACAAATGTTGAGGTGAGCGATATCTCCTACGCGATCAGCGTTACGGGGACGCAACTCATTTTTAACGGCACAACTTTCAATCAAATCCGCGGCACGTTTTTCCAGCGCGACAGCGCCTACTTCGCTTTCCGCAATGTTCTGGATTCACTGATCGCTACGGTGAAGACGCAGTTCTACCAGATCATTGTTAATCGCGAGCTCGTCAGTGTGAACGAACAAAATGTGCGTCTTTTGGAAGCTCAGTTGAAGGACCAGCAGAACCGGTTTGAAGCGGGAACAGTTCCACGGTTCAATGTGTTGCAAGCGGATGTGCAGCTGCACAACCAAATTCCGCAACTGATTACTGCCCAGAACAATTTGCGAATATCGAAGTTGCAGCTAGCCAAAACACTCGGTCTCTACTTCCAACCGCGGCGGGGTGAAAACCCGCCTTTGGAAGTGGTCGGTGAAATGCCATACAACCCCCGCAGCATCGCGCTGGCCGATGCGATCGAGATGGGAAAAGAGCGGCGTCCGTTTCTCAAGCAGGCGCGGGCAAATGTCTTGAACCAACTTCAGCAAGTGCGCGCGGCAGCAGGCCAATATCTTCCCAATATCACCACGACCGGTGGCGGCGAATGGGTCAGCGATCCGATCAACTCGAGCTGGCATGATATTTCAAAAGGTTGGACCGCACTGGTCCAGGGCAGTCTTCCAATCTGGGACAGCGGCGCGATCGCCGGTCAGGTTATCCAGCAACGCGCGCTCCTTTCCGAAACAAAAATCACTTACGACGACGATGTTCGGCAGGTGGAACTCGAGATACAGCAAGCTTATTCAAATTTGCAGCAGAACGAGGAGTTGGTTACAAGCCAGGAGAAAAACGTCGAGTTAGCTGACGAAGCGTTGCGGCTGGCAAAGGCGCGCCTCGACGCGGGCGCGGGAGTTCAGTTGGATGTGCTGAACGCGACCGTGCAATTGCTCACAGCGCAATCGACGCGTTTACAAGCGCTGTTTGGATATAATTCGTCGTTGGCGGAATTCGATCGCGCCACCGGCGCACAGAGCAGGTACTCGGAGATGTTCGCGAATCTCACCCCGCGCGCCACGAAAACAAAGACCTACTACACCGGCAGCGACGTGGATGCCATGGGCAAACCAAAAGAAACCGGGGAAGAACGCGTCTCTACTAGCACTCGAAGGACAAGCTCCAAATAAACAACGTCTAAGCTCCCCGCCGCATCATTCATCTGTCATCCTGAGCGAAGCGAAGGATCTCTAATCATTTTACGAACTTCAGTAAGGCGACAATCAGAGAAGTTTGAAAGCTTGGCCTCATCCTTCGCATTTCGTTTCAGCGCTTTGCTCAGGATGACAATCACCGAGCGGTGTTGCAGTTTTGTTGATGCATTCGCCTTTCGAACAATTTCCGGCACTGAGCGCGATTGGGAGCTGTCGTCATGTTTTCACGCAAAGAATTCCCGGCATCGATGTCTCACATGACAAGGCCGAGGTCCTGAAGCGGCTCGACGCCGCTCATCGAGAAATTCGCAACGCAATCGGTATCGGCGATTGGCCGCTGTTTACCGCGGAACAAGTTCACGGAAATAAAATCGCCGTGATCGAGGTAGGGTCGGCGCTCCGCGCTGACCGCGGACGCCACGGAGTGGTGTCCCTACCGGGTCGCGAATTCCCCGCGTGCGACGGCATTCTCACGAATCAAAGCGGTGTCGCGCTCGGCATTTACGTCGCCGACTGTTGCGCGGTTTACATCGTAGATCCGACAACGCCTGCCATCGGCCTTGTGCATTCAGGACGCAAAGGCACCGAGCTCGGCGTCGTCACCAATGCCATTCACGAAATGATTGATCGCTTCGGATCCGATCCTGCGGAGATGATCGTGCAACTCAGTCCCTGCATTCGCCCGCCGCACTATGAAGTCGATTTCGCTGCCGAAATCGTCCGGCAATGTCGTGCGTTGGGCATTCAACAAATCCACGACTCCGGAATCTGCACCGCCTGCGATCTGGACCGCTACTATTCCTATCGCGCCGAGAAAGGTAAAACCGGCCGGATGCTTGCCGTGCTTGCACTTCATCCAACGACTACGAATTAGAGGAAAAATGTTCGTCTTTAATTACGAAGTCTCGTCTAATCATAGGTAGGTCCTGGGTACGCTCCCCATGCGCACTGTTTGGCTCATTATCGGCATACACGTTACGGTGCTTGGATGCGCGTTTGTCTTCGCCGGGTTTACGACTCTGGTTACTCCGAGCGAAGCGGAGCTTGAGACCACTCGTCAAGCCTGCGAGGGGGAGCGGCAGAAGGGCTGGTGGCACGGCTTCATTTATTCTCTCAGCGAAGTCGGATCTTATCGATTCCGCGGCCTTTCTTTAGCTATATCGCACTGGCCTGAAAGGCCGACCAATCGCAGATTTATTTACTTCGGTCTCGCCTGTTTAGCCATTGCAGCGGTGATAGGATACTATCTAGGGGCGTTTGCTTCATGAGTAGATCAAACCTTACTAGTCGATGAAGCTCGCGACCCCATTTCGAAGCGACTTCAGCGTGTTTGCCGCGACACTCTGCCGCGGCTTATCTCTTTCTCGTTAGGTGAATAACTCGCCATTTTGCCCTCGTGATGCTAATCTCCATTTTGACATGGCAAGCCACACTCTCTTCCGTTTGAGCTTGACGGAGGATCATACTGTTCCTGAGTCGAGTTATTTTCATACCTGCAATGCTATGGCTTGAGCTCTCCAACCCAATGACCCGCTGCTTCAAGCTCGTTATTAGTCAGACCGTGCCCTGCCTTGGCGAAATGAATTGTCACGTCTGCGCCTACGCGACGAAGAAGTTCTGCCAGGCGTTTCGTCTCGGACGCAGGAACGATCGGATCCTGATCACCGGCGCCGATCCAAACGCGTACAGAGGAAAGATTTGGTTCCTTCTCCGGATGGAGGGGAACCATTGCGCGAAACAAGGTTGCAGTGGGCAACAGCTCTGGCCGCAGTAGTAGCATGCTAGCGGCGATGTTGGCGCCGTTTGAATAACCGACGGCAACTAACCGATCAGTAGGGAACCCGTAATGTTGAGCGGCGGCTGTAACAAAGTCCGCCAGCTCGTTCGTACGGTATTTTAAATCTTCCAAATCGAACACACCTTCGGCGAATCGCCGAAAGAACCGCGGCATTCCATTTTCCAGAACTTTTCCGCGCGGGCTTAGCAACGCGGCCTTCGCATCAAGCTCACGTCCAAGCGGAATAAGGTCACGTTCATTTCCACCCGTGCCGTGCAGAAGCAGGAGTGTGCGCGGCGAGTCGCCCGGAATGAACTCGTGAATGAAATCAGGCTCCGGCCTCATGATGTCGGTGGCACTTCGATTCGTGGCAGGATTTCTTCAATCTGTGAGCGAGATGACTCCATCCACGGCGGTAGGCGTAAATGCCTGCCGAGTTCTTCCACTTTTTCGTCGAACGTGAAACCAGGCGGGTCAGTCGCGATTTCGAACAGCACACCGCCGGGTTCTCGGAAATAAATTGAATGGAAATAAGTGCGATCGATCACGGGTGTCACGTTGTAGCCAAGATCGACGAGATGCTTGCGCCACTGGAGCTGTTCGGCCTCGTCCTTTGTTCGAAAGGCAATGTGATGTACTGAACCAGTCGCGACGCGACCCACCGCGGTGTCGGGCTGACAAAGCAGGTCAATGATTCGGCCCGGCACAGATTCGTCCGGCGAGGCAAACCGAAACCGGTTGCCGGATTCGTCAACCAAACGATAGCCGAAGCTCTCGGTCACTAGCCGCGCAGTTCTTTCGTAACCTTCCAACGCGGCGGACACACTGTGAAAGCCGTGAATCGCATGCTCTGCTGGAACGGGGCTGTGCGGCCACGGCTCAATGTTTGCAGGCGACACGCCTGCCGCTGCAGCAATCAGCTCGATCAGAAGGCCATCAGGGTCAATTAACCGGATCACCTCTTCACCGAAACGAGTGGATGTTCTCTCCGCCGTTACGTGCTGCTGTTTCAAACGCTCCAGCCAATACCGAATTGAATCCGGTGAGATCGCGAATGCCGTCGCTTCGATTTGGCCCGTGCCGCGAATTCCGCGTCGCGCTCCCGGCCACGGAAAAAATGTCAGGATTGTTCCGGGCGTGCCGCGTCGATCGCCGAAGTAAAAATGGTACGATCCCGGGTCGTCGAAATTGACAGTACGTTTGACGAACCGCAGCCCGAGCAACCCGACATAAAAATCGAGGTTTCGCTGCGGATCACTCGCGATCGCAGTAACGTGATGAAGTCCGCGAATCTTGTTGTCCATCACACAGGATATCCCATGCTGCCGACGTTTTCGGGCAAACCATTCACAAACCGCTTATCCGCCGACTCAGGGTATTTCGAAAATCTCGACTTGTTTGGCAATGCCGCGGAGTGAGCGCTTCTCTGGGGCGGGGGCAATGCCATTTGATTGCAACAGTTTAGACGCTTCGCTGTCAGTAACCACCCGTCTCGTCGCGAAGATGGAGCGTGACGTCGCAAGTCCCTGGACACGCGCAGCGATGTTTACGGTACGTCCGAAATAATCCTGCCTGTCGTTTAGCGAAACTGCCAAACAAGGGCCCTCGTGGATGCCGATCTTAAGCAGCAAATCCTCTTTCAAGTCCTTCAAAGCTTCTCGCATCTTCAGCGCAGCTGCCATCGCACGGTCTGGCGTCGGGAACGTCGCCATCACGGCGTCACCGATTGTCTTTACCACCGCGCCTCTTTCCGCCGCGACGATTTTATTTAAGAGCCGAAAATGAGCGCGCACCAAATCGTACGCGGCCAGATCTCCAACTCGTTCGTAGAGTTCTGTCGAACCTTTGAGATCGGTAAACAGAAAGGTGAGACTCGTAATCTTAAGCCTTTGATCCACATCGAGTGCATCGGTGCCATGAATATCGCGGAATGTTTGGTTGGTCAGAAGACGTTTCGCAGTCAAAAAGGGACGACGTTTGGTGACGAGTTCGTGAACCTTGTCGCTAACAACCCAAATGCCCGGCAACGTGCGGACATTTGAGCGGTTCTCTAACGTCATCTGCACAGGGCCAGGACGCATCTGAATAGTCACGTCCGGCGCGTGATCTCTGGTCATGATGAAGGAGAGCGATTGGCTTTCACGCGCAGCCTCGCCTTTGACCTCGATATGCTGCGACATGTGAAGCACCGGATCGAACACGATCACATATCCTTCCCATGACGTTCCAATCGATCGCGCGAATTTCGTCCCTGGGTCACCGAACTGGAGCGAGAGCACCACTTTTTCGCCCGGTGAAAGCTCGAGGGTGTCGAGAGTGGTGTCCTTAACCCATTTTCCCAATGCCCCGTCATCCGGCAAATCGACTCCGGAACTCCAAAAGATCTGTCTGTAGTATTCGATCCAGGGCAGTGTCTCGGGATCGTGCGCGGCGATTTTCCGCACCCGCGGACTAATGGTGAACGTAACCTCGACAATGTCGTCTAGCGTCGGTTCGCATCCCACAGCGCAAAGGACGCACCTATATTCGGCCTGCTTCACGGTCTTAAGCGACGCGCCTGAATCGAGCACGCCACCGCAAGCGGGACAAAGGATGTTCCAGGACATATCGAAAATGCCGAGTCGCGCACCGTGAAGGAAAGCTGCAATCACCTCGTCCTCATCGAGCTGATGCTTGGCGGCGAAAGCGAGGGCGTTGATACGACAAAGCTCGCGGTCTGGCGCGTCTTGGATAAGCTTTTCGATCGCGTTCATCGGTTTCGGCTTTGCCGATTGTCGGAGAGTGAAGAGCGTGTCGGTCTCGCGTGGACGTTTCATGGCACTTTCGAATCAATCACCATAGCAGTTGTTGTAGCCACCGGCCTGTGGCCGGCTCGCCCGCCGCTGCTTTTCATGCTTAGAGGAAACGGCCCACAGGGTCGTCGCTACAGCAGCTGCGGTTTTATTAACTCGCTCTAGAAAAAACGGAAAGCAAGTGGCAGATGCGTCCAGATTCGCCGACGGCGATAGCCATTCCTTCGGTTAGTTTTTTTTGGATTCAAGTCGTACGGATCGGTTGCGATCGGAAACCATTTTGTCCACCCATCAAGTCGCTAGCCCGCTAGCATGCCAAACAAAACGGCGAAGCCCGATAAAGTTCCGAACAGATTGATCAGTACATGAATGATTGTGTAGATGTGCAGGAAACTGGTTGTCCATCACACTCATGCTCGATGATCGGATTGGATCCGGCTCCGACCGCGCCCCTGTGCGTCCGGACTAGCTTTCGTACTTGAAGGACAATTGTAAACGCGTCCGGTACTCGATGACTTTGCCGTCCTCAATTTTGACATCCATTTTTACAACCTCGGCAATGCGCAGATCGCGTAGCGTTCCCGCAGCGGTCTGCACCGCAGTCTTCGCCGCATCTTCCCACGACTGGGCGCTGGTTCCGATGACTTCAGTCACTCTGTAGACAGACTCTGTAGATTTATCGTTTGTGGCCATAATGTTTTCTTTCTATCAGTTTATTTAGACTTCCCTGAGAGAAATGTTTATGCAAGCGGGCACATGACCTGGCGAAAATTTCTTCGGTTAGGGTGTTTGCCCCTTATGCGACACTGCGCGAACGCAGTTCTGGCGTTGCAACAATGAACGCGGTCGAGTACGACTGAACAAGTCATGTTTTCTATTCGAAAGCTGATCGGGCGCGACGAAAAGTTTTACGATTTGCTCGAAGCCAGTGCGCAGCAGGCGGACACCAGCGTACATCAACTTATCGGATTGTTGCAAAAGCTCGAACAGCATGACACGCCGGAAAATTTGGAGCAATTCGCCCACAGCCGGCGTGAGGACAAACGGATCACGCAGGAATTAACCGAGCAACTCTCCAAAACGTTTGTCACCCCTTTCGAGCGGGAAGACATTCAGGAATTGGCATCCGCGCTTTATAAAATACCAAAAACCGTCGAGAAAATTGGCGAGCGCATCTTAATCTGCCCCGAAGATTTGGCGGGACAAAGTTTTGGTAAGCAAGTTGAGCTGCTCGATCAGGCCGCCGAAATGGTGCTAGCGATGGTGAAACAACTGCGCCATGGGATCGGCGCACGCACCGCGCGCGAGATGAACGCCAAGCTCCAAGGCATCGAAGGCGACGCCGACAAGCTCGAACTGGAGCGGCTGCGCGACCTTTTCAAAGGCAATCACGATCCTAAGCAGATTATTTTTCTGCACGATCTTTACGGGCTCTTGGAAAAGGTGATCGATCGCTGCCGCGACGCAGGGAACATCATCGTACAGGTGGCGTTGAAATACGCGTAGCAAACGGACCGCGTGCTCACGCTCATTTTGGTCGTTTTGACCGCTGTCATTTTCGAATACAGCAACGGCTTCCACGACGCGGCAAACGCGATCGCCACCGTCGTCTCGACGCGAGTACTAACACCGCGCCAGGCGATCGCCATGGCTGCATTCTTCAATTTTACAGGAGCGTTGTTCGGCGGGGCCGTTGCCTCCACGATTGGCAAAGGATTAGTGGATACCGAGGTGGTCACGATGGCGACTGTGCTCTGTGCGGTGATAGCCGCCTTTAGCTGGAACATTGCCACCTGGTGGTTGGGCTTACCATCAAGTTCAAGTCACGCGCTGATCGGCGGACTTTGCGGCGCCGCACTCGCTGCCGCGAGGGGCGAGTGGTCGGTAATTAAATGGCATGAAGGTGTGTGGCCGAAGGTTGTCCTGCCTATGATCGCGTCGCCAATTGCCGGCTTCGTGTTCGGCGCGCTCTTCATGTTTTTGTTGCTTATCGCCGTGCATCGCTTCACGCCGCAATTTGTTCATTCACTGTTTGGAAAACTGCAAATCTTGAGCGCGGCTTGGATGGCTCACAGCCATGGGACAAACGATGCCCAGAAAACGATGGGCATCATCACACTGGCGCTGTTTACCGGAACAAGGGCGGGCAGCTTCGATCGCTTACCGCGCTGGCTCGATTTTCTAAAAACGCCATCGTTCGCGCTCCCTGTATGGGTGATCGCTTTATGCGCTCTGACCATGGCCGCGGGAACGGCGGCTGGCGGTTGGCGCATCATTCGCACGCTCGGTCATCGTGTAGTGAAACTGCAGCCGGTCCATGGTTTCGCCGCCGAAACCACCGCCGCGCTAATCATTCAAGGTGCGAGTTACTATGGCATTCCACTCTCAACCACACACGTAATTTCCACTTCGATCATGGGTGTCGGTGCGGTAAAACGTTTTACTGGAATCCGCTGGACCGTGGTGGAACGAATTGTGTGGGCCTGGATTTTCACCCTACCGGCCACCGCCTTGATCGGCTACATGCTCGAACGCGCAATTGGAGCGCATTGAGCATCTCGCGCTGTTTTGAACGCGTCGGTGATCACGCGACCAACATCGCCAAGGACGCCGTTTACGCCACTACAGCGGAGGACAACACGTATTAAACCTAACGACTATCCCTTTTCCACCGATACTGACGTCGCCTTCATTACCGCAAAAACATTGTCGCCTTCTTTCAGATTCATTCGCTCCACTGACCCGGTCGTGATAATGGACGTTACGATTCCGGCCGCAGTTCGGATGACAACTTCTGACATAACTTTGTCCGAAACGATTTTTTCAATTGTACCGGGTAAGCGGTTTCGAATACTTATGCTCATCGTGGTTAGGCCTTGATGAACGCGAGCAGGTCGGCATTGATGACGTCGGCTTGCGTCGTGATCATGCCGTGCGGGTAGTCCTTGTATGTTTTCAGTGCGCCATTCTTGAGAAGCTTAGCCGATAGCGGACCGGCGGCCTGATAGGGCACGATCTGGTCGTCCTCGCTATGCATGATCAGGACCGGTACCGAAATCCTTTTCAAATCCTCGGTGAAGTCGGTCTGCGAGAATGCGACGACGCCGTCATAGTGCGCCTTGGCACCGCCCATCATGCCCTGGCGCCACCAGTTCCAAACGACAGGCTCGATCGTTTTTACGCCGGGACGGTTGAACCCGTAGAACGGGCCAGCCGGCAGGTCGTAATAGAACTTCGCCCGATTCGCAGCGAGTTGGGCTTGGAGACCGTCGAACACTGACTTGGGCGTGCCTAACGGATTGCCCGGGGTCTTCATCATGAGCGGCGGTACCGCGCTGATGATTGCCGCCTTCGCCACGTTCTTATCGCCATGACGGCCGAGATAACGCACCACCTGGCCGCCGCCGGTCGAATGCCCGACGTGAATTGCATCCTTCAGATTGAGCTGGTCCGTCACGGCCTTCAGATCGTCGGCATAGTGATCCATGTCATGGCCGCCATCGGTCTGAGTCGAGCGGCCGTGTCCGCGCCGATCAACGGCGATGACCCTTGGACAGGAAAAACAGCATTTGCGGGTCCCAATCGTCCGCGCTGAGTGGCCAGCCATGGCTGAACACGATGGGCTGACCTTTACCCCAGTCTTTGTAATAGATGTCGATGTTAGCTCCGTTCTCTTTCCCAACAGTTACGTACGGCATGACCTGTTTTCCTTTCTGTATTCGGTTGTTCGTTAGGCAACCCTTAACGTAGACCACCTGCGATGGTTAACGTTTCGCCGGTAATCCATTTTGAATCATCCGATGCGAAAAATACTGCAGCAGGCGCGATGTCGTCTGTCTGACCAACACGACCGAGCGGTGTTTGCGATTCCAACATTGTTCGGAACTCGCTTTCATGAATTCCGGCGGTAACCACTCCCTCTGTTATCACCATTCCGGGCCTGATCGCGTTGACGCGAATTTTTCGCGGACCAAGTTCCTTTGCCAGGGTGCGTGTAATCGCATCCACGGCACCTTTCGTTGCGTTGTAAACCACCGCGGTCGGCGGAGTCAGTACGCTCGCGAGCGAGCCGATGTTGATGATGCTCCCCCCGTCGGCGTTAAAATGTTTGAGCGCTTCCTGAGTGGCGAGGAGCATTCCCAGGACGTTTGTGTCAAACATTCGGTGAAATTGCTGCTCGGTGACCTCTTCAAGCGGCACGAATTCATAAACGCCGGCGTTATTGACCACTATGTCGATCTTGCCGAAAGCTTTCTCCCCTTCAGTAAACAGTCTCTCGACGTCGACCTTCTTCGCAACGTTGCCTTGGATGGCGATCGCTTTTCCACCACGCTTACTGATTTCATCCACTACGCGATCTGCGTCTTGCTTCGCCGACACGTAATTGACTAGTACCGACGCACCCGCCTCCGCGAACTCTTTCGCGATGCTTGCGCCGATTCCCTTCGAGGCTCCCGTTACTACCGCAATTTTTCCATCTAGTTTTCCGTTTTTCATTTTTGTTCCTTTCATTTCTTTGCCCTGTTAGATAAACAATACCGCGTTCGATTTTGGCGTGCGCGGACACGCTCGCGCTCATAGAATGGCGGCGACCTTCCGCCGCACTCCCAATCGCTCAGTCCGCGAACTGGTGAATCAATTTCTCCGGCGTGTGGCTTCGAATAGAAACCACGTGCGACGCTCGGTTTCATCGATCCATACTTCGATGAGACTTGCCGTCGCAACATCGCGATCCTCATCACATACGTTGTGGGCTTCGCGCAGACGGGCGGCCAACGTCTTGTTGTCGTCCATTAACTCCGCCAGCATGTCCAAGGGCTCGACGTATTTCGCATCGTTATCGAGCACGCGCTGAGTACGGGCGATCTCTCCGATTGAATGCAGCGTGATGCCGCCGATCTTGCGAACGCGTTCGGCGATGACGTCGGTCATTGCGAAGAGTTGCTCTGCGTGTTCGTCGAGAAGGAGGTGATAGTCGCGGAAGTGATGGCCGCTCATGTGCCAGTGGAAGTTTTTCGTTTTCAAATAAAGCGCGAAAACGTCCGCCAAAATCGCGTTCATAGCGCCTGAAATATCCCTGGTGGCTTCTCGAGTGAGGTCGGTGCGCGTTTCGAGTGGCGCATCGCGTCTGTGGACTAGCTCTGCCTTTCTCGGATTCGATTTAACCATGATTCGGCCGTCTTTCGAGTGGGTGGTTTTCATCTCTCAAGATAACGAACAACGTTAAAGCGCAACATTGCCTGAACGATATAATGTCGATTCCCTCTTTCAGGGTACAGCGGCCCAGCGTTCAGGCGAGACGCCCGGTTCTCCCACAGGCAAGATGTCTGTGCTACCCTGGCATCGTCCGAAAGAGGCACCGACAAATCTTCCCAACGCGCCGTGGCAGATGATCGCCATGGAAGTGAGGTTCTTTGCATGAATACAGTGGGGCCGCAGGGAAACTTCGCGAACGGGGGAACGAACCGGCACCAGGTTCGGACCTATGCTGAGTTACAGGAGCAACTGCACCGCGATCTTATGGCGCAGCATCCGGAGTGGATCGATGCCGAAGGTAACTGTCCGACATGCGAATCGTATGACCGGCGGCTGGCAGAGCTGATTTCCTCTTTCCAATCGGCTAACCGCCAATCTATGGCGCAAGCTGCATGACCATGCTTGCCGGACAATACGGAACATACCAGGCCGAGGCAGGATCGACGATGGTTTGACGGTCGTACTGATGATGGTTGTTTGTGCCGCGGTTCATGTTCCTGACTGCGTGAAGTTTTTGTTTATCAGGCGGGCAGCAAAGGAACGATTCAGTCTTAAACGCGAAACAGGCGATCGCTTCGAGCAATCGCCTGAATTCCGCGGACGAGCTTGCCAACTTCATGTCTATTGCAATCCCAGCGCGTGAAGTGTCTCCGCCGTTACTGTGCCGGTTACGCTGAGGTCATAATCCTGTTGGTATCGGGCGACGGCGGCTTCGGTTTCATCGCCGAGAATTCCGTCGATCGCGCCGTTGTAATATCCAAGGCTTGCAAGCTTGGATTGGACTCCGCTGACAGTTCCGTTGCCGTATGTACCCGACGGGGCATAGCCATTGTAGTAGCTATACGGTTGGAAAGAGGAGTAGTCACCTCCGTCGTACGAATACCCGCCATAGTCGGAGGGGTAATCATCTGAGTAGTCATACGGATAACCGTAGGCGTAATAAGGATAGTAATCCCACGGGTACAGTCCCCACCAGAAGCCGTTCACGAAAACAAAGACGACATTGTTATGGACGTGGGCACGATGCTTGTTCCAATCGTGATGCCAGTTGGCGTCATGACGCTCGGCTACGCGGTTATTCGCGATGGCCCGATTGACTGTCGAACTCGGATCCGCCGTGCGGTTCCGCGCTGCGAGTGATCCGGACCGATTTTGCTGGCGGTTGATCGTGGCGCTTCTGTCCGCTAGTGACCCGGCCCTATTTTGTTCGCGGCCAATTGTCGCGCTCCTCGTGGCACGCGAGTCCACGGATCGGGTCGGCGTCTGTCGGACAAATGCGTGTTGCCTAGGTCCAGACATGCGAGCCTCGCTGTAGTAAGACTGCTGCAGTGCCCGAGTTACTGTATGCATACTTCGGCCCGTAAAGCCTGTGCCCCCGGACGCATTCGGGGCTGCGCGAGCGCCGCCGCCGATGTGGCCCCCGCCGAAGCCACCGCGAGAGCCTCCACCGTCGCGAGGAACTGCCAATATTGGCTGAGTAAGACCCACAAGAGCGGTGCCTGCCAGGGTTAGTAATCCTGTTGTTTTCATAGCAAAATTTCGTAAACCCTCCGCTTGGCAGCCATTGCGCGTCTGTAGGATTTTGCGGTGTTGCCTAAGGATACATTGGCAATACTACTTCCGAGGGGCTTTACTCAGCGTCAGTGTGGTCGCCTAGCCGCTGCCGTTCCTCCAAATGCCAACAGCAAGGGCGACGACGATGCCAATTGAGACTTCTAAGAAACGAGTGCGCCGCAATCATCCACGGCGTGCCAGTGCGTGGAACGAGCACGATGAAGGTCAAAGTGACGCTGTCATATCGTGAGCCAAAGTAGGTCGATTCCATCGCTCACAGCGATGCACTCAATGCGTCCAGGTGGTAACCTCACGCTACTGCAGCTGAAGCGACTGAATCGCGCGTTGCAGTCACCCACATCCTGCGGAAGAGGTCCGCTGGACGGAAGTCAAGGATGACTGTGTTACGGCTATAGCTGGATCAACCCGCGGCGAGTTGCC